>Ga0070761_10001153_pt1 | contig 16656 bp, 11 predicted proteins | sample HubBroMetageREF1_FD_66724 | JGI IMG/M metagenome (GOLD analysis project Ga0070761, IMG submission 66724) | Reference soil microbial communities from the Hubbard Brook experimental Forest, New Hampshire, USA - Hubbard Brook CCASE Soil... | ecosystem: Environmental > Terrestrial > Soil >... | reverse complement strand
TTCAGGAATCCCGCGGAAATCTTTCGGGCGCGCTCTTCCCACGCTTTCTGATCGAAAGCAAGGTGTGGGCGCGCCTCGTCCAGGTGAGTTTCGGGCTTGTCCTGCGAGAAGTCCGGCGACTTGTCTTCTTCCTCCGATCGCACGGCCTGATTCGTCTTGACGCGCAGGAATGCACCAGACGCCTGCTCGTATTCGCGGTCGGTGAGCTGCCACAGGACGCGCGCCGTGGCGTCCGGATCATCGCCTAGCGGAAGCAGCCCGGAACTGATTCCGCTCGGGCGGCTTTGGCTGTGCGTGTTGTCCAGGCTCGGCGAACCCACTCGCATCATCACGTCCGCCTGCCGCCTGTTGAACTTCATCGAGACAAAGAGGCTTCCGCTCGTTGCCCCAACCGTGTACCCGGTCGCGTCGTTCACCGCGTAGCTCAGGTAATACGGCGCGGGATCGGACTTCGTTAGCGACGAGCTTGCGCGCTTCAATTCGCGCTGCATCGTATCCAGCAAAACGTCCTGCGCGGGCGGCGAGGAAAGCGCGCCAATAGGGATGGCGCACGAAAGAAGAGCAACGAAAAGGACGGGCCGGGTCAGGCGTCGAGTCATTCGAATGGTTGGACGGATAGGATAGCGAATCGTTGCTGCCCTAACGAACGTGTCAATCTAGCACACTGCCGCGCGCGTTGATAGCACGGCTAGTCGGGCTGTTGCTTCACCAAGTTCACGCATTCATTCGCAGCGCGACGCGACGACAAAATCGATCTTGGTGAGAAACCAAAAGTTGGGTTGCGGGAGGGAGCGAAAAGCCTCGGGCGGGACCTGGCGGTGCGAAATTGGATTCAATATACAATCTTTCCCCCGGCTCACTCACAATTTTTGCTATGATGCCTCCGGGAGCCCTAACCTGAAGCAAACTCGACAAGTTGGCGTACCGTTCCGTCCTCGCCGGCGGCAAAACGTTTATCGGCACGTGAAAAGTTCGTTGCAGTCGCGGCGGGACTTCCTTGAAAAGCGCCTGGTTCCGCTAAAGAAGAGGAAACGCCCCCAGAGTCCCGGCAGCAATCGAATATTCATCGCCCGGCGGCTCTCCCGGTCAAAAGAAACAGGGGCCCCAGAGAAGTAGCGCGCCACGGCACTTTCGCCGTCCTTCCGATTGCCCCTTAGGAAACAACGCTATTCAGTCATTGCCAAACCCGGAGTAGAATTCTCTTCAGTGTTTTCGCCGCTGCGTTCTGTTTGAAAGTCCTGCCGCCACCACCCGGCAGGAATGTCGACGAAGGGGACGGCCATGAAATGCCCGGTGCTCCGCTGCGTGCACGCTTTCTCCCGGTACTCCTTCTATTGCGCCGGTGTGACGTTTCTGGCGGCTTTCCTTGCCTCAGGCGCCAACGCCCAATCCGATCCCGTTCGCGAGGAAAATGAAACGCCGACGCCGAAGATTCTCGCAGGCTACTTTGAAGAGTGGAGCATCTACGCCGCGAACTACAATGTCGCGAACCTGCAGCAGAACCGCGTGGCCGACAAAATTTCGCATTTGATCTACGCGTTCGCGAATATCTCGGTCACCACCTCCGGGACCCCATCCGCGTCGTGCCGGATCGCGGACTCCTGGGCCGACTATCAGAGCCCCTACTTGCCGAGCGTCAATGGCACTCCGTACGCCGGGCCGTTATACGGCAATTTCGCCGCGCTTCAGCAACTCAAGCAGCTTCATCCCGACCTCAAGATCCTGATTTCCCTCGGCGGGGCCTCCGCCGCAAACACAGCGGCATTTTCGACGATCGCCGCCAGCGCCAACCTGCGCTCTCAACTGGCCGCGTCCTGCATCGACATGTTCGTCAACGGCAACATCGCGCCTGGCCTTTCCGCTCCGGACCTTTTCGACGGCATTGATATCGACTGGGAATTTCCTGTGACAGCCGACAAACAGAATTTCACCGCGCTGCTCCGCGAATTCCGCAAGCAGCTCGAAGCGCTCGGCCAGCAAAACGACCGTCACTATCTGCTGACCATCGCCGCCCCGGCCGCGCCGGAAAACTACTCCAATATCGAACTGCACAAAGTGGGCGAACTCCTCGATTTCCTGAACGTCGGGACGTACGACTACCACGGCTCCTGGGAATCCACCTCGAACTTCCAGGCTCCGCTTTTCGATTCCCGCCAGAATCCCGGCCGCTCCGATAATTTCTATATCGAGTTCACGATCGAGAGCTACCTCGACGCCGGCGTGCCAGCGCGAAAAATCGTCCTCGGCGTTCCCTTTTATGGCTATGGATGGACGCAAGTCGAGGACGAGCACCGAGGCCTCTATCAAGGTTCCAGCAGGCCAGCTCCGTCGCCAAGTGGTGACTCGCTCGCGACGCCGGGCGTGGCCACGTACTCCAGCATCCAGCGCCTGACCGGATTCACTCGCTATTTTGACGCGGAAACCCTCGCGCCCTGGCTCTATAGTTCTGAATCCGGAACGTTCTGGACCTACGACGATCCGATCTCGGTGGCGATCAAAATGTTTTACGTCAATCGGCGCATTCCCGGCGGCCTCGGCGGCGCTTTCTTCTGGGCGTTTAAGGACGATGACCCTGCCGGAACCCTTGCGAAGACGATGGCGTCTGAGCTCGGCCGTCGCTGATCTTTCATTTCTTCGTTTGCGCTAACAACTCCTCCGCGTGGATCGCACCTTCCGGGCTATCTTCGTGCTTGAAATAGCAGAAGACGTCGCCGCTCGCTTTTAAGCCTTTCACCCTTTCGAGCAACTCTTTTCGAGCCTTGGCCGATTCCAGCTTTTCCGGATCTCGCAAGCGAAGATAGGAAAAGTCCGCGGTCTTGACGTTCGGCGTCTCCAGTTTCTCGCTCTCCGCCACGCACAGCGCCGCGTTCGCCCCGCGCAGCAGCCCGAATACTTCCTCGTTGAACCACGAGGCGTCCCTGAACTCGAACGCCACTTGGCGGCCTTTCGGCAATTCCCCCAAGAAATTCTTCAGTCGCGCCGCATCGCATTTCAAGAATGGCGGAAGCTGAAACAACACAGGCCCGAGCTTGTTCGCGTCGTGCAGCGGTTCCAGTGCCGCGATGAACTTCGTCGTTGAGTCCGCTGCTTCCTTCAGGCGCTTGATGTGCGTGATCGATTGGTGCGCTTTGATCGCAAACTTGAATCCGGCAGGCGTGGCTTCCGCCCAGCCCGCGAGCAACTTCTCCGTGGGAAAACGCCGGAACGTATAGTTCACCTCGGTGGAATTCAAACGGCTCGCGTAGTATCCCAGGAACTTCGCCGAAGCCAGCTTCGCCGGATAAAACGACGGCTTCCAGGCCGGGTAGGCCCACCCCGAGGTCCCTGCATAAACGATTCCCATGGTTGGTTATTCTAGCTGCACGGCAAGATTCGAACGATGATTTTTGGTAGCGATACCGGGACTCGAACCCGGATTTGAGCCTTGAGAGGGCTCCGTCCTAACCTTTAGACGATATCGCCGTCGGAGGAAGTTTGATTTTCGCATGACGCAATAGGCGCCGCAAGTAGCTCCGGCTCCGGAAGAGCTCGCAAACGGAAGGTTGAGTTGTGCGGGCAGCAGACGAAACTCGCGACGCGCGAAAAAAAAAAGGGAGGCGGCTTGCCGCCTCCCTCTTCCTGCAACCAATGCAACCGATCTACGGCAGGTAGTACCGGAACGACGTGAACCACATGTTCTCGACGCCATGTGGCGTGGTGTCCCCCGTGCCAGGTCCGGACGCAGGAGCTACGCCTGACCACGTGTTGCGGACGTAGTACGAATACTGCGACCCGAACTGTATCGTTCCCTTAGGACCCTTGTAGAAGCGATACCAGAAACCTGCGGTGCCCTCGATGAGGTTCCGGGTGTCCGCCGTGCAGTTAGCCAGGCCGCCGGCGATATATCCTTGGGATCCGGTCGTTCCGGCTGGAACGGTGGTGGTTGGGCTAACTTCCGTATAGCAGCCTGCATTACTGAAGGCCTGTGCGCCGTACCCCTCGTTCGGGGTCGCTCCGGACTTGATGTATGCGGCACGAGCCGAATATTCACCGCCCGCGTTCAGGTTGAGATCGAGTTTCGGGGTTATGTGAAACTGCAGCGTGCCGAGCGATTGATAGTTGCGCAGCAGTGCGAGGGTGCCGTCGGGGCGGATCGTTCCGTCCGGCAAGCCGCCTGAGCCATACCGGCCAATACCGCTGCCCCCGAAGAAGTGGAAGCCGAGATCGACATGCTTCTGGAACAATGCCCATCGAGCATTCGCTCCCGCGCCACCGCCGGTTCTTGAATCATTATAGGCATCGTTAGCCCCAGGCGCCGTAACCGTCGGATCAAAAGTGCATGGGGTGGTCGGGGTGATGGTTCCCACTTCGCATGGGAAGATGCGATCGCGGAACTCGCTGACCACGCCGAAAACTTCGTAGTGCCCGAAGCCCGGTTCCAAAGCTGCCTTGAAAACCAGGTCGGGACCCGGATTGTAGGAGTAATTGGCGAGCGGATTGTAAAGGCCGCTGCTGGCGCCAGTCGCTCCGAGAAGGAAGTTGGTGTAAACGGTAGTCGTGCCACCCACGGTGCCAGTACACGGTGGTACCGCAGTGCCGGTGCAAGGCACCTCAACTGTAGTGGCGCCCGTGGTGATCGATTGCGTGGGATTGCCGTGAACGGTAAACGTCGTCTGCGCGCCTTCCACCGCGAAGCCCAGCCAGAATTTGTCGCCGAAGTCCTTGGTGAACCGCAATCCATACTGCCGCGCCCAGCTGAATCCGACGTTATATTGCGCGTCAATGGTGTTGGGCAGGGCTTCCGTTCGATTGTCCATACCCTTTGTGGTTTCGGTCACGAGGCTCCACATCTGCCCGCCCGTCACTTTGAAGCCGTTGTCGAACGCCGCCTGCGCCCAGAATTGGCGCTGCCGGAATACGTAGCTGTTGCTCTGGTTGCTGTTCGAAGCGCTGCCGGCGCCCAGGAAGTCAGCTTCGTAGTAGCCGCCGATCTTCACGTCGCTCAGCTTGCCTTCCGCCAGCATGCTGACCCGCGACTGCCGGCCGCTCGCATTGAACTCCGATAGGTTGCTGTTTGACGCGCCTGGCATCGGAGCGGAGTTGAACGGCGTGTTCACGTCCGCGCTCAGCGCCTTGCTTCTCCAAACCGTTTCCGCCGCCATGAATCCGCCCGGAGTAATTGTGATTCCCTTGAAGTGCAGCGCCGCTGGCTCATCACCCTTGCTCATGTCTTGAGCCGGCGCAGCGGGGCTCGTTGTATGTATCCCGCTGTTCCCGACGCTCGCCGTGATGATCCCGGACGAAGGCCCCGATGGAGCTGAAGGAGCCGAGCTGCTGCTCTCCGAGCCGGCAACCGCTCCTGCCGGTCCCGCCGCAGCGGAGCTTGCCGCGTTCAGTTGCTTCTCGAGCGCTTCCATCTTCTGCTGTTGTTGTTTGAGCTGTTCGCTTTGCGCCTTCAGCTGCGCAGCCTGCGTCTCGAGTAAGTCACGAAGTTGCTGGAATTCCGCCTCGAGAGCCGGCGATTCCGCCTTGGCTGGCGTCGTCGCGCTGGTCGTGCTGTCTGTTTTCGACGCCGCGGCCGTTTCATCGGTCTTGCCCTTCGCAGCAGCGTCATTATCCGAGTTCGCCTTCGCCACCGTCTCGTCGCTCGTTCTGCCTGCCTTCGCCATCGCTGGCGCCGCGACGAGCCCGAAAGCCAAAATCCATGCCACAAGTACTCGCATTCCTTCCTCCTCTTGAAATGGACTGATCAAGATTGTTCCGACAACGTAAAGGACCGCTGGTTCCGGAGTAGTGCCTCGCCACCACACCCACCGCGTTCACACCCGTCGCTTGTGGCGCGGAACAGGCAAGGTATGCAGGCCTCTTGAATCTCCCATGACTGCAATGTTAATTCTGCGTGACTACCCTAAGTCCTGGGCTTTCAGTGGTAAACAGTGGGAAAGGGGGTGCGAGGAGGGTCCTAGATCGTGGAGACCTTCCGGAGCGAGGCGGGGGCCGTCGAGGGCAGGATCCGCCGGAACGGCAGCGCGCTGAAGAATCGCTGGCGGCAGGGGTCGCACCTGTAAGCGGGGAAAGCGAGCCATCTTTTCAGGGTGATCATCGTGCCATCGTCGACGCGGTCGGCGGAAATGTGTTCGAGATCAAAATTCCCGCAACGCGGGCAGTGCGCGTAACCCGAGAACGACACCGCCACCACCGAAGCATGAAATCGCAGATCACACGAATGACATCGCCAGGGCCGCAGTCCAAGCACGGTGGATAGATAGTCGAACGTGCCGCTTCTATGGGACCGAAAACAGTCGACGCTCCGGCACTGTGGGCAAATCATGGGCTGGTTGTCGAAACCCGCTTTCGGCGCGGCAGAATACCGAATCTCCCCTCCGCAAGCAACATTCTAATCTCAATAACGCTCATCGGCCCCCGAAGCGTCGCGTTCGCATTCTCTGCGCTCTCTGCGCTCTCTGCGCCTCTGTGGTAAATGCCTTTCTCTGTGGGCTCTGTGATCCCGAGGGTTCGGGATGGCCATTCCCGCCGCCTGTTGTAAAATATCGTCCGACGAATAACCTCTCGAAAGGAACCACATGCCCGATTACTCCGCCGCGCACGCCCGCGCTGGCATCGACGCCACGCTCCCCAAGCTCGATACCTGGCCCAACCATTTTCGCGGCTACGAAATCACGATCAAATTTCCCGAGTACACCTCCGTCTGCCCGAAGACCGGCCTGCCCGACTACGGCGCGATCACGATTCGCTATCAACCCGCCAAGCTCTGCCTCGAACTCAAGGCGCTGAAAATGTACCTGCTCGCCTACCGCAACCTGGGAATCTTTTACGAGAACGCCGTCAACCGCATGCTCCGCGACATCAAAGCCGCCGTGCGCCCCGCCTGGTGCCAGGTCACCGGCGAATTCACTCCCCGCGGCGGCCTCACCACCACCGTCGAAGCCCACTGGCCCCCTCGCCGCCAGCCCGCGTCTCGCTGACCCGCCCGCTGCACTTCGCCTTGCTTCCCCTTGCAATCATAGGGAGAGTCTGACATCCTCCCCTTGCAACGCAAGGGGAGCCAGTGGACACCGCCAAACTCGAATTCTTTCGCGGCACCTTGGACGTCTTGATCCTCAAGGCACTCGTCTGGGGACCGCTTCACGGCTACGCGGTCACAAATTTCATCCGCCGCCAAAGCGAAGACGCGCTCCTCGTCGAAGAGGGCACCCTCTATCCCGCTCTCTGGCGTCTCGAAAGCAAAGGCCTCGTTGACGCCGAATGGGGTCTCTCGGAAAATAATCGCAAGGCAAAGTTCTACCGGCTTACCTCCGTCGGCCGCCGCCGTCTACGCCAGGAGGTAAGAACTTGGGAGGCCTACGCGGCCGCCGTTGCCAAAGTGCTCGGCGCCACGCGTCCTCCGCTGCCAGAGGAAATTGGATGACACTCCCGACTTGGCGCCGCCATTCCCGCTTGTCGGGCGCCGACCCTGCCGCCGACGTCAAAGACGAACTGCGCTTCCACCTCGAAGCGAAGATCGACGATCTCGTCCGCCAGGGTTGGAATCCCGAAGCGGCCCGCAGCGAAGCCGAGCGCCGATTCGGCGATGTGCGCGCCATTGAGGAAATCGGTCAAACCATGGGAGGGAAAATGGAACGCCGCCGCCGGTTTAGCGAATACTGGAGCGACACCGTTCACGACGCGCGTTACGCTCTTCGCACACTGCGCCGCGACCGTGGATTCACCGCCGTCGCACTCCTCATCCTCGCGCTCGCCGTCGCCGCCAACATCTCCGTCTTCAGCGTAGTCAATACGCTGCTGCTGCGCCCCCTGCCTTTTCCCGATTCGCAGCGCCTCGTTTGGATCGCGCCTCCTCCGCAGACTTGCGGCTTTTCCTGCTCCACCTATTCCGCTGACGCCTACGATGCGTTTCGCTCGCTGAGCCGGTCCTACGCTGACGTGACCGGCTATGAAGCCTTCACCGTTGAGAACAATTACAGCTTCTCGCAAAACGGCGACTCACAACCCGCCACGGCCATCGAAGTCATCTACAATTTCTTTCAGGTCCTCGGCGTTCGTCCCGAGCTTGGCCGCACTTTCGCGCCCGAAGAAGCGCTTCAAAACGCTCATCCCGTTGTGCTGCTCGCCGATCCTTACTGGCGCCGCCAGTTCGCTGCCGATCCGTCGATCGTTGGCAAAGAGATCACGCTGAACGGCAAGCCCACCACCGTGATTGGCGTGTTGCCGGCAAGCTTCGATTTCGGCGCCGTATTTTCTCCCGGCAAGAGAGTCGATCTCATCGTGCCCCTCAGCCTGGATTTCGAGCGGAATTGGGGCAACATCGTCACGATGCTGGGCCGGCTGAAGCCTGACGCTACGTTGGGTCAAGCCCAGGCCGAGGCCTATCTCGTTGTGCCGCACCTTTGCTGGAGCAACAAGTACCCGCAGTCGTGTGGACAGTACGCTGGCAAGGACACGATGCAGTTACGCACCCTGAAAGAATACGTCAGCGGTCATCTCCACCGTTCGCTGATCGTTCTCTGGGCCGCGGTTGGCGTCATCCTTCTGATTGCCTGCGTCAATCTTTCCAATTTGCTGCTGGCCCGCGCCGCCGCCCGCAGCAAGGAGTTTGCGATTCGTGGAGCGCTCGGCGCCAGCCGAATCCGCATCGTGGGGCAGTTGCTCGTTGAAAGCCTGGTGCTCTCCTGCGGTGGCTCCGTGCTCGGACTCGGCCTCGCCTTCGGGCTGCTCCGGTGGCTCGCGCATCAGGGTTCGCTGGCTCTTCCGCTCCTCGGAGCGGTCCGCATCGACGGCCAGGCGCTCGTCTGGACCGTCTGCATCGCGGTCCTTGCCGCATTTCTTTTCGGTCTCGTTCCCGGTCTGCGCATGGCCGCGGGAAATCTTCAGGAAGCTCTGAAGGATTCAGGCCCCGGCGCGGGGCTCGGCCGCAGGCACGAGCGCATCCGGGCGGTTCTGGTCGCCTCTGAAGTCGCGCTCGCTTGCGTGCTGCTTGTCGGCGCGGGACTCCTCTTGCGCAGTTTCATGAAGGTTCTCGATATCGATCTCGGCTTCCAGCCCGACCGCGCAGCCTCGATTCGCGTCGAGTACGACGATTCCGCGCCCGACGCCGCCGCCAGCTCCGCGAAACGCGGAGCCATTTTCCGGCAGATGATCGAACGCGTTGGCGCACTGCCGGGCGTCGAAGCTGCCGGCATCGCGGACTTTCTGCCGCTCGGCCCGAATCGCGCGTGGGGATCGCCGGTCCCGAAAGGCAAAGTCTACGACAAGAGCGTGAGTTTGCCCTCGCCGCTCGTCTATGTGGTCACTCCAGGATTCTTCCGCGCCATGGGCATGCGCATCCGCGGACGCGATTTCACTTGGGACGACGTATCCACATCTCCCCGCGTCGCCTTGATCAACGTTTCCGCCGCACGCTTCTATTGGCCCGGCGAAGATGCCGTCGGCAAAGCCCTCACCACCGGCAGCAACAGCCCCGATTTGAACGTCATCGGCGTGGTTGACGACGTTCACGCCGACAACGTCGAACACTCTATCGGCTGGCAAATCTACTACCCGGTGACGCAGGAAGGGCCCGACGACGCGCAGCTCGTCGTCCGCTCCCAATTGCCTCCCGCCTCGCTTGCGGCCAGCGTCCTTCAGGCTCTCCGCGAGCTGAACCCCAAGCAGACCGCCGCCGAATTTCGTCCCATCCGTACCATCGTCGATCGAGCCAATTCGCCGCGCCGTTTCTTCATGCTGCTCGTGGCCGTCTTCGCCGGACTCGGATTGCTGCTCGCCGCGCTCGGCATCTACGGCGTCATCTCGTACTCCGTCACGCGGCAAACGCAGGAAATCGGAATCCGCATGGCGCTCGGCGCCAGCACCGGCCGCGTTCAGCGCGACGTCGTGCTCAGCACTTTGCGCCTCGCCGGCATCGGCCTCGCGTTTGGAACCATCGCGTCCCTCGTGTCCGCGCGCGTGATCGCCGCACTTCTTTTCTCCACCTCTCCCTGGGACGCAGCCACGTACGGCAGCATGATCGTAGTGCTGATTCTCGTTGCCCTGGTCTCCGGTTACCTGCCCGCCCGCCGCGCCTCCCGCATCGACCCCATGACCGCCCTCCGCAACCCCTAATGACTAGACCAGGGAGCTAGTTCCCACCCTCCTGTTGAAAGTGCAGGAACAGGGTGAGGTATCGCCGTACATTCCTGATGATCAGGAAGTTTTCGCGAACGTGCTCGCGTCCTCGTTCACCCAGCTTTTGGGCAATCGCCGGATTTGATAGCAGAAAGCGGATCTGGTAAGCCGTCCCCTCCACGGAATGCGCAAGCAGCCCTGTGCGTTTATGGATCACTTGTGTGGGGATTCCGCCCACCGCCGACGCCACCACCGGTTTCTTTTTCCAAAGCCCCTCGGTCACCGTGAGCCCGAATCCTTCCCGGAGACTTTTTTGAATGATCACGGTCGAGCCTCGTTGGAGCGCGTTGATCTCGAGTGCGCTCCATGGCGGCAGGTCCAGAATGTGAACGTCAGGATCTTTCCCTGCTGCTTCACGCACCTCAGCCAGTACCGTCTCGCCCTCCGGGTCGTCCGCGGCACCCCCGCCCGCCAGCACGATCTGGCAATCGAAATAACGCTTCACCAACTGGTAGGCTCGAATGACGCCAACCGGATCTTTCAGCCGGTCGAACCGCGAAATTTGCGTCAGGATGGGCCTCCGCGAATCAATTTGAAACCGCGCCAGGGTTTCGGCGACGACTTCCGGCTCGAGCTCCCGATTCTTCTCCGATAGCGGATCGATCGAGGGATAGAACAAGTACTGGGGGATCGGCAGTTGCCGCGCAAAAGACGGTGACGAGAAGATTGCTGCGTCGTAGCGGTTGACGAAGGGCGCGAGGAAGTCCCAGACCCGCCGATTCGGATGCGACAAGTCAATGTGGCAGCGCCAGATCCAGTGTCCTTTCCTTCCCGGCCCGGAATCAATCAACGCCGCAGGCTGGGGATCGTGGATCACCGTGAAATCAGCGTCAAATTGCAGCCGCGTCCGGTTTTGTTCCGTGTACGCAAGAAACGTCGCGAAGCTCTGATCGGACAAGCCGTACGGCTCGCCGTGCAATGCATTGTGAAAGGCTTTTGTGATCGCGAAAAAGTCTTCTCCGCCGGTTATTACATCCCATTTGACCTCAAGGTTGAGTTCTTCCATCAGGGGAACCGCTCGATTCAATATCTCCGCCACTCCGCCGCCCACCGATGTGGAATTCACCATTTGGATCGAACGGCCCTTCACGCGCCCCGCCAGCGCGCGCAATTCCGCAATCTCCTCACTTCCGAGTAATGTGCTGTAATCGTCGAGCTTGTTTGCCGCCGGCTCAATCTGCACTTGCGTCATCGGTGGAGTTCTCCTTCGAGGAGCTGAATGATCTGTTGTCGGGCGCCATCCAGGGTGTTCGTGTAGATGTCAATCTGATCCACTCGCCGCGCCAGCTCTTTTTGTCCCAGGTCTTTTGCAAGCCAATACGAAAAGTCATTCGTGCTCAAATGAAGGCGCAAGCGCGACGTGATGAAATGGAATTGCAGGGAAGCGCGCGGCAGCTGGTTCACGCAGTCGCGGAATTCCTCCAGCGTCCACGCCTCCAGCGGCAGAGCCACTTCCTCCTCGACTGTCTCGCAAAAGAAGAAAGGCTCGAAGGCTGTCTGAGTGGCCTTGTCGGGATTCGCAACACAATAATCGCTCACCACCCGCCGGAGATCCGATCGCAGCTCCGCCAGAGATACGTAGTCGCGGATATCCAGCGAAGCCAGTTGTTCCGCCAGCACCGGCTGGTTGCAGGCGCTCAGCGCCCACTGGGCAAAATCATTCGAAAAACCTTCGGTCAGGAAATGATGCCGCCCGAGGCTTTGGAAGGTATGATAAAAAATCGAACCGTCGCTGCACGCCTCAAGCCCCTTTTGCATTTCCACCAGATTGCATGCCGTGTGATTCCCGATGCGTATCAGATACGACGCGGTTTCGAACTGAAACGGCTCGCTTGCTCTCATCGCAGCTCCTTCTCAAGCAGGACCAGAAACCGCAGCACCTCGCCGGGACTACGCACGCAAAAGTTGGCCCGAGTGGTGTGCGCTCTTCCGACCCTCACGGTAATTTGGTTCGGCAGAACTCTGAAAGCTTCCTCGTCCGTCTCATCATCGCCAAAGCACACCACGACGGTTTCATCGGGCAGTCCCTCGAGCAATTCGCGGACGGCGACGCCTTTCCCAGGAACCTCTCGCGGTACGACTTCCCACACCTTATCTCCATACAGGACGCGCAGGGTATCTCGCGTCGGTGCAAGAATCTCGCGAAGGATAAGATCCGCGGCCAACGCAATCGGCGGCCGCGCGCCACGGTAATGCACCGCGAAGCTGAGGCCTTTCTCTTCGATCCACACTCCAGGAAGCGCCTCCATCTTTGATCGGGCTTCCCGTTTAGCGCGCAGAAGGTCTCGTTGCGACCTTTTGCCTATGATTGTCGATTTTCCTGCTCGCTCCGAGCCGTGCAAACCGACGTGATGAATGCCTTCCACTCCGATCATCGTTTGGAGTGCCCCCAAGCGTCGGCCACTCACCACCGCGACGAACAGATCCTTCTTCTTCGCTAGCCGCCTGAGAATTCTCCTCGCGCGCTCGGCAAGCAGGACGTCGTCCGGACGTGGCTGCAGTCTTGCGAGCGTCCCGTCGAAATCCAGCAGCAGCGCCCGGGATTCTGCCTCTCGCAAGCGCGCGATGATCTCGGGCCAAGCGTGAAATAAGGACCGCGCACCCGCACTTTTCTTCCGAGTCCGTCGCCCAGCTGCGAGATGTCGTGGCGCCTCTCCTCCGATATTCCGATCGGCCTTAATCGCTTCCTCCCGATGCTGCCTTGCCGGAGACAATCGCCAGGCCCGACTCGTGAGATTCCTTCTTGGCCGGCTCCTCCGGAGAAAAATGCCCATCCTCGCTGTCCTCGACGCGGATTTCGCTCAATTCGGTAATCAAGTTGCCTGCCCACCGGTACACGTTGTGCTCCCTTACCGTCCGCCGCAGCCGCTGCATTCGCGCGTGCCGCTCCGGTGCGTTCATTTCGAGGGCGGTGCGAATTGCTTCGCTGAGTTGCTCGATATCGTAGGGATTCACGATGATCGCATCGCGCAGCTCGCGGCTCGCTCCCGTGAACTGGCTCAATATCAGCGCGCCCTCTTCGTCTTCCCGCGCCGCCACGAATTCCTTGGCCACCAAGTTCATCCCATCGTGGAGCGACGTCACCATGCACAGATCCGCCGCCCGATAATAGGGCAGAATCTCGTTGTGTTCGTGGTGACGTTTCAGCAAGACGATCGGCTTCCATTTCGGAGTTTGAAAACGTGCGTTAATCCGCGCGGCTTCCGCCTCCACTTCGGCGACGAAATCATGGTAGCGCTGGATGCGCGTTCGGCTCGGCGCGCCGATTTGGACGAACGTGAACTGCCGCTGGTACCCGGGCCACTTTTCCAGGAATCTCTCGATCCCCCGGAACCGCTCGATGATTCCCTTCGTGTAATCGATCCGATCCACGCCGATGCCCAGAAAACTCGCCTCGATACCCAGGCTCTTGAGCAAGCCCGTCCGCACAACGTAAGGCGATTCCGGAATCTTTGGCTCGGCATGATTTTCGCGGAAATCCACGCTGATCGGAAACGGCCGCACCTGCGTTGTCTGTCCGTGGCGCTTCACGGCAAACCGCTCCCATTCGATCCTGGATTCGAGCGCCCGATCCACCGTCTCGAGGAAATTGTTGCAGTGCGCCTGAATGTGAAAACCAACCAGATCCGCTCCCAGAAGCCCATCCAGAAGTTCCCGCTGCCACGGACAGATTCCAAACGCTTCCGGGTTCGGCCACGGAATGTGCCAGAAAATCGCAACGCGCGCGTCCGGTCGCGCTTCCTTGATCATCCGTGGCAGCAAAGCGAAGTGATAGTCTTGCACCAGCACCAGCGGGTTTTCGGCTCCCGCCATTTCTTCCAGTACCGCGTCGGCGAACTTGCGATTCGCGTCCTGATAGCGCTGCCAGTCCGAAACGCGGAAGACCGGCCGCGTGTGGGCGATGTGGCAAAGCGGCCAGAGGCCTTCGTTTGAAAACCCGTAGTAGTAACCTTCTTCTTCCTCCTTCGTCAGCCAGACCCTCCGCAGCGTGTACTCCGGTTCCTCCGGAGGAACGCGAAGGTGGTCGCGTTCATCCACCGTTTCACGGTCGGCATCGCCAGACCCGGCTGCGATCCACTTGCCGTCGCACGCGCGCAGGATGGGTTCCAGCGCTGTCACGAGCCCGCTTGCCGGGATGATCATCTCGATTCCCTTGCCGCGTTTCACGTGCATGTACGGTTCGCGATTCGACACCACGAACAGCGGGCTTTGAAGCGTCTTGCTCTGGATGCTCACCCGCAAACGCTCCGGAGTCCACATCGATTCGCCCGTCTCGCGGAGTCGCGCCTCCTCCTCCGCCGCTGCGCGCGCCTCCGCCAGGCTTTGCGCCAGATTTACCACCTCCTGCGAAAACGGCCCGAGGAAATCTTCCTGGGGCATCGCCGGACGCGGAACCTTGCGCCCCGCTCTCAGCCCTTTCATCCATTCCGCCGTCCGGGAGATCGGAGCGATGATCGTCCATCGGATGATCAGCACTGTGATGAGCACGATCAGCAGCACCTGCGCCACCGCGTGCCACAAAGTATCGCGCCAGATGCGCAAGCTCTGCGCTTCGATATAGCTGGCGTCGTGGAAAATCGCTATGAATCCGGCCGTTGATCCTTTGCTTCGCAAGGGCAGGAAATACGCGTGCATGTCTTTCCCGCCCAGCTTCACGAATTCGCTCACCCCGTCGTCTGGGTCCTTCGCTAGCGCTGCGGGAATCGGGAGAGGATCGAATCGCGCCACCAGGGTCGAGCTTTCCGCCAGCACGTTGCCTTGCGCGTCATACACCACCACGCCGGCCAGTCCTTCGCGGTTCCCGAATCTCTCCACGATGTGCCGCAGTTGGCTCCGCGAGCCTGCTTCCACCGCGGGCTCGACGATCTCCTGCAGGCTCTCCGCGAGAATTGCAGCCCGCCTTTCCAGATCGGCGCGCAGCCCGCGCTTTTCCGAGCGCACCTCGTTCCTGGCTACGACGAACGTGACGAGTGTGATCCCAGCAACCAGAAATATAATCAGCCGCAGGCTGAGTCTCACAGCGATTTCCTCCTGGTCCTTGCACCTGAAACCGTGCCTGAAACCATGGACGTTGCCGCCGGAAAGGAGGGTCTGGGCGAGGCCTCCCGTTGGAACTTCGATTTAGACTTTACTTGGAAGCTTCTTCTTCGATGTTTCGGACGCGGAAGGGGTCACATTGTTCGCGTCGAGGGTGCCGATCAATATTCTTGCCGCCGAATTTCGTCTTCACCATTTCACTCCTCGAAATCGATTGTCGCCTTGTCTATTTGCACGGAGCCTGCCAATCTGAACCCTCCCTTACGTATTGAAACCAGATGAGTTAGGGTCAATCCCCGATGGCAAGCCCGAAAAGTCAGCCGAAGCCTCTGGAGATTCTGCAAACGCTCACGTAATAACTTCCTAGGGCCAGTACCTCCAGAGCGGCCAACCACGTCCTGTGGTACGACCTTGCACAAAGGATGAAATCTCTTGCAGTATGAGAAAGCTAACATCTTTGATACCAATACCTTGGAATCGGCAATAAACTTGCCCTTCGCTCCCTGGGCATTTGTGGTCGCTGTGCGCCTGCCCGACGCCACTGAGGGTGCGACATGACGAAGATTCGCTGTATCAGGGCCTTTGCTCTTGTTCTGGTTTTGGGCGTGCTGGTCTTCGCCGCCACGGTTCTTCCCGCCAGGGCCGATTCTTTCGAGTTCACGATTACGAACGCGACGTTCAATGGCGGCGGCACCCTGAACGGCACGTTCGACGTGGGCGTCCACAACACCGTGTTCAACGTCGACCTCACCCTGGTCGGCGGGATGAAGTCGTTCGGCGACTGGTCTTCTACACCTTGTGGAATTCTGGGCTTCGTCTATTGCTTCGACTCCACGGAACTCACGGACGGCCTCAAGTTGTTTTTTCCCCCTCCCCTTGTTGCCGGCGCGTCTGGAAATCTGGGCAAGGGCTCCGAAATCATAATTCCGCTGCCGCACCTGCTAGGTGCCGGCGACCTTATCTCCGGCACATACTCGATCGCCTCGATTCCCTCGCCAGCGGGTGCGCCGGAACCATCGAGCGCCCTGCTCTTGGCTGTCGGCCTCACGGGCATGCTCGGCACGCTCCGCAAAAAACGTCAGACCTAAGCGAGGCTGGAGACTGGCAAAAGTGCGGAGAAGCCGAAGTGGTGTTTTTGTATCGATTAGAAAATGCCTTCTCCTTTCGTTTCATGAGATTGCAGCGATTTTTGAATGTGGGGTTGTCTCGATTAGATTTTTCTTCGCCTCTTGCTTGTCTTTCGCACTCGAAGGGGAGAGTCCGCTCGGCTCCCGACGGTCGCTCGGGATGCCCATCCTCGACGGATCGGCAGTTCGCCTTGGTTTCGCTTTTGGGAAGATATACCCCCCACCCTACGGTTATTGGAATGGGTCGCTGGTGAATGTTTTCAGTCATTTGCGCCGATTTCTAATCCCCTTTCACCTCAGGGTTTGCAAGTACAAACCCTGAACCCCGTTC
>Ga0070761_10001150_pt1 | contig 16673 bp, 19 predicted proteins | sample HubBroMetageREF1_FD_66724 | JGI IMG/M metagenome (GOLD analysis project Ga0070761, IMG submission 66724) | Reference soil microbial communities from the Hubbard Brook experimental Forest, New Hampshire, USA - Hubbard Brook CCASE Soil... | ecosystem: Environmental > Terrestrial > Soil >... | reverse complement strand
GGCGGCGGCTCTTCAACAAACGGACGCGATTCGCACGGACAGCGGCTGGGCATCAAGCGTTTCGGCGGCCAACTCGTCACTGGCGGCAGCATTCTGATTCGCCAGCGCGGCACGCGTTACAAGGCCGGCAAGAACGTCAGCCGCGCCAAGGACGATAGCCTCTTCGCCACCATCACTGGCGTGGTGCGCTTCGAAGATAAGGGCGCGCACGGCAAATTCATCAGCGTATTTCCTGCGGAAGAATCCGCGGTCGGCGGCGCGGATCGCGCTGCGTCCGCGGAAGAGTCCGCGGCAGCCAACTAACGTTCCGTTTTCCGATACGCGCTCGGTTTCCAGGGCGCGTATTTTTTTCTTTGCTCCCAACCCTGGCGTATGCTTTCTTCGAGCGATTCCAAATCAGGTGACCCGTGTTTGCGGATGAAGCAAAAATCTCCATCAAAGCCGGCGACGGCGGCAACGGCTGCGTCGCGTTTCGCAGGGAGAAGTACGTCCCGCGCGGCGGCCCTTCCGGCGGTGATGGCGGCAAGGGTGGCGACATTTACATCGAAGCCAATCCGCACGACAACACGCTGCTGCGCTACCGTTACAATCGCGAATTCAAGGCCGTTCGCGGCGGCCACGGCGAAGGCTCGAATTGCTCCGGCAAATCCGCGGACGATCTGGTGCTCAAAGTCCCCGTCGGCACAGTTATTTTCGATCTAAATACCAACGAGCAGCTTTTCGATTTGACCCAGCCGGGCCAGCGCTACCTCGCGGCCAAGGGAGGCCACGGTGGCCGCGGCAACGGCAATCCTCATTTCGTCCGGCCCTGGCATCAAGCTCCGCGCGAACACGAAGACGGTAAACCCGGTGAAGAACGCACGCTCCGCCTCGAATTGAAATTACTAGCGGACGTCGGCCTGGTCGGTTTCCCTAACGCTGGAAAATCCACGCTGATTTCGCGCATTTCGGCCGCGCGACCCAAAATCGCTGCGTATCCTTTCACCACCCTGGAACCGCATCTCGGCGTTGTTTCCGCCGACCCCGATGCAGCGCCAGGTCAAGGCCGATCCTTTGTCGTGGCCGATGTTCCCGGCCTCATCGAAGGCGCGCACGAAGGCGTCGGCCTCGGCACGCGCTTCCTGAAACATGTGGAGCGCACGCGCCTGATCGCGCATCTAGTGGACACAAGCGATGCCAACGACCGCGACCCCATCCGCGATTATGAAATCATCATGCACGAGCTGGCTTCTTTCAGCCCGGAACTGGCGGAGAAGCCCATGATTCTGGTGGCCACGAAGCTTGACGCCACCATCAATCGCGATCATCTCGAGGAGCTGCGCGCGTTCGCCGCTCAGCGCGGCCTGGAATTTCACGCGATTTCTTCCGCGACCGGCGAAGGAATCGTCGAACTCGTCCGCGCGATGGCCGATGCACTCGACAAGCTTCCCAAACCCGGCGTGCCGATTGAAACCCAGGAATCGCGCGATGGTTCAAATCTCACTACGCATGTTTCGTCGCCCGATTCGCCTGACTCCGAATCTGAATCTGAAACAGAAGAAGCTCACGCTGCGCCGCCCCGGGAGGAGAGTTGAGCCCACACGCCGCGCATAAGCCGCACGGCTCTGCGCATCGCCGCTCCGTCGCGCTTTTTGGCGGCACGTTTGATCCGGTCCACTCCGGACACATCGCGGTCGCACAGGCAGCGGAGAAACGTTTTCACCTGGACGCCGTTTATTTTGTGCCTTCCTCGCGTCCGCCGCACAAAGCCAAGCCCGCGCTGACTCCTTTCCTGCATCGCTACACCATGGTCGCGCTGGCCTGTTCCAATCAGCCGGATTTCCATCCTTCCCTCGCCGAAGCGCCTTCGGACGGAGCTGCTCCGCACGTTTTCTACACCTTTGATACCGTCCGCCGCTATCGCCGCGAACATCCCGACGATCAGCTTTATTTCATCGTCGGCGCGGACCAGTTTCTTGAAATCCCCACGTGGAAGAATTACGAAGGCCTGCTCGATACCTGCGATTTCATCATCGCCAGCCGCCCCGGCTTTCGACTCGAGGCTTTGCGCCTCGTGATTCCTCCCGAAAAATTGGGCCGCGCGAGATCCGAAGATCCCAACAAAATCGTTCTGCGCAAATCCACCATTCATCTGCTCACCACTGTCTCCAGCCACATCTCCTCCACCGAAATTCGCATGCGCCTCGAACGCGGCCAATCCATACACGGGCTTGTGCCCGCGCCCGTGGAGGGTTACATTCTGGGACAGGCCCTTTACCGGTGACCCTTAACTCTCTCGATCCCGAAATCCTGCTGGCCGTGGAAGCCGCTCAGGAAAAACAGGCTCTGGACGTTTCCGTCTTGAACCTTTCCGGCTCCGGCGCGTTCGCCGATTATTTCCTGCTGTGCTCCGGCTCCAGCCAGCCGCAGATTCAGGCCATCGGCGAGGCCATCGAGCAACGACTGCACCGAGCCGGCCGCCGCGTCGCGCACCGCGAAGGCAAATCCAGCGCCGAATGGGTGCTGCTCGATTATGGATTTTTCGTCGTGCACATTTTCAGTGAACGCGCCCGCCAGTACTACGACCTTGAGCGCCTCTGGCGCAACGCCGAGCGCATCGAGTTTCACGAACCTTCCGGCCCCGCGCCTGCGCGTCCTAAATCCCACGATGAACGCCCCAACGAATCCGAAGGCAACGCCACGCAGCAGTGAGCGCTTCAAAGAAGTCGTGGCACAGCCGCTCCTCGCTGTGCTCTGTGCTTTTTTCGTGGAAGACGTCGTGGCACAGCCATTCCTGGCTGTGCTCTTTGGTTTGTTCGTGGAAGACAGCGATGCAAAGCCTGCGACTGAAGTTCTACAAGATTTCTTTTAGCACGAGCCGCAACCCATGAGCGCCGCCGCGGCCATTCCCTGGATTGCGGTGGACCCCGCTTCTCGGCGCGTTCTCGATCTTGCGGAAAGAGTTGCCGGCGCCTCCACCACCGTGCTGATCACCGGTGAGAGTGGCACGGGCAAGGACCAACTCGCGCGCTGGATCCACCAGCGCAGCCCGCGCCGCGACGCTCCGCTGCTGAAAATTGATTGCGCCAGCCTGCCTTCCGAGCTCGTCGAATCCGAACTCTTCGGCCACGAGCGTGGCGCGTTCACCGGCGCCGTGGCGCGCAAACCCGGCCGCCTGGAAATGGCGCAGACCGGAACCATCGTCCTCGACGAAGTCGCCGCGCTCGCCCCTGGCATTCAGGCGAAACTTCTGCGCGTTCTCGAAGAGCGCACTTTCGAGCGCTTGGGCGGCACCGAAACCCTGCACATGGAAGCGCGCTTGATGGCGCTCACCAATACGGATTTAACGAAAGCCGTCGCCGCCGGACGTTTCCGCGAAGATCTTTTCTTCCGCCTCAACGTACTTTCCATCGTCGTCCCGCCGCTGCGCGAACGCCGCGCCGACATTCCGGAACTGGCGGCGCACTTCCTGGCGCGCCTCGGCCCCGTGCACGGCCATCCGAACGCCGCGTTCGATCCCTCCGCGCTCCGCCTGCTCGAATCCTACGATTGGCCGGGAAATATTCGCGAGTTGAAGAACGCGGTCGAACACGCCCTGATATTCACGAAGCAGCCCGAATTGCTCGCCGAGGATTTTCCGGAAATTGTGCGCGCTGGCAGCAGCGGCGCACAGGGCCTCGGCGGTCCGCTACGTTCGCTGGAAGATCTCGAGCGCGAAGCCATCAAGGCCACACTCGATGCCACGCACTACAAAATTGGCCGCGCCGCCGAAGTCTTGGGCATCAGCCGCAAGACGCTGCTCGAGAAACGCAAGAAGTTCGGACTGCTGTAACGCCGGCGTCCCGCCGGCTCTTTTGGGTTGGTTGGGGTGCCGCGAGCGGCGCTGCACGTTTGGTTCTCGATTTTTCCGAGCGTATGGGCGGGTCTCAGACCCACCCCTACGCAACGACACGTGTCCACCAAATGAAAATCCGACTGATCATGCTCGGCAAGACCCGTCGCGAAGAAGCTCGCGCCATGGTGAACGACTACGTCCAGCGCATCCAACACTACGCCGAAATCGAAATCAGCGAACTTCGCGACGCCGGGCCAGCCGCCTTGCGCAAATTGAAAATCGATCCCGCCGCAACGGTCGTCCTGCTCGACGCCACCGGAAAACAATTCACTTCCCAGCAATTCGCGCGCTGGCTCGGCGATCTGCGCGACCGCGGCGCCCGCGAGAGCGTCTTCCTCTGCGGTGACGCCGAAGGTTTTCCCGCGGAACTGCGCTCCAGCGCCAAACAAAAAATCTCCCTCTCCACGCTCACCATGCCGCACGAATTCGCCCGCGTGCTCCTCGCCGAGCAAATCTATCGCGCCTTCGCCATCCTAGCCGGCCATCCGTATCCAAAATGAAATTGCCTTTGCGGTGTCGGCAGATGCTAGGGGCGCGGCACGCCGTGCTGCGTATTCCGCAGAGGCGGGTCTCAGACCCGCCCGCCGCTGTCACGCCGCACACTTTGAAATGGTCCGCGGACCAGACTGTGGGAGAATATCCAAACCATGGCCATCAAAATCACCCATGACGCCGGTGCGCCAACCGCTTCCATTGAATTCACGATCACGCAGCCGCTGCCCGATTACGATCTCGAAGAAGTCGAAGCTGCCATCCCCCGCGACGTGGATCCCATGCTCGCCTCGCAAGGATTCAAAGACCTGCTCGACGAGACGCGCACCATCCTCGATCGCGAGTTGCCCGCCGCCAATCTTGAAATCGCTCAATTGACCGGCGCGATCTGCCACGACAAATCCGTACACCGCCCCGGGATCTGGCTCGTCCTGCGTGAACGCGGCAGCAGCAAAGAAATGTCCGCCGCAGCAAGTCAGCATGTCGCCCGCATAGCGGAAACCATCCGCTCCACGTTCAATCTTTCCTAATCGATCACAAAAACAAACCGCAGAAGCGCAGCGCAAGCAGAGGCTGCCCGGCAACGAATCCCCCGGTTTTCTGTGCGTACTCTGCGCCTCTGCGGTAAACGTCTTGCCAGACCTCAACCCCGCAGAAATCCGCGGCTACTTCGCCTGCGAAATCTCCACCGATGCCCGCGTCGTTTCCCAATCCATCCGCAACGACACCCCATTCCCCACCTTGTCCAAAGCAATCGTGAAATTTTCCACCGGCGCCGGCAAAGACGAAACCTTCATATCCGTGCGAGCCAGATCCTGCGCTTCTCCAGGATAATCAGTGCCCCACAGCGGCCCGCCCTTATCATTTTTCGTCTTCTTGCAAATAATCAGCGTCCACTTACCCTCGTTCGGAATCGTGAAAAGCGTATAAGTTCCCGCCGGCACGGTCTTGCCACCCACAGTCACCGCAGTATCAGTCACAAACGTGGTCGCTTCATTCGCGCCGGCGCGCCACACTTGCCCGTAGGGGACCAGGCCGCCGAAAATCTTCCGCCCCTTCGCGCGTGGGCTGGAATAGTCCACCGTGACCGTCTTGCCATCCGCGAAACTAAACTGCGCTTGCGCCGGCGGGCTGGGCCGCTGGCTCTTATCTTGTTGCGCGATGCCATTCGAAGCCATCAAACTGGCGCTCAACAAAATCCCGCTACACAACAGCAAGAATTTGCGCATGTCATTTCCTCCTGATCAATCGTTGATAGTTTTTGCGATCCTTCGCACCGCGCACATCATATCTGAATTTCCGTTGCACAGGCACTCGGAGCGTTTCCGCATCCCCCTGCGTCATGCTGACACACCATGTTATTTTGACGCGTCAATTTGAGACGGCTCATCCACTTCCACGACAAATCCCGCGATTTCCCCTGTTTTTCACGCATTTCACCCCTGCTTACCAATGCTGTGAATCCCCGCTGGGTATTACAGAAGTATTACAAACACTCTCGCCGCCGCCTGCTAGTCTGAGGGGGTTGTGAACACCACAAAGAACCAGCCAGAGGCCCCCATGACCCAGTCACTCGAAATCTTGAAGAAAACATCCAAGAACGATGGCGAAATTAACTGGGTCACCTCTACTTTCATGGGCTTGTTCCACGTGGGCGCCATCGTCGCGCTGTTTTTCTTTTCCTGGAAAGCGTTTTTCGTCGCCATGTTTCTCTGGTGGATCGCCACCAGCCTGGGCATCGGCATGTGCTATCACCGCCTGCTCACCCACCGCGGCTACAAAGTTCCGAAATGGCTGGAATATACGCTGACGGTTTTCGCGACGCTCGCTCTGGAGGGCGGCCCGATTTTCTGGGTGGCCACGCACCGCATTCATCACCAATTTTCCGATCAGGAAGGCGATCCGCATTCCCCTGTGGACGGCACCTGGTGGGCGCACATGGGCTGGATCCTCACCGGCAAGTCCATGCATCACGACACCACCACGCTTTCGCGTTACGTTCCCGACCTTGCCGAAGACAAATTCCACGTTTGGATCACCAAATATCATTATGTGCCGATGATCGTTCTCGGCCTGATTCTGCTCGCCGTCGGCGGCGTCAAGTTCGTCCTCTGGGGAATTTTTCTGCGCACGGTTATCGGCCTTCACTTCACTTGGCTGGTGAATTCCGCCACGCACAGCTGGGGCACGCGCCGCTTTCAGACGCGCGATCTATCCACCAACAGCTGGTGGGTCGCGCTGGTAACCTGGGGCGAAGGCTGGCACAACAATCATCACGCGCATCCCGTCTCTGCGCGCCACGGCCTCACCTGGTACGAAATTGATTTCAACTGGTACATCATCTGGGCGCTGGAAAAAATTGGCATCGCCAAAAAAGTCTATACCGCGAAAATTTCCGAGATTAAGCGCGCCAATCAAGCCATCGTTGCCAAAACGCTCACGCGCGAAAACCCGCGCGCCCTGACCCCAGCCGAGCTGTAGCACCCGTCTCAGGATTCGGCAATCTTTGTAGGTCGTGGCTTCAGCCACGACATCAAGCCTGCAAAATGCGCGCGGCATTAGCCGCTGAAGTACCGTTTTTGCGGCTGCAACGCACGTTGCACCGTTCGCAGACAACTATAATGCGTGTCATCCCGAACGCAATGCCGCGTCTCGCGCACTCTCACTCCTTCGCGGTACAATCCCCGTTAGACACCGTGCAAATCGCGAGCCGCAGAAAAACGATCGCCTTCTTCGTCGTGCTGGGTTGCTCCCTGGTGGCCCTGGCCATCGCCCTCACCGTTGGCTGGACCATTCTCAACTGGCGCGAAGGCGTCCTGCTATTTTTCGGCGTGATCTTTTTTGCCGCGATCATCGCCGGGATGATTCTGAACACCATCTTCCTGGTGCGCGAAATCCGACGCAACGAACAGCACGACAGCTTCATCAACGCCGTCACTCACGAACTGAAAACTCCCATCACCTCCATCCGCCTGTACCTGGAAACGATGCAGCGCCGCGAAGTGGACGAGCCGCAGCGCCAGCAATTCTACAATCTGATGTTGCTCGATACCGATCGCCTGCTCGGAACCGTCGAGCAGGTCCTCAAAGCCGGGGAAGCCAGTTACCGCCGCGGCAAGCGCCATCACGTCGAACTGGATTTCACCGAACTGGTTCGCGAATCCATCGAACTCGCGCGCATTCGCCATCACCTCTCGCCCGGAGTCCTGCATTTCGATCCCGTCTCAGCCAATGCTGCTCCGATCACGCTGCGCGGCGATCCCACCGAGCTGCGCACCGCCGTCTCCAACTTGCTCGATAACGCCGTCAAATATTCCCGCGACCACGTGGACGTCGCCGTGCGCATTGAAACTCCCGACCATGAACACATCGCGCTGCGAGTCACCGATCGCGGCATCGGCATTCCCGCGCCCGAGCTGAAGCGCATCTTCAAACGTTTCTATCGCGTTCCGGGCCGCCCCAGTTTTCAGGTGAAGGGCACCGGCCTCGGCCTGTTCATCGTGCGCGCAGTCGCCCGCGCCCACGGCGGAAAAGTTTACGCCGTCAGCGAAGGCGAAGGCCGCGGCTCCACCATCTCCCTGGAATTGCCGAGGAATATCGCATGAGCCGCGTGCTGCTGGTCGAAGACGAAGCGCACTTGGCCAAGGGCTTGCGCTTCAACCTCGAGGCCGAAGGCCACTCCGTGGAAGTTTCTGCCGACGGCGAATCCGCGCTCGAGCGCCTGCTCGCCCAGAACGAAGAATTCGATGTCGTCGTGCTGGACGTGATGCTTCCCGGCAAAGATGGCTTCGCCGTCGTATCCACCTTGCGCAAGGCCCACAATTACATTCCCGTGCTGATCCTCACCGCGCGTGGCCGCCCTGAAGATGTTCTGCAGGGATTTGCAGCCGGCGCGGACGATTATCTTCCCAAACCTTTTCAGCTGCCGATATTTTTGGCCAGGCTGCAAGGCCTGCTACGCCGCAGCCAGTGGCTCGTCGCCGAAAAGTCCGCAGCGAAAGGCCGCGCAACCAATGGAAAGGAAACTTCCGCAAATTCCGGCGCCGCCGCAAACACCGCGCCAGATTCCGAAGTTTTTTCCTTCGATGGCAAGACGATTGATTTCGGCACGCTGGAACTGGGCGTCAACGACACCACGATCCAACTCACCCTCATGGAAGCCAAGCTCCTGCGCCACTTGATCCGCAGCAAAGGACGCACCGTCTCCCGCAAATCCATCCTCGAGGACGTCTGGGGCCTGCACGAGGACACCGACACACGCGCCATAGACAACTTCATCGTCCGCCTCCGCCGCTACATCGAAAAAGACCCCTCCAAACCGAAGCATCTCCTAACCGTCCGCGGCGTCGGCTACCGCTTCCTCGCGTGAATGCGGCACTTCGCTTGACGTTTCGACGACCTACCCTCACTATTCTGAACTGCACTCGTAGCGCCGGCGTCTCGCCGGCTCCTTTGAATTGGGCATGTAGCAATCAATCGTCAGCAGAGACGTATAAGGAATCGACGGCATGCCCGAGGGCAAAGGACTCCTGATCGTTTACACCGGGCCGGGCAAGGGCAAGACCACTTGCGCGCTGGGCACCGCTTTTCGCGCCGTTGGCCAGGGCCTGCGCGTCATGATGGTGCAGTTCATCAAAGGCTCGTGGCACTATGGCGAGCTGGACGCCGCGAAAATGCTGGGCGATGATAAATTCGAAATTCGTCCCATGGGTCGCGGCTTCGTAAAGATTGGCGGCGCCGAAACCGATCCCGAAGACGTAAGAATGTGCGAAGAGGCCTGGGAATTCGGCCGCGCGCAGATTTACAGCGACAAATATGACCTCGTCGTGCTCGATGAAATCAATTACGTGATCGGCTACAAAATGCTGGACGTCGAGCGCGTCGTCGAAGCGCTCACCCTGCGTCCCGAGCGCGTCCACGTGATCTGTACCGGCCGCAGCGCGCATCCCAAGCTGATCGAAGCCGCCGACCTAGTCACCGAAATGCGCGAGATAAAACACCCATACACGAAAGGCATCCTCGCGCAACGCGGAATTGACTACTGATGGCAGCGGCGCAGCCGCGGTATTTTTTAACTTTCAACTTTCAACTATGAGCTGTTAACTTCTTAAGGGGCCTTCCGGCCCAAAAACACCTCGACCCATGGCTTGGTTCAAGCGCGAAAAAAAACCGATCGAGAATCCCACGCCGGCCGAAGAACGCCGCGTCCACACCGAAGGCATGTGGACCAAGTGCAATTCCTGTCGCGCTATCATTTGGAAAAAAGATCTCGAAGCGAATTGGGAAGTCTGCCCCAAGTGCGAGCACCATTTCCGCCTCAGCTCCCGCCGCCGCCTAGAAATGCTTCTGGACGAAGAACCATGGATCGAGCTGGACCCCGATCTCGCCTCCAGCGACCCACTCCAATTCACCGATACCAAGCCCTACGCGCAGCGCCTGAAAGAAGCGCAGCGCAAGCTCAACATGAAAGATGCGATCATCACCGCCGAGGGCCGTTTGAACGGCCGCCCCGTCGTCTGTTGCGCGATGGAGTTCGGTTTTATCGGTGGCTCGATGGGCGCGGTCGTCGGTGAAAAAGTCGCGCGCGCCATAGACCGCTCGCTCGATCAGAAAGAGCCGCTCATCGTGGTCTCCTGCTCGGGCGGCGCGCGCATGATGGAAGGCGTCGTCAGCCTGATGCAGCTCGCGAAAGTTTCCGCGGCCCTCGGGCGCATGGACGAAGCCAAGCTTCCTTTCATTTCCATCCTCACCGATCCCACCACCGGCGGCGTCACCGCCAGTTACGCCATGCTTGGCGATCTGAATATTGCCGAGCCCGGAGCGCTCATCGGTTTCGCAGGTCCGCGGGTGATCGAACAAACCATCCGCCAGAAACTACCCGAAGGTTTTCAGACCGCCGAATTCCTCCTCGAGCATGGCTTCCTCGACGCCGTCGTCCCGCGCAAGGAACTGAAGCCTTACATCGCCCAGGCCCTCGACTTCTTCGTCGGTTAGCCCGATGGCGTACGAAGAATCTGTCCGCGCGCTATTTTCGCTGGGCCGGGAACTCGCCGCCCCGCAACAAGCTCGCGTTCAGAAATTCGGCCTCGCGAATATCACCACCCTCGCGGACGATCTCGGCCAGCCGCAGCGCTCCTCTCCCTGTGCGCACATCGCCGGAACCAACGGCAAAGGCTCCACGGCCGCGATGCTTGAATCCATCCTGCGCGCCGCTGGCCTGCGCACCGGCCTGTACACCTCGCCGCACCTGGAACGCATCAACGAACGCATCCGCATCAACGGCGAAAGTATTTCGGACCACGATTTCGCCGCCGCCTGGTCCCGCGTTCATGCATCCGTCGAATCGCTGATGGCCTCCGGAAAGCTCGCGGCGCACCCCACTTTCTTCGAGTGCGTCACGGCCATGGCTTTTCTCGCTTTCGCCCAGCACCACGTCGATTTCGCCATTCACGAAGTCGGCCTCGGCGGGCGCCTCGACGCCACCAACATCGTCGAACCCGAAGTGGCTGTCATTACGCCCATTGATTTCGATCACGAAAATTTTCTCGGCCATTCCATCGAGGAAATCGCCGCCGAAAAGGCCGGCATCATCAAGCCCGGCGCCTGGGTAGTCAGCGCCAGCGAACGCCTGGAAGCTCGCGCCGTGATCGCCCGGCGCTGCACCGAAATGGACGCGCGCCTCGTAGAAGTGGATGCGGCTGCACACCTGAACGACATACGAGACGATGGCGGCCTGTATCGCGCCGTCGCAGCGTTCACACACTCGCGCAAACAGCTCGCCCTTGCTCCGTCCTTGCCCGGCCGTTTTCAGATTCGCAACGCGCTCACCGCCGCCGTCGCCGCCCGCCTGCTCGCAGAGCGCGGCTTCCCAATCCCCGACGCCGCCATCGAACATGGTATCGCCACCGCAAATTGGCCGGGACGCCTGGAACGGCTCTCGACCGCGCCCGATCTGTACCTCGATGGCGCGCACAATCCCGCAGGCGCGCGTGAATTGCTGAAATTTTGGCAGGAAAATTACGCCGGCCGCCGCATTTTTCTCGTTTACGGAGCGATGCGCGACAAGGCAGTGGAGGAGATCTCCGGCCTGCTTTTCCCGCACGCCGCCGCTGTCGTCATCACCGAACCGAGCCAGCCGCGCGCCATTTCCGCGCCGCTGCTCGCCGAAATGACCAGCCATGACGCCAAAGAAACGATCGTCGTCCGCGATCCCGCCGCAGCCCTGGAAGCCGCCCTGCAATTAGCAGGTCCGCAGGACGCCGTGTTCGTGAGCGGCTCGTTGTACCTGGTCGGGGAATTGCGTGCCTATTGGCACAAACGCGCGGCAAACCAAAATTCGGTCGCTGGAAGCAATTCGCCTTCCAGGAGTTTGTAGTTTCCTCCAGAACCTCATAATCGCCTTCGTCAATTTGTAATATTCTCGTAAAGAATCTGGAATTGCTGCGAGCCGCCTTTCCGCGCTCCCAAGAACGCGCACCGTTTCCAATTGCGAACAGCCCTCGCGTCCCACCGGCGAACAGGCTTTCCCACGCGCGCACGCCTGATTTCTTGCATCCAAGAAATTTATGACGTTCATGAACAAGTCGTCCATTTTCTGCGTTTATCTATGTGTTACCGCGATGCAAATTCGCGCTTCGTGCGTCTAAGCATGGTTAGTGGGAGGGTCCTATGCGGCAAGATTCAAGAAGGCAAAAATTGGAATCTTTCGGTCGCGCGCCGGCTTTGTTGTCGGCCGCGCTCCGTCAATTTCCCAAAAAAATGTGGATTTATAAACCGGCCAATGAGCGCTGGAGCATCCACGAAATCATCCTGCACCTGGCCGATAGCGAAGCCAGCGCCTATGTGCGCTGCCGCGCTTACATCGCCGAGCCCGCCGCCGGCGAAGCGGCAAAATTCAGCGCCTCGCGCTGGGCTGGTTCGCTAGGCTATTTTCACCAAAGCACTCGCGAAGCTCTGGAAATTATCCGCCGCCTCAGAAAGATGACGTATCAATTGCTCATCGCCCTGCCTGAGGAAGTTTGGGACGGCACCGTCACCCATCCCCGCGACGGCGCCATCAGCCTGGATCGCTGGGTGGAGTTGCAGGAACGCCACATCCCCCATCACATCGAGCAAATGCGCCAGAACTTCGAGATCTGGCTCAAGACGCATCCCCCGCGCCGCCGCCCGTCACCATCTCGCGCGCCGGGAATTTCGTCAGGCTTGGTCTCCATGAACGCCGGCATCTGCTAGCAGCGCCAAACGGCGAAGCGTATCGTCACTCAGACAGCGGCTCAATCGCGCCATACGCTTCGCCGTCCTCTCCGGCCATCCGTCGCCGCCCCAATTCCTTCGTAGCCCTTGCCCCTGCTCGCTCAACGAGAGAGAATGAACCACGCTGTGGTGTTCGGCTCTCAGCCGTACCCAGCCTCAGACGGGGGAGGATTGCCGTGGCGGAAAACCAGATCGCAGAACAGAAAAACAATCTAATCATCCGCGTGCCGTTGTCGTCGGATGGCTACGTCTCGATTTATTTCTCGAGCAACGATGGCCGCCTGATGAGCGAACGCGAGTGGTGGCACTTGAAGCAGGTCATCGAACTGGCCAGCAAAGCTTTCGTAAAGCCCGAAGAGCGCGCCCAAGCCGCCGCAGCCGGCGCATAAATAGCGTAAAATAGTACGTTCGCGGGTACTCCGCGACGCGGACCGGCGTTCGTCCGCCACATCACGTCCCCAGATCGGTCAAGGAGTTGCAATGGTCCCTGATGAATTTGTTCGGCCCATGCGTGAAGAGCTCACCCGCGTCGGTTTCCGCGAATTACGCACGCCGCAGGATGTTGACGCCGTTTTGCAGCAAGAGAAGCGCACGGTGCTCGTCGTCGTGAACTCCGTCTGCGGTTGCGCCGCCGGCAAGGCTCGCCCCGCGGTCGCCATGGCTCTCTCGAACCGAGCGCGCCCGGAAATTCTCACCACCGTTTTCGCCGGCCAAGATCTCGCCGCCACCGAGCGGGCCCGCGGCTATTTCGCCGGCTACGCCCCGTCGTCGCCCTCCATCGCCTTGCTGCGCGATGGCAAGCTGGTCTTCATGCTCGAAAGATCCAACATCGAAGGCCGCGACGCCCAAGCTATCGCCGCGGACCTTACTCGCGCCTTCGATCGCTTCTGCACGCCCGCCACTGCGCGCGCAAATCAGTAGCGAGATCGATCCCGGAACTCGCGACTCGCGAGTTCCTCCGCCGCAATCCGTCAGCACTGTGCAGGCGCCATGCTACACGAGTTCTGCCAGATAGGCGCGCGGCGCGAAGGCTTTTTCGCCGACGAACTGTCCCCCGAGGATTCGGACCTTGCAGCCAAGGTCCGCGTTACTCGCGTCGAGGATTTGCGCCCTGGTTCCGCAGTTGATCAGCAGCAGTTTCTCAGAAGCCACCAAGAGTGAAATCCCCAGATCATCCTTGGCCTTTTCGCAGGCGCACATTTCATGAAATATTTCCTCGCTCGCGGGGAGCAACACGAAGCTGCGGCCCGTTTCGTCGCGAATGGTTGCGATCTGTCCGACCCATTCTGATCGAGCTGCGGCAGCAGCTGGCCGCTGGCGCGAATCGGCAGTTGCGGCCGCCGGCCCGGCGCCAACTTGCACGCCTTCCACGGCGGCGATGAAGCGGTAGCCCCGGCGCGGAAGCGTCTCGATAAATCTCGGCTTCTTGTGCGAATCGCACAGCGCGCGCCGCAGCGTCTGGATCGCTGCATTTACGCCGTGTTCGAAATCCACGAAGGTGTCGGAGGACCACAGACGTGCCTGCAATTCTTTTCGCGTGAGCAATTCGCCGGGGCGTTCGAGCAGCAGCGCAAGAATCTGGAAAGGCCGTCCGGCCAAGCGAATCTTCCGCCCGTGCTTGCGCAGCTCGCCGGTGCGGAGATCAACTTGGTAGGCGTCGAAGCGCAGCCCACCCTCAGAAGGAAAGTCGTCGCGCATGGCCGTAGCTAGTCAGCCGATGTTACTCCGCGCGTATCGCGAACTCAAGCGCGCACGCGTGAAGCAGCCTAAACCTCGCAGCGTCAATCCGTTACGGCTTTACCTCCGTTTTACCTACAAAGGACCCCCGTTGCATTGAACGAATCGCTGTTTGGGATGAAACTGCGCGCGTCATGAAAAACGAAACAAAAAATTCGGACTCAGAGATTCGAGTGAAAAAGGAGACGACGATGAAAATGACGACTCTGGTAAAGGCCTCCATACTTGCCGCAACACTGGGATTTGTCTCCATGCTGGCGCCCGCCGCCCGCGCGCAAGCCGACGCAATGCCTAACCCTGACGAGTTTCCCTTCTCCGCACCGGAAATCACGGTTGCGCAGCCCAACCAGCCTGCCGCCGCGCAAGTAGCCAAGGCCGATTTTGAAGGCAAAGTTTCGCTGCCGTTCAATGTGCACTGCGGAGCCAGGAATTTGAAGCCAGGACAGTATTTGCTTTCCGTGAAGTCTCAGGGAACCAGCCGCGTCGTCACGCTCCACAGCGCCGGCCAGAACATGACCATGCGCGTGCAGGAAGTCTCAACGCATCGCGGCGCCAGCCAGAGTGCATTGCTGGTCCGCAAGTCCGGTGAAGGCCGCAGGCTCGAAGCAGTGTATGTAGCAGGACTCAACGCTACGCTCTACCTCAACACCAGCTCCGATGGACCCCACGCCCGCATCGAAAAGCTGCCGATATCCTAGCCCAACCGGGCCCAGCCCAGCCACTGCGCCACGCCCCGCCGGCACCATGTCGGCGGGGCGTTTGGGTTCATAGCGACGGTGACTCCCTCAAGAGTTTTTCGGCGACACCCGCGGGTTCGCAAATTACGCATGAACCGAAGCGCCAAGTCCCGGCTATCTTCGTAATCGAAAACCGCGCCACCACGGCATGGATCAGAGGATTGCCGCACCAGCCACTCAATGGTAGGATGGCATTTCATGAGCCCAGCGCCAGCCCCCAAAATTCGCGTAGGCATCCCTTATCGCACTAGAAAAGAAGAACTTACCATCAAGCGCGACGCTTACGAAAAATACCTGGAAGCCGTTCAATCCGCTGGTTCCGAGCCAGTCGAAATCTCGCTTGGCCTCACTCCCGCTGAATTGCTGGACGTCTCCCGCACGCTGGATGCAATCGTCCTTCCCGGCAGCCCCGCCGACGTTGAACCGTCGCTCTTTCACGTCGCACGCCACGCGAAAACCGCCGAATCCGACGCCGCTCGCGAGCGCACCGATTTTGCGCTGCTCGATCACGCGATCACGGAGCAAAAACCCGTCCTCGCAATCTGCTACGGCGTACAAAGTCTAAACGTTTTTCTCGGCGGTCCGCTGGTGCAGGATATCCCCAGTGAAATTCACACGAAAATCCAGCACGCCTGGACGGGCCACCAAGGCTCCGAGCCGCATCACGAAGTCGCTCTGGACTCAGGTTCCCGCCTCGCGCAGATGGCCGGCGCAAATCATGCGCGCGTGAATAGCTCGCATCACCAGTCCGTGCTCCAGCCGGGCAGAAATCTCCGCGTCGTAGCCCACGCTCCCGATGGCGTGATTGAAGCGGTCGAATGGGCCGGCGACGCCAACTGGATAGTAGGCGTGCAGTGGCATCCCGAACGCATGGTCCCGACAGACGAGCTGTCGCAGTCGCTGTTTCGCGAGCTAGCTGCGGCAGCCGCCACGCGCAAAGCGCCGGTACCTTCTTAGGCGCGCAATGCCAACCGCCGCCGCGGCGCATCTAAGCTCATCCAGGGACCAGGATTTTCAGCTTTCAACTTTTAGCTGTGAACTTTTAACTCTGAACTGATGGCAACACGCCACTCACCCGGGGGACAAATGATTTCGCTCGCAGGCAAGGCCGCACTGGTTACAGGAGGCTCCCGCGGCATCGGAGCCGCCACCGTAAAACTCTTCGCGCAAGCCGGCGCGGACGTAGTGTTCAATTACCATCGCAGCAAGGAAGCGGCCGCACAAGTCGCGCAGGAAGCCCGCAAGCACGGTACGCGCATTGAATCCCTGAAAGCGGACCTGGGTAAAATGGCCGATGCCAAAAAGCTGGTGGACTTTACCCGTGAACGCCTCGGCCGCATTGACATTCTCGTCGCTAACGCCGGCATCTGGAACGAACAAGACGCTCCCATCGAAAAAATGACCGAGCGCGAATGGGACGAAATGATTCAGGTCAACTTGAAGAGCGTCTATTCCGTGATTCATTTTGTCGCGCCGCACATGATCGCGCAAAAAAGTGGGAAAATCGTAGCCATCAGTTCCACCGCCGGGCAGCGCGGCGAAGCGTTTCACACTCATTACGGCGCCACCAAGGGCGCCAT
>Ga0070761_10001149_pt1 | contig 16674 bp, 13 predicted proteins | sample HubBroMetageREF1_FD_66724 | JGI IMG/M metagenome (GOLD analysis project Ga0070761, IMG submission 66724) | Reference soil microbial communities from the Hubbard Brook experimental Forest, New Hampshire, USA - Hubbard Brook CCASE Soil... | ecosystem: Environmental > Terrestrial > Soil >... | reverse complement strand
GAAGCCATCATGACCCGCGCCGCTTTCGAAGCCATGAACGAGCAGCAAGACGCCAAAGGCGAAAAGCGCTACGCCAATCCGCGTAACGCAGCCGCCGGCTCCGTCCGCGTGCTCGATTCCAGCATCACCGCATCGCGCCGCCTGGGTTTTTTCGCGTACTACTTATTGGCGGATGGCCGCATTCCCAAAAAACGCCACTCTGAAATCCTCGAAGCGCTCGACGAACTCCGCTTCAAAGTTAGCGCCGACTGGGCCCTTTGCCACGGCATCACCGAAGTCGAAGACTACATCACCAAGTGGGACACCAAGCGCGAAAAGCTAGGTTACGAAATTGACGGCATCGTAGTAAAAGTAAACGAAGTCGGCCTGCAGAACGAACTGGGTTTCACCTCCAAAGCTCCCCGTTGGGCCATCGCCTACAAATATCAAGCCCACCAGGAAACCACGCTCCTCAAACAAATTGAAGTCAGCGTTGGCCGCACCGGCGTCCTCACTCCCTTCGCCGTTTTTGAACCCGTGCAAATCGGCGGCGTCACCGTCACCAAATCCACACTCCACAATATGGACGAAGTCCAGCGCCTCGGCGTCCACGCCGGAGACACAGTGCTGGTCGAACGCGCCGGCGAAGTGATCCCGCACGTCCTGAAAGTAGTGAAGCACGGCAAAGAAGAAAAAGAATTCAGAATGCCCGATAAGTGTCCCGTCTGCGGCATGCGAGTCCACCACACCGAAGGCGAAGTCGCATACCGCTGCGTCAACGTATCCTGCCCCGCGCGCAAAAGGGAATCACTGCTGCACTTCGCCGGACGCCACGCCATGAACATAGACGGCCTAGGCGAAAAAATAGTGGACCAGCTCCTCGAAAAGAATGAAGTGAAAGATTTCGCCGACCTTTACAAACTCGACCTGAAAACGCTAGAAAATCTCGATCGCATGGGCGAAAAATCCGCGCAAAATCTCCTCGACGAAATCGCCGGCAGCAAGAAGAACACTCTCGCCCGCCTGATCTACGCCATCGGCATGCCCTTCGTGGGCGAACGCACCGCGCAACTCCTAGCCGAACATTTCGGCTCCATGGCCAAGCTAGCCGAAGCGAGCCTCGAAGAATTGATGGAAGTCTCCGAAGTAGGCCCGAAAGTTGCCGAAGGCGTCCGCGAATTTTTCTCCGAATCCGCCAACCGCAAACTGATCGAACATCTCGGCGCGGTCGGCGTGAACATGAAAGAAGAACGCCAGGCCCCGGTAAGCACCCGCTTCGCCGGTATGACCTTCGTCTTCACCGGCACTCTAGCCAAACGCAGCCGCGAAGAAGCCGAAGCCCTAGTAGTCTCCCACGGCGGCACTCCCGGCGGCTCCGTAAGCAAAAAAACCACCTACGTCGTAGTAGGCGAAGACGCCGGCTCCAAGCTCGACAAAGCCAAAGCCCTCGGCGTAACAATCCTCACCGAACCCCAATTCGACAAGCTTCTCACTAGCAAATAACCGAGCGTGGTTGAAATCGAACTCTGCGCGAAGTATGCGTAGCATCAACCAACCCGCCTGGACCATAATCACGCCGTCGATGTCCTTTCTCCTCATCACCAGACGCGCCGCCGCGTTTATCCGGACGTGTCTCCCGGCCGAGCCTGCGAGTTGGCTCCTCCTCCTGGGCGCTACCTTTCTGTTCATTTGCAACCGCCTCCGATGGTGGCCGCGCCCTGGCTTTTATCCGTCGACACCGTACCTGTGGGAGGGCTCTATCTACCTATTGTCAGCGCCGATACTCGCAGCTGGGATCGCAGCTTGCTACCTCGGTCTAGTCGGTTTTAGAAATCCAGCGCGCCGCTTGTTGGACTCAGTTCTAGTTCCAGCCGCCATGGGGCTGCTGGCAACTGTGATCGTCGTGTTCTTCTGGTTTCGCGATGTAGGGGAGCCCGCGTATTTTGTCGCTCAGTTTCACGGCGCCGCGTACCTCTGGAATCCGCGGATCCTCCTTGCGCTTGCGGTGAACCTCGGCACGGGTTTCCAGTTCGCAAGCATCGGATTCATTCTCCTAGCCGCGTTCTTCGTGTTGTATAGCTGGAATCGCGCAGCGCTTCCAGTGCGACTGCCGGCCGTTTCGATTTTCGGCGCTTCCTCATCGGATGCCGATCATCGTCGCACTATGTTTTTCGTTTGGGCGATGGTCGCCATGGTGTTTATCACCGGGCTGCCTGAGACTGCGTTGGAAGTGTCCGGCTACTCAGGAATCGTCCGGTTCATGCGGCTACATTCGGATTGGTTTTTTTGGTTGAGGCAACTCCTCCAGGCACTTCTGCTGCTCGCATTCATTTGCGTCGCGCTCGGCAAGAGCGGAAGAAAAATGATTCCCGCGATGCTGCGGATTCCCCGCGTGCAGTATGTGGCGATCGCGGTCCTGATCCCAGCGGCAATCGCAATCGTTGCGCCTCTATGTTCCTACTTGTACGCACGCGTTTTTTGGAGTGCTCACGGATGGGGAGCACATCCGTCACCTCTCGCGCGAAGTTTTTTTGGATTGCCGAGTATCGCGGATATCTGGTATTTCGTCCCGGCTTTAGTAGAAGAGATTGCGTGGCGCGGTTATTTGCAACCCCGGTTCATTCGCCGTTACGGACTTGTCCGAGGAATTTTCCTCGTTGGAGTCGTTTGGGGAGCTTTCCACTTCTGCTGGGATTTCAAGTCTTACATGACCACTGGAGATGTGGGTATCAGGCTGGTCGTGCGGCTAGCCAACACGGTTTGCCTGAGTTACGTTCTCGCATGGCTGACCATTCGCTCCGAATCGGTTATGCCCGCCGCTGTCGCGCACGCTGCGTACAACACTTTTCTTACTTTACCGTCGCTGCCAATTCACAGCCCCCTCTGGCTTACCTCTCTCTTGTGGGCGCTCGCCGGGTTTGTGCTTCTGCGCTACTTTTCTCCGCCACCTGTCACCACCGTTGCTGAATCGGCTATAGCTCCAGCACCCGAACCAGAGCCTTCCGAGGTATAATCGACAACAGCGGGTGAGTCGGATGATCGCCGGTTTGCGTTTCGCAAGAAACGCAAACGGGAGGAAAGTCCGGACTCCCATAGTCCTCAGCTCGCAAGAGCGTCGGACTACAGGGCAACGCGCCTGGTAACGCCAGGGAGTCGCATTTCGCGGCAAGCGCAAGCGAGCCACGATTCGCGGCTACGGAAAGTGCCACAGAAAATTAAACCGCCGGTGACGTTTGCACCTCGGCGACAGGACTGCGGGAAACCACGGCCCTGCCTGTTTCGGCGCAGCGCATTTGGCAAGGGTGAAAAGGTGGGGTAAGAGCCCACCGCCCGGATGGTAACATCCGGGGCACGGAAAACCCCGCGTGGAGCAAGGCCAAATAGGAGGGGAGGGCTGGCCCAGCCCTATGCAACAAGCTCGAAGGAGCGAGTTGCTGCGACCCTCGGGTAGGCTGCTCGAGTCCCGGAGCGATCCGGGACCTAGAGGAATGATCATCGTGCCGCGCCGTCGAAAATCCCGACGCAAGTCGGGACCAGACAGCGCAGCGACAGAATCCGGCTTACAGACTCACCCGCGACTAACCTTCGTATTTTCATTGCACCTTTCCCCTCAACTGGGGTTGGTGTGCAAGAACTGTGCAGTCAAGCGCTGGTTTTTCGATTCCGTCCGTGCTCGCCATGATCTTTCGGGTGCGCTCGCGGAGTTCTTTTACGTAGGGCGCATAGTGCTGTTCGACCACTGCGACGGTAGCTGATTCATGCTTACCCGCCGCTCATTCGAGCCACAGTTGCGACCGATCTGAAGCGACCTCTCACGCCTTGCAAGCAGTCTGCACTGTGCTTGCTCAAAACCAAGCGAAAGTCGCGATGTGCTGCCAATTAATGCTTCTTCAGCCCTACAAACTGATGGCGGTTTCCTACTTTGTCGCAGTATTGATAGAGTGAGGGTGAGTACAGGAACATGTCAAACATTCGAGAGGATGTAGGGAGCTTCACAGCCGCTCGCGACCGTCGTCAGCACTCGCGTACGACCACCTCACTGACCTTTGTAGAACTCGGTGACAGCAACGGCGGTATCGTTCTGAACATCAGCGAAGGCGGATTGGCCATGACCGCGGCTGCTGTTCTCGTTGGGGAACGCCTTCCGCGCATACGCTTCCAGTTACCCGAACATGTACACTGGTTGGAAACCAGCGGCCGGATCGTGTGGTTGTCCGAGTCAAAGAAAGAGGCGGGTATTCAGTTCGATGATCTGGCAGAGGAGGATGGCCATCAAATAAAACAATGGATTTCGTCGAGAGAGTCACCCTCTGAGATTGAAGACCCAACGAGAACCATTCGGAAAAGCGGAAAGCCAATAGAATTTCCATCTCCTTCCGCAACGGTAAAGGTGACTCCTGAGCTCGAGATGGTCGAGGATATTGAACAGTGGCAATTCGAGGATTTGTTCCCGTCCGAAAGTGTCCCCCGCCTTGAGACTCAAGTACCGTCTGCGTTTCCGGTGCGACCTCCCAGCACCCAAGCGGATGGACATACTGACGATTCACTGCCCGCTATGGCTTGGCAAAGCCGAAATGATCGCGTCGACGCTGGCAGCGTGCACCGAAATAAATTGCGCCTTGCGGCTTTTGGCGGTCTAGTTGTGGCGACATCCTTCGCGATCGGCGTAGCTCTCGGGCCTGGACCCTCTGAAAGATTGTTGGGGAGCATCGAGAAGCTGATGCCAAACAGAAGTCACCCAACTTCCGGTGTCGCGATTCTACCTGCAGACTCGGTCGTCGAGCGTTCGAGTCCGTCGCCGGTAGGTGCGCCCGAACGGCGCGCGGACACTCCGACTCGCCCACCGAGAACTCCTGCTAGCGCAGTTCCGAGCGGCTCCACAGTTGGAAATAAAGGAACGCTAGTCATCCCTAGAACTCCCTCCGATGCGCCGAGAGTTACAAGGAGTGCAGAAAAGAAAACCATGACTTTGGATCAACGGCGCGAGCCGATACTGGTCACTGCCCCGAGTGAAGGAGATCGGCCGTTTCTGCTGACCGTTCCGGAAAAAGCGGTGAGTGCATCCTCATCATTTGCGATTAGTTCTCAGCGTTCAGTTCTTGTGCCGCCTGAGGCGGGGCCGTCATCCCTGCACCAACCGGAACGATTACTGCTGGGTAGCCTGATCTCCCACGTCGAGCCACAGTACCCACCAGGACGCGATCAGATAGAAATTGAAGAGATCGCTAAGCTAAGGGCCACTGTCGGCGAGAATGGACAAATTACGGAAGTCAAGCGAATCAGTGGTCCCATGCCACTTATTACGGCAGCGATGAGCGCGATTCGCCAGTGGCGGTATACGCCGACGTTGCTGAACGGACGTCCCGTCAGAACTGAAGAAGACGTCACAATCGAGTTCCGAGCACGTTAAACTCACCGATCCTTTCCTGATGAACGCGCGGCCTCAGACGAAACTCAAACAGCCCTTCTGCAAGAATTTGTTTTGCAACTGCGCTTTAGTGGTTCATCTGTAGTTCATCCGCAAATCGCTGCCAGTGCGGATCCCTAGCGAGAGCACGAGAGTCGGCATGTTGTTGTTCGGTCGCTGCAACACCTCGGCCCTCGCCTGATTCTACTGGGAATTTCTCCCGATTGCCGCTGTGGATGTTGCGAATCCCGATGATGTGCTCGCACCGTTTTCACTGACAAGCTTCTGCTTGTTGTCGGGCAGGCTGTGCAAGCTATCGAGATAGGCGGCAATGCCGCGGTACAGGCCCTCGGCGAGGCGCTGCCGTTGGCCGCTCTCGAGCAGCAGGTTCTCGTCAGTCGCATTGCTCGCGAAAGAAATTTCCGAAAGCACCGCAGGCATGTTGGCGCCGGTTAGAACGATGAAGGGTGCCTGCTTCACGCCGCGGTTCATCTCGCTCCGACCTACCAGCTGGAGGCTCTGCGAGAGCGCGTTCTGGACATCCACGGCAAGTTGTTTCGATTCCGCCATCTTCTCGTTGCCTGCGATCTTCTTGATCAATTCCGGAAGATCGTGGAGGGAAGATTGTGCGAGCGTGTTTTCGCGCGCCGCGAGTTCCGCGGAATCCTGCGAAGCGGCCAAGCTCAGGGAGTATGTTTCGACACCGCGCGCTTCGCGGTTGTGGCTAGAATTCGCGTGAATGGAGATGAACAAGTCCGCGTTGGCGCGGTTGGCGATCGCCGTGCGCTCCTCGAGTGAAACGTGCCTGTCGTCCTTGCGGGTGTAGACCACTTCCGCACCCGGTATGTTTTCTTCGATTAGTTGGCCGAGCCGCAGCGCCACATCCAGGCAGAGGTTCTTCTCGAGCAGGCCGTGCGGCCCGATCGTGCCCGCGTCATACCCGCCGTGTCCGGGATCAATCGCGATGCGGTTGATTTTCAGCCCCAATTCCCGTGTCAGTGAGAGTTGACTTGCGGGGCTGGCGCCGGCCGGTGGCACTCTGGTCCCGCTGTACCTCAAGGCATCCGAACTCAGACCCCGCGGCAGCGCTAGGCCCACCGCCAGCAGAATGACAAAAAGTACCGCCGCCCAAAGACCCCAGCCGCGCAACCCGAACTCCGCGGGCTTATAGGAAAGTTGTGGCGTCGCGAGGGCGCTGGCGGCCTCCACAGGATCGGCACCCGCATGTGAAGGCGATGGCGCCGGCATAGGCGTCGCAAAAGCAGCAGCCACGACGTCCGACCTGCACAGCGCTTTCTCGACGATGTCAGACGACACCGTGTGGCTCTCTTGGGCGTATGCTTCTCGCAACGCGTTGAAGCAAATCCTGTTGATGTTCCTCGGAACTCCCTGGCTTCGCTCGGCGACGAGCGCCAAGGCCTCCGGCTCGAATAGAGCTTCGCCGCAATAGCCCGCCACTTTCAGTCGGTGTCTGATGTAACCCGCTGTTTCCTCCGGTGATAGCGCTTCCAGATGCGTCACGACCGCAATGCGCTGCAGCAATTGCGCCAGCCGCTTCTGTCCCAGTTTCTCCCCAAGTTGCGATTGCCCGGCCAGAACGATTTGCAGCAGCTTGGTGTTCGAGGTCTCGAAGTTCGAAAGGAGCCGGATGGTTTCGAGCACCGAATCGTCCAGGTTTTGGGCCTCATCGACGATCAGGACAAATCGCTTGCCGGCCAGCATTTCGGCAAACAACATTTCATTCAATTTGTTGTGCATGGCCACCAGTCCCATGCCGGTCGCATCGACCCCTAGCTCGCTCAGAAGGTATTGAAAAAATTCGCGGGAGTTGCACTGCGTCTGGAACAGGAATGCAGCACGCGCCTTATCGCGCAGTCCCTCGAGTACTTGATACAAGAGCGTCGTCTTGCCCATGCCCGGCTCCGCGATCAGTGCCAGGAATCCCCATCCGCCGAGGATTCCCTCCGTGAGCGAGTCGAGCGCCTCACAATGCGTCCGGCTCGGGTACAGAAAGGCCGGGTCGGGCGTGACGCCGAACGGCTGCTGGTGCAAGTGATAGAAATCGAGAAGCATCGGCACGACCTCCTTCCATGGCGGCGCAGCCAGACAACCTTACCGGCTCCCTCGCAACAGGGTTCCAGCACAAGGTCGCGCGGCGGAACGACTGCGTCCGGAGTTAGCGCTTGGTTGGCGCAAGTGGGCGAGCATGTGCGCGAATGCTAGGCCATCTGTGCCGAACAAGAGATTCTGCTACAGCCGGCTTGTGACCGCAAGAGTTAGCCTCCTCGGCACACGCTGTTTCCATCCGAATTCACGACTTAGGCCACAAGGACTTTAGCCAAATCACTTGTGGGCTTAATGCCGTGTGATTCACGAGTCACGCAAATCAGCTAAGACTCAATGATTCAGTAGGACCGAATGTACAAATACGAATGGGTGGCCCGTAGTTCGCTCTAGGAGCCGCCCATTTTCTCGTCATCAAATCTGCGCCACCCGTGCGCGATAGCCACCTGCGGGAAATCAATCCACGAAATATAGATCTAACCCCGAGACGAAGGTATTGCAGCTCTCAGGTCTGCATTCCTTCCTTGGCATGCCAAAAGCTTCTCCAGAGTCAAGTTTCCTTACCATCTGCTAGGGCAAGAATGCCCGGTCAGCTCCAGGACGAAACTGTGCGAAATGGAACAGCCACGCAGCTTGGCTGCTTCTAAGATGCTGCCTCGAACTGCGGGACACTAGGAATGGGCGAGGGGTGAAACGTCGTTCGATTCTCTGTCGTTCCAGAAGGAAATTTGTTTCCCACAACTCAAGGGAGACCAAGGGGTTGTTGACAAAATATGCGCTTGCGCCAAGGCTACAGCTACTTGAGCCGACTCATCGAAAAGCTCCGAAAAAAATGGATCGAGCTCACTAACGGAATTACCGCAGGCCTCTCGCAGGACAGGAAATGAAGAAGCGTCGTGAAAAAACGGACAAGCAACGTGGTTTCGATCGTTTCGGTGGCACACGGGGACGATAATCGACATTGTTCGATTACCCGAAGCGCCATGGAGGCGAGCCTGCAAGTCTTTTCATCCACATCCATTGTCTCGCGTGACCACACGCTGTTGGGGATGCTGGAGTTTTACTCCTGTGATCGGCGACGACCCATGGCGCGTGAATATCACTGGTTGAGCGGTCGGTCGGTGGTTCACTTGGCGGCCATTGCGCTGCAACGTGGCGAAGAGGGACGGGATTCTGCTAGATCTTATAGACACTTGAGTAGCGCCACTGGTCGCGAAGTCGAAGGACCACCATTCATCAATTGATACTCGCCCGTTCGAGGGTCCTCAGATTCAGAGAACAAAAACACGAGACGAATCTGACGACGCGAATTTGTACAAGCATTTTTTCGAATTACGCAAAAATCCCTTCAACGTCAACCCGAATCCCCGCGATCTGTTTCTAACCTCCCAGACCCAGGAGACGTCGGACGAACTGACCTATGAGGTCCAGGCCCGCAAGGGCCTGATCCTGCTTACGGGAGAAGTCGGGACCGGCAAGACGACCCTGATCGATCGCTTGCGCGATTGGTTATGATTTCACACAAACGCCGGCGTGCCCGGCGAACGTGAAAGCCACGCGCGTACGGAAATTCAGCGTGCATGACATTTCTGGCGTCAATCTTTCGACAATGCGTGCGTCTGCACCAGGCGGTGTAAATCACATCAAGAGAAAGTCGCGTGTCGCCACCCATGTGGACGAGTCGGGGACGAGTCGGGGACGAGTCGGGAAGGAGTCGGGACGGTTGACACGACGGGTCGGGAGGGCTAGGCTTCTGTGCGAAGGGAAGCGCTGAACCGGAAATTCCAGGTTTCTAATAAGGCGGATGGCCCCGGCCGTGCATGACCCCGGCGGAGCGAGACGGCATCAGACGGACGTAGCCTACTGGAATTTCCGAGCCAGACGGTACCGGTACGATCTGTTTGAATAATGCGCTGCCGATCCTACCGCGCTCACTATGGGCCCCGTGTCATTTTGTGACATCTGAAAGAAGGCGCTTCGATACGAAATTAGCTGGAGTGAATCACGACGATGAGGCGGGAATAACCCCGAAGCCGATGCCGCGGAAGACTATTACATCCTGGAAGTTCATTGACCGGTTGCTGTTGCCGATCATTTTTTTCCTGAGCTCGTTCGTGGCTGTCCTCACGTTCTGGCAGCTGCTACTGGGACATCGGCGCGCGGAGATCCGCGCCGTCACGGATGAGCAAGCCTCGTTTGTCAAATCCAAACTGGAATCAGAACTGGGTGCGCGGATATTGCCCTTAGAGCAACTCGCGGCGGGGTGGCAGCGGCTCGGCAACGACCAGGAGAAACAGTCCGCGGCAGAACTGATGATGAGCGGTTACCCTTCCTATCAGGCTGTCGAATGGGTGGATCCCACTCTCCACGTGCGTTGGGTCACACCCAGCAGTGGAAATGAGACTGAGCTGGGAACGGACTTAAGCGAAAATGCAACACAGCTGGCTGATTTCGAGGCCGCTCAGCAGAGCAGGAATGTGGTCGTTACTCGCGCGGTGAACTTACGACAGGGGGGCAGGGGACTGGTCGTCTGCGTGCCGGTCTACACGCCCCAAGAGTTCAGTGGCTTTGTGGTCGGTGTATTCCGCTATAGGGAGTTGATTTCCTCCATCCTAAAGGATGTAGCACAGGGTTACTGGGTCGCCGTGTACGACGGCAATGAGCAAATCTACGGGGAAGGAATGAAGCTAGCGCCGCGCGACAGTGCGTGGGCCAGCACAACCTCCGTGCATTTTCGAGACCTCACTTGGCGCGCGCAGGTTTGGCCGAAACCAGGGACGATTACCTATGCGTTGTCAACTCTGCCCAAGGTTTTTTTCATCGGTGGCATTCTGTTATCCGCCCTTCTGGCATTCACCGTCTATTCGGCCGAAACAGCGAGGATCCATGCCAGGGAGGCGATTGCCGCTAATGAGGAGCTCAAATCAGAAATTGCTGGACGAGAACTTGCTGAGGAGGCGTTGCGCCAGTCCCAAAAGATGGAGGCGGTGGGTCGCTTAGCGGGCGGCGTAGCCCACGACTTCAATAATCTACTGACCGTCATCCGTGGTTATGCGGCGCTTTCCCTAAATAGGGTCGATTCTGACGGTGTGCTGTTTCGCGAATTGAATGAGATTTTGAAGGCCACGGACAGAGCTTCGGCGTTGACCAGACGGCTGCTGGCCTTTAGCCGCAAGCAAGTCCTTCAACTGCGAGTGTTGGATCTCAATACGCTCGTTGCCCAGGTGAACGAGTTGCTACCACCCGTGCTTGGCGAGGATATTGAATTGATCCTGGATCTCGATCCAGATTTGGGGCGCGTCAAAGCTGACTCGGCACAGATGGAGCAAGTCATCATGAATTTGGTCTTCAACGCGCGCGACGCCATGCCCCATGGCGGCAAGTTGAAGGTACAAACCAGGAATGTTGATCTGGACGAAGAATGTGTGCGCCGTCACGGGTGCGCTCAAGCGGGTCCCTTCGTGATGTTGGCAGTGTGTGACACCGGGCACGGCATGACTGACGAAACCCTCAAACATATCTTTGAGCCTTTTTTTACCACTAAGGATATCAACAAGGGCACGGGGCTCGGCCTCGCGACCGTCTATGGCACGTTGCGGCAGAGCGGCGGATTCGTGACCGTCTCTAGTAAAGTCGCTGAAGGTACGACGTTTCAGATTTATTTGCCCAGTGTTACAGATGCAGTTGCCATTGTCGAGGTTCCCGTCATCGCGCCACAGCATCTAGACGGCGCCGAAATAATCCTGGTTATTGAAGATGATAATGCGGTACGTCGCATGACCCGTGAATTCTTGAAGATAAAGGGGTACACGGTCATTGAGGCTCGCGGTGCAACAGAAGCGATCCAGGTCGTGGAGAACCGCGGAAACCGCATCGATCTGGTGCTTACGGACGTGCTCATGCCCGGCATGAAGGGGCGCGAACTCGTCGAACGGTTGGCCGAACTGCGGTCGGATTTGAAGGTCCTCTACATGTCGGCCTACACGGAGGACGCTGCGATCAACATCGGAGTGCTGAATCCGGGAACGGACTTCATCGAGAAGCCGTTCAGCCCGGATGAGCTTGCCGCCAAAGTGCGTCACGTCCTGGGGCACGAGCCGAGGACCCGCCATGCCAGCGCAGGGCAGTCGTAGGCCGCCCGGAAATAACACCACGACGGAGACCTGGACATTCTCGGCAGTGATGGAAAAATTTCCGCAGAGACGTTTCCCTCTCCGCAAGGAGCGCGCTCCACGGTGAGCACGAGGCGGAAGAGAACACATCCGCGCCGATGAGATTATCCTTGCATTGTCAGGAGAGCGGTTTCGACGGGCTACTTGGTTTGGCTGCGAGAATCCCTGGGACCTTAGCCTCCGTCGCTCGAGATCGGAGAGCTTAAACAGTCGCCGAAGCAGCCCGCAATCCGAACATCCTGCAATCAGGAAGCCACACGAAACCAACAAGCTTTCTGTAGCAGTTCCCCAGCGTAATCACCTGTAAAGGCGTTGGATACCATTGCTCGAATCGAGACCATAAATCCTGGCAAAGGCGCGTGGTCCGAGACGTGTGGCAAGGATGTTACCCAAAATGTGAAAATCTCGTGCTTCAAGATCCTTGCGACAATGCGGTCATCTTGCCCAAGTCTCTCCATGCTCTTTTCGTCTGGCTCGAAAGGGAAAGCCTGTGTACTGCACCTTGCTGCAGCTATGCGTTGGGAGATTCTTGCGTCGTGACCAAGGCGCCGATCTCCAAGGGCTCGCTCGATCCGACGAATTCCAAACCCGCCACGAATCGTCCTTGACCCAACTCATCACAATAAGTCACGCGGGCTGCGGACGTGAAGTAACCGGCGGGTAGGGCGACCAAAATGGTGTCATTGATGACCCATTCGTTCGCCGAGATAACACGGACGCCGCGGGAGCTCACGTTTTCCGTGATTGCCTTTTCCACTCCCAGTGCAGGGTGCCTGCCAATAAGCATCGCCGTTACCTTCATCTCGACGCGGTTTTCGGCCCGCACGACCAGGAATTGTCGTTGCATCGGGTTTGCCTCCCAGACGGAACTGTTTTGGCGTTGACCGCGAGGCGCCAGCACTTAGGTCGAGGCCGCCACGCTCATGTGTTTATCGTAGCGAAGGTCCGTTCAGGGCGGGTAAACAAGTAGGGAGTGCTGCTGTCGAAAATGACAACTTCAGGCACGACTGGGTTAAGCCCGGGCTGGGATCCTCTCTCTAGACTTGGCTATCGCTCCTCCCAGCACTCCGCAGCCTCTTGGCTCGAATGATGTGCGCCGTTAACGCGGAGCGTTGGACGGATCTGTTCGATCGCTGGCTGCACTGAAGACGGGGCGGCATCCCTCTTTTGCGCTTTTCCCCGTACTGTCCCTGCTTTTCCGACGAAATGACGTCGACGAAAATTCTTTCGAGCCTTTGAATTGCGAGCTTCAAGTTTCGTGCAGATTCTGCGCGATTGTCTGGACGGCCTACTAATTCTGCCCAATAGCTTTCCAACTGTGGCGAATACCGAAGTAGTACGACAAGCGCCGCCAGCGTAATTGGGAAACATCGATCGTTGCAGAGTTCAGTGAAATCTTCTCGCGCATCTGGTGAGGTAAGCGTCTGCTCTTGCGCCGCAGCGAGATCCGCATAGAACTGTGCGATATCAATTCCTTCGATCCGACGCGCCTCCCGGTAGCGATTCCCGAAGGCCATCTCTTGCGCTAATTCTTCGATCTTGGGTTTGTCCGCATCGTTCACGGTTCAAGTCGCGCTCGAGCGTGTAGGACTAACCGTAACCACAGACGCGGAAATCGACGCCCAGTTTGCTTGAGCCGGGCTGAAGTAAAGACGCCAGCGCTCGGGGGTGCGCGCCAGACGAAATTTGCCTGGCGAGGGATGCAAAATTCACGGTCGGATCATCACTTCACTTGTTCGGGACGGCAGACTAAAATTCGCGCCTCGCTCCCGGTTCAGGTTCATCGTTGCGGGAACGTCCAACTCAGCGACCTCAACTCTTCGTGTCCACGTACCGCTGCTCCAATAGTCGGCGCTGGTATATATCGTGGTGCCCATAATCAGATATTTTCCTATTTGTTCTCGATGCCCGTCGCGAAACACGAGCACGGCAGGCGGAAGTTCGCTAGCGGGCTGGGCCTCCTGAATTTGGCGAGTGGTAACAGGCGGGACAACGAACGGAAGATTGGATGCTCCGTCGCGGGCTCGCTGGCCGGATTGTCCAACGGTCTGTGACTGACCGTAGTTTGTAATTCGCACCCAATGATCGCCCTGCAACTCAAGCACCAGCGATTCAGGCGGTTTCGGTACCCCCGCCACGGTGGCGGGCGGAGGGGCCTGCTCGATAATCTGGTCCGCAGGCGCATCGACTATCCCTGGCGCGGAATCGTAATCGGCATAGAAGTACGGCGCATATCCGGACCCAGCGTAAATCCGGCGCATGCGGCGCGAGTGAGCGAAGCTGGTCCCCACCCGGCCTCCTCGCAAGTCGGCTGTCCTCGATCGACTTGCGCGAGGGGATGAAAACGTGGCGCGTCTCTGGGCTTGCGTGGACGACGCAAAGACCGTCGCTCCGAGCATCGCGAAGGACAGCACAAGCAAGCGGCTATTCATGGACAGATCCTTTTTCAACTTTGCAAATCAGCAGCTTCCTCTCCCAAGCTACGTATAGTCTCAGCGGGCCCCTGAGTCAAGATTTGGATTGCTTTTCGCTGTTGCGATTCAGCGTGGGCCTTCCCGTGCTTGATAGGCGTCCGATTCAACCGGGCCTGCAACTCACTGCGACGGTGAGCGGTGCGTGTTGCCAGCGCTAGCGACGCGATCGCGTCTTGTCCGCGTTGGCTCCAAAGCGAACTCCCTCGCCTTAAACCATTCGCCAGCGCGATCGCCTGCAACGCGTTCTGTATCCGCGTGCGCAGGCGTAGCCGCCCAATGCCTGTGCTGGTGACAGAAAACCAGAACATAGGAAGAAAGTCATGAAGCGGTTCAGGGAGCGGAATTTGCCTCTCGCATGGCAAGGATAACTCCCGAGCCAACAGGTGCTGCAGCGAACTGGGTGGCGCTGCCAACACTGCGGAGCGCGTACGATCTCGAAGTTCCTCACCTCTGCCCGCGCAGCTTGCTGGGGGGCGATGTTGCCGAGAAGCTTATTTCGCTCTGCGACCAATGCCACCGGATGGCAGACCTGCATGTTGGACGCTCGATCCGGGGGCATCTGCCGAAACAACCCGCGGAGTAGATCCTGCACGAACCAGAGGCCGTCAACGAACCAATTCCAATCGCAAGTGGCTGGAAGTGTTTCTACAATTCTCTCCGTGAAAAGCAGCCCCGCATGGTTGCCTTCCAGAATCAGTCGAGTTTGCGAAAGCCCAATTGTTCGAGGGCTACCCAAAACAAAAACTGTGAGCCATACACGATATAGCGGCGCCACAGGCGTCGCGGCTCCAGGCAAAGGCGAAATAACCACTCGAGTCCGTGTTCCCGCATCCAGCGCGGCGCCTGACGCAGTTCACCGGTATGGATATCGAAGGCTGCGCCCACGCCAACCAGCACGGGCACGCTCAACCGATGTAGGTGTGCATTCATCCAGCGCTCCTGCTTAGGCGTGCTTAAGCCCACCCAAAGCACGTCCGGGGCAGCCCGCTCGATTTGCTGCACCACCGCGTCGTCTTCTTCCCAAGTGAGCGGACGAAACGGAGGAACATAGATCCCCGCCACCTCTAATCGGGGAAACCGCGCCTTCCATGCCGACGCGAGTTTCTCCGCAACACCTGGTTTTCCGCCGTAGAAAAAATGCCGATAGCCGCGGCTTTCAGTTGCCTCGCAAAACGCCAGCATGAATTCCGGGCCGTAAACACGGCGAGCCAGCTTATATCCATTCAACCTGCCCAACCAAATCAAGGGCATACCGTCGGGCACTATCAGGTCCGCTAAGTTCAAGATGGCGCGAAAGCCGGGGTCGTGAAATGCCTCCATCACACCGTGCATGCCGGTGACCGCGACATAGTGGCAACGCTCTCGCCGGTCAATCCAATTTTCCAGCTCCTCTATCACGCCTGGAATCTGTGTTGCGTCAACGCGGACGCCTAGTACCTTGAAGGATTGATGGTCGGGAGACTGCCGAGTCTGAAGCGGTGTGGACATTGTTGTACTTAGACTAAAACGCGCCTCCTCTTGCACTCGCACCAGAATACGACAGTTTCGTGCATTCGACGCGACCTGTTGCGTTTCTCTTACAAGTTCGACCGGCTGATGGAACGGACGAAGTCCCGAAATCCAACGGATGGAATTTCGCCTGAGCCTGCCGACCGCATCTTGGAATACGTGCTTTTAAAAGCAGACTGAAATGCGTAAACTGGTCACGATCTCGCTCGTGTTTGACCCAATTCTGCTATGAGTTGACGCCACTGGCCAAACATGCTGGAGTAACGTGTGTGCAAAACAACGTCGAGTCATTCACTGAAGCGATGAACGGAACAGCGCTAGTGGAGTGCTGATCTCAGGGCGGGAAAATGGGAACCGAGACGCTCAAGGTGATGTTGACGGGAGGTGCCGGCTTCATAGGATCACATCTCGCAGAGGCTATCATCGGCCGTGGAGCAGAACTGACTATCGTCGATAACCTCGACGACTTCTATCCTCCTGCGTGGAAAAAAGAGAACCTTGCAGAGATCGAGCGAAAAGGACGATACGAGTTTTGTGACGCTGACATATGCGACTACGCGAGGATGGAGGAGGTGTTTGCTAGCAGGCCGCCGGATGTGCTGATCCATCTGGCAGCTCGCGCTGGAGTTCGTCCATCCATTGAGCAACCTTGTTTGTACGAGAAAATCAATGTGTCGGGCACCGTGAACTTGCTCGAACTCTGCCGCAGGTTTCGAGTGCGCAAGTTCATCTTTGGATCTTCGAGCTCGGTCTATGGAGCGACCAGCCACGTACCTTTTTCCGAAAACCAAGTTGAGCTGCGTCCCATTTCGCCCTATGCTGCTAGCAAGCTCAGTGGCGAACTCTTTTGCTACACATACTCTCGCCTCTTCCAGATTCCGATGATCTGTCTGCGGTTTTTCACTGTCTACGGACCACGGCAGCGCCCTGACCTTGCCATCCACAAATTCACGTCTCTTATAGAAACGGGCCAACCATTACCCGTGTTCGGGGACGGTTCGAGTGGCCGGGACTACACCTACGTAGACGACACCGTTTCAGGAGTACTTTCGGCGCTCGAATATGAGCC
>Ga0070761_10001148_pt1 | contig 16675 bp, 14 predicted proteins | sample HubBroMetageREF1_FD_66724 | JGI IMG/M metagenome (GOLD analysis project Ga0070761, IMG submission 66724) | Reference soil microbial communities from the Hubbard Brook experimental Forest, New Hampshire, USA - Hubbard Brook CCASE Soil... | ecosystem: Environmental > Terrestrial > Soil >... | reverse complement strand
TACAAACTGCCTGGGACCACGCCGCATATCGAGACAGTGCTTGAGCCGGGCGATCTGATTACGAGTGTGCGGCTGCCGGCGCCGGTGCCTGGTGTGAAGTCCGGATATTTGAAGCTGAGGGATCGTGCCGCGTATGAGTTTGCGCTGGCGTCCGCGGCGGTTGTGCTGGGTGTGAGCGACGGAAAAGTGACGCATGCACGGGTCGCGCTGGGTGGAGTGGGGACGATTCCGTGGAGGGCTCGTGAGGCGGAGGCGGAGCTGATGGGCAAGCCTGTTACGCGCGAGCAGTTTGTGCGTGCGGCTGAGGCGGCGTTGAAGGATGCAAAGCCGCGCTCGGAGAACGGATTCAAGGTGGAACTGGCGAAGCGGTGCATTGTGCATGCACTGACGACGGTGAGCGTGGCTTGAAGAGCGGATCGCGAAGGAGACGGCGATGCAGGAGAACGGCGCGAAGCAGGCTGAGGTAAGGACGGAGTTTCCGGTGGTGATTGGAGCGGCGTTGCCGCGCGTGGATGGACCGGTGAAGACGACGGGACGTGCGCAGTACACGGGGGACTACAGTTTTCCGGGGATGGTGTACGCGGTGCCGGTGGGGGCAACGATTGCGCATGGAAAGATCCGGTCGATGGATACGTCGGCCGCGGAGAAGATGCCGGGCGTGCTGGCGGTGCTGCATCACGACAACATCGGGCCGCTGTATCACACGGCGCGCGGTGGGCTTGGTGAAGAGCGGCAGCCGTTTGAAGATGAGGCGATCTCCTACTGGGGTCAGTATGTGGCAGTAGCTGTGGCGAAGACGCTGCAGCAGGCGCAGGCAGCGGCAGCGGCTGTGCGCCTGACGTATGACGAGGAGAAGCCGAACGTCTCAACCAAGCTGGACGATGCCGATGTGACGACGATGACGATGAGCAGGCGCGGCGATGTGGGCTCTGGTTTCACCAACGCGCCGGTGAAGGTGGATGAGACGTATGCGACGCCGGCCGAAGCCCACAATCCGATGGAGATGCATGCGACTATCGCGGTGTGGGAGGGGAACCGTGTGACGCTCTATGAGTCCTCCCAAGGCGTCGTCAGCCACCAGAACGCGCTTTCGCAGGTGCTGGGGGTACCGAAGGAGAATGTCCGCGTTGTCTCGCGATTTATAGGGTCGGGGTTTGGCGACAAGTTGAGCGCGTGGCCGCAGTCAGCGATGGCAGCGGCGGTGGCACGCAAGGTGAATCGGCCAGTGAAGCTGATGGTGACGCGCAAGATGATGTTTACCTCCGTAGGGCACCGGCCGCGCACGCAGCAGCAGATGCGGATCGGAGCAAATCCGGACGGGAGGCTGGTTTCGCTGGAGCAGCACTACAGAAATCACACGTCCCTGGTGGGGAACTATCACGAGAACTGTGGGGAGGCGACTCCGTTTATTTACAGCACGCCGAACCTGGAGGTGACGTCGGCGCTTGTGAAGCGGACGCTGGGGACGCCGTGTCCGATGCGAGGACCGGGTGCAGTGCCGGGGCTGTTTGCGGTGGAGTCCGCGATGGACGAGCTGGCGATCAAGCTGAAGATGGATCCGGTGGAGCTGCGGCTGAAGAATGACACGCTGACGGATGAGAGCAATGGGAAGCCGTTTTCGTCGCGGCATTTGAAGGAGTGTCTGCAGGTGGGCGCGGAGAGGTTTGGGTGGTCGAAGCGTACGCCGGAGGTGGGCTCGATGCGTCGCGGCGATACGGTGCTGGGGTGGGGAATGGCTGCTGCGTCGTGGGGCGCGTGGAGGGGAGGTTGCCAGGCGACGGTGACGCTGAAGGCCGATGGCACTGCGAGTGTTAGTTGCGCGGCGCAGGATCCCGGCACAGGTACGTACACAATTTTTGCGCAGATCGTGAGCGACAAGACGGGCCTGCCGGTAGAGAAGATCAGGTGCTGTTGGGCGATACGGACTTTGTGCCGGGTGGGACCTCGGGTGGGTCGACGCTGACGGCGACGGTGATGCCGGCGGTTGCAAATGCGGCGAACGGCGCGGTGCAGATGGTGCTGGCGTTGGCAACGCGGCCGGACGGAGCGTTCGCTGGGAAGAAGCCGGAAGAGCTGGTGATGAACGGCGGGAGTGTGCATCTGAAGGCCAATCGGGCAAGCGGAGTTCCGTTTGCGGATGTGCTGCGCACGGCGAAGTTGAGCTATGCGAGTGCGGATGGACGTTCGGGTGGGCTGGGGTCGGATACGAAGGCGAGCGACTATTCGACGCACTCGTTCGGCGCACAGTTTGTAGAGGTGGAGTGGCAGCCGCAGATCGCGCGGCTGCGCGTGAGCCGCGTGGTGAGCGTGATGGATGCGGGCCGGATCATCAACATGAAGACCGGAACGAACCAGATACAGGGCGGCGTTGTGATGGGTATCGGCATGGCGTTGCTGGAGCAGGCGATCTACGACCCGCGGAACGGGCATCCGATCAACGACAATTTTGCGGACTACCTTGTGCCGACGAACGCGGATGTACCGGCGATCGATGTGCACTTCCTTGGGATTCCAGACCCGATGATGGGTGAGTATGGCGCGCGCGGAATTGGCGAGATCGGACTGGCGGGTGTGGCGCCGGCGATTACAGCGGCAGCGTATCACGCGACGGGCGTGCGCGTGCGCGAGCTGCCGGTGAGGATCGAGGACCTGCTGCAATCGACGGTTGTGTAGCTACTGTGCGGGCGTGCGAGCGGCGGCGTCGGCGGGAGTGCGCTGATCGGCCTGCTGGCTGACTCCGTTGTCAGCCATAGCGGGAGCGATGGGAATGCCAAAGAGGACCTTGACGGCGATCTTGTCGGTGCCCATGGCCGCGGGATCGAAGTACCAGTGTGTGAGGCTGGCGATGATGCCGTCGCTGAGTCGCTGATCGGGTGATTCAAGGACGTGGAAGGCCTCGAGCTTGCCGTCGGCCTTCAGGTTAGCCTGGATGACGACGAGCCGGCCAATGTTGGCGGAGACGAGTGCGGCTGGAAGCTGCGGGATCCGCTCATCCTGAGGGAGTGGCGGCGAGAGCGCGACGCCGGGATGCGCGATGCGGTCGTCGCGAGAGGCACCGTACTGGAAGCTCCAGCGCGAACCGTGGATGCCAATCTTCGAGACGTCGAGGTAGACGGTGTAGACGGGGCCGCCGGCGAAGACGCCGTAGTCGCGGACGGCGCCGCCGCTGCTGCCGTGCGAGAGGATGGTCAACCCGTAAGAGCCACGCGGATCGTTGGGGTTGACTGTGGCGTTGTCGGCGGGTGGGGAATGCATGCCATTGCCCGAGGAGCCGCCGACGATGGTCATGCCGGAGAAGGGTGCGGCTCCGTTGCCGCCGGCAGCGCCATCCCCGTTACCGTTACCCATGCCCGGACTGGGGGAATGACCTGACCCGCTGCCTGTCCCAGTGCCGAGGCCTGTGCCGTGCCCGGACCCCGCGCCGGCGATGTTCGCGGTACCGCCGCCTGAGCCGTTCCCGTGCGTGCCGCCCGTGCCTGCTCCCGAGGCATTTTTGGCGGTATTGGTGCCCTTGCCCGCACCAGTGCCAGAGGTCGCAACGCCGGTGCCGTTTACGCCGACGGAACTGGAGGCCCCGCCGGTGGTGGGTGCCTCAGGGAGACTCGGGCTGGCCGTGACCTCAAAGCGGCCATGAATTTCGGCGGCGGGGATGTCGCGCTCGGAGAGAGTGGACTGAACCTCGACGGCATTGACAACGAGGAGATTGCGCGAGTCTTTGCCGCCGGCGGGCGTCGCGTTCGAAGGCGGGCTTGGCGCGCTGTTGGCGGCGACAGCGGGAGCAGACGGCTTGGCGGCAGCGGCTGGTGGCGGAGGTGGCTTTGGGGGCTGGTACGCGTGGCCAGCGCTGGCATAAGCGGGGAGCTTGGGTGCGTCGGCGAGTTGAGTCGCTGGGGTGAGCGGAACGGTGTCGACATTAGCAGACTGAACTTTGGGCAGTGTGGGTTGAGGTGCGGGCGCAGGCGTTGGCGGAGCGGCGGCTTTCACGACTGCGCTCAAAGTAGGTGCAGTCAACGTGGGCGCGTGCTGTCGCATGGGAGCCATTCGAACCATGCTGGGAACTGGGAGGGTCTTGGCTAATCGTGGCGGATTGTGAAGGTCCGGCTGCAGGATGGTCTGGACGGGGTTGGTTGCGTCGGGTGTGTTCGAGATGATGTGTTGCCGGCGCTGGTGGATAAGCGGCATCGACGAAGCGCTTGACGGCCCGTTGCGACCGGGTGCTGAACGTAGCGAGGCGGACGCGGGTGATGAGGAAGAGGCAGAGGAAGATTGCATCTCGGGTAGGACCGGAGCGTCATCTTCGGCTGGCGGCTGGAGGTCAACAGATTCAAATCGTTGGCGAAGGTGCTGCGGGCCGTCGATGATGACAGGGGCGAGACCTAGCAGAAGAACGACCACAATGACGACGATGTGTGCGCAAGTGGAGGTAGGGAGCGCGCGTACAGGGAGACCCGTATGGTCCGCCAGCGTCGGAGTAGAGAGGATCGGACGTGGTCTGTCTAGAGGCACAGGAGTGGTCCGGCTGTGAGCATAGCTGGCGCTGCAGCGCGAAGGAAGCATAAGAGTAACAAGCGCTGCAGAACGCTAGTGTCTCCGTCGGTACCGATTGAGCGTTGTGATAGATCAAACGCGCACGTGGATGTGGAGTGTGAAGATGCTGCCTGGACGAGGCAGTCACAGAGGCTCAACGTGCTGAGCGCCAGCGGCAGAAGAGGGGGCGAGACCAACGCGAACCAAAACGAGTGGTGGCCGAACTTACTTCCGCGGCGGCGATGTGCAATCCAAGGCATTGCGCAGGCCTCGCAGACAAAAGGCTTTCCAGATGGGCTAAGTCTAGTCCGGCAAGGGGGAATGTCAACGAAAAAGGCAGGTAAAACCCAGGTTGTTGCAATGGTCCAGTGAATCGTAGAGAGACGCATACCGGGAGTTGTTGATTGGTTATAGGTTTACGAGTAACTCGAGATAGCAGAGGGCCAAAATATTGTTGTTGGCGCGTAGGTCGCAGCTTAGAATTCCCGTACGCAGCGGAACATGCAGAACTGGAGAGGGCGCGCTGAAGTCTATGTTCTCTGCGCGGCGAGGAAAGTATGGGCTCCGTTGCGAGCGTAGCTGCAAGCCCTGAGCAGGTAGCCCCGGTGGGCCGACTATGGTGCCCGTTTCACGTGACGATTGCAGCGACGATTGCGCTGTTTACCTTCTTCTTCTGCGGCCAGTCGATTGCAGACCCTGACATCTGGTGGCATCTGAAGGATGCGCAGATCCTTGTGCAACAGCATCACTGGGTGCGCGTGGATCAGTTTTCCTACACGGTTGCAGGTACGCCGTGGGTGAATTCAGAGTGGCTTTCCGAGCTGGTGTTTTATGGCCTCTGGAAGCTACATGGAGTCACCGCGCTGTTCTTCGGCTATGTGGTGATCGTTGAGATGATGATGATCGGAGTTCTCGCGCTGGCGTATCGCGCGAGCGAGTCGATCAAGGCATCGGCTCTCGCTGCGGGTTGGGCTGTTGTGCTTGCGGTGGTGAACTTTGGCCCGCGGACGATTCTTTTGGGATGGGCGTGCCTGCTGGCGCTGATGTTTGTGTTGTGGAAGCTGATGAAGGATGGAGACGCGCCGCTGTGGGCGGTGCCGCTGATCTTCCTGTTCTGGGTGAATCTGCATGGGTCGTGGCTGATCGGGCTGATTGTGTTCGGGATTGTTGTGGGGAGCGGATTCGTCGAGGGCACGTGGGGCAAGGTGGTTGCGCAGAAGTGGACGCCAGCGGTGCGTCGCAGGCTGCTGATCACGGCTTGTGCGATTGTGCCAGTGCTCTTCGTGAACCCTTATGGCTATAAAGGGGTTTTCTATCCGTTTGATCTTGCGTTCCGACAGAAGTTGAACGTGTCGCATGTGGTGGAGTGGGGGTCAGTGAACTTTCATGAGCCGCGGGGCAAGATTGTGTTTGGCCTGCTGATGGCGCTTCTACTCCTTGCGTTGGCGGGACGGCGACAGTGGAAACTTGCAGAGGTCGGAATAGTGGCCTTCGGCCTGTATATGTCGTTGACTTACGTGCGGTTTCTGTTCCCCGCAGCAATCCTGATTGCACCGATCCTCGCGCGGCAGATGGATTTTGTGCCGGCATACAACAGGGAGGCGGATAGGTCGTGGGTGAATGCGTTGTTCTCTGCGGCGCTGCTCGCTGCGATTGCCTGGCGGTGGCCCACGGCGAAGACAATAAACGACGACCTCGCGAAGAAAATGCCGATCGGCGGTGTGCATTACTTGCAGACCCACATGGCAGCGGGTGATCGAGTGTTCAACCACTACATGTATGGCGGGTGGATGATCTGGAGTGAGCCGTCGATTCCGACGTTCGTCGACAGCAGGACGGATGTCTTCGAGTACAAGGGTGTTCTAAAGGATTATCTGGATGCGATTGCGTTGAAGGATTCACTGGCGATCGTAGATCGTTACCATGCGAAGTACATATTCTTTCCGTCGAAGGATGACCCGTTCACCTACCTGGTGAGGCACACGGAGGGATGGCACGTCATCTATGACGATGGTGTGAGCTGTGTCTTTGAAAGAAACCAGAGTAAGAACTAGGGAGTTACAGGAGTGAGCTGAAGCTGATCGCCTAGCTGGGTGTTTGTGGCAGCTATGGTTCCCGAAGGAAGCTCAAGCGCGCTGGATGACCTCCAGTTGATCGCGGTGACGCGAAAGGGACGTAGGTTCTCATAGGCTGAGAGCACTCGGTCCTCTTTGTCGAGAAGCAGAACGTCAATAGTAAAGCGCATCCAGAGGGTGTGAACTCCGCTGGATGGATGAATGAGGAGTCCGTGGCCCGGTGCGAGAGAACCGCGGCCCATCAGGCCCACGAAACGAGTGAGCGTCGTATCCGCAACTCCAATCCGGTCTCCGAGCACAGACTGGCGGACCGGATTGGAGATGCGCAGGAGCTTGCGTGTTCGTGGACCCATGGAGCGTGGCGACTAAACCTTGCGCTTGCGGCGTTGAATGAGAACAAGAAGCACCACGACGAACAGAACTCCTGCAACAACGCGAATAATTGTTGGTGTATCCATGCTTTCTCCTATTTCAAGGTAGATAAGGCAGTTGAGGGGTTGAGTTAGAACAGCGTCTGCAAGTTGCGAAGGATGCTAAGGAACGCAGGAGCAAGTAAGACAATAAACATGCTGGGGAAGATAAAGAATACAAGTGGAAACACCATTTTTATGGTCGTCTTTGCGGCCAACTCCTCTGCCTTCTGACGACGCTGGATGCGCAGCGAGTCAGAAAATACCGCAAGTGCCTTTGAAATCGGAGTACCAAACTTATCGGTCTGAACGAGCATACTGACGAAGGACGATATGATCTCGAGCTTGGTACGTTCAGCCATGTGCCGCCATGCATCGATACGGGGAGTTCCGGCCCGCTGTTCAAGGCTGATTAGATTGAACTCGTCGCTCAGGTCGGGGTGAGTGTCGTTGAGCTCGCTGCCGACCCGCAAAAGAGCCTGGTCGAGGCCGAGACCGGCTTCCATGCAAATGGCGAGCAGATCCAGCGCGTCGGGTAGGCCTTGGCGCACACGCTCGCGACGTTGCCGTATAAGGCGCGAGACATAGAGGTCGGGTATGTAGAAGGCGAAGATCGTGCCGACAATGAACCAGAAGATCACATCTGAATGCACGAACAGACTGATGAGGACTGCGGTGACCGCCGGAAGCAGAAGCCGCACGGCGTAGAAGATCTCGACGTGGTGGGGAAGGCGGTAGCCAGCGAGTGCGAGCTGGCGAGCTGCGCTTGTCGTATTCGTGATGCCAACCGCGCGGCGGACACGCTCCGTGGCGAAACTAATCTCGGTGAGGATGGCTGCGGGTCGAAAGGCAGATGTGGTCACGACGGGTCTAACACCCTGAACGGCGTCGAGCAGGCGTGCCTCAGCGGTGGAGCGCCGCTCGAAGATGACAATGAGCAACGTCGTCGCGAAGAAGATGGTGAGGCCGGCGGCAATGACAATGTAGAGCATGGTTAGACCTTGATTTGGACGATCTTCCGAATGACCACAATTCCGAGAAGCATTAAGACAGCGCCCGCGATTAGCAGGTGCTGACCGGAGGGTTCGGTCAGGAGGGGGGCTGTGTAGTTAGGGTTTATCGCGGTGAGCGCGAAGAACATGAAGATGGGGAGAAGGCAGAGAACCCAACCGGTAAGACGACCCTGAGCGGTGTAGATGCGGATCTCGCCCTGCAGGCGGACTCGATCTCGAAGCAGTGTCGTGGTTTTGTCGAGTACCTCAACGAGATTGCCGCCGGTCTCGCGCTGAATGAGCATCGCGGCAACAAGGAATCGTACGTCAGCGATCGGGACGCGTTCAGCGAGGTTCAGCAAAGCGTCTCGCAGGGGCAGGCCGAGGTTCTGCTCTTCGGAGACACGGCGGAACTCCTTGCCAACGGGGTCGGCGATCTCCTGACCGACGAGATCGAGTGCGGCAGTAAGGGAATGCCCGGCGCGGAGAGCACGCGAGATAAGATCCATCGCGTCAGGGAGAATAGAAGAGAACCGTTGGAGTTGGCGCTTTCTCTTCGCGTAGACGAACGAATAGGGTGCAAGGAAAGCGGCGATCGCAACGAGCGACGCGACTACTCGATTGAGGCCGAAGAGCTCGCAGATCCAATAGGCAGCGACGGCGGCAACGAGAGAACCGAGTAAGAGTGCACCTACTGTCCAGTTGAGGCCAGCCTCGACAATGAGTCTGCGGAGCCGGGCTGCAGGCGTGAGGTTTCCGAAGAGACTGTTGAGCCAGGGAATGGTGCTGTAAGAGTCGTGACGGAGGATGTCGACTTGCTGCGCGGCGTTGGCGGAGGCGCGATTTGTAACGTTGTGCAGACGCGAGTGCGCGAGCTTCTCCGACCGCGTGGGTTGAGTGAACATCGCGATCACTGCGAAGACGACGACGAGGATGAAAGCAAACAGTAGAAGGAGGGCCATGTTCGTTGGAGGTTATACGTCGATCGAATGGTTATAGATGTCCATGGGAATGCTGATGCCTGAGGTCTGGAGCTTCTCCAGAAACTTGGGAACGATCCCGCTGGCCCGGAAGCGACCGAGTACCTTGTTGTTGGGGCCAAGACCGCGCTTCTCGAAACGGAAGATATCCTGGAGGCTGACGACTTCCTCAGACATTCCAGTGATTTCAGTGAAGTGCGTTATGCGGCGCGTGCCGTCGCTCATGCGCGAGATTTGAATGATGATGGCGACTGCGGATGCGATCTGTTGACGGATCGCCTTTTCGGGAAGGTTGAGGTTGGCCATCATCGCCATGGTCTCCATGCGGGCGATGGCATCGCGAGGACTGTTGGCGTGAATGGTGGTGAGTGAGCCGTCGTGGCCGGTGTTCATGGCCTGCAGCATGTCGAGCGATTCCTCGGCACGAACCTCGCCGACGATGATGCGGTCGGGGCGCATACGGAGAGAGTTGACGACGAGTTCGCGTTGTTTGACTCCGCCTCGGCCTTCGACGTTGGCAGGGCGGCATTCAAGTCGCACAACGTGATGCTGTTTGAGCTGAAGTTCGGCTGAGTCTTCGATGGTAACGATGCGCTCGGTGTCTGGGATGAAGCTGGAGAGCACGTTGAGCAGCGTCGTCTTACCGGCGCCGGTACCGCCAGAGATGACGATGTTCAGGCGTGCCTTGATTGCACCCTGGAGAAGCTGCAGCATCTCGGGCGTGATGGTTAAGTTGCGGAGAAGATCTGCGGCCTCGAGTGGTGTTGTGCCGAAGCGACGGATGGAGACGATGGGGCCATCGACCGCGAGCGGCGGAATGATGACGTTGACGCGGGAGCCGTCGGCGAGACGGGCGTCCACCATGGGTGACGATTCATCGACGCGGCGGCCTACGGCGGAGACAATCTTGTCGATGATATGCATGAGGTGCACCTGGTCCTTGAAGGTGACCCCGGTCTTCTCGAGGACGCCGGCACGTTCAACGTAGACGGCGTTATGCGTGTTGACGAGGATGTCGTTGATGGTGGGATCCTGCAGAAGCGGCTCGAGTGGGCCGAGACCGAAGACCTCGTCGAGCACCTCGCGGCAGAGACGATCCTTCTCCACCATGCTGAGCGGGGTATCGAGCTGCGTCATCAGCTCCTGGATGACGGCGAGAATCTGCTGACGAGCGCGGAGGTCCTGCAGGTTGCGCAGCTTCTCAAGGTCGATCTTCGCGAGCATGTCGCGGTGCAGCGCGGACTTGATCTCCTGATAGACGCGACCGGAAACACCCTGACGCCCCGAGTCATTGCCGCGAACAGGGGGGAGGCGGCTAAAGGATGGCACCACTTCGTTCATCGAGCCCATATTGACCTCCCTACGAACTACGATCGGCGGACCGGGTTATCCGGAGATACCGAGCACATTGAAACGAGAGCGCGCCTGACTAACTCGTTTCTCAGTGCCGTTGTCCTCCGCGAGTTCAAGTGATCCGTTGAGATGCAGCGTCCACTTGTTGATGCCCTGCATGAAATCGGACCGGGATTTGACGGAAACTGGGATACCGGTCGCGATGGCTTCTGCGAGTTCCTGCTCTGAGTTCGGGATGACGAGTGCGATCTTCCGGTGCAGCGCTTTTTCAATGTTGTCGACGGAGAGCGGGGCTCGTTTGGACCAACGATTGAGAACAACCTGTGACTTGGACATGGGGTAGTTGAGCCGCAGCAGATAATCGAGGAAACGTGATGTGCTGCGAATCGACGGTAGCTGCGGTGTGGCGATAAGCGAGAACTCGTCACTTGCATCGAGAACGGCGAGATTCTGTTCGTCGAAGCCGCAATTGGTATCCATGACGACGTAGTCGTACATGCGAAGCAGAAAGCGGAGAGTTTGCTGGACAGCCTCAGGCGTGGTCTTGGGCGTCATGCCAATTCCTTCGGGCGAGGCGAGGACTTCCAAACCGCTTTCGTGTTTGAGGGCGAAGCCCTGCAGTAGCTCAGCATCCATGCGGTTGAGGTTGCAGGCGAGCTCGTAGAATCCGTAGTTATGGTGCTCAAGACCGAGGTGGAGAGTGGCTTCGCCCAACTCCGGGTGATGGTCGATGAGAAGCACCTTCTTGCCCCGCTTCGCGAGTGAGTAAGCGAGGTGAACGGCGAGGGTAGTTGTGCCGACGCCCCCTTTGACTCCCATGAGCGTGATGAGTTTGCCCTGGACGGCGGAGACAAGGGAGTCACGCTTCTTGCGGGAGAGTTGGACGAGCGCCTCCTGGATGCGGTCGGCCACCAGCGGCTTCTCAAGGTACTCGATGCAGCCGGAGCGCATCGCAGCGATGATGGACTCGGAGTCCATGCGGTTGGACACCGCGAAGATGGAGATCGGAGTCAGCGAGGTTCGGCGGAGGTACTCGACGGTATCGAGCGCCATACGCCGGTCGTGATCGAGATCGATGACGCAGACCTCTGGATGGATCTCGTGCAACGTACGGATGAAGGAGGCATCCTTCTCTCCAAAGTACTGCTGAAGAGATGCACCGAAGCCAAATGCCGGCACTGATGCAATGACGCGCCTCAGGAGATGGATGGAGGGATCGTCCAGATGGACTGCCAGGACCGAGAAGCCCTGAGCGTTTTCCGAGTTCGATGTTCCGAACATGTTAGCCACGGTAATTACCTACCTCTGTACTATCGGTGTGGCCGTTCCTGGAACCTGGTGAGACCCAGGGAAGTGCTGGTCGAAGCGATTTGGATCAAGTGCCGGGACTACCGGTTTAGGCAACAGCGGCACTGCGGTTGGGATGCCGAGCGGGTCCACGATCGTAGGCGTTATAACGACGAGGAGCTCGGAGGTCGTAAGGTTCTTCGAATGTGAGCGAAATATCTGGCCCAGAATCGGAATATCCCCGATCCCGGGAATCTTGCTCATCTGGATCGTCGTGTTTGAATCGAGGAGCCCAGCGATGCCGAAGCTTTGTCCATCTTTCAGCTCAACGGTAGTCTCAGCGTGGCGTGTAGACAGCGCAGGGACCGTGAAGCCGGAAATCGTTACTGCGTTCGTGTAATCGAGCGAACTGACTTCGGGCGCGACCTTCAAACGAATCGAATTGTCCGGTTCGATGGTACCGGTAAAGTCGAGTTTAATGCCGTAGGGGCGGAACTGGATAGTGATGGCCCCCGCGCCTCCCGCGACTGTTCCCTGAACGATAGGATAAGGGAACTCACCGCCGGCGAGGAAGTGTGCAGGCTCTCCACTGATGGCCATCAGGTCGGGCTCGGCGAGGATCTGGAGGACGTTCTTCGTCTCAAGATCTTCAATGGTGGCACCCAGGTTGAGGTCTGGCCGGAAGAGGAAGATGTTGAGCAGGCTGCTGACATTGAAGCTGGAGACGGTGCCCGAAGCGGCTCCGCCGGTGGTGCCGCTGACCGTGCCCGCCGCTGTGGGGCCGCTGAACTGTTGGGTGGTGATTACGCCGGGAGTGTTGGCTGCGCCTGTGCTGATGATGTTGATGCCGAAGGTGTTCATCTTGCCGCGGTCGACCTCAGCGAAGCGGACCTTCAGCATGATTTGCTTACCGTGCGGCGGCACATGGACGAGGATGGCGTCGACAACCTCCTTGGAGTAGTTCTGTGCCATCTTGTAGACGTTGTCCGCGATGTCCTTGTCGGTGACGGTGCCAGAGATGACGACACGGCCTTCTTCAGCCCGAGCCTCAATCGGCTGATTCGGATATGTCTGCTGCAAGGCGTCGCGGAAGCCGGAGATGTCGACGTCGGCCGAGACCTCCAACATTCGAGAGCGGCCTTCCTCATCCCAGAAGACGATGTTGCTGGAGCCTGGGCTCTTGGCGGTGATCACGACCTGATTCGGTGAGGTGGTGGTGCTCTCTACGACGACGGGATTGCTGATGTAAACCTTGCGCAGCCGCGCCTGCATTGTGACGATGATGGAACGGCCAACAAGGATATGAACACTTTCCGTCTCGGCCGCCTGTGTCTGCGGCACTGCCTGCACCGTCGCGGGCGCGGGTGCAGGTGCGGGTGTCTGAGGCGCGGCACTGTCCTGCGACGACGCGGAAGGTGCGACGCAAAGTGGAAGCGCAAGGGTTAAAGCCAGCCCAGCTCGAAGGTGCATATCAGAGTCGCCTCATCCTGTCTCGACTAGAACTTCTCGACCGTGTGTTTTTCTCCTGCGATTGTTTCGACTGAGTAGAACTCGGGAGGTCGGGGAGCTTTTTGAGGTGCAGCAGCCGCGACATGCGGTCTGGGCGCCGGAGGCGCAACGTCCGCCATCAGCTGGGAGGCCAAAACGGGCCTCTGTTCGGGCTTATTCTGATCGGCGCCATTTCTCAGAACAAATTGGACGGAACCCTGTTGAGTTGCGAGTACGAGCTTCTGTGCGTCACGCGGACTAAGCAGCAGAGTGACGACGTTAACGGTTTGTGGCCTACCTTTGGGATCTGGTTCGAGCGTCTGTCCGGCGGTTAGAACATCGACATCCTGAAGGATGGTCTGCGTCAACGGCACCGAATCACCCTCCGGGCGAAAGGTGAGCAGAACATCAACATGAGATCCGGGATAAAGGAAGCCGGCCACTCCGACGACATCGTTGGAGCGGATGGAGATGGCACGCATGCCATCAGGAATCTTGACTGACAGTCCAATGCCCGAGCCAGGGGCGGCCAGATCGTTTTCGACGACAGGCTGATTAGGGCTGACGGGATAGATGAGAGAGCGGCCGACAAGTTGCTCTGGTTTCGAGAAGGAGCCGGTGAGCGGAATGGACGCAGGCCAGTCGACAGTCCTGAGATTCTGGGGGGTCAGTGGTGTTCCCGCGGCCAGCTGATCGACAGCGGCCACGACCCGAACGGTTAGCGGCGCGGCGGACCGTTCGCTCCTGATACGCGAGTAAAGGAGATAGGTTGCGCCTGCGGAGAGAACGAGGGCGATGAACAGTGCAAACGAGAGTCGACGAATATCCATGGATTCAGCCCTTCCAAACCGTCGAAATCAGAGTGCCGACGGCACCCGCAGCGATCGCAACGCCATAAGGCATGCGTACTCCCCTGGCGCTGGATAGATTCAGCTCGGGGTTCACGCGCAGACCGCTGGAGGCGTGGAACCGAATGAGCGACGTGATATTGGAGAAGGTAGTACGGTATCGCTTGAGAACGATGACATATCCCAATGCGATGAGACCACCAGCCAATGCGCAGACGATGAGAGCTGTACTGGCGTTGTGATAGCCCACCCAGGCCCCTACCGCGGCCATGAGTTTGACGTCGCCTCCACCCATCGCATGAACAACAAAAAGCAGAAAAAAGACGCCACCACAAAGAACCAGCCCGAGGAATCCCTCAAGGAGACCGCGCCAGCCCAGAAGGCCGAAACGAACCACCAGGGCGGCGAGCATCGCCGGGTAGGTTAGCCGATTGGGAATGCGGCGGGATATGACATCGAACCAGGCGCCCAGAAGCGCTACGACTACCGCTCCATCGAGCAACCAGATGTGCATTGTGTACCCCTTGCCCGCAAAACCCATACCCGGGAGAAAGCGTAACCCCGCCGGACGTATGAGGACGCGCCTCGTACGGCCGACAGAGTCGAATCAGTTACTGGCCTGTAGCGCTGCTCAATTGGCTGCCGATGGAGTTGAACGCGTTGTTGATATAGTTGGCGACGGTTTTCATGCCAGCAACCGCGCCGAGAGCAATGAGTGCACAGATGAGTGCGTACTCGATCAGGTCCTGACCGGATTCGCTCTCATGAAGACTGGATACGAGGGTACGTAGAGTCATGGTCGGTTCTCCTTGGGAAATAAGGCCCGGGTATTGCTTGTAGTCGTTCATAAAAGCGAGCCCGATCGGATGAGTCACAATCGCTCGTCCGCACTGCCCAGCAAGGGAAGGACGTACACACATAGCTTGAGGAGTGAAGGTTCGCCTCGAACTATTGTCGTGACGTGCCGTATGACGGGCGCAATCCTTCTTCCTTATCTGCTATCGTGCCGTTACAAGTATCAGTCGCTACACCCGCTGTCAATTTATTTTGGTAATTCTCGCCTTAGTTACCACTACCTTGGTAAGGTACCCAGTCCCAAAAGTAACCGGCCGCCCAAAAGTCACAGCTGAACCATGCAAAATCTGGGAAAAATCCGTAAATCCGCTCAGGTGAGCGATTTGCGTTCGTTTGGGCCAACGGTTACGTGACGTGATTGTTGGCCGGGGAGACGAAGCGTGACGGTGGTTACCATGGTACGAGTGCCTAAGACGGACAGAGGAGCTCCGTCGAGGCCCGTGATCAGTCGGGCACAACCCTCGAGGTGGGCTACGACGTTACCGTTGATTTTGAGTTCGGCAGAATGGGGAAGGTAACGGAGCTCGGCAACGGCGCCGCTGCGGTCGAGAGGGGTGCGGAAGATGCCATTCTGGGTCGCGGGGCAATCAGGGCGAATGTTCCAGTGGAGTTGGTCGTCCTGCCGCCGGATTCCGGCGAGTCGCCAGGTGTAGTCGTACAGCACAAGCGCGCAGGGTGAGTAGCTGGCTGAACCGGATTGGGTGAACTCGCCGGTGAGTGGGTCGAGTTGCTGCCGAAAGGATGGGTCGCGCAGAATGGCGTCGCACCATTGCTGCATCATGTGCGCGAACTCAGCGGAGCGGTTGTAGTGATCGAACCAGCGGCCGGCGCGGAGGGCCGTGAGAGCCTGCGAGGGGCCTCCCCAGGAGTTGCGCGGGATGGGGCGGACGAAGGTCGGGTCGTCGAGCGAACTGGAGGGCAACGGATATGGGGCCCAGAAAGCATGCGGATTGCCGAGCTGGCGGGTCCAGAGGCTATCAAATAGCCGCTGATCGACGACGTGCTCGCCGCAGATGCGCGAGAGGATGTCGCAGTTGATCTTGACGAAGTGGTTCTGTGCGTCGAGATCGTAGAAGGCGGCATCTTCGGGCACGTAGAGGTTCTCAAGGATGAGCTTGCGGAGGGTCTCAGCGTGCTCGAGCCAGTTGTCGGCCTCAGCGTTTTTGCCGAGAGCGCGGGCCATGGCGGCAAGAGCGATGCGTGAACCGTAGGTAGTGGCAGAGAGATCGGGGCAGAGGCGCGGAAGGGTTGCGACAGGCGCGCACTTACTTGCGTCCTTGTCGGGGCACTGGCGTGGCATGCCGGCCCAGCGTGGGCTGTTGTCCATGCCGGTGTCGTAGGTGCAGAAGCCCTCGATGAGGCCTGTACCGCGCGTGTTGCGGTAGCGCATGAGCCAGCCGTCCCAGCGCGAGCAGGCGCTGTAGGCAGCCTCGAGTAGCTCGGAGTCGCCGGTGGAATGAGCGAGGTCCCACGCAGTCGCAGCAATGGGGACGACCATCTGGATCTGACCGAAACCCGTTTCGGAGCGCTTGTTGTTGGCGGGAAGCTGGCCGTCCTCGCGTTGTAGCGCGAAGAAGGTCATATGCGTGTTACGCGCGACGTCGGGGCGGAAGAGTGAATAGACGAGCGACTCGTGCGGACCGCATTCCTGCCAGATGCCGGCGTACTCGGCGCCCTCGATGAGGACTGGGCCCTGAAAGCGCGGAAGGACCTGAACGTTGCCGGCGAGGACTTCGAGGGCTCGGTCGTAGGCGTGCTGCCATTGCGTGTTGCTAGTCGAGAAGAAGGGGACGGTACTTGACGGCGAATTGGTTTGTCCGAGGAACGCGAGCGGGCGTATAGCCGGCGCAAGCGTGGTGA
>Ga0070761_10001147_pt1 | contig 16678 bp, 10 predicted proteins | sample HubBroMetageREF1_FD_66724 | JGI IMG/M metagenome (GOLD analysis project Ga0070761, IMG submission 66724) | Reference soil microbial communities from the Hubbard Brook experimental Forest, New Hampshire, USA - Hubbard Brook CCASE Soil... | ecosystem: Environmental > Terrestrial > Soil >... | reverse complement strand
CAGGCCAGGCTGTCGTCTCCAGGGCCCAGCACGTACTTTGCGAATCGGGCGCTGGCGGCGGCGCGCGGCTGGAAATTCAATCCGCCTCAGGTGAACGGACAAGCCGCTGCCAGTGAGTGGGTCCTGCGTTTTCAGTTTCGAAAGACAACCACCGAAGTGCTTCCGTCAGAGAAAACTCCGTGAACGAACCGGCTTAACCTTTTGCCTCTTCACTCTTGCCGGTCTTCATCTTCCAAACCATCTGCCGCAGCATGCCGAGAAAAAATTCCGCGTCTCCGGTTTGCAGATGAAGCCGCCGTACCAGGCGCCGGACCGCCCCCTCAAAAGAATCCGAAGAATTCAGCTTGGGATAGCCGCTGGCACGGAGCGCTGTGAATAACGTCTCAGTAATTCGTTCCACCTCGGCCGCCGAAGCGGGACTTCCCTTCTCAGCCTCCGCGAGTGCGCCCGGATCGCGAATCAATTCGTACAGGCAAACTGCCACGGCCTGCCCCAGATTCATTGAGGTGTGTTCCTCGCGTGTGGGGATGTGCATCAGCCAGTGACAATGGCTCATATCTTTGTTCGAAAGCCCGAACTTTTCTGATCCGAACAGGAGAGCACAAGGGGCGGTGGCAAGATGCGCACGAATAATCGGAGCCCCAACCTCCAGCCGCTGGAGGGAATGTTGCAGATCACGATGTCCGATCGCCGTGGTTCCAACCACCAGCGAGCAGTCGGCAACCGCCTCAGCCACCGTTTCGTACTTTTCGGCGCGTGCCAACACGGCGGCTGCGCCCACGGCGGAACGGGCGCCCTCAAATGCCACATCGTAGGGATTGACCACGCGCAAATGTTGAAAACCAAAGTTGCTCATTGCGCGAGCGGCGGCGCCGATGTTGAGAGGATTGCGCGCGTCCACCAGAACGACGCGCAATTGATCGAATTCAGCAGAAACCGGCAAGCTGGCTTTATTCTACGGCAGCCCGGCCTGAATCGCTTCGCAGGCGATCGATCTCAGACTAGGTTCGCGCGCCATAGTCGCCGCGGGTCGCATCCCTTGCAATCACCTCGCCGCGGAGCCTTTTTACTCGGATTCGCAAATGTAAAAAATTTGTCAAACCTTTGCTACCGCGCTGAAATGATTCGGAAACGTTGTAAGCTTCAAGTTGTGGGCCGCGTGGAAGTCCGGCCCGCATCGAGTGAGGACGGCTTTATGGGTCAAACCGCAACACCGATGAGCACTGCCAGGTCGGTCGATCCGACGGACGCCGTGCGGCAGATGGGGAGAATTCTCGTAGTCGAGGACGATCCCGCTGTCCAGAGAGCCTTAAAGCGACTCTTCGAATCTGAGGGATACACGGTTGAGGTTCAATCCAACGGGAAGTCGGCGCTGGAGAGTTTCCAGGCGGCCCCTCCGGCGGTCATTATTCTCGACCTTCGCCTGCCCAAACTTTCCGGCAGCGATCTATGCAAGGAGGTCAAGGCCCAGGCGCCTGCGTTGCCGATCGTGGTTCTCAGCGCAACCAGCGACGTCTCCGACAAGGTTCTGCTGCTGGAGTTGGGCGCCGACGACTATGTAACCAAGCCCTTCAGCCCCCGCGAGCTGTTGGCGCGGGTTCGCGCGGCCCTGCGGCATACCTCCAGAACAGCGCACGTGAATCTCGTCAGTTTCGACGGCATATCGATTGACTTCAAGAAAATGGAAGTCCAGCGTGACGGCAAAGTCGTGGTTTTGACTGCACAAGAGTTCAAAACTCTGCAGTTCCTGGTGCAAAATGCGGACCGCGTAATCGGCCGGGACGAATTGCTGAATGAAGTGTGGGGATATCAGAACTATCCCTCGACGCGCACCGTGGACAACCACATCCTGAAGCTTCGCCAGAAATTGGAACGCGACCCAGCCAGTCCGGTACACTTCCGCACGGTGCATGGAATGGGCTACAAGTTCGTTCGCTGAGACCCCTTGTCCCCTTCAACCGAACCCGTTTCGCCAGGTTTCCCAGGACCATCTGGAAGCGCGCTGGTGCCCAGTACGCGGCTTCGTACGCGCTTTCTACTCTCCATGGTTCTGATCACCACAGGCCTGACGGCGTTGAGCCTTCTGGTGGTTCGGCACAGCGTGCGAAGCCACGTCCGGGAAGGAATAGGGCAGGATCTGCGGACATCCGTCACCACCTTCCAGAATTTTCAGCATGATCGCGAGGTCATGTTGACCCACTCAGCGGAATTGGTGGCCTACCTGCCCATCACGCGATCCATCCTGACAGCTCACGACCCGGCCACGATCCAGGACGCATCGAGAGATGTGTGGCCACTAACTGGCAGCGATCTTCTGGTGCTGGCCGACCGCGATGGCAAGGTGGTCGCTCTTCATACAAAATCATCGGGCTTCACGCGCGAGGCGGCGCAGAGCTACTTCCAGCGTTCCCTGAACGAGGAGGACTCCAGCCACTGGTGGTTCGACGCCCACCATCTCTACCAGACTTTCATGCAACCGGTTTACTTCGGCTCCAAGACGGAAGGTGGTTTGCTCGGCTTCCTGATCATCGGCTACGAAATTGATGACCGCCTCGCCCGCGAGGTGAGCAAGGTCTCGGCTAGCCAGGTCGCCTTTTCTTACGGCGATGAAATTGTCGCAACCACTCTGACACCGCTGCAAGCCCAAAGCCCGGGTGTGCGTTCGCTGGCCTCGGGATCCTCTCAAACCGCGCCCCAGGATGTGGAAGTCGGCAAAGAGAATTTTGTGGCCACGTCGCTTGATCTGTCAGGCCAGCAAAAACCGCCGGTGCGCTTGACCGTGCTGGGATCTTACGATCAGGCTGCCAAGTTCCTCGATAACCTGAATCGCCTGCTGTTGCTGCTGGGGCTCACGGCTGTCTTGATCGGTAGTGCATTGGTCTTCCTGATCTCCCACACCTTCACTCGTCCGCTGGCCAGCCTGGTGGAGGGCGTACGCGCCCTCGAGCACGGAGACTTTCACCATCCCCTCGACCCTCGCGGCGGTGACGAGGTAGCGGAACTGACCTCAGCCTTCGACCGAATGCGCTCTAGCTTGCTCAAGACTCAACAAGCTCTGCTGGAGTCTGAGCAGTTGGCCACGATTGGACGCATGGCCAGTTCGATTTCTCATGACCTACGGCATGCGCTGGCCGCGGTAGTGGCCAACTCTGAGTTTCTTTGCGATGGCCGCCTGAGTTCTGCGCAGCGCGAAGAGCTGTATCAGGAGGTTCGAACTGGAGTGAACCAGATGACCGACCTGATCGACTCCCTGCTGGAGTTCGCTCGAACCAGAGCGTCCTTGAACCCGACCTACGCGAGCGTGGTTGAAACTGTGCGGCGAGCCATGCACGCGGTGCGCCTGCACCCGCGCCACCAGGGCACGCTGATCGAGATCAACAGCAACGGCCAGGTCATGGCGTGGTTCGATGCCCGCAAGCTGGAGCGCGCGCTCTACAACCTTTTGCTGAATGCCTGTGAAGCCGCGCCCCCGGGCGAGGGCAGGGTTCAAGTCGCGATCGCCCGGAACAATTCCGCGGTCACGATTGATGTTGCGGATAACGGTCCGGGCATCGCGGAACCGATTCGTGAAAAGTTGTTCCATCCCTTCGTAAGCTTCGGCAAAGAGAACGGCACTGGCTTGGGGCTTACGGTGGTGCAGAAGATCGTGCACGATCACGGCGGCCAAGTCTTGATGGAACGTACCCCGGACGCGCAAACCGTTTTTCGGATTACGATTCCCGGACGCGCTCCCCAAGGTTCGGAAGACGACGAGCCCACGGCCCGTCCCTTTTTGCCTGTAACCAGCGATAGAGCGACCGAAAACTCAAGTCGACATTCGGATACGTAGTCCAGTTCCCATTTTCTTGATTTCACGACGATCCGCGTGTCGCGCAGGAGGATGTGTGAAAAAACCTGGAATCCCTGCACTTCGTATAAGTGTCCTTGCGGCAACCGCTTTTGCGATTCTGAGTGCGTGCAGCTGGGCACAGGAAAACGCGCCGGCGACGGCGTCTCAGCCCGCGGATGCATCGCTGCGCGAGCTCGACTCCCAGGTGCGCGACTTGCGCGCCGTGATCGAACAGATGCGAATCGAGAATGCGCAGTCCCGCGCCGAAATGCGGGAGTTGCGCCAGGAATTGCAGGACACACGCAAGCTGCTGGCACCCCTCGCAGCTTCGACCAATGCGGCCTCGACGAATGCAGCTTCAACGAATGCAAGCCCGGCGGCTGCCTCGGCGGAACCGACCGCCCCAGTCTCCGGCAATCCATCTGGCACAGCAGCAACCGCAGACCTAGGAAGCCGCGTGCAGAAGCTGGAAGAATCCGCGCAGCTGTTGGGCTCGAAGATCGACGAGCAATACCAGACCAAGGTGGAGACTGCGGGAAAATACCGCGCCCGGCTTTCCGGAATTGTCCTGATGAATGCTTTTCGCAATGTCGGCGGTTCCGACAACCTCGATCTGCCTGACTACGCGCAGCCACCCGCGCCGGGAACATCGGAGACAAGCTTTGGAGCCACTTTGCGCCAAACCGAGATCGGCCTGGAAATCTTCGGACCGACTTTGGCCGGTGCGAAAAGTTCAGCCAACGTGCAGTTCGATTTTGCCGGAGGCTTTCCTGCCACCAACAACGGCGTCAACTTCGGTCTGGTGCGCCTGCAGACCGCCAGCGTGCGTCTCGATTGGCAACATACTTCTGTCGTTGCGGGTCAGGATTCCCTGTTCATCTCGCCGCTCTCTCCTACATCCTTCGCGTCACTCGCGATTCCTGCCTTTGCCTATGCCGGCAACCTGTGGGGTTGGACGCCCCAGCTCCGCATCGAACACCGGTTCGATCTCTCCGACCAACAGACACTGACGTTGCAGGGCGGGATTCTGGACAATCTCGATTGGGAAATTCCCAGCAACCCCTACTTCCGCACGGCGACGGCTGGAGAGAGTTCAGGTCAGCCGGCTTATGCTATGCGCACCGCATGGTCCCGGCCGGTGTTTGACCACCCGTTGAGCTTTGCCGTGGCCGGCTATTATGGCCGCCAGGACTGGCCGTGGAGCCACAACGTGGATGCTTGGGCTGGCATGACCGATTGGCAGATTCCGATTCTCCGGCGCCTGACTCTCTCCGGTGAATTTTATCGGGGACGCGCAGTCGGCGGCCTGGGAGGTGCGATCGGCCAAACCATTCTGTACGGCGGCAATCCAGCCTACGGCGCAACAAGTATCCGTGGCCTAGACTCCGCCGGAGGATGGAGTCAACTCAAATTCCAGCTCACCCCCAAACTTGAACTGAACGGAGTGTTGGCGGAGGACAACGCATTTGCCAGTGACGTGCGGGGCTTCGCCACCGACGCCAACAACTTCGGCCCGATTCTGGGGCGCAATCGTGGCGCGCTCGGCAATCTCGTCTACCGCCCGCGGTCGGACCTGTTGCTCTCTGCCGAATTCAGACGTTTGCACACGTTCCCCGTCTATGACAGTGCCAGCGTGACCAACCAGCTCAATCTCGCCATGGGGATACTGTTCTGACCATGCTTCGTCTCACTCACTCGCGGACTGTCTGGTGCATCCTGCTCCTGCCCTGTTTATTTTTTTCTGCGTCAGGACAGGATGCGGATCTCAAGGGCGTAGACCTAAGAGGTAAAGTGCAGCTCAGCCGCGACGGACGCAACGTAAGCGATGCTTCGAAAGTCGTGATATGGCTTACGGCCTTGGGGAGCACTCCCGCGCCCGCACCGCCTCCGCAGCAGAGTTCACAAATCCCCCAGCTGGTGCAGAGGAATAAGAGTTTCCACCCTTCCCTGCTGGTGATTCCAGCGGGCGGGCAAGTCGAGTTCCCCAATCAGGATCCCTTTTTTCACAACGTGTTTTCGATGTTCGACGGCAAGCGCTTCGATCTCGGACTTTATGAAAGCGGCACCACTCAATTTGTCAAATTCGACCAGCCGGGTATTTCCTTCATCTTCTGCAACATTCATGCTCAGATGAGCGCCGTGGTGATCGCGCTGAATACGCCGTACTATGCGATATCAAACAAGCACGGCGAGATAAGCATCGGCAACGTGATCCCCGGCCGCTACCAGATGCACGTTTTCCATTCCTCAGTTTCGGCGGATGCGCTGCATGCCGTGGAACGGGAAATTACAGTTAGTCCAGGCGAGACTTTCCTCGGAACCTTCAGCCTGGCCGAATCGAATCTCGAGCTGGCGCACAAGAACAAGTACGGCCGCGACTACGATCCTCCCCAGCCCGACAGCCCCGCGTACGCGCGACCCTAGGTTTCAGGCCAAATCATCGCGCACAAATCAAGGTAAGACACACAGGGTTCGGGAAGGGCACGAGTTCACTCGTGCCGTTAAGTCGCTGAAAACGAGCCCGCGCTTCAGCGCCTGAGGTAGGCCTCCTCGGGTGACAATCCCTTCGCGTTCCCTGCATCGCCCTCAAGAATTTCAACAGCCCATTGTGACATCTGACCTTGCGCACAGCCCATCACTCGCGCAATCATGGTCGACAAAATAAGGAAGGGCGTGCCGTTTAGCACGCCCTCCTGCCTCTGACCTTCACTTCACTTACAACCTTGCTGACAAGTCTGCGATTTAGTGGTGGCCTCCGCCCCCGGAGTGGCCGCCGCCAGAAGAATGGCTGGCCCCTCCAGAGCTTGGCGCGCTATGAGAAGCGCCCCCGTAGCTCGGAGCTCCGCGATAGCCACCGTAGCCAGCCGAGGAGCGCGCCTGCGCGATGGGCTGCCTCATGTTCAGCTGCGGACGCGAAGAACCACCGCCCCCATAGCTGCTCGAACCAGATTGGCGCGAGTAGCTCGAGCTTGGCGACGTCCGATTCCAGTAGCTCCCGCTCTCACCCCGGCTTGCAGATTCAGACCCACTCTCTCCGCGACCTGCCGACTCGCTGCTGCGCGAGGGAGGTGTAAACGTCTTCCACTCGCTGCGGTCCGGTTCGCCACGAGTGGACGAAGCCTGCTCTCCGCGGTTCGCAGAAGACGTTGCCGGTGCCGTTGAGCCGCCACGAGTTCCGTTCTCATTCGCTGCGGCCTGACTCCCAGTACTCCGGGCCGCAGAACCCGGACCCGTTGCACGTGCGCCCGCGGCCACCGGCGAAAAGTGGCTCTGCTGCATAGACTGCTGCAGATGCGCCGTCTGTTGCTGGAAAGATTCCGTATGTGACGCGCTCTGCGTCCCGAAGAAATGCTGCGACGCGCTGTTATGAATTGTGGAAGGAGACGCAGCCCGTCCGCTCGCCGACAAACTGGCGCGCGTTGGCACAACCGGCATGTTCCCCGTCATCATGCGAGCTCCACTCAACTGCGCATGCGTAGCTGCCACCGCCGTCGTTCGTCCTGCTCCAAACCTACCCGCTGCCACCGTCGAGAGTCCCCCCCCAATGTGCGCATCATTGATGTGCGCCACGTTCGAGAACTGCGTGCCCGCGTGCAGCGGAGCAATCCCGCCGAAGCGGTTGAGCGTCCCAAATCGGTTGAAACCCACTACGCCGAACCGCCCGCCGTATCCACCCCACCACGGGAAGAAGCGGTCACCCGGCCCAATCGGCAACCAGCCAAAGCCGCCCCATCCGCCCCAACCAAAACCAAACCCGAAGCCCCAACCACCTCCGAATCCAAAGAACGACACATACGCTGGCGCCCAGAATGGACGATAGAAACCTGGGCCCCACACCGGTCCCGGCCACCACGCCCACGCACCGCCGTACCACATCCAGCGACCGTAGTGATATGGAGCCCATCCCCAAGGCTCATATCCAACCCAAGTCCAACCGTAGTAAGGCTCATACACCCAGCTGCCATCGCGATAGGGAGCCCAGCCATCCGGCTCATTCGGCACCCAGACCTGTCCGTAGTCTGGCGCGTCTTCCCAGGTTCCGTTGGCGTCCAGGTCTTCCGACCCGACGTAATACTTATTGGTGTGATGCCACGCGGCCGCTTGGTGAATCATGTGGTCGCGTTCGCTGTTCCAGCGATCCCAATCGTCCGGATCGGGAGCGGGGCCGATCTTGTACTTCGCATCGGCGCCGGAACCGCGCACCGTCGCCATGTCACCCTGCTTGATGTCGGCAATACCCTGCGGCGTCGAGATCTGCGCTTGTCCTTTGCGCACGATGATGATGCTGTCCCCGTCGGGCCGCACTTCGATGCGGAACACGCCATTCACGTGCGCCGGGTGAACTGCAACGTTAGGGGTATCGATCTCCGGCTCAGCTTCACTCTCGCCGAACACGGAATAATTAGCCAAGCCCTGCCCGACCTGAATCTGGATGTATTTTTGCGTAAAGTTAGCAATGTTCGCCTGCGCATTCGATCCCAGGCGGAGAATGTTGGCGTAATCGAGCTGAACCTCGGCCCGCCCGCCAGGTCCGGTGGAAACCTTATCGCCGTTCACCACAGGCTGATTCAACACAGCCGCCGACCAGGTACCGGAATCGCCACGCTGCGTGGACACTTCGCCATGAGTCATGCTGATGCGTCCAACGCCTTGATCGGTCTTTGCCGGACCCTCACCCGAGGGTCCACCGGCCTGAGCTTCGTCGCCAGGTTGTGGCGGTGGACCCGCCTGCGGCTGCCCCGGTTGCTGCGGTGGACCAGGCCGAGGCGGTGGTCCGGCCTGCGGAGGTGGCGCGGACTGACCCTGCCCCATTTCCATCGGAGCGCTGGGCTGCTCCGTGGGGCCAGGACCTGGCTCAGTAGTCTGTGCATGCGCGGTAATCGAAAAAGCACCTGCCAGTATCAGAGTGCAGATTGCAGAACCCGCTATGAGTCGGTTTTTCATAACCCTCTTCCCGAAACCACCGCGTACGCGATCAAAATCGAATCCCGAACGACTGACGCGTTATAGAAAGGAGCAACTACCATGCCAAAGGCGAGCTACGGGGCATCCCGTAACTCATTTGTTTTCAGATAGGAAGGTGGTGTCTGCGGCAGAATGGAGGGCGGAATCTAAAGCTGGTGGCCACACGGGGCCAAAGTGGTGGTTTTCAGCCGGTACAACCCGGTATGACAATTAGCCGGTTCCCAATAATACGAAAGCCCCGATAGTCAGTCGGGGCTTTCGAGAAATCTGGTACTGGCGCTGTCCTTCAAACACCTTAAGCATAACTCCGATGGCGGCATTGTCAAGCGGTTTATAGTGTCGAGTGACCGGCGAAGAGTGAGGGACTCGAACCCTAGTGGCTGACTAAGCCACTCGACTGTTTGAAGGACAACGTCCAGTACCCACTGGCAACACTCTCCAGACGATGCCTCTCGCAATGAATGATTGTAGCCACTGGCTGAGCAACTGCCGGAGGTATTTCTTCTTTCCGACTGGGAACGATTCCGTTTTGGGAAGACGGCCTAAGATGTTTCTTTCTCCCCCTCATCGGCAATCCCAATCTTCGACAGCCGATACCGCAGCGCATTTCGCGACAACCCCAGCAACCGCGCCGCCTGACTCTTATTCCCATTCGCGCGCCGTAGTGCCTCGCGAATCATTTCATCTTCCCAGTGTTCGAGAGTCATGCCTTCCGGGAGAAACCCACCGGCGCCGTTCGCGGCTTTAGCCGGACGCAAGTCCAGATGGATATCCGACGCCTCGAGCACCGTACCCTTCGCCAGCGCACACGCTCGCTCGATGATGTTCTGCAGCTCGCGGACATTCCCCGGCCAGTGGTAGTTCACCAGAATCTGCATCGCCTCCGGCGAAATGCTCTCCACTGGCTTGCCGGAGTCTCCCGCAAAGCGCGAGATGAAAAGGTTGACCAGGTCGGGAATGTCCTCCTTGCGCTGGCGCAAAGGCGCAATGTCGATGGGAACGACATTCAGCCGATAGTAAAGATCTTCGCGGAAAGTTCCCTGCTCCAGCGCTTCGCGAAGATCGCGATTCGTGGCTGCGATCAGCCGCACATCCACTTTCACTGTTCGCGTCCCGCCGAGCCGCTCAAATTCCCGCTCCTGCAGCACGCGGAGCAGCTTTACCTGAATCGCCGGCGGCACATCGCCGATTTCGTCCAAAAACAAGGTGCCCTTGTCCGCCAACTCGAACTTCCCCGGCTTGCTCGTGCTCGCGCCCGTAAAAGCGCCTTTCTCATAGCCAAACAGTTCGCTCTCCAGCAGGTTCTCGGGAATCGCCGTGCTGTTGATCTTGATGAAAGGCCCGGAAGGCCGCCGCGATTTTTCATGAATCGCGCGCGCGATCAAATCCTTGCCTACGCCACTCTCCCCGCCCAGCAGCACTGTCGAATTCGTGGGCGCCACGCGCTCCACCGTCGCCAGCACTTCCTGCATCTTCACGCTGCGCGCAACCACGTTGGGATGGACATAACGCTTGCCTAGCGCCTCGCGCAGCGACCGGTTCTCTTCCCGCAAGTCGCGGACGTCCAGTTCCTTGTGGATTACCATCCGCATCTCGCTCAGCGAAAATGGCTTGAGCACATAATCGCTGGCTCCAGCCTTCATGGCTTCCACCGCCGTCTCCACCGTGCCAAAAGCCGTCATCACCACCACCGGCAACGCTGCATTCTGCCGCTTGATCGCCTGCAGGAACTCCTGCCCGTTCATCCCCGGCAGCTTCAGATCGGTCACCACGAGATCAACCGAGTTCTCGCGCAGAAGTTTCAGTCCAGCCTCGGCATCTCCCGCGGAAAGCGTCGTAAAACCGTCCTCGCCAAGATTCAACTCGAGCAGGCGCCGCATCTTGGCTTCATCTTCGACAATCAGAATTATTGGCATGATGGTTGGCAGTCGTCCGCCACTTTCTCGATCTCAGATACCCTAACCTGCACGCTGGAACTTTACTTACTTAAGATGACTGCGCCGTCGCCTCGTCGCCTTCAGGAAAAAAGACGATGAAGCACGCCCCGTTCTGATCACACCCTTCCTTGCCTCCATCGACGCGGATCGTTCCATGGTGCCCATCAACAATCGTGGACACAATCGACAGCCCCAGGCCCACCCCCGTCTTCTTCGTAGTCACAAACGGATTGAATATCTGCTCCCGCAGCTCCGCCGGAATTCCCGGCCCGCTGTCTTCAATCCGCACCTCCACTCCGTCCCGATTCGCGCTATTCGCCCTTGCCGCCGTAACCCGCAATGTCCCTCCACTACTGCTCATCGCATCGTAAGCATTCTGAATCAGATTCGCGAATGCCTGTTCAGAAAGGCTCTCGTCTAACGGAACCAAAGGCAGGTTCGCCTCATACTGCCTCTCCACCCGCACGATCCCGTCCTTCTGGGGTGAGGATTGGGCCGATGACAATGATACGGAGTGCAGTGCCCGATCCAGCACTGCGGTAATATCCAGCGGAGTTAGCTCAACATGCAGTGGCCGGGCAAAGTCCAGAAACCGCGTCACCAGCGCGCTCAAACGGTTCGTCTCACTCGAGATGTAACCTGCCAGTTCGCTGGCCAGAGGATTCGATTCCCCCAGCTTCTGGTGAAGCATCTCCGCCGAGCCCTTGATCACCCCCAGGGGATTGCGAATCTCATGCGCCAGCCCGGCGGACATTTGCCCGAGCGCCGCCAACCGCTCTGAACGCCGCGCCTCCTCCTGGGCCTGCTCCAATCTGCGGTTGGTCTCGGCCAGCGTTTCCGCCAATTCCTGATAGCGTTTGATCTGGCGCCGATTCTCCACCACGAAGCGGTTCACCACCATCGCGGCAAGAAAAAAGAAGACAATGCGGATGGCGAGCCGGCCGTAGTCCTCCGCGTTGATCTCGTACTCCTGCAACGCAGGATAAAGATACGAACAGTATGCGGTAGAAGCCAGCGCAGTCCAGAACAACGTGGCCCATGGACCGAAATATTCCGCCGCCGTGACTGCAGGAAGATAGTAGATGGGATAGTAATAGCTGTTTATGGGGATTTCCCCCGTGTGATCCAACAGCAGCGTGGCCAGGACAATCTTCAGCACAACAATGTAGATTGGCCCGCGCCGTGGCAGGCGCGCAATCAGCCAGCCTTCACTTAACTGGAGAACGCCAAAACCCAGCAGGATGAACTGTTTGTGGTACTCCCGCACGGGCGGGAGGACGGCCAATAAGGCGAGCAACACGAGCCAGAGACCATCCATCCAGTTGATCGCAGGACGACTTTGTTCCCTCCTGATCGATTGGCTCATGGCAAGACCGTGACAAATAATTGCGCCGGGAGCAGGCTGGTCGCCCGGCCTCCCGGCGCTATGGTTACCTCGTTGCCTTCACTTCGATCCGCTGGCACGTTGCGCCGCATGCGAACCTATCAGACCGCACGCGGCCAGTTCGCGTCAATGTCCTTTCTTGGGCGCGGTCCCGCTTTCCAGCTTCGGTGCGGCAGGATGAGGAGTCTGTTGTTTTTGCGCGGGCGTAGATGCGGACTTCTGTGTCTCGGTTGTTCCCCTCGCCGGTGTAACCCGTGCGGCCGCGGGATGCAACGACGGCATCGTCCCTTGCGGTGACGTACGCGCAGCGGACGATGGCTGGTTCCGATTTCTGGGACCCTGCGCGCTCGTCTTCGACTCAGGCTCAGGCTCCCCCGTTCCTTGCGCCTCCCACACTCGAGGCTGTGATTTCGTCGGGTTGCTTTCCGCATCGGCCTCTCCGAAGGAGTGGACTCCACCCTGCGATCGCGGCCGCTGCGCTACCGGCACTGGCCGCCCCGGTGGTTGCTGCCGTACTAACGTTTGTCCGACCGCTGATTGTGCGGACGCGGATTGTGCGGATGACGATTGTCCGGACGAGCGCGGCATCGGAGCTGGCGTGCGCAGTGCCACTACCTGTCGGCTTATCACGGCCGCTGGCGGCTTGATTGCCACCGGCTTGCCCCCACCGAATGCGCTGCTGCGAACCGGCTCGACTGCAAGCGTGTTCGACACAGGCGCGGTGGCAAGTTCCCGTGACGGGATCGGCATCACATTCCGGGCCACGGACCCGCCATTCACGAACGTTTCCCGTGAAACTACTGTCACGCCTCCAATCACGTTGCGATTCGCGTAAGTGACGGTGCTCGCATCCCGGTTCACGGCCATCGCGTTATAGACGTTTGTGACCCTCACAGTATTCACCGCAGTGTTGGTGACGTTCACGTTGTTCACATAGGAGCGGCTCACGCGATAACCTGGGATAAATACTTCCCCGGGAGCCAAAGCGAACCACCCTACTCCCACGCCAGCCGAGAAATGGAATCCCGGCCCACCCCCGACCCAGCCCACCAGCGCGGGTGCGTACGCCGGCCGCACCATGCTCGGCCCCGGAACCCACACCCAACCGTTGCCGGCAAGGGCCCAGCGTCCATAGTGGAAAGGGGCAAATCCCCAAGGCTCGTTCTCGACCCAGGTCCAACCCCACGGCGCCACCCAAGTCCAACTTCCAAAGCGATACGGCGCCCAGCCCATCGCGATTCCCGTCGGCTGCCAGACCATGCCGTAGCCCGCAACATCACTCCAGGTACCGTTCTGGTCCAGATCTTCGTATCCCGTCATGTCGCGCGAAACGTAATTCGCGGAATCCGACCCATCTTCCGTCTGGTCGCGATCGAGCGCCCAGCTATCAAGCGCATCCGGACTTGGAACCTGACCGGCATTGTATTTCAGCTGATCGTTCCCGGCGCTGGTAATCGTGGCGGACTGATTCGCCGTCACCGTATAGGTGTTGCCTCCGCCCGTGATTTCGCCACGCCCGCGCCTCACCATCACGTCGGTTCGATTGCCGTCTTCATCCACATCGATGCGGTACTCCCCCGGCTGCATGACCACGAACGCGACGTTCGGTGTGTCGATTTCGTAAGAGTTCTGGTCGTCCACACGCCTGACCATCACAATCAAGGACCCCTGAGCCAAACGAATCTGCGCCGCTTGGTCGCTCACCTCGAGCAACGTGATCCCAGTCTTAGGCCCCAGGCGGAGCGCGGTCGATCCGATATGCAATTCGGCTCGCGAATTTTCATCCGCCCAGAGATTGTCGCCCGTCACCAGCGGACGATTGAGAACAGCAGTCGCCCAGTCGTTTTCACCGCCCGGCTGGAACGATACGGATCCATCCACATACTTCAACCGCGCAACCCGGGTCGGAAGATCCTGCTGGTCGGTGTTCTGACCTTGATCTTCTGCGGTCTGGGACTGCGCTGTCTGGGAAGTCTGCGTATCTGAAGCGGCCTGTGCATCCTGCGCTCTTGCTCCAGGCGATGATTGCTGCAGGAATGCCAAAACCGCCAGCGTTACTGCCCAGGTCCACGACGGCCTTTGTCTCTTCATAAGAATGCTTTCCTCATTAGAATTCCAAGGGTTTCCGAGGGGGATTCCGAAACGGATTCCGAAGCGAGTTTGCATCGATCGTATCCATAGGCTTATAGACACGGTAGATACCTTTAGTTTCGCGGCCGAAAGGCGGGAGTGCGCGGCCAGGGCTGGCCGATCAGGCAGGCGAAGATTTGTTACGCAAGTAACTTCAGCGCGTTACTGGCTTCGGCGAGATCTCATCCAAGGCAAGATTCAGTTCCAGCACGTTGACCCGCGGCTCGCCCAGAAATCCGAACTGCCGCGACTCGGTATGTTGGCGAATAGCCTGGCGAACCGCATCTTCGCTTAATCCACGTTCTTTCGCGATGCGCGGCACTTGAAATTCCGCTGCTTCCGGTGAGATATGGGGATCGAGTCCCGAACCTGACGTCGTCAGCAAATCCATGGGAATCGCAGCTCCCGGATTCTCCGCCTGCAATCGATCCGCATCGCCCTGCACTCGGGCCACAAGCGCTTGATTGGTCGGTCCAAAATTCGAACCGCCGGAATTGTCAGCATCGTAACCCGCTCCGGCACTCGACGGACGCGAGTGGAAATAGCCAGCCGCGGAGAACGACTGCCCGATCAATCGCGACCCCACTACCTTGCCATTCCGCGTCAGCAGTTCTCCGTTCGCCTGCTTTGGAAACAAAACCTGCGCCAGTCCTGTGATCACCAGTGGAAACAGCAGGCCAAACAACACCGTAGTCACGAGCGTCATGAGCACAGCCGTGATCAGATTCTTCTTCATAGTCGCCCCTACGCCAGCCCCGCACGCACAATGAGCAGGTCGATCAGCTTGATTCCAATGAACGGCACAATCACTCCGCCCACACCGTACACCAGCAGATTTCGGCGCAGCAGCACCGCCGCCCCCTGCGGAACATATTTCACTCCGCGCAGCGCCAGCGGAATCAGCGCCACGATGATCAGCGCGTTAAAGATGACCGCCGACAAGATCGCCGACTGTGGCGTCGCCAGGTGCATCACATTGAGCGCCTGCAGAACCGGAAACGTCCCGGCAAACATCGCGGGGATGATGGCAAAATATTTAGCCACATCATTCGCAATCGAAAATGTGGTCAGCGCGCCGCGTGTCATCAGCAACTGCTTGCCGATTTCCACGATCTCAATCAGCTTGGTTGGATTCGAATCCAGATCCACCATGTTGCCGGCTTCTTTCGCCGCCTGTGTGCCCGTGTTCATGGCCACGCCCACATCAGCCTGCGCTAGCGCCGGCGCATCATTCGTTCCGTCGCCAGTCATGGCGACCAGTTTCCCCTGCGCTTGCTCGCGCCGGATCAAGTCCAGTTTGTCCTTCGGCGTGGCCTGTGCCAGGAAGTCATCCACACCGGCTTCGTTCGCAATCGCTGCCGCCGTCAGCGGATTATCTCCCGTGATCATCACCGTCGTGATTCCCATCGCGCGCAGTTGATCAAAGCGCTGCCGCATGCCGCCCTTCACAATGTCCTTCAGGTGAATCACTCCTAAAGCGCGCCCGTTCTCCGCCACCACCAGCGGCGTCCCTCCGGAACGCGAAATCGTTTCTACCGCCGCGCGCACTTCCGCGGGCAGCGCGCTGCCCTGCTCTTCCAGATATTTCGCAACTGCATCGGTCGCGCCCTTGCGGATCGCCCGTCCATTCAGATTCACTCCCGACATGCGAGTCATGGCACTGAAGGGAATGAACTCTGCGTCCTGCGAACTCACTTCACGCCCGCGCAGTCCGTACTTTTCCTTCGCCAGCACCACAATCGAGCGTCCCTCGGGAGTTTCGTCAGCTAACGACGACAGCTGCGCCGAGTCCGCCAGCATCGCTTCGGTCACTCCCGGCGCGGTTACGAACTCCGTGGCCTGGCGATTGCCCAGCGTGATGGTTCCGGTCTTGTCGAGCAGCAAGGTATTCACGTCGCCAGCGGCTTCCACTGCCCGTCCTGACATCGCCAGCACGTTGTGCTGCACCAGGCGGTCCATGCCCGCAATGCCAATAGCCGAAAGCAGTCCGCCAATTGTGGTCGGAATCAGGCACACCAGCAAAGACACCAGCACGAACACGGTCTGCGGCGCGCCCGCATAAATAGCAAAGGGTTGCAGGGTTACCACGGCCAGCAGAAACACGATCGTCAGCCCCGCCAGCAGGATGTTCAGCGCAATTTCATTTGGAGTCTTCTGTCGCTCGGCGCCCTCCACCAAAGCGATCATGCGATCCAGAAACGTTTCGCCCGGATTCGAAGTGATCTTCACCTTCACCCAGTCCGAGAGCACGCGCGTTCCGCCCGTCACCGCCGATCGGTCGCCGCCCGCTTCACGAATCACCGGCGCCGACTCACCTGTAATCGCCGATTCGTCCACGGACGCTACGCCTTCCACAATCTCGCCATCGCCGGGAACAAATTCGCCCGCTTCCACCAGCACCATGTCCCCCGAACGCAATTTCGACCCGGGCAC
>Ga0070761_10001145_pt1 | contig 16688 bp, 11 predicted proteins | sample HubBroMetageREF1_FD_66724 | JGI IMG/M metagenome (GOLD analysis project Ga0070761, IMG submission 66724) | Reference soil microbial communities from the Hubbard Brook experimental Forest, New Hampshire, USA - Hubbard Brook CCASE Soil... | ecosystem: Environmental > Terrestrial > Soil >... | reverse complement strand
TCGCGCAAACCATGCAACCGGATTATATCGTGGTGGTGGAAGAGCCCAACACGGAATCCGCGAACAGCGGCCAAAGCGAGGTCAACACCCCCAGCGGATCGGCTTCCCTGTTGAGCCAGATCCTGGCCAGCGTTCGGCAGGCGGGCGTGCCGGGCATGCAAGTGGGGGCGGGAACCGGTACCGCGCAGACAAACGCCCTGTCGTTTATCCAGCAATACGTGGCCCTGCCGGTGGATTTCATCGACTTTCACATCTACCCGATCAACGACAATAATCTGCCCATGGCATTGCAGATCGTGAGCACGGCGGCGGCGGCGGGGAAGCCGGTGGCTATCACGGAATGCTGGATGTGGAAGGTGGCGGACAGCGAACTCGGTGTGCTTTCTCCCGATCAAGTCCGGGCGCGGGACCCGTTCAGTTTTTGGGCGCCACTGGACGCATTGTTTTTGCAGACCATGCAAAACATGGCGCGGCACACGCAGATGCTTTTTATGGATCCGTTCGGTTCGGAATACTTCGCGGCCTACCTGCCGTACGCAACTTCTACCGAAGATCTGACGCCCAGTGCGATCTTGGACCAGGAGAGCGCCCAGGCGGCGCAAGACCTCGGGCAGGCCGTGTACACCAGCACGGCGATGAGCTACTACGCCTCGTTGGTCGCGCCGCCGGACAAAACTCCGCCCTCGGCTCCCACCGGCGTAACCGGCGCATCGTACAATCCCAACGCAGCAGCCCTGACTTGGAATGCGTCCACCGACAACGTGGGAGTGGCCGGATATTACGTGTTGCGGAATGGCACTATCGCCGGAATTACGGCGAGTCTCTACTTTCAGGACTCCGGGTTGACGGGGAGCACGACGTATACCTATGCGATTGAAGCTTTCGATCTGGCTGGGAACGTGTCCGCTCCTTCGCTTCGAATCAGCGTGACGACGGCCGATCGAACCCCTCCTACAGTGCCTGGCAACGTCATGGCCACGGCCGCTTCCTGTCAAAAAGCGACGCTCACCTGGTCGCCTTCCACGGATAGCGGGGGAGTTGCCAGCTATATCGTATTCTGGGGAATCTCTCCCGCGGCTCTCATCGAGGTGGGCCGCACCCTGGGCACAACCACTTCGTACGCGAGTTACCCCTTGACGGCGGGGACGACGTATTACTACGGCGTGGAAGCCGCCGACACTTCCGGGAACATCTCGGCGATGTCCGCGATCGTCTCGGTCGCCACGCCCATGCCACCCGCGGCGCCGTCCGGTCTACAGGCAGCGGCTTATTCCGCCACCAAGGTTAACCTCATATGGTCCGCCGCGGCCAGCGGCGGTCTGCCGATCCAGTATTACCACGTGTTCCGAGGCAGTTCAGCTTCCAACCTGAGTCAGGTGGCCATCGTCGCGCAGACCTCTTATTTGGACAGTGCAGCAAGTACCGCTACGGCATATTACTACGCGGTGCAATCGGCCGATACCGGATCGGACCTTTCGCCGATGTCCGCGGTGGTGTCCGTTACCACGCCGCCGCTGCCCGGGCAGCCCGCCAACCTTGTGGCGACGCCGGCCTCGACCAGCAAGATCGGGCTGATATGGTCTGCCGCGGCGAGCGGCGGTCCGCCAATCCAGAATTACCGCGTGTTCCGGGGCAGCACGGTTTCCAACCTAAGCCAAGTCGCGACCGTCGCGCAGCCCGCGTATACGGATACCTCGGTATCTCCGGCGACGACATATTACTACGCGGTCCAGGCGGCCGATACGAGCGGGGATCTTTCGGCGATGTCCGTTACTATCGTGGCAACCAGTCTGCCCCTGCCCTCGGCGCCTGCCAATCTGGCGGCGGCCGCTCCGTCCAAGACTCAGGTCGCTCTCACATGGGCGGCGGCGCGAAGCGGCATGCCGCTGGCATCGTACAGCATCTTCAGGGGCAGTTCGGCTTCCAACTTGACGGAGGTCCAGGTGGTCCCGGCCACACAGATTTCGACAACTGACAGCACAGTGCTGCCGGGCGTCAAGTATTATTATGGAATCCAGGCAAAAGACACAGGCGGCAACGTTTCTCCCATGTCCGTGATCGTATCCGTCACCACGCCATAGTGGGGCGGATCTCCACGTCTGTCAAGATGGGCCTACGGCTCACCGGCGCAGAGCGGCCAGCGGTTCGATCCGCGCGGCCTTGCGCGCCGGCACGTAGCTCGCCAGCGCGGCGCACACCGCCAGTGCGAGGGCCGCTGCGGTAAACGCCACGGGATCCAGGGGCTGCACTTCGAACAGCATCTTCCGCATCAGTTGCGCCAAGCCCACGGCGGCCGCGGCCCCGATGGCAATTCCCACCGCCGCCAGCCGGATTCCCTGCCCGAGAGCCAGCCTCAGGGCCGCCGCCGGCGAAGCGCCCAGGGCCATGCGCAGGCCGATCTCCGGCGTCCGCTGCGTCACCGATTGCGCGACTGCGCCGTACACGCCGACGACCGCCAGCAGCAGCGCCGTCAGGGCGAAAGCGCTCAACAGCCACATCACGAAGCGGCGCTGCGCCGTCGAGCGGTCCACCAAATCTTGCATCAGCCACACATTGTATGCCGGGACCTCGGCGCTCACGGAACGAACTTTGGCGCTGAGCGCGCTCACCAGCGGCTTGGGATCGGTCGCCGTGCGAATTACGAGCATCGGCGAGCCCAGCGGATCTGCCGCGTAAGCCCGGTACATTTCCGGGAGCGGCTGGGTGTCGATGCCCACGTGGCGCACGTCGCCCACCACCCCTACCACGGTGATCCAGGGGGCCTGCGCCGGGTGGTCGCCGAGTTTGATGCGCTTGCCCACGGGATCGCCACCCGGCCAAAACTTGCGCGCCATGGTCTCGTTGATCAGCGTGATGGATGCCGCATTCGCATCGTCGCGATCGTCGAAGATGCGGCCCGCGCGCAACGGAATTCGCATGGTGGAGAAGTAGCTCGGGGTGGCCGCGCGATATTCGACGTCTGCGCCTGGTTCGCCAGGCGTGGACTTGCCTTCGACAAAAATCCAGGTGCTCAGGTTCATGCCCATTAAAGGCAAGCGGCTGACCGCCGCGACGTCGACCACCCCGGGCACGGCCAGCAACCGGTCGCGGATCAAGCGGTACATGGCGGTGCGCCCGGCGGGCGTGTTGGCGGCTTGCGGTATTTGCGTCGAGATGGTCAGCAGGTTGCGCGCCTGGAAACCTGGGTCGACATCCAGGAGACGCTGGAAACTGCGGACGAGCAGACCCGCGCTGGCCAGCAGGGCGAGAGCTGCGGCAACCTGCGCCACGACCAACGTTGCGCGCAGCCGGTGATGTCCCGCGGTCAGGCCGCGTCCGGATTCGCGCAGGGCGGCTTCGATATCGGCGCGCACGGTGCGCCACGCCGGCGGCAAGCCAGCGGCAATGGCGCACAGCCACACCGCTATGCAGGCAAATGCGAGGGCGCGGATGTCCAGTCGGACATCTTGTGCGCGCACCAGGCTGGCCGGCGCGGCCGCGATCAGAAGCTTGAGTCCGGCGAATGCGACGGCCAGCCCCAGGATCCCGCCGGCCGACGCCAGGCAGAGGCTCTCCGTGAAAAGTTGCCGTAGCAGACGGAAGCGCGAAGCACCCAGCGCCACGCGGACCGCGATTTCTTTGTGACGCACGGCGGCCCTGGCCAGCAGCAGGTTCGCAACATTCGCGCAGGCCATCAGCAGGACGAAGCCGGCGGTTCCCAGAAGCAGCAGCATGGCCACGCGGAAGCGTCCGTTGACTTGCGCGCGCAGAGGCTGCACATAGAATGCGAAGCCCCGGTTTGTGCCGGGATATTTCTCCGCCAGGGCCGCCGCGAGAGCGCGCAGTTGGTGACCGCTCTGCTCCGGCGAGACGCCCGGTTTCAGCCGCGCGACGACTTTCAAAAATCGCAGACCGCGGGGCGATGGGACGATCGGATTGGCGGACAAAGGCAACCAGACGTCGATTTCCTCGGCCGTGCCCGCGAGGGGTTCGCCTTCGTAGCGGAAGGCTGCAGGCAGCACGCCGATGACGGTATAGAGGGCATTGTCGAGGGCCAATGACTTGCCGACGGCGTTGGCGCGTCCGCCGAACTGCCGCTGCCAATAGGAATAAGAAAGCATCACGACATGGGAGGTCTGCGCGCCGTTGTCTTCATCCGGACGGAAGCCGCGGCCAACTGCCGGGTTCACTCCCAAAAGCGGGAAAAAATCCGCGGAAACGTAAAGCGCGGTGAGCCGCTGCGCGTCGCCGAGGCCGGTTAGGACGACGTTCCACATAGGGCTAATCCCCGCGATGGCAGAGAAGGCGCCGGTGCGCGCGCGCATATCCTGCAGATCCGAAGCGGAGGTCCACGGCTCCAACTCGGGCTGCTGCGCCTTGCGTGTTTCGATGGCCGTCAATTGGCCGGGGTCGTGGTACGGCAGGCTGCGGAGGGCCACCGCATCCACCATGGTGAATACCGCGGTGTTTCCGCCGATCCCGAAGGCCAGGGTGATAGTCGCAATGGCGGCGAAGCCAGGGTTGCGCCGGAAGAACCGGACCGCGTAGCGCAGATCGTGCCAGCATCCCGCCAGCGCGCCGCCACGTGACGGCTCCAACTGCGCCGCGAGGCGGGCCTCGGCTGCGTCAATCTCGCGCGCCAGTGCCGGCCAGTCGGCGAACTGCGCTTCGGCGCGGCGCAGCGCGTCGGCCTCGGAAGCACCGCCGGCCAAGGCTTCGGCGAACGCTTGGTCCAACTGCAGAGCCAGTTCCGCGACGATTTCGTTTTCCCGCTCCGGCGGGACACGCAGGCGCGGCAAGCGGCCGCGCGCGTAGGCGCGCCAGTCAGGCATGGTTGAACCCCGTCAGGCGGTTGAGGGCTTGCGCGAATTCGCGCCAATTCCGCCGCTGTTGGGCCAGTGCGCGGCGTCCTTGCGCGGTGAGCCGGTAGAAGCGGCGCCGGCGTTCGCCCGCCTTCTCCACCCAACGGCCTTCCACCAGTCCTTTACGCTCCAGGCGGTACAGCATGGGGTAGAGGGAAGCGACGTGGAACTGGAGCTTCTTGTCCGATTCGGACTCGATCAGCTTGGCCAGTTCGTAGCCGTGGCGGGCGCGCGCTTCGAGCAGCGCGAGAAGGATCATTTCGAGGCTGCCTTTTTGAAGGGCGGTGGTATCAGCGTTCGACATATGTATCTATTATACATATGTCGTGAGAATTTAAACGCTGTGCTTGCGTTCGGAATCCGCGCGGGGATATTGGATGGACGATTCCTTGCCTCGCGGTGCTTAACCGTTTTGGCGGGCGTGGGCCTGCGGCCCACGAAGAATGAAGACCATGTGGGGCGGGCGTCCACGCCTGCGGCGGGTCTCCAGCCCCGCCTGTTCCCCAACAGGTTGCGCTGGGTTTTCGACTGTGCGCGGGGTCCTCCAGGACCCGCTCTTCGCGCAACGGAACAGGCGGGCGTGGACGCCCGCCGCAGGCCTGGAGGCCCGCCCCACGATTAAATGCAGGTGTTCGGTTGCGGGAAAAGTATGCGGCATTGGGCAGAATTGCCTGCCCCGCAGGCCTACGCCAAACTGTACCGGCTCCCCAGTTCGGTTGACCCCCCCTTGCCTCGCCCTAAAGTCAGAGCAGGCCGTTTTCCTCCAGGAATTGCCGGAGGAAAGCTCCGATCTTTACAAATTCGTCGTACGTAACGGGCTTTCGGAAATAGCGGGCGCCTAGCTTGGCCGCCTCGCTGCGATCGCCCGGCGAATCCGAGGAAGTGACCATGAGAACCGGAATGTTCTTGAATTTGTCGCTGGCGCGAATTCTCCGCAGCACTTCGAATCCATCGATTCTCGGAAGATTTATGTCGAGCAGCAGGACGTGCGGGCAGGTCGCGTCCGGGTCGTTCTCGGCTTTCAAAATGAGATCGAGCGCCCGTTCACCGTCCGGCGCGATGTAAACTTCCAGCGGCAGGTTTTCCATTTTGATGGCTTCGCGTACCAGCAGGGCGTCCGGCAGGTTGTCTTCAGCCAGCAAGAGATTAAACGGCGGCGGAATGGACTCGCGGAGCGTGTTCGGGGACGGTGAAGAAGAAGGTCGCTCCTTGCCCAGGTGAGGATTCGACCCAGATTCGTCCGCCATAGCGTTCAACCACCCGCTGGCAAATTGCCAGTCCGATACCGGTTCCGCTGTATTTTTGGTCGCGATGGAGTCGTTTGAAAACACCGAAGATTTTCTCCTTGTAGTGGGGATCGATGCCGATGCCATTGTCCTGTACGGAAAAGAGCCATGCCGCGCCCTGGTAGACGGCGGAGATATGAATTTGGGGCGGCTCTTCTGTTCGATATTTGAGGGCGTTGCCGATCAGGTTCTGAAATACCTGTTGAAGATGCGATTCACCCATGTACACCTGTGGCAGCGGATCGTAGACGACCGTCGCGTCGTTTTCGCGGATGGCCTCCGCCAGGCTGGAAAGAGCGTGCCGCAAAGCGCCCGACGAATCCACGGGGGTCATGTTGATATCCACCACGCCCGCCCTGGTGTAGGCGAGCAGGTCGTCGATTAACGTCGCCAAGCGGCGTCCCCCTTCCGTCAAGAATCCAAGAAACTGCCGTCCGTCGGCATCCAACAGGTTATGGTACCGCTTCGCTACGATCTCGCTGTACACTGCCACGTTCCGGATAGGCTCTTGCAGATCGTGACTGGCGGAATAAGCGAACTGTTGGAGGTCCTCATTCGCCAGCCGCAGTTCCTCCTCTTTCTCCTTCTGCTCGTGAATGTCCGTGTTCGATCCGATCCACATGGAGATATTGCCGCGCGCGTCCCGCATAGCGTGGGCGCGTGTCAGGTGCCACCGGTAGATTCCATCCGCACGGCGAAGGCGGTGCTGAAAGTGGAACGGCTCACCGGTCTCGATGGATTGCCGCCACTTCCGGACGTCCGCCTCGACATCGTCGGGATGAATAGATTGGGTCCAGCCCCAGTTCTCGATCTGCTCAAAACTGAGCCCGGTGAACTCCGTCCATTGCCGGTTGAAATAGTCCCTATCGCCGCTGGGTGTGGCCGTGAAAATTTTTTGGGGCATGGATTCAGCCATAAAACGAAAGCGTTCGCGCGCCTTCTCGGCATCTCGAAGGGCCTCTTCCCGCTCGGCAAGCACCGTCCTGAGATTGCCGTCGCGCGATTGGATGCCGGCCAGCATCTCATTGAAGGTGTCCACGAGCACGCCGAGTTCGTCGCCGGACAGTTTCTGCGCGCGTACGCTGTAGTCGCCGGTCTCGGATACCGACGTGGCCGCGCCCACCAGCCGCGAAATCGGGTTCGCGATCACGGCGCGCAGTTTCGATGAGAGCAGGAATGCGATCGCGCTCGACAACAGCAGAACGGCAAGGACGGTGGCTCCGTATAGCTTCATGCGCTCGGAGATTTCACCGAGATCGTAGAGCAACACCAAAGCACCGATCCGGCGGCCGCTCAAAAAAATCGCGCGCGAGACGATCAGGCCACTGCCGCTGAATCGCAGTTCATCCCGGCCGTCTGCTGGTGGACACGCGGAACGTGCGGCCGGCCGCGAGTACCTGGCGAACATCGTTCCGTCCAGCCGGTAGATACAGGCTGTGACCAAATGAGGCCGGGCGCGCAGTGCGGCCAGGGTCTCGGAGGCCGACTGCGGATCGCTAAAGGCCAACGCCGCGGTACTGTTTTCGGCAGTCATCTGGGCTAAGGCAGATAGATCGCGCTGCAAATACCTCCGGAAAAGGAGTGAGTCGGCAGCGACGATGCCGATGCCCGCCAGCAGCAGGGCCGCAGCAGTGGTGACCATAACGACGATCATCAGCTTTTGCTTTATCGGTATGTCGCGAAAAGTAAGCATGGCCTGCGCGTTGGCTCTATCGTTCAACTTATTATTCAACGGACTTAGCTACTTTCAACAGTCTGGAACTGAGCTTGATCCCGGCATTCTCCGCGGCGGTCTGATTTATCCCGAACCGCACGCGCCGGTTTTCGATGACGAAAGCGATCATGCCGCCGCCGCCGACAAAACCTTCCCCTTCGCCGACAGTCAGCACTCCCGGTCCCAAGCCAGGAAGAATCTTTAGGACATCTTTTTCGGAGCTGCCGGCAAACAGTACCTGGCACGATTTCGGGAGCGGCGCTTGCTTTATTCTGCGGACGGCTACCTTGCGGCCGTCCACAACCTCTCCCGCCACAATCTGATCCAGCGCGTTCCCGAAAGGGTCGTCTCCCAGGATGCAGATGGCGATCGGCGAATCCGGCGCCACGAATGCCGTCACCGGCCACTCTGCGAATTTGGTGAAGTTGAGCAGGAATGCCGCTTTCACCTGATACTCCAGGGGTTGATCCGCCGCTTCGCAAAAGCACGGCAAACCCACGGCGAGGCCCATAGTAAGGCAAATGACAATCGCCGCACGCCGGACACAGTTGCGAGTCACCTGGCCCATGTTAGTCTTGCGTAGACGCTTCTCTCGATGCCGACCAGCGGCGGCGGTCCGTACTCCGGATGCCACGGTTGGAAAAGGTTCTGACCCACTACCGACAGTTCGAGTTGACGGCTGAATCGCCAGCCAAGCCGGGCGTCGCCCGTGGAATAAGCCGGGACGGCCAGGGCAGGCAAAGCGCTGACGTATCGATATGCAAGATCCAACTGCAGCCTCTTCGAAAGGTCGAAAGCGGACTGAACCGAAACCTGATGCTGGGGACTGGCCCCTGAGATCGAGGCCGGCGGTTCGACATTTTCCGAGTCCCGTGCGGATCCATAAACGTCCATATGCAGATACGAATAAGAGCCACGCAGCCGCCAAAAGCTGGAAGGCCTCCATTCCGGAGCGATTTCTACCCCCTTGGTGTAGGCCAGGAGGCCGTTACCGAATTCCGCCGGCAGCAGAAGATGCGTAGGGGCGGGTTCATCTTCGATATAAGGCGCTCCGGTGATATCCTCGCTTTCGAGATCGTGGTAATGGTTATAGAAGGCGGCGATATCCAGATAAAGGGTCGGGCCGAGGATGCGGCGGTAGCCGAGTTCGGAGCCATTGAGCTGTTCCGGCGCGAAATAACGATTGGGGTTGAATCGCGCGAAAAATGGCATCCCGTTCGACAGGGTTTCGATGTAGCCTAACAGATAGAAGTTTTCTTCGGCATCGGAAGGCGTGCGCAAGGCGTGCGTAAAAGCGGCCCAGATGGTTTGCTTTTCGCTCGGCGTCCAGAGCAGCCGGACACTGGGTTCGGGAGCGACGCCGGTGAAATTGGTTCGCAGCAGTTTTGTCCCAAGGATCAAGGACAGGCGGCCGGCCACCAGACCGATTTCGTCCTGCACAAACGCGGTAAACAGATAATCCGTCCGCTTTAAAGGAAGGAACTGCAGTCCCGACACGACCTCGGTGTCGTCGATAGGATCGACACGCGCTCCCAGTCCCCATGAAAGCTGTTGGCGATATGGCAATCGAACACGCTGCAGGAAATCGATGTCGAAGCTATTGCGGATCTCGGCAAAGTTCGCCTCGTGGCGATCGGTACGGTCCCAATAAGCCTGTAAATGGATGTCGTTGCCGTCGTTGACGATTCTTTCCCAGCGGGCCATCGCGTTTTCGCCGGAGAGCAGGGCATTGGAATTTATGGTCTGTGAATATGGCGGCGTATAACTGGTGGCCCCGACACTCTCCCCGGCTTCCTCGTCGTATACATCGCCCTGCAGCGTTAAGGTGTCGCGATTGTCCTTTTGCCAATCGATACGAAAGCCGGCCTGGGCAGCCCGCCAGTCGTCATAATTCTGACCGTCGGGGTGATATTCGGAACCGCGCGTAAAGCCCTTACCGTAAATCCGATAGTTCAGGCCGTCGTCGTTGCCGCCCCCATACCGGGCATTGAGGAAGCCCTGTTCGAAGTTTCCGCCGCCCGCGGACACCAGCGTTCCCCGGGTCTCTTTGGCGCTCTTGGTAATGACGTTGATGACCCCATTCACCGCGTTCGGCCCCCAGATCGTACCGCCTGGGCCGCGGATCACTTCGATCCGGTCGATGTCCTCCATCATGGTGTCTTGCACATCCCAATACGTCCCATCGAAAAGAGGCGTATAAACCGTTCGACCGTCGATCAGCACTAGAACGGATCGCGTCAAATTGGTTCCGAAGCCGCGGATCCCAATCGACCAAGTGTTGGAGTCGATGCGAGCTACCTCCACGCCAGGCGCAAGCCGCAGCGCCTCCGGGATGCAGGTGGCGCCCGAACGCCGGATATCTTCCCCGGTGATGACATAGATGGCAGCCGCGGTCTGAAACGCCTTGACCGGCTCTTTGGAGGGCGTCGTCACTTCAATTTGGGAAAGCTCTTCGAGGCTGAGGGACTTAAGCGCCGCCGGTCCCATTTGGGGTGCGGTGGCCTGGGGTTGATCGCCCTTCACCAGCGGCATAACCGCGGCGAGAATACAGAGCACCCGGAGGCTCTTCACAAGGACAAATCCCACGGTTGCGTCGAAAGCATATTAGCTCCAAGTTTATTACAATGACTTCCACTTCACGACTGCACTGAGGTTCCCACGCCGCCTGAAGCCGACGAGTAGCGGTGTCTCTCCTTCAGGCACTCTTGCCGGTGCCAGCCTATTTTCGTTCGCAAACCGCCAGCAATCTTCGTGCCATAGTGGGTCTGACGGAGAACACCCAGCGCATACGGTGTCTCCGGAATGCGGCGAATGGTTCCGCCGCTGACCCCCAAGGCCACTCGCCTATTGTAGAACTGTCTCAAAGCAAGCGCTATGCTTGGATTATGCTGCCGGGGAACCGAGAGGCTCATACGGACGAGCTTGAGGCAAGCGCATTCCTTCTCCACGCCTCCCACGATTTAAGGACGGCTCTGCGCGCTATCCGACTGCACGCCGATTTGCTTCGGAAGGACCGCCAGGCGGCGCAGGCGCCCGGCCTCGAAGAACGCCTTGGCTTCATCGTCGACGGCGTGCAGAAGATCGATCTGCTGGCCGATGGAATAGCCAGTTATTCGGTTGCGTTGCAAATCCGGAAGGAATCGTTCCAGCCCGCGCCCCTGGATGTACTGTTTCGCACTGTGCTTGCCAAGCTGGACAAAGAACTCCGCGCCAACGATGCCCGCGTCACGAACGATAAGCTGCCGCGTGTCTCCGGAGATCCCGACCGGCTTATGGAGGTCTTCGAGAACCTGCTCCATAACGCGCTTCGACACCGGGGCCCAGCCCCTCCTCAAATCCAAATCACCGTCGAAAGGCGGGCGGAAGAGTGGATCTTTACCTTTCGGGACAACGGTCCGGGAGTGCAAGCGCCCTACCTGGAGAGCATCTTCCGGCCATTCGTGCGCTTGGATGGCAATCGGCGCCCAAATCCGGGTCTGGGCCTGGCGATTTGCAGGATAATTTTGGCAAAGCATGGCGGACGGATATGGGCCGAACCGACAAGCGACGCCGGAACCGCGTTCCTGTTTACCCTGCCGGCGGATTAATCGCGAGCGGCGCCGCTCACTTGCCCGCGGCGACGCCCTGGGAATTCCGCCCTTCGAACGAGCGCAGCTTACCGTGCAGCGTTCGCACGCAAATACCCAGAAGCTTCGCCGCCCGCAGTTTATTGTTGTTCGTATGTCTCAAGACCAGCTTGATATAGGCTTCTTCCACTTCGTGCATCTGGGCCCCGGCGCGGATCGTGAGCGCGTCCCCATTCTGTGGACTCGGCGGCGGGAGGGATTGCGGCGCCTCGGGAACAAAAGCGCCGGGAAGGTGTTGAAGCTGGATTTCACCTTTGCCCGCCACGATGGTCGCGCGCTCGATCACGTTTCGCAGTTCGCGGACGTTACCTGGCCAGGAACTGGCTTCGAAGCGCGCGAGCACTTCGGGACTCAGATGGGTCACCCGGCAGTTATGTTTTTGGTTTAGATCGCCGATCAGAGCTGCCGCGATCGATGGAATGTCTTGCTTACGTTCGCGGAGCGGCGGCAGCGAAATGTGGAACACGTTTAGCCGGTAGTATAGATCCTCACGGAGATGTTTGTCCTGTATTGCCTTTTCTGGCGAGCGGTTGGTCGCCGCCAGAACTCGCACCGAGATCGGAATGTCATTCGTACCGCCCAGCCGGCGTACTTTCGACTCCTCGATCACGCGCAGCAGCTTGGCCTGCGTGGCGAGCGGCATCTCGCCGATCTCATCGAGCAAGAGTGTCCCGTCTTGGGCTTGTTCGAAACATCCGAGGCTGCGTGCAGCGGCGCCCGTAAACGCCCCTTTTTCGTGGCCGAACAGCTCACTCTCTACAAGGCTCTCGGGCAGCGCAGCGCAATTCACGGCCACAAACGGGCCGCCGCCTCGCGGACTCAGGCGATGAATCGCGCGGGCCACCAGTTCCTTGCCTGTGCCGCTCTCACCGGTGATCAGAACCGAGGCGGTAGTCGGCGCTACCTGCCGGATGAGAGCGAAGACTTCCTTAATTGGCGAAGAATCGCCTACCATATCGCCTAAGACGCCCTGATAACTGAGTTGCCGGCTCAGGCGATCGGTTTCCTCGGCGAGCCGGCTCTGCTGAATCGCGCGCTCAAGAAGAACGCGCATGACTCCGGGTTGCACGGGTTTTTCGAGAAACCAGAAAGCCTTCAGGTCATGCACAATCGAAATCGCCCGATCGATACTTCCGAATGCCGTGAGAACGATCGTGGGCGTACGATCGCCGTGCGCGGCCAGTTCTTTCAGGAGATCGATGCCGTCCATGCCCGGCATCATCAAATCTGTCAGTATAGCGTTAACTGGAAAGGATGCCAGCCTCTCAAGAGCCTCCCGGCCGTCTGACGCCGTGGCCACCTGATACCCGAACGCCGAAACCATTTCGGCCAAATCGGAGCGCTCGTCCGCATTGTCATCCACCACCAGCACCTGAGCAGACATTCCTATCCTCTCGCCCAAAGGCTATTCTAACCCACGAATAGCGGAATCGGAAATCGCAGCCGCTTCCGGCCCGCCGCGCCACCATGCAATTGCTGCACGTCAGGAAATATCCTGCACACAAATGCCTGCAAATTCCGAAAAACGGATTGCAGTTGGCAGAATCTACTGCCGTCAGCCAGTACTTTGCCGGGCGATCTCGACCATGGCACCACGATTGCTTTGGCCTGCTGAAGAAGAGGATACGTCAGGAGAACATGTTCGGGCGGATTGCAGAGTTCCGGCGCCTGCCGAGCGATGAGTTGTTAGAGATTGAACATTTGCAAGGCCGCTGCGGTGGGCTCTTGCAGAGACATCGGGTGGCCGTGGTCCATTTTCTGTATCGAATGGTACAGGACCGGGCGGTTGCCGAGGAACTCGCCATAGAAGTGTTCTTACGGATTTATCGCGCTACCGGCGAAGGGTCCGGAGCCGTGGCGCAATCGGTGACCCGGTTGTTTCGTCTGGCCACCAATTTGGCGCTGAAGGAACCGCCGAACAAGACCAGCCAGCCGCCCCCCGCGCAGTTGGCCGATGTCGTTGAAAAGGCGAGGCGCGCGCTGGCCTGCATGCCGGGCAAGCAGAGGGCCGCGGTGCTCATGCACAAATATCATGACATGGACTCTTGGCAGATCGCGGAGGTGTTGGGTTGCTCGGAATCCGTGGCCAGATCGTTGCTCCTTTCCGCTTATGATCGGCTACGCGGACGGTTGGCCTTGTATGAAGCCTCCCATGACTGCGATTACATGGCGCGGTAACGGTCCCGCCCCGATCTCACGCGGCGTCCTCGAATGTCACTACAATGCGTTTTGCCGAGTGCAGTTGGCATGCCGCGTTCACGCGTGGCAGGATATAACGCCAGTTTCGGCGCAAGGTAGAGCGGAATCCCGATGAGATGCTGCCGCGTTTAGCCCTCGATCAGGCGATCTGAAATGAGGCTGGTAGCGCTGCATCCCAACCCCAAGCGAAGCTCATGTCAGAATAAAAGCTTGTGGTTTTAGTCCAGAACGTATCCAAGCTGTACAAGCTCTACCGCCGTCCCGCCGACCGCTTGCGCGAGGCGCTGCCGTTTGTCAAGCGGAAATTTCACACAGACTTTTGGGCGCTGCGCGATATCGGCTTCGAGGTCGAAAAAGGTGACACGCTGGCGCTGGTAGGGCCCAACGGCTCCGGCAAGAGCACCCTGCTCCAAATCGTGGCCGGCATCCTCCAGCCCACGCAGGGGCGCGTGGTGACGCGCGGCCGTATCGCGGCCCTGCTGGAACTGGGCGCGGGCTTCAACCCCGAATTCAGCGGCCGCGAAAACGTCTTCCTAAACGGCGAAATCATGGGCCTGAGCCGCGCCGAAATCGAGCGCGCCATGCCTTCCATCGAGGCCTTCGCCGAGATCGGCGAATTCATCGCGCGGCCCGTCAAAGAGTATTCGAGCGGCATGTACGTTCGCCTGGCCTTCGCTACGGCCATCCACGTGGACCCCGAAATCCTGATCGTCGACGAAGCCTTAGCGGTGGGCGACGCGGTCTTCGCCAATCGCTGCGTGCGCAAGTTCCAGGAACTGCGCGAGCGCAAAATCACGGTGCTCTTCGTCTCGCACGACCTGGGCCTGGTAAAGCAGCTTTCGAATCGCGCCATTCTGCTGCTCAACGGCCGCATGGAGGCGCAAGGCGCGCCTAGCGACGTGATCAACCGGTACATCGGACTGGTGCTGGAAAAGCAGGAAGCCCGACAGGAGAAGCGGCAGCACTTCGGCGCCAGTTACCGGCATGGGGACGGAGTCAGCGAGATCCTGGGCGTGGAGCTGCTGAATGCCGCGGGCGAGCCGGTGACCTCGGTGGCGGGCGGCGAGACGGTCACGGTGCGTGTACGCAGCCGGTTTCGCCAGCCGGCTTGCGACCCCATGGTGGGCATCCTTATCCGTAGCCGCATCGGCATGGACGTCTACGGGACCAACACGCGCATCGAGAAGAAGCACCTGGGCAGTTACCAGGCGGGCGACGAACTGGAGGTGGATTTCCACTTCGCCTGTTGGCTCACACCGCAGCAATACACGCTGACGGTCGCCACGCAAAGCGCCGACGGGTCCAGTCACGATTGGCTGGACGATGTGATCCCGTTCGACGTAGTAGATACTCGCGTTGCGGCGGGGGTGGCGAATCTGCAGGCGGAGATCCAATGGCGCGTGTCACGGTGAAGGTTCATCCGCGCGCCAGGCGGACGCGTGGAAGCTGGTTCTGGCAGGCGTGCCGCAATCGCGCGTGCGGATCGTGTTAGGCTTGTCAAACCGGACCAAAGTAATCGAGGTATAGAGAGCAGAATGGAGGGCGGGCTTTAACCGGCGCGGGGCTTAAGCCCCGCTCTTAGAGACCAATGATCTACGCCGTAGTCTTATCGATAATCGTCGCCGTGCTGCTGGGAACCGCGGTAGTGCGTTCCCTCACCGTCAAGAACCAAGCCGATTTCCTGGTGGCGGGCCGCAAGCTGACTTGGCCGGTTCTTGTATTCACGCTGCTTTCCTCCTGGATCGGCGCGGGCAGCCTGTTCGCGGGCGGCGAAAACGCGTACAAAAACGGCTTTTCGGCGCTCTGGCAGCCGGCCGGCGGCTGGGTCGGATTGGTTCTGATCGCGGTCATCGCCGGGCGCGCGCGGCGCTTCGCCCAGTTCACCGTGCCCGATCTACTGGAGACGCGCTATAACACCGCCGCGCGTGTGCTAGCCACCATCGCCATCGTGATTTCGTACACCGTCATCACCAGCTACCAGTTCAAAGGCGGCGGCGACATTCTGCACCTGATCTTTCCTGCGCTCGATCAGAAGACCGGCATGAACATCATCGCCGCTTTCGTGATCACGTTCACCGCACTGGCGGGCATGGCCTCGGTGGCCTACCTGGACCTAATTATCGGATTGCTGGTCACCGTCATCGCGCTGATTTCGCTGCCGCTGCTGTTGACGCGTACGGGCGGCTGGGAGGCGGTCCACGCGGCGCTGCCCGCCGATCACTTCACCGTTTTTGGGCCGCTCGGCTGGGAGCACTGCGTCGGTTATATGCTGCCGACCCTGTTGCTGCTGATCGGTAATCAAGGCATGTATCAGAAATTCTTTTCCGCGCGATCGGAACGCGACGCGCGCTTGGCGGTCTTCGGATGGATCGCCGGCACGTTGCTGCTGGAAACCGTGATCATCACCATCGCGGTACTCGGCAGCGCCACCCTGAAGACGGACCACCCGCGCGAAATCATCCCGCTAACGGCGCGTATGCGCTTGCCGGAACTAGTGGGCGCCATCCTGCTCGGCGGCGTCTTCGCCAAAGTGATTTCGACGGCCAATAACTACCTGTTCTCGCCGGCCAGCAACCTGATTCACGACGTCTACAAGCGCTTCGTCGATCCGCGGGCCAGCGAGCGGCGCACGCTGATCGTTTCGCGCCTGCTGGTGATCGCGCTGGGCGCCTTCGCCTTACTGCAGGCCGCGTACTTCGATTCCGTGCTGAAAGCCGCCCTGTATGCTTACACCGTGTATGGCGCCGCCGTCACACCCTCGGTAATGGCGGTATTCTTTTGGAAGCGGGCCAACAAGGCGGGCGCCATCAGCTCGATTGCTTTGGGAACCCTGATAACGGTGGCATGGAATCTTGTGCAGAACCAGTGGCCGGACCGGTTGGATACGGTGTATCCGCAACTGTCCGCTTTGGATGCGGTCTATCCGGCGCTGGGCGTTTCCGTGCTGGCGCTGATCGTGGTTAGCCTGGCGACGGCACCGCCCTCGCGCGCCAATCTGGAGCCTTTTGAAAAATGAACCTCG
>Ga0070761_10001144_pt1 | contig 16689 bp, 12 predicted proteins | sample HubBroMetageREF1_FD_66724 | JGI IMG/M metagenome (GOLD analysis project Ga0070761, IMG submission 66724) | Reference soil microbial communities from the Hubbard Brook experimental Forest, New Hampshire, USA - Hubbard Brook CCASE Soil... | ecosystem: Environmental > Terrestrial > Soil >... | reverse complement strand
TCGAAGTAGCGATTCTCCGCGAACACTCCGGTATCAATCAGCTCGTACTCCGACTCGCGCCGGGTGCGCCGGCCGTTTTCTTCGCGCAGCTGGTCGTACGGGAATGCGGCGTGCGGATATTTGTAGAGAAATTGCAGATAGGAGCTGGTCGGCGTCGCGTCCAGATAGTAGTAATATTCTTTTACGTCCTCGCCGTGATTGCCCTCCTTGTTGGTCAGCCCGAAAAGCCGTTCTTTCAGGATGCGATCTTTTTCATTCCACAGTGCCAGTCCCAAACAAATGTGCTGATGCCGGTCGCAGAAGCCCGCGATACCGTCTTCTCCCCAGCGATACGCTCGCGAGCGCGCATGATCGTGCGGAAAATAATCCCACGCATCGCCGTTCGCGCTGTAATCTTCGCGGACCGTGCCCCATTGCCGCTCTGCCAGGTAAGGGCCCCAGCGTTTCCAGTGCGCCACGCGTTCAGTGCTGGCCCGCAGCCTCTGCTCTTCGGCTGTCAACTCGCGTTCCATGTTCATCCTTTATCGGCCTTGCCTGGCACACTCACGATACCGGGCTTCTTGCCTGGGGAAGTGCTACAGACATTATCGGCGGCGCGCAATCCCGAAGAACTCTACCCGTTGCGGCAGCGTATTGGCAAGCGTGCCGCTTGCACGCATACTCTGGTACGCATCGCCGCGCGCCACGGATTGAGAGTACATCTGGTGCAAGTGGCGCGACTGGCGCAAGACGCGCGCAATTCGCTATTCTCTGATGGTTCGCTGTGGAAACGAGTCATTGGATCCTACAATTTTCAATGGGACGGAAATCATTCATTCGAACGTAATCAACGAACCTACAACGCAGCGTGAGTCGCGCGCATCCGCAGACTCGCCGCGCCTGGCGCTCTTGCTCGTGGCTGTGGCCGCGGCGCTCGTGATCGCGCCCATGTTTTTTCTCGGCAATGCATCCGGCCACGATTTCCAGTTCCACTTGGCTTCCTGGCTCGATGTAGCCGGCCAATGGCGCGAAGGCATCTTCTTCCCGCGCTGGGCCGAATGGGCCAATTGGGGCTACGGCGAGCCGCGTTTCATTTTTTATCCTCCCGGCTCCTGGCTCCTCGGCGCCACACTAGGTTCCCTGCTACCTTGGAAGATGGCGCCCGGAGCATTCATCTGGCTGGCGCTGCTGCTGGCCGGATATTCGATGTGGCGATTTGCGCGCGAATGGTTCACGCCGCGTGAAGCCGCAGCCGCGGCCGTCCTCTACGCTGTAAATCCGTATCAACTGATCATCGTGTACTACCGCAGCGATTTCGCCGAGCTTCTCGCGAACGCGCTGCTGCCGCTGGCAGTCTGGGGAGTGCTGCGCCTGCTGCGCGAGGGCTGGCGCGGACTGCAATTCCTCGCTGTTCCTTTTGCACTGATCTGGCTCGCGAACGCGCCTGCCGCAGTGCTCGCAACTTACTCGTTGATGTTGCTGTTCTTCGTTGCATCCATATTCCGCCGTAGCCTGCGGCCCTTAATTCTGGGCGGCGTTTCCTTGGCTGCGGGCTTCGGCCTCGCCGCGTTCTATATTTTCCCCGCGGCGTATGAACAGCGTTGGGTGCAAATTCGCCAGGTTCTCGCCGATCTCTTGAGCCCGGAGCAAAACTTCCTATTCACTCACGCGAGCGATCCCGAATTTTTGTTCTTCAATTGGAAGGTTTCCGGCGTGGCCATGGGAGTGATGCTCGTCACCGGCATCGCAGCCGTAATTATGGCGCGCCGCCGCCGGGAGTTTCCGGAGATCTGGTGGATGCTTCTCGCCCTGGGCGCGGCCGCGGTATTGCTGATGTTTCCGCTCAGTTTATTTTTGTGGCGCGTGCTGCCGAAGCTGGAATTTGTGCAGTTTCCCTGGCGCTGGCTGGGCGTGCTCGATTTCGTGTTCGCGTTTTTTCTTGCCGCGGCCATCGGACGCGCCAAGCGGCCCTGGATTGGCACCCTCGCAATCGCCATCGCTCTGACGACACTCGCGGCCGGCCTGGTGTACGACGGCTGGTGGGACAGCGAAGACATTCCCGTCCTCACCAAGTCCATTCAAACCGGCCGCGGCTACGAAGGCACCGACGAATATCAACCGCTCGGCTGCGATCGCTACGAATTGCCAGGCAGCGACCCTGAAGGCGAAATAATTGGCAAGCCCGCACCGCGCATTCAGGAGTTTGACGTGGAGACAGGCGCATTCAAACCCGCGCCAGACGGCACGGTGCGCGTCGAGCGTTGGACCGCGAACGACAAAAGCCTCTCTACGCATGACGCCGCGCCAGTCACCCTGGCGCTCCGCCTGCTGAATTATCCAGGATGGCGCGTACAAGTGGACGGCAAAAGTGTTTCGCCTGGCGCGGCTCCAGAAACCGCTCAAATGCTGGTAGGGCTTCCAGCGGGCTCTCATCAAGTCGAACTGGAGTTCACCAGCACTTGGGATCGCATCGCAGGAGCCATAATCTCCGCAATTTTCGCAATCTTGCTTGCCGCATACATGTTCTTCATTCGCGCGCCACGCACGTCGCAGGGGCTCTCGACGCTCTCGGCGGAATCTACGAACCACGGTACAACTCAAACGGCGCCCAATAGAACGGCCGGCGATAGACGCCGCCGGAATGTAAAAGCGCCAGTTTCGCGTCGCGCAGAGCCGCGTCCGGCTGCACACCCTTGCCGATTTCGGAATATAGATGATCCATCAGCTGCGGCGTAGAATTATCATTCACCTCCCACAACGCGGCAATCACGCCATGCGCCCCGGCGCGCAAGAATGCCCAAGACAGTCCGACCAGCCCTTCCCCTGAATAAGTGCGCACGCCTTCGCCGTGGCACGCGGAAATCGTCACGAGGTCGGCGTGCAGAGGATGCTGAATAATGTCGCGGGCGTAGAGCTTGTAGTCGTCACCTTGCCCGGAGAGAATCACCGCCGAGTCGAGCGGGCTGGTGCGGCTCGCCGTACCGTGCGCCACAAAATGAATGTACGAAAAATCGGCGGGCCGGCTTTTCAGATACGAGTCGGGCGTCGCCTCCGCGCCCGAAAAAACCGTGCGTTCAGCCGCTGGGAAATAGTTCTCGATTCCCGTCATTTCCGCCGGCGCTTGCGGCAATTTCGGAAATTGCGCGTCCGGCGAAACGGGATCGCCAACCAGCAGGAGCTTCTTGGCAGCCGCCGCGTGCCGCGAAGCTCCAGCCGCCAGCAGCGTCAAAGAATTTGCGTACGATACGTCCACATCCTCGATCCAGTAATGCAATTGCGGCGACGGCGCCAGCAAGGTCTCGAAATTCAATCCATATAGGCTGCCATCTGGCAATATCGTGACCCGCGCCCCCTTCGGAATCATTTTCGCAGCGGGCGCCACCAGCAAATCATAAAGCTTCCGCCCCGCCGCATTCTGCGTCTCCAGCACATCGCGCGATCCCAGCAGCGCCTGCCGGTAAGACTGCACCAACGGATCAATCTCCGCCGCCCGAGGCAGCGTGAAAAGCTTCACTCGCTCTCGCGTGATTACCCAAAGATACGAATGGTCCGCTCCGAGCCAATAATCGAGGAGAACGGCGTTCGCCTTCTTCGAAAACCGCCGCGAGTCGAAATCGCTATCAGGAAAGTGGACGGAAGATGAGCTGATTCCAAGCCCCTCGGCCAACGTACGCGCTCGACTGACGTCTGAAACCTCCAGCGCTTCTTCCGTTTTTCCTTGCGACGCCAAAAAAACGACGTAGTCGTCATAAAAGCCCACGACGCCCGACACAAATGACAGCCGGAACTCTTCATGCCTGAGCGAGGCCCTACTTGCCTCGATCGTCGCCATCGCTCTTCGGAAATATTCATCAGCGTTCACTGGTTGGTTTTCATCTATATATACCTTGGCAAGACCGACCTCCGCCTGCCAGCGCAAATATGTATCCGCACTACGATCACTGATCACTTCCTGCAGGTCCGATTCCGCTGGCCGGAATTCCTTCTTTTCTCCTTCGATGTATCCTTTGGTCATGACCGAATAGAGTTCCATAGAGCGATCATTGGTTCCGTGCTCCAGATCAAGTGCTTCGGTGACATGCCGTTCAGCCTCGTCATAATTCCCGCTCTTTAGTTCGACAATCGCAAGATTGTGCAAGCATTCTCCCGCGATCCCTTTGTTTCCCATCTTTTTGGCAAGACCCAGAGCCGCTAGGTAATCGTTCTCTGCAGCCTCGTAATCTCGCTGGCCGCCCTCAATGGTTCCGATGTTTCGTAGCCAGAGCATTTCGTCTTTGTCCGCGCCCAGCTGAAGGGCGATACCTTTTGCATCCGTGGAAAGTGACAGAGACTTTTCCATGTCACCCATTCTGTAATAATTCCATGCCAGATTGCCCTCGACCTTTTCAGTCACAATTCGAGCGCTCATAGAGCGAGAGAGTTCTAAAGCTTGGGTATCCCAGTCGATTGCCTTGTCGTATTGCTCTTCCCGCATGGAGACGAAGCCAAGGTTTCCGAGGGCCTTGAGCGTCAGAAATGTCTGGTTGTTCTGCCGGGCAAACTCGAGAGATTGGAGAAACGCAGTTTCTGCGGAGGACCAAGCGCCGCGCGCCACCGCCAGGTTGCCGCGGCTTAGGGCTACCTCGCCGAGAAGATCGGGTTGATAGGATCGCGCGAGCCGGTCGGCTTCGTTGATGTGCTGGGCCGCGTCATCGAATCTCTGTAACGAACTATCGGCGAGCCCTTCAATGATTTCGCGGCGAACGCTGATGTCTCCGGCTCTAAGTTGCGCAGGCAATTGCGATGCAAGGAGTTGGAGCGCATCCTCGTTCAAACCACGCCAAAACAGGATCTCGGCTTGGAGAACATGAAAACGCCACGACCATTCGGGATCGCGCCCTGAAAGTTCCTTGAACGCTGTGTCCGATTCCTGGTAAGCGCCCGCCAAATCGCCGTGTTGGAACTTCAGTTGCGCATCTTGATATACCAGGTCTGGCCGCTGAATTCGTGACGACCTCCAGCAGCCTGATGTTCCTAATAACCCAGCGAGCAGAGACAACGCGATTAGGGAATCGTTGTACCGCCGCCTGACCCGCCCGGACCGTTCGATGAACCGCCAACGCCCGAACCCAGCTCCACACGGAACGTGGATAGCTCGCGCTGATAGCGCTGCAGCTGGAGTTCGCCGAAATAAATCTTGCCGAATTGCGGGATGACGATCACGTTCCCGTATACCTGAAGTTCCGGACAATTGGTCTTGATTTCCTTGACCAGGGTGCAAAGCACAATCCCCTTCGACGCGAACCCATCCTTATCGAACCAGTTATACCTCTCGTGCAGAAATTCCGGTACGTCGGATTTCGGCTTATTCCCGAGCAGCCGCGTCTGCAACATCTCCCTGGTCTGCTGATTCTTGTTGTATTCCCCCATGAAGGATTCAAATGTGCCGAGCCGGCGGAACAGTTCATTATCGAACTCCACCTGGACAGGGCAGCCGGCAACGCGCAGGTTTTCAATTCGGGTCCCGAGAGTAAGGATGGTCGGCTCTGGTTCATTCATATACTGTTTGGAGGACACCCGGGAAACAATGCGATCCGCCGTCACCATGTCCAGAATGTTCAATCCCTCGAGCGTTGCGCTAGCCAGCGCGTTGTGACTACCGTCCTTTTCGTTCTTATTTCCGCTGACCAGGGAATGGGCCGTTGTGTACGATAGGCATTCTTGCAGACGAAAATTCTCAGCCCGTGCGTTCTCGAAGCCACCGGTGGTCGGCAGCGCCGCGCCTGCATGGACCTCCTTGGAATATGCAAACGGGCGATCAATCGCACCGCTGAAGCCGTATGCGTGTGCGTTGTAGATATAAATCTTCTTGATGGGGTCGGTCGCCATCTGACTTATCCTCCTGCCTCAGGATTGGATTATTTATTGCGAAACTACGAGTGTGAATGAGTAGCGAGCTACTTCGGTGGCACCGCCGGCCGCGCTGCCCTGCGTCCCAAATCCGCGCACAACCAGCACGTGCTTCCCGGGTCCCAAGCTTGAAGATGGAATCAACAACTGCACGGCATTCTTAGCCTGTTCGGCGGAAATGTTCAAGGAAAATTCCGCCACGCCGGCGGAATTCTCAATTTCACAGATGTACGAGGAGTAATGTCCGTCCGGAGGAACATCGAAATACAAACTGAAAGGCTGGCCCGGCGCAACCGTCACCGTCAACGGCTCTCCGCCGCGCGAATCCGCCGTGATCAACGAAAACGAAGCGAGTGCTTGCGGTGCAGCACCGAACGTCGCGACCGCTTGCGGCGCCGTGGCCTTCAGCCGCGGAATCACCAAAAAAGTTTGGTACGCCACCAGCAGCAACAGCGCCACGTACACCGGCACCACGAAGCTCGGCCGCAGCAACGCGCCCCACCACCCGCTCGAAGCCGCCCGCTGCCCCGTCGCACTCGCCGGCAGACGGACGGGCGGCGTAACGGGCTCGGATCCCATTGCCGCCCGGCTATTCTCGAGGAACACCGCCGCGAGGCTCAGCTCTTCTGCGCATTCCGCGCAGCCGAAGAAGTGCTCCTCGTATTGTTCGCGGAGGTCGCTCGGTAGCTCTCCGAGGACGTACCGCTCAGCGGCTTTCAGTTGGATGGCTTGTAAGTGTTCCATGTAATCCGTCCTACTAGTAGTGTCGCGTGACCCCAAATCGTTTCATCCAGCATCCCTATTGTTGCGCGGGCCGCGACCCTTCCTGTCCGCTCTTCTCATAGAAAACGCGGAAGTTGTTCTTGGCGCGATGCAGCAACACCCTCAAATAATCGCGATCCACGCCGAATTCGCTGCAGACCTGGTCTTTCTCCTTTTCTTCCAAGAAGATAGCGCGCAACAGTTGCCGGTCCTTTTCGGGAAGTTGCTGCAGCACTTTTCTTACGTGCTCCCGGGTTTCCTTGCTCACTAGAAACCCATCCAGATCCAGCACCTTGTCAACAGGTTCCGGCGCATCTTCATCCAGCTGCGTGCTGTGATCCGACGACCGGTAAAACTCCTGCAACACATTGTTGCAAACAGAGTTAACGAACGCGCCGAGCCTCTCCGGCTGCCGGATTCCCCTTTCGGAACTCACCGCCTTGAACACCCGCAGAAACGTTTCCTGGGCGATATCCTCCACAGCCTGCGAGCCCCGAAGCCGCGACCTTAATTTGATTACCAGCAGTTTGCGGAAGTACGCGACGAAGTGCTGCTCCGTCGGGAAGTCCCGTTCGCGGAGACGTTTAAGGTAGGCCTCATCAAAGGAGAAGAATTCCACACGCGCCTCGAGAGTGCAGCGAGTATATCCCGGCGCTGATGAACAGCGCAATCGAACGCCTGTCCACGTGACACCCGCGATGGCGACCTTTCGCCTGCGTGCCCCGGTCATTTCTATGTAATTCGGCCCCCCACGAATTATTTGCTTCGCGTATGAAACGTTTGGGTCCGGAGGCGCACTACCTATGCGTACTTGTACTGAGTTTGGATTGGGAGAACAGATGGCCCAATCCGCCCGATGGCGTAATGCCGATGTCCATCCCCCCGGGCGCGCTCCGGCCCTGACGGTCAGGGAACCCCACCGGGGTGCGCCTCCCCCATCTGCGCCCGCTAGGCATCCGCGCGGGAGCGAGGAATTTTGCAATGAGCACACACGTATTTTTGGAATTGGACGCGCCCGCAAAAGCGATTGGCAACCCCGCCCCTCATCTGGCGCGTCGCTTCTTGGGGTCCAGTCAACGCACGGAGGCCGCTAACTTGAATGCACGGGCGGTGGAATTTATTGCGAAGCCGGGACGAGAACAACAGCTGCGAAATTGCATGCGCCGCGAAATCGCCGAATTTCTCAAGCGGCAAACTGGTTTCGCTGGCATCTTCGTGCTCACCTCGCATAAAGAGCCGCGCCTGATTCGCGTGCTCAGCCTCTGGGACACCGAACGGCAGGCCACGGAAAACCACTGGGAAGATTCACCCACGGTGCGCAAACTCGTGGCCGCCCTGATTGACGTGCGCGTGAAAGTTCACACTTACGAAGCGGAACTTCCAGAATCCGCCGAGACATCTTCCCGGACCAGCGAAATGACTGGTGCGCGCATGTGCTAACGCCAAACCGAAACGCCGAATGGATCAACCGCGTGTGTGGTATCACCCGCGCTCAATTCGAGGCCTCAGGACCCATGAACGCTCTGAACGAAGATAGCCAGCAATTCCCCGACGAAAAACAAACATCCGAAGGAGCACAAGACCGGCCATCCCCGGCGCACAAACCCGCTCGCTGTGACACGGGAAATTGCGGGCGCCCCGCGATGTCCTCGCTGGAACTGAAACATTTCTGCGTGGACCATTTCATCGCGCGCTGTTACGAACGCCTGAGTGTGTGCAGCGCGAACCGCTTTGCTGATCCCGATGAGGCCGCCTCCGTATCAATTGATCGCTTTTTGCATTCCTGCGCGCAGCAAGCTGCCGGACTGGTGCATCCCATGCGCGGTCTCGATAATCTGGAGAGGGCTCGCCTGTTCGACATTCTGCTCTGGGCCTCCGAGCTCGCCGCCAAAAGAGGCGTCGCGTGCCGGACAAAAAAATCGGCCCAATCCAGCGGGTCGTAGCACGCCTGGCTGGTTTGGATTCGCTGAACGGAACGCCGAGTTGAATTATCGCGGGGAACTGCAAGCCACGGCGGCGATTTCGACAACGTCACAAACTCTGAAAATAGTTGCTTCGCCTTGATTGGAACGACGCAGCTGTTCGTTCCCACCGCCTCCGGTACATGTCCGCCTCAGATGATGTAGAATCTGCTGCGCCGCGAGCGATTTGCACGCGCGGAAGCCAGCGCGATTTCCACCAGAAGCGTGCACACCGAGGTATCCTGCGCGGCATCTATATGATGTCGAGTTCTGCATTCGGCTGAACCGCCGTTGTCAGCCGCCAGCGAATCGGGAGGTATTCAGTGAAGCCACGTCGCGTCTCCGGGGGCCTGTTATTCACGCTCCCCCTCGTCGCATTAACTCTGCTGTACGGTTGCAACACCGGCTCTACGGCTAACGCGCGCTCGCAATCACAAGCTTCCGCGCAACCTGCGGCGCCGCCGCAACAACTCAGCCCCGAAGGCCAAGCATCCTTGCGCGCCATCATCCAGGCGGGAAACCTCGCGGACCTGCGCTGGCCCGATTTCAGTGATTACGGCAAGCTCGTAAAGGAATTTTACGATTCGTACGACAATTCCCTGCCCTGGGTCCGAGGCATGGAACCAACCCCGCAAGCGCAGCAACTAATCGCAATCCTCTTGCAGGCCGACCAAGAGGGATTGTCCGCGGACGACTACGACGGCCCCCGATGGAGCGCCCGCCTCGCCAGACTCAAACCCGCCGCGTCACAACCCTCCGAAGCGGACGCCGTGCAATTCGATGCCGCGCTCACCGTCTGCGTGATGCGCTACATCTCAGACCTGCACATCGGCAAGATCAATCCCAAGCATTTTGATTTTGATCTCGACGTCCAGGCCAAGAAATACAATTTGCCGCAATTCGTGAAAGAAGATGTGGTGGACGTCCCCGATGTCGCTGCCAACCTCGCTCAGGTCGAACCTCCCTACCCGGGTTACCAACGCACCATTCAGGCCCTGCACGCCTATTTGCAGTACGCGAAGGAATACAACGGCCAGCCTCTTCCCGCCATTGGAAAAACGATCGCTCCGGGCGACAGCTATCCCGGCGTATCGCAGCTCGCTCAATTTCTCCGTCTGGTCGGTGATCTTCCCGCTGACGCGAACGTCCCGGCGGACACCACCGTGTATCGAGGTCCGCTCGTGGACGCGGTGAAACACTATCAAGGCCGCTTCGGTCGCGCCGCGGACGGCAAAATCACCGCGCAAACTTTGGCTGATCTGAATACCCCGCTCTCCGCTCGCGTTCGACAGATGCAACTCACTCTGGAGCGCTGGCGCTGGTTGCCCATCGGACTTCACGCCGCGCCGATCGTCGCGAATATTCCGGAGTTTCGGCTGCGCGCCTATGACGAGAATTTCAAAATCACTCTCACCATGAATGTGGTCGTCGGCAAGGCCTACGACCACAACACTCCAGTATTTGAAGACAGCATGCAGTACGTGATATTCCGGCCGTACTGGAGCGTTCCTTATTCCATCGCCAAAGCCGAATTCATTCCGAAAATTGCGCGCGACCCCGACTACCTGGAAAAGAAAGGCTTCGCGGTGGTGGACAGCCGCCAGCAGGTCGTCGCGTCCGGACCAGTCTCGACCGACGTTCTCCAGCAACTCCGCGCCGGCAAGCTTTTCATCCGGCAAAATCCCGGCCCGAAGAACTCACTCGGGCTCGTGAAATTTATCTTCCCGAATAGCTACAACATTTACATGCACGACACGCCCGAGCAGGTATTTTTCTCCAAGACGCGCCGCGACTTCAGCCACGGCTGCATTCGACTGGAAAAACCCGCCGATCTCGCGGTGTGGGTGCTACGCGGAAATACCGGAAACTGGGATATGGCTCATGTGCGCACGGCTATGAACGGAGATGCACCGCAGCAAGTGAATCTCGCGCGCCCGATTCCGGTCTTGATACTCTATGCCACGGTGATCGTCACGGAGGATGGAGTGGTGCACTTTTACGACGACATCTACGGGCACGACGCTGCGCTCGAGAAAGTCCTGCAGAAGGGCTATCCGTATCCGGGTTAATCGCCAGTAATCAGGCTGGCAGGGCAGTCGAAGCACCACTGGCGCACGCGGCCAGTGTCAACGTGAATGAAATCAGAGTGCGGATAATAACCCACGCCGCCGCGACGCAACGCCAGAGCCGCCCTGCGCAGCGTAAGCGTATTTACTCCCGGCATGCGTAGATCAATCGCTTCCGCCTGAATGTGCAGGCTGTTCTTCGCCACCCCGGTAGTATGGGCGCGCAGCGATTCGTTGGTGGAAGGGGTGCGGTAGCCGCACACGATATCAATCTCGCCGTTGGGATGCCCCACCGACGCCGTCAGATCGGAGAGAATATCGTACAGGCGCGGATCGAAATGGCGCACGTCGCCGCTGTTATGATCGCGCAGAAAATAATCCAGCTTTGCGAGCGCGCCGGGAATGTATTCTTCTCCGCGCCGGAACACGATCTCCAGCCGTTCGCCGGTGTGCGTGTTGTAAAGCCGTAGCGCATGATCCTGGCCCCGTTCTGAGGACACGTCTCCCGCCCGTGCCCGCGGTCCAATCAGCGCCATCAGCGTCATTATCGCACCCGTCACCAACGCAATCCGCGCAATCCTGCCAAACGAGCCCATATCTATTCTCCTAGCCTAATTTTAACATAGCTGGCTAAACGGCAAGAATTTCTCGGACGCCAGTTGCGACCGTTATGGCATCGTCACCGGGAGCCATTGTTTGTCCCCGGCGTTGTGCAACAACCCTTCCACGAGCATGCTGGAACCGAAGGCAAGCGGCCCTGAGATGGCGATCAGCGAGACGACAACCGACCGGTAGGGGACCCAAGGGAGAGTGTGGCGTTCGTTGATGCGATTTCTTCAGGGGTCCCGTGGCTCCGTCTTTGCTTCCATCTGGAAGGCATCGGGCTCCACGTTTTGCGGTTATCGCCCCAAATCCACTGGTAGTTGCCACTATAGTCGTCGGTCAACGTCTTCAGGAAGGCGAGGAGATCGTTTTCTTCCTGGTCTGAGAGTTTCAAGTCACCGAGCTGCGTCTTGTTGACATTGCTTGGATATTCGGGCGGCGGCCAACAACTGACCTTTTCACCGGGATCACCGGGTTTGCACGCTGGGAGCACGTCGCGCGTGTTGAAAAAGTGGACGACTTCCTTGAGGCTTTTGAAATAGCCGTTGTGCATGTAGGCCTTCACGAACTGCGGATTCGGCCGCATATCGACATCGCGCAGAGTCGGCACTTGGAATTTGCCGTCAAATTCGGAGGCGAGCCCGATCCATTGCGAATTCGGGTTGAGTTGACCGCTCAGGCTTTTCAGCTTTTTCAGAAAGCTGCCAACACCCGTATCCGTGTACGACGCCCCGTTCGGATTCGGACTGTAGCCTGTCTTGTCAGGCGCTGCTTCAAAGTAGAATTGCAGCGCAGGATTCCGCGGCACTCCTAGATTGCTGGCCGTGTAATCCGTGAACAGCGACTCCTCGCCTGGAGCGTCATCGATATGGCATTCGTTGCATCGAGCCTTGCCACGGAACAGCGCATATCCCCTTGCTTCCTCCGCCGTGAACGCCCCTTTTCCCGCTTGCACGAAGTCATACTTTGAAGCGAATGGGCTCACTTGCGGCGAAGCCTCGTACGCCGCCACGGCAAGTCCAAAGTCGTCGTAAACGTGGTCTGCGCGTGGGCGGTCCGTGGCACTCAAATGAACGGGATTCGGATCGCTGTCCAAGGGCGGACCAGGTGTCGAGCAGACGCGCTCGACGTCGGCCGGCCACGCGATGGCAAACGAATCGGCTCCCCAAACCTGCTCGAACAGTTTGCGGTAGGGAGCCTTCGAGAGCCGGTAGGCCAGGCATGCCGAGTCGGGCAAACCCATTTCCACGGGATTCGTCGGTGCTGCCTGTGCTTGCTCGGCGCTGGGACTCTGCAAGCGGTAGCCACTGGCGCGCATGTCCCAGAAATTCCCGCCCACAAAATCGCGTTGGAGAGACTTGTAGTGTAGAACCGGCGCGAACGCCGCATACATATAGCTCTGCGGCTTTCTTTGGCTGAATCGCGTTCTCACCGAGCCCGGATAGGAGACGGTAGTGAGATTGAGAGACTGTATCCCGCCGGTGAAGCCCGTTTCTGCCGAATGGCAGAAACTGCAGGCCTCGTTATCGCTGACGGAGAGATGCTTGTCAAAGAGAAGCAGCTTGCCAAGCGTGCGGATCTGTCCCTCCGGGTCCTGCGTGGTCTGAGTCATTAGCCGCAGGGTGCGATCCTCGATCCGCTCCGTCTCGGCGACGACGCGCGCGACTTCCTGTTCGAAGTCGGGCGGCATCTGTCCTTGTGGCGCTGGGTCACTGGAAGCCCGCTGCGGTCTCGAAGGCTCGATTCCGTTCAGCCGGACAGCGCAGAGCATGCCCAAGAACACAAGACCAATCGCTAGCGTCGTTGGGCGCACGGTGTCTGTCATTCGTGCCATCGGTCATCCTTGGTTCGTCTTATCCGAACTTAGTTTTTTAGCCTCCCGGCTTTCGGTAGAGTACACCCGTTTACCTTCAGTCGGCCTCCGAGCACAATATCCGCACGCGCATCGTCCGAGCATGGAAGAGTCGCATGGTAATCGCGGAACGCATTGAGGATCTGCCATCTCGAAGCCATGGGTGACCCGATGATGCGCACGTCGATGCGCGCACGGGAGGAACTGCGGATCTTTGAGGGATTGCTTTCGCGGTTGATTCGCTCACTCACGCACGAGTGAAATGTGGAGCGGGCGACCGGGCATGGTGCCGACAGCTTCGCTCGTGATTTGGCCGCGTGGCTGCGCAGTCCGTTCGCTAAAGGTTACCGATTCCCGACATGTAGTGCGCCGCCCCCGCTTACTCGTCGAGCCAGCGATCCGCAACGTGGTCCGCGCGGTGAACTGTCAGTTCAATACCGCCCAGGCTGCTATGGCACCGTTGTAGCTCGTGTACATTCCGTAGGCGGTGTAGATGGCCTCGCCCCAGTTCCCTTGAAACTTTTCGGGCAGCTGCGCATTCTGAATCGGATCTGAGATGTTCCGTACAGAACCAAACGCTGTCTTGCCTGCCGCCGCGCTGGCAATCACCGCGTCATCCATCTCCACACATGCAAAATTCGCGAGATTGCCGGAAGTGGTCGCGACAACGAATGAGTTCGCCGTCACCAACGCTGTTCCAGCCGGCGTCAGGTTATTGATGGCCGGCACGCTTGCGCCCATGTCCAGGCCGTCGGCATTCAACTCACTGAGAGGATAGTTGGTGCCATAGAACTTATTGAATTGAGTTCCGACCGACGCGAGATCGCCCGGCGTGGTAGGGACCGCGAACAGCAACTCCTTGAACCCACCGTTGGCCAGCAGCGTCCATTTCGGTTTCCAGGGGTTGGAGTAAGAAGGCCAGAGATTCTGCGGCTGATTACTCTGGTAAAGAACATCGGTGTGAACCACGTTGACCGTGCCGATCGGATCCGTAGGCCGCGCGCCCCCCGCAGTGCCCACCGAAAGGATCAGCTTGGGCTTCACGGATTCAATAAAGCGGTTTGTGAGCGCCTGCAGATTCTGCTCGCCGTGGGCCGCGGCGTAGTGAGTATTCGATTTGAAAAGCAGGACTTTAGTCGCGCCGACCTGCACCAAGCGATAGTAGCCCCAATAGTCCAAGCCGCTGGGAGCACCCTGGTCATACTTGACCCACCCGTTCCACGAGCTTTCATTCCGCTTGGTGTAAGACATGCTCGTGCCGCTGCTACAAAACACATGCACCAATGCCGCCCACTCTGCTTCGGCCCAAGTTATGACCACCGTATCGGCGTTCGGGAGTTGCGCAGGAGTGCTGAGCAATTGTGGAGCCTGTTTCCCGACCGCGGCCCAATTTACGGCCGGTAAATCCGGTGTGTTACTGATGGATGGCTCGAACTTCTTTGAGAAATCCTCGGCACTGACGGCCGCGGAAAGTAGAAGCCGCGCCGGGTGCAATGCATCGGACGATTGCGACAGTTTTGATGTTGCTTTCATGTTTTATCTCCATGACGAACAATATTTAGTAAAGGTGATGCGAAATATGGCGACGGCAGGCCGCCCCCGGCATTTCTGGCAGGCCTGCCCCGCCGTGCGTCCGCTCTTCGCGCGGGACGCGCTCACTTAGCCACGCCCACATTTCTGCCCGTTTGTCGCGCCGGCGTGAGCGTGCGGGCCGGGCGATTCTCCACTGTGCGCCAGCGGTTGACGACTTGTCGTGTCGAAGAAACGCCGAAACATTACCACCCATCGAGTCTAAGTCCGCGACCAACTGGCTCCAGTCGAAACCGTTGGGCGCCTTTTCGTTGGCCTTACTGATCGCATCCATGCTCACTACGGTGTACGTTTCGCCGTGAGATGCGGGAGCAGGATACTTGGCGACAGCGGCGTTGGTCATCAGTCCTGTCATTCCCCAAGTGTCGATGGTGATGCCGACCGCTGTGTATCCCACGCCGACGACGCAATGGCCGTTCTGCGAGTCTGGTGGGCCCGCGACATCCCAGGTGAAGCCCGCAGCCGACGGGAACGGGTTGATCCAGGCGTCAGGCAATTCAAGCCCGAAGTATAAATTCTCGAACAGCCACAAGGCTGTTCGACACTCCTCTGCATTTGTCGAATCGACCGTCATCCAACCGGCGATCTTATGCGCTCCGCTAGGGCTGGTCGTGTGTGGAGGGAGGGCACCGTTGTTCTCCCAATAGTTCAGGGCCGTCTGTTCATCACAGCCCCGGTCCGTGGCGGGATCGCCGGGTACATACCCGCCGATAGCGCTGTAGAGGCCGATGATTTCGGCGTCGGAATAGAGGAACGGCTTTGTCCCGGCGCTGCCCGTGAGTACACCGACCACGTGCGCCATCCCGGCGATGACGCAGTCGCCGAGCTTGTCGTTTTCGTAGATCTTGGAAAGTGCCGCCGCCGGTTTTGTATATTCGATTGCAGCGGGCGGTGCAGGCAGGTTTCGCGTTAGCTAGTTCTTGAGGGCGAACCGCGGACAGCGGGCCACAGGTCGCGTTCGTCCCAGCTTGAAGGTCTGTCCGGAAGTGGGGTGCCGAAGAGTCTTGATGGGCGTGGTTTTAGTCTCCTTTGTGGCGCCCTACCCACTCAGCCGGTATTTGCGAATCGGACCTCCGTCTTGAATGACGTAAGCTTCTTCTGAACTGAACGAAACAGACGTACCGCCCGAGCGGGCGACGGCTAGCCTCGCTTGCCGTGAAATATGGGCCGCCGTTTGCCAACTGGATGGCGGTAATCAAAATTCGAATCCACTAAGAGCCCAGAAGCCGACTATTGGGAATCAGGCGTGACGCGGATTATAGACGAGGGGAACTGCTTGTTAAGATAATATCGATATAATAATCAATAATACGCTCGATAACATTCCCATGCCCGTGCGATACGGATCTATGTTGCCGGCAGCAAGCGGTGCAGCCACTCATCGAGGACCGAAACTCCTCATTTCTCTTCTATTCTCTGCGTAGAAATACTGACTGATGCACGTCGTCACGGAGTGCAGGCGGTTCTTCGCCGTCTCGCTGCATCGGACTTTAAGGACTGAAGGGCGCGACGGTCCAGACATTCACAACCCAGTCGGGAACCGCGTTTCGGAAATTGCTGCCGAGTTGGCTGATTTGTCGGCTTCCCGGACTTCTGCAGCGTATGCCCCCAAAGCGGCAGTCTGGGAACCCAGTGTGAGTTCTTGCCGTTTTGTCAGCCGGTCGGAGGTTGGCCGGAAACGGGGTCGCAGGAAATAACTTCTGCCCTGTCGCGCAGTGTTCACTGATGACTTTCGGGAGTGGGATTTTCCAGCTATCGGACCTAAGTCCTTCCATGAGAAGGCCGGTTGATGTCAAGGCACACTTTTGCTTTCTTCTTTCCGTGATTTTATTCCCCTTCAGCAAGCCGCCCCTGGCGCCATCCTTCCATCCGCACTCTTTGGTGAGCGATGGTCGCTCGGTGCCAGGTGGGTGTTCTCGTTTCCGTAGGTGCTGCTACCTGGTAAGCGTCCTCTCTTCTCACCCTTTCGGTGGGAGTTGGGCTCCAG
>Ga0070761_10001143_pt1 | contig 16698 bp, 14 predicted proteins | sample HubBroMetageREF1_FD_66724 | JGI IMG/M metagenome (GOLD analysis project Ga0070761, IMG submission 66724) | Reference soil microbial communities from the Hubbard Brook experimental Forest, New Hampshire, USA - Hubbard Brook CCASE Soil... | ecosystem: Environmental > Terrestrial > Soil >... | reverse complement strand
TTGTAGTACGCGGGGGATAGATAGGAAACGTTCAGGTTCGTGTTCGTGGCCCAGTCGCCATCTCCGGCCCGGAGCCACTTGGATTGAAAGACTTCCGTATTCCAGATCTGCCCGATCATCGTGATGGCAGCTTGCTTGTAGGGCTGTCCAATGGATCCTTGACCGCCCCACTGCCGGTCGGCCATGACGAGCGCGAAGGCCATATCTTCGTCCGCGTCGGTGGCAGCGCCTCCGCAGTCGGGCCCGGAGCCCTCGGGCGCCCAGTTCATCAAGCCGTTGCTGTCGACGTGTCCTTGCTCGAACAGCCACAATCCGTCGAAAAGGGCCGGGTCGTTCATGTAGACCGAAGCAAGCATCCCATACGCGATGCCTTCGGAAACGGTTGATCCAAGCGGCCTGCAAGCGTCAATGCCGTCGGAAGGCGTCCTCTGGACCCGCAGGTGCCCGTCGGCTCCGTCGGCGGTTACCAGATCTTTCTTCCATTGGGCATAGGCGGCTTGAACATCCGCGTTCGAGTAGTTGCTCGGGTACGTGCACGCGCTCGATTGCCGATTCTGCGGAAAAGGGTATTGGCTGCCGGCCGTGGGCGCGGTCGGTCCTCGCTTCCCGTCTCCCCCCGGACCCGCTTCGGTGCTCTCGGCCTCCGAGGCGGAGGGCGGCCTCGCGTCGGCAGCCGATTGCAACGGCGAGGAGCCCGCGTCTTCGGCTGTGGTGGAGACGGAGATTGCGGCTGCGCCAGCGTCGGCGAGAGGATCTGGCGACAATCCGAAGCGCTCGCTCGCACAGCCGCCGAGCCCCACCTGAAACAAGACGAATAGGCCGCTGGCGGCCGTCGGACATCGCGGAGCGTTTCGTTTCATGCGCGGGCGCCGGGTTCGTGCAATGGTCGCCGCGCTTCCATGCTGCGGCTCACTTTTCTCGAAATACCTGAGCCGTCCAGCAACCAGAATTCGTCCATCTACACGTACGATGAACCGCCATGTGAGTTTTGGGCACGCCCGCTCCGCTTTGTGCCTCGCACTTTCGGTCGCCGGTTGTGCCGCGTCCGAAAGATCGAGCCCATTCGGCGACTCGAACGGTCAATCGGCGGGAGGCGGGTCGAGCGGAATCGGCATGTCGCTCGACGTGCCCGAAAGTGGATCTATCGGATACATCCCGCCGCCGACGGCGTCATCGGGCACAGACGGTGGAATGCCCCGTACGCCGAAGTGCGATGCCGACGGCCACTGCACGTGCCTCAACATTGCGTCGATCGGACGGCCCGGCATTACCGGATTCCAAGCGGGCATGGGCGGCGCCGATAGCACTTCCGCATTCACGGATTGGCTGAACTCGCAGAGCAGCGCGACCGTGGACCTCATCACGGCGAAGCCGACGATCACGGCTGATTTTCTCGGAAATTACGACGTCATCATCATTCAATGGCTTGTCGACGGGGTCAGCCCTTCGAATACGTACGAAGGAATGGGGTACTGGACATTCGGCTCCGACGAGCTCGCCGCGCTCAAGACTTGGATTGGCAACGGCGGAGGCCTAATCACGCTATCCGGCTACGACTCCAGCAGCGACGAGATCACCCCGGTCAATCAGATATTGCAGGCCGTGAGCGACCTGTCTTACGGTCCGCAAGACGTCCTCGGCGCGACCGGGGTCTACTGCCTGGGCGAATCCGACCCCCTCACGGGTTGGGTACAATCCACGCCCATCGGGCAGCACGTAACGGCGGTCGGCGCGTTTCATGGGCGTCCGGTTCATCCCGGCAGCGCGACCGTCGACTGCAGCGACGCGACGTATGTCTACGCCGCCCATGAAGCGGTCGGCATGGGCCACGTCGTGGCTTACACCGACGAATGGGTCACGTACACGAGCCAGTGGGACGGAATCGGCGTCATGAGCGGATGCGGCGACGCGTCGGCAGCGACCGAGTACCAGGTACCGCAGTTCTGGTACAACGTCATCAGCTATGCCGGCTCCGCCGTCCAGTGCAAGTTCACGATCAATAGCCCGTCGATCATTCACTAATCCACCGGCTCGCCGCGCTGGCTTATGGGCAGCTCGCGGCGCTGGGAAACTGACCTCCAGTGTCGCCGCCGCCTCCCGGAATGTTGGCCTCAATCGTTTGCCCGACCGCCGAGCTTGCAATCGACACGTCGCCGGGACTCACGTTGAAGTACCCATAGTTGCTCGGTCCCCGACCATTGACGGTGGTGATCGGATAGACCGAGTTCTGCAGGTAGTACTGGTTGGCGGCATTTTGCACTGCAACGATGTTCCCAGTGACCGGGCAAGGAACGAACCGCCACGTCGTGCCCGAAGGGTCGCCGCCCGAGTAGCCGAGCGCATCGAAAGCTTGGGTGCTGAGATCGAGGTGACCCGCGGTGCAGAGCGGATTGCTGTCGGTCGGGCACTCGTCGACGATGGTGGCAACGATCTTGTTTCCGTTCATGCCCGTGATTTCGACGCAAGAGCCGCAATCGGCCACCGTGTCGAATTGGCTCGGGCTCTTCCCGGGAATGGCCGCAAAATACGTCGCCTTGGCGAGAGATGTGCTCGCCACGTTGCTAACCGTGTCCACGGCGCTCTGCCCGCCTCCGGATGACTCGGTTCCTGCATAGCCGCAGGCCGTCTTGTAACCGTTTCCGGTTCGATAAGTGCCCTGGCCGAAGTAATACCAGGTGAAGGACGCGTTCCCGTTCCAGGGAGAGCCCCACGTGCACTCGGCAGGAATCGAGCTTGCCCCCCCGCTTGCGCTTCCAGATTCGGATGAGACTCCCGATGCCGACGTATTTCCCCCGTCGCTCACTCCCGAACTCGACACGATGGTGGAGCCCGACGCCCCACTGCCGGACGCGGACGATTCTTCGGAGCCCGAGGCGGTGCCGGCCGAGGTCCCGGCCCCGGACGAGGCCGAGCCTGTTCCCGATCCGAAGGAGCCCGACGAACCGCTCGACGCCGCCTGACCGCTGGCCTGGCTAGCGGCCCCACCGCTCTGCGCCTCTTGGCGGCCGGTCGAGCCCACCGGAGTCGAATCAATCGAGCCGGTGGGCGCGCCGTTCGTTCGGCCGCCGTCGAGCGGTTCGAAGGAGCCGACGGCCAAGCAGCCTCCAGCCGTCGTCGCGATGACCGAGACCGCGCTGAACCTCCCTATGCATCGCGGAGTCATCGGTGATCTGGCCTACTTGCTAGTCTGCGAGCGGATCGCGGGCGGCTCAACTATCGGACCGACTCGCGATTGCCGTCGAGCCGGCGCCAAACCGGCTGCTCGCGCGCGGGATTCGAACGGAGCGCCTGTTCTGTGAGCCACGGCCGATGATGCGCACGTCCATACGAGTCACCTTGGCCATGGGCTCAAGGCGTCCGTTTCAATCCGTGGAGCAAGACTCGCATGAGCGCAAAGGCGTCACTCCTCTTGATGACCGCGATCGCGACCGGGATCGCTGCGGCCGCTTGCGCGGCTGGGACGAACACGGGCGAGGGCAACCCTTCCGGGTCCGGCGAGAGCTCCGGCGGATCGAGCTCCGGATCCGGCGGTAGTTCCGGATCGGCGTCGTCCAGCGGCTCGTCGGACACGACGACCGCGGGCTCGTCGGCGACGGGCACGAACGGGAGTCTGGGGTCCATTTCCGGCTCGGCAGCCTCCGGCGGGTCGAATGCGACATCCGGAGCCGCAGCGACGGCTAGCGGCGCCGTCCCGTCGGGCAACTCGATGGCGGCAGCCTGCAACGTGACGCCCGCCACCGGGGCGATCGTGCTCGCGACGAACTACCTGACTCCGAGCCTCTGCGCGTCCGCTCCCGGAGGCTACGCGTACTCGTACGCCGACAAGGCCGGAAGCACCTCATGTTTGAGCGAGAGCGCCTTCTGTGGTCAGGGGACAACTACCATTCAGACTCCCACGAACTCATCGACCGCGTGGGGCGCTGGCATCGGCGTGAACCTCGACCAGGTGATGGGAACGATGGTCCCCGGCGCTTGCGCGGCGAATGGTGCAGGCATTGGCTACGCCGTGAGCGGGATGCTGCCACCGCAGGGTATGCGGCTCATCATCGACAGCGCCGGCATGGACTACTGCGCGCCGCTGTCGGCCGTCAGTGGCATGGTCCCCTGGGCGTCTTTCAATACCGCATGCTGGGAGCCGAGCACTGGGACGGCTCTCATGGCCGCACCGAGCATGGCGACGCACGTCGAGTTTCAGGTCAACGCCGCTTCTGCGGCGGGGACCTTCGACTTCTGCGTCACCTCTCTCGAATTCATGTGAGCCGGCCTTTGCCCTCATTCCGCTCGCTCCCCGTGCAATCGCGACCGTCTGTGCCCGTGATGGCGGCAGAAGCAGGGAGCGGAGGCCGGCGACCGCGACGGTGAACACGAAGGGCACGGCAGCGACGACCGGGCGCCGAAAGAAAGCTCGTCGGGCGATCGGTGCGAGCGCCACTGCGGCCGACGTGGCAACGCAGAACTTGTATCCCGATCCATCGGCCAGCAGCACGCACATCGCAAGCAGCCGCGCGGTCAGCCACGCAACTGGAAATGCGTGCTCGGGGTGCTCCGTGTGTTCCGAGGACGCCCGCATCCGTGGGGGGATGGCCTTCCCCATCCAATCCTCCGTTCGCGCTATCCGTGTTCTATCGGACGCTCCCGCCCCATGTCCCGGCCGAGGATGCTCGACAACGAGTGGACCGCTGTCCGCCTACTTGCCCTACGTGCGCTTCGTCTGGATCATGGCAGCGTGCTCCATTTCGCTAGCAAGACGAGGACGGGGTTTCATGCGGCGCAAGACATCGAGAACGCGGGCGGTCCTTTCCGGAGTCCCGCTCATTTTGCTCGGCATGTATCTCCTCCTCGCCCTTGCCACCGGGAGGCCCCTTCGCGCGCTCGCGGTCGAACTGATTGGGGTGATCACGTTGTGGGCGATTTATGCAGGCAGGTTCGCCTTCAATGCCCCGCTGGTACTGGCGCCCGAAGTGCTCTGGTTTCGCGTCAAGGATCGGGCGAGACCGCCGCCGCTCGGTGCCGTCGTCTTCACCGGCAGCTCGACCATTGCGCATTGGAGGTTCCTGGCCGACGACATGGCGCCGTTGCCGGTCGTCAATCGCGGCATCAACGGCGCCCGGCTCAGCCAGATCGCTCACTACGCCGACCAGCTTGTGCTGCCTCATCGACCACGGGCCGTGGTGCTCTACGCGGGCGAGAACGACCTCGCGGGCTTTCTCGGGTCAAGAAGGCAGAGCCCCGAGGAAGTGCTCGCGGCGTTCCAGAGCCTCTGCGAGAAGATTCACGCTCGCCTGCCAGAAGTCACCGTTGACTTCATCTCCATCAAACCGACGAGGGCACGGGCCGCCTCGGCGACCGCCTTTCAACGGGCCAACGCCCTCGTGAAGCAGGCGTGCGCGGTGGATCCGCGGCTCAACTTCATCGACGCGGTCCCCGCCTTGCTCGGCGCAGACGGACGCGCCCGGTCCGACGTCTTCGAGGTGGATGGCATCCACCTGAACGAGGAGGGCTATCGGATTCTAACGTCGGTCGTCCGGCCGTGCCTACTCGCTCGGCAATGACTGCTCCGCGAGCCAGCGTGAGGATCCAAGAGAGGGAGACGAGCCACGCGTTGTTACGAGCGCACGGGCGGCTCATGGCACGCACATGATCGTTGCCCAGGTGTCAGACGCCCCGGCCGACGTCTTTCTGAACGTTCGACAAGAGGCGCGGCCATGTTCGGGAACCCCCTCCGACGGGCGTCATCACGCCGAGCTTCTCGCCCGACCAGGCGACGACCTCGATGCAGGCGAGGCCAAGAGGCCAGCAAGCGACGACTCGCCGCGACGCCGTGTTGCCGGTCAGGGGCGCCGGCGCGCGCGGACTCAAGCGTCCACGAGCGAGGGATCCTGCTTCTCGAGCGTCACATGGGTCGCCTTTTCCCCCACGACTCTCGCGATGCAGCGATATCCGAGCGCCCGCCAGTCCATTCCCTCGAACAGGGCTTCGCCCCGCCCGAGCAGCACGGGCGACAGCGCGAGGTGCAGCTCGTCGATGAGCCCCTCGCGCAAGTACTGGCGGATCGTCGATACGCCGCCCCCCACGCGCACGTCTTTGGCGCCGGCCGCTTCGCGTGCGCGCGCGAGGGCCGCGTGAATACCCCCTGTGACAAAGTGAAACGTCGTGCCGCCTTGCATCGCAAGCGGCCGCCGCGCGTGGTGCGTCAATACGAAGACGGGCACGTGGTAGGGAGGCGTCTCGCCCCACCAGCCGCGCCACGATTCATCCGGCCACGGGCCGCGCACTGGACCGAACATGTTGCGACCGAGGATCCACGCCCCGAACTCGCGCATGCTGCGCGCGGCGAAAGCCTCGTCCACGCCATCGTGGCCGCCTTCCTGACCGTGCATCTTGCGGAACGTCAGCGTGTCGAAAAGCCACGGGTGCAGCTCCATGCCGTTCTCGCCGAGCGGATGCTCAAGGCGCTGGTGGGGTCCGGCTGCGTAGCCATCGATGGAGACGGAGAAAGCGGCCACGCGCAGCTTCGACATGTTGGGGCCTCCTTGAGGTGCGGAATGGAGGCCAATGTCGTGCAAAGACTGGGCTGCCGTAAAGGCCCTGCTAGCGTGCGGGGGGACGTCTGGCCTCGTTCGTGATCGCCCATCCCATTCCTGCTATGCGCGTGCGCGAGCACCACGAGCGTCGTCCGGAGCCGCTTCGCCGTCGCGCAAGGTTGTCCGGAGGACCAGGTGGTCGTTGACCAAGAGGGGGCGACGCAATACCGGGCGCGCGGGTGCGCGAAAGAGACGGCCTACGTATGTAGCTCCATGGCCGTCATGAAGGGCGGGGTGGAGTGTGTCGAGGAAGGGCTCCCCAATCCGCGTGGGTATCGCGAGCCGGATCGGCCCGTGGTGCCGCCGCCCGATCCGAGAATTCCGTCGCGATAACGGGATACCAGGCACCGCAGTCTCGTCAACGATGGCGACGACGTTGTTCTGGCCCGTCGCGAGCGTCGTGGCTGCGCGAACGTGACGAGCTCGAATGATGCGCGACGAGTTCTTCGACGACGTGAACGAGCTCGTTGGGCTCCTTGGTCAGCTCGGCGTGACGCCCGCCTTGGAGGCGGAGGCGGTCCGAGAAGCTTGCTCCCATGAAAGCCGGTGGTCCCGGCGTCACGCCCGTCGACTTGCGGCGCTACGCGGACGCGATTGATTGGGCTCGACAGGACAACGTCCAAGCCTTGCGAGAACTCGCCCGGGTGCTTCTTCGCATCGTGGTCGGTCTGGCTTCCGAGCTTGAGAGCTTTCGGCGGTCGCGAGGATGACGGTTCGGACGGCGCGTGCCGAGCGAGCCGTGGTCCGGGGCGCGCCGGAGGGCCGGCGTGGCGCCGACCTTTCAGGGCGTCGGCAGCTGCGAGAAAAACGTCCACGCGCCGGGCCCGTAATTGACGTTCTCATAGAAGGAGCCCCCGTGGCCCTCGCCGGGCATGAAGCACCACACGACGGGATACGCCGCCGGACACCCCGTGTACGTCATGCACTGCGGGTAGCCCGGGTACACGGCCGTCGCGGTTCCCTGGCATCCGTTTCGGCTCAAGAGCTCGTCACGCATTGGCGCGGCTCCGTAGCTGTCGAGAAACGTGATGTCGCTGCTCACTTGTGCGGCGCTCAGGCCGGCTGCCGGAAGCGCTTGGCCCGCCACCATCGGACCGATCGGGTTGGAGTTGTCGCCGCCGTCAACGATCATGAACGCAGCGGTCGTGCCGTCGCACGCCGGTCGGTGGATGCGGAGCCCCCCCGCGACCGTGGTCATGCCGCGAATGCGGTTGGCGAGCGCGCAGCTCACGGTCGAGGCCTCCCACGCGCCGCTACTCAACCCGCCGATGAAGATCTTCCCAAGGTCGACGCACAAGGAGGACTCGACGTAGTCCAAGACGGCGTTGACGTACGGCACTTCCGGCGTGGTGATGCAGTCCGCGATGTGGGCCTCGTCGACCGCGCATCCGAATCCATTGTTGCTTCCCACCCCTCCGTCTGCGAAACACTGGCCGACATAGGACAGGCCAATCCGGATTGCGCTGGTTCCCTCTCCCGCGCTGAAGCCACCCCCGAGGGTCGTCGGCCCGGCCGTGCAACCGCCGCCGCCGAGAATCACGGGGTAAGGTGTCATCGGGTCATAATTGGCCGGAAGCTGGATCCCGTAGTTCCGGTTGTTGAAGTCCCATTGTTGAACTTTCAGGTAGTCCGCGCCGCCGGGCGAGAACGCCGGCGCGACGCACGTCGGCGTGACCGGCCCCGTCCCGCACGATGGGACGGTGATGGTTTGGATCTTCATGTTCGTGGTTCCGGCCGAGGCGGGCGGCGGCATGCCGCAGCCGGCGCTGGGTCCGCTCGGAAAGGGCCCCGAGGTTCCACTCGCGTCGCTCGTCAAAGCGCCCGTGTCCGCGCCGGCTTCGGGTGCCGATGCGCCCGCCCCGCTCGCTCCTGTCATCGCGGAAGCGTCTGTGCCTTGCGAAGCAAGTCCCGACGCAGCCACCGAGCCCGACGTGGCGGCTCCCGTACCGGTGGCGCCGCCTGAATCGCCGGAAACGGCTGTGGAGCTTGCACCGCTCGTGGCGGCGAGCGAGCCTGCGTTCCCCGAGCTCGATGCCGACCCGCCCGACGCGCCCGTGGACGCCGAGCCTGCCGGCACCGGCGGCTGCGACGTGCTCGCCGAGCATCCGGTCAGCCCAATCACAAAGAAACAGAAACGGCGGAGCCAGGGCATGTCGTGGTGATTCCCCTCTGCTGCCGCCCAAGGTCGATACAACCGAAATATGAAAATTCCGTTTGTATCATCCCGGTGAGACAGCCCAATCGGTTATCCGAATCCCAACGAGAGCGTGGAATATATCCCAACGTCGTAATCTTGGGCCGTGAATCGACCAAGAGCCAGCGAATGAGCGCATGGGCCGAGCACTCCGCCACGCGGCGATGACGCGTCGCGCTGGCGGCGCAGGGCTCGTCCGCGATCTAGGGCTCATCGGTCTGCTCGGGCTGGGGGCTTGCTCGATTCGCCCGAAGGCATCCGAGAGTCGCGGTCCGAGAGCCGCGTCTCGCTGCGTACCGCTCTTCGTGCCCGTTGCCGCGCCGCACCTCTCTCGCGCCGAGTCGGGCGACGCGCGGGTCCGATGGGGGCGCGCGCTCGCGTGGGCTTTGGGCAACGCCGCGGGGCTCGCGTGCCCGCACGCTCGCGCGCGACGCTCCTTCGCGTCGGCAAGCGCAGCCCCGACCGTCGACTCGCTCCATCGTCAGGCCCGCCGGATGCTGGCGGACATCGCGCCGGACTCGCCGCGGCGATCGTGGCTGGACGCGCTCGAGGCCGCGCAGGCGGACTGGCAGCGACCGATCACGCTCGAGGCCGATGGATTCGTCATCCCGCGCCTCGGCGCGATCGCGCGGTTGGAAGACTTCGTGTCCGAGGCCGAATGCGCGGGCACCTTCGCGTGGGCGGTTCGCCCATCGACGAGTAGGGTCTCGATTTCCTGTGGCTCTCGGCTACTTGGCCGTCGCGAAGACGAGCACGAAGCTCCGATCTCCAGTCCGAAAGAGCGTCGCCCTGGCGCCAAGCTTCGCGCGGTCGTAGTGGGACCACCAGGCAAGCGAACGCCATGACTCGTCGTCGCCGATGAACTCGGGGACGACGAGATCGATCGCCACGAACCTTCCGCGCACGCGCGCGTCCAGTGCCGGCGCGTAGCTCCAGGCGGCCATGTCCGGGCGCGGTGCGAGGTCGTTGTGGAGTCGCCCTCCGTAGAGGACGACCATCTTGCCGCGATCGCCTTGTGAAGCAGCGTCCCGATCGACAAGCCCGATGGCCTGCTTGCGAGCGAGCTCCGCGATGAGCTCGAGCGAAGCTCCGATCGCGGCGTCGCCGGCGCGGCTGACCGCGTCCATGTCAGCGCACGACGGGCGGAGCATGTCGGGCACGATGCCGAGGCTGCGCGCCTTCTCGCCCATCACGACGTACTCGTTCTGGTTGTGCTCGGCTTGAAGCGAAGTGACGGGTCGCAGTTCTTCGCGCACCTCCGCCGCTGCGTCGGTACAGCCGCGCGGCGGCAACATCAGCTCGACCAGCAGATCCGACGCTCGCCCCGCCAACGCCGGCAGAAGGTCGCGGGTGAACCGCGCCGCGGCCGACGAGACGGAAGCCCCTTTCGGAGCGTGTACTTCACCCATTCCGACGACGAGGGGGTCGCCGGCGAGAGCGTCGAGGAAGGCGTCGCGAGCCGACTCGTATTGACGGCAGTCGAGGTCGCCGCAGGGGGCTTCGTGCGCGGGCCCCACCTCGCTCGGTAGGCTCGCTTCGTGGGCGCCCGAATCGGCTTCGGTCGCGATTGCGACCACGGGCTCGGCGGAGTGGGCGTTGGCGACGGCTGGGCGGCCGGCCGAGCAAGCCGTGAGGAATAGAAACGGAGCAAGTCGCGTCACCGCGCACAAGTGTCCTATTGTTCCGCCCGAAATGTTCTGGAAATCTTCGCGACACGCCTAGCAGCCGGCGCGGGGGCGAGCCTTGGGTGTGGCAGCCCCCGTTCCCGATTCAATTGCGCCGCAAGAGAACCGCCCCTCCGGCCTCGGGCCGTCGCGCATGGCGCCCGCCGAGTTTCTGCGCGAAATCACGCATCACTTACGCTACACGTGCCTGAAAGAGCCGGCCGATGCCAGCCCGGTAGACCTCTACCGCGCCATGGCGCACACGGTTCGTGATCGCTTGGTCGAGCGTTGGCTCGCGACGCAGCGCAAATACGTCGAAGGCGACGTGAAGAGGGTCAACTACCTGTCGGCCGAGTTTCTGACAGGCCGGAGCTTGGGCCTCTGCCTGGTCAACTTGGGGCTCTATGCAGCCGCCGAGAAGCTCGCCACCTCGATGGCGTGCGACCTCGACGAAATCCTCGAATCGGAGGGCGACCCGGGTCTCGGCAACGGCGGCCTCGGTCGGCTGGCGGCGTGCTTCATGGATTCGCTCGCGACCCTCGACTTGCCCGCGGTGGGGTACGGCATCCGCTACGAGCATGGCATCTTCCAGCAACGGATCGAGCACGGGCAGCAGGTCGAAAACACCGACAACTGGCTTCAATACGGCAATCCGTGGGAGCTCCCTCGTCTCGATCGCATACGGAGCGTGCGCTTTTACGGGACGACCGCCGTTCGTTACGAGGCCGACGGCCGGATGGTCGTCGACTGGATCGACACGCAGCTCGTGCTGGGTCTGCCCCACGACTCGTTCATCGTTGGGCACGAGACCGATACGGTGAACACGCTGCGCCTCTGGTCGGCGCGAGCCTCACGGGATTTCGACTTGCGGCTCTTCAACGCGGGAGACTACCGGCGCGCCGTCGAGGAGAAGGTGGAAGTCGAGAACATCTCGAAAGTGCTTTACCCGAGCGACCAGACCGAGGTCGGCAAGGAGCTTCGCCTCAAGCAGCAGTACTTCTTCGTCGCTTGCTCGATCGCCGATATCCTCGTCGACTTCAAGCGCCGTCACGACGACTTCAGCAAGTTTCCGGAGCGCGTCGCCATTCAGCTGAACGACACGCACCCGTCCATTGCGATCGCGGAGCTCATGCGCGTTTTCGTCGACGAGGAGCGTCTCGGATGGGACGTCGCGTGGGACCTCACGCAGCGGACGTTCGGCTACACGAACCATACGCTCATGCCCGAGGCGCTCGAGAAGTGGCCGGTGGCGATGTTGCAGCGCGTGCTCCCGCGCCACATGGAGATCATCTTCGAAATCAATCATCGCTTCATGCGGCAGGTGCGCACCCATTGGCCCGAAGAGCCGGAGCGCGCGACCCGCATGTCAATCATCGAGGAGGGTCCCGTGCAGCACGTGCGGATGGCCCACCTCGCGGCCCTCGGGTCACACAGCATCAACGGCGTCGCGAAGCTTCATACGGAGCTCATCCAGCGCGACCTCTTGCCCGACTTTTACGGACTCTTTCCGGAGCGATTCAACAACAAGACCAACGGCGTCACGCCGCGCCGCTGGCTGCTTTATTCGAACCCCGTTTTGGCGCAGCTCCTTTCGGAGCGGTTCGGAGTCGATTGGATCGAGCAACGGGACGCCGTTGCGGCCTCTCTTGCGGAACATGCGGCGGATACCGCGGTCCTCGAGCACCTCTTGTCCATCAAGCAGGAGAACAAGCGTCAGCTCGCGACTTGTCTGAAGCGGCTGACCGGGATCGAGGTCGATCCGAGTGCGATGTTCATCGCGCAAATCAAGCGAATCCACGAGTACAAGCGGCAACTCCTGGCGGCTCTCGAGGCCATCGCCCACTACATGTTTCTCAAACAAGCGCCCGCGGACCGCTTGCAGACGCCGCGCGTCTACATCTTCGCCGGCAAAGCCGCGGCCGGGTACGTGGTCGCGAAGACTCACATCCGGCTGCTCAACGACGTCGCCGCCGTGCTGAACGCGGATCCGGAGACGAACGATCGACTCAAGATGGTGTTCGTTCCGAATTACGGGGTGTCGCTTGCACAAGTGATCATTCCGGCGGCCGACGTCTCGCTCCAGATTTCGCAAGCCGGCAAGGAGGCCTCGGGAACGAGCAACATGAAGCTCGCGCTCAACGGGGCTCTCACGGTGGGCACGCTCGACGGCGCCAACGTCGAAATTCGTGAGGCCGTCGGGGAGGAGAACTTCTTCTTGTGCGGCCATACGCTCGACGAGGTTCAGGCGCTCGAGCGAAGCGGGTACAACGCGCGACGATTCATCGCCGCGAGCCCGCGGCTCGAGCGTGCGCTGCACCTGCTCGAGTCGGGCTTCTTTTCCGTGGGAGACGAGGCCCGATACATCTCGGTCGTCGACGCCCTGCGAAGACACGACCCGTACATGGTCTGCGCCGATTTCGAGTCGTACCTCGCGTCGATGGCGGAGGCTTCGGAGGTCTTTGGTAAGCGCCGCGAGTGGGCCCGGCGTTCGCTCTACAACATCGTCGGGGCTGCCGCCTTCTCGAGCGACGCAACCATCCGCGCGTATGCGCGCGAGATCTGGCACCTCATTCCCATCACCGACGATGGGACCGGCCCGTCACGCGCAGCCGCTGCATCGCGCTAGTGACGACCGCGGTTGGTCGCGATCATCGCGAAGTGCTCGAAACGAAAGAGGTCTCCACTTGGGTCGTCGGTGAGGCTTGACGAGAAGCGGATACTGAACAAACGTATCCTCATGAACCTGACCCTCGGGGTGCGGACATTGATGAACCAAATCGATGGCTTGGCCAAAGCGATGGGCTTTGCGAAGGCCCGCGTCCAGGTCAAAGTCAATCGGCAGAGCGAGCTGGTGATTGCCCTGCTCATTCCGCCTCGCACACCGGACGAGTGGGGCCCGCCGCTCGGGTTCGATCATCGCGAAGCCGCGCGCCGCGCTCGCTTGGAGCGGGGTTAGCCATGCAGAGTCCAGCGCCCGTCCCCGGCGGAAGGCGCTGGGCGGGTAGCGGGGGAAGGCCCCTCAACTTCCGGCGAATACGGGCGAGCGCTTCTCGAGAAAGGCGCGCCGACCCTCGTCGAAGTCTTTCGAAACGGCGCATTGAACGAATAAATCCTGCTCGTAGGCCAAGCCGGTGGTGAGGTCACATTGGGCGCTCCGCCGAATGGCACGACGAGCATTGCGAAGCGCGACCGGACCATATCCCGCGATTCTCTGCGCCAACGCGAGCGCGGTAGTCTCCGCGTCACCTTTCGGTGTGACGAGATCCACCAGGCCCCAACGCTGGGCAGTCTCTACGTCGACTTCCAGCGCACCGACGACCATGGCAAGCGCGTGCCCCGTGCCGATGAGACGCGAGAGCCGCTGCGTCCCTCCGTAGCCAGGAATGATTCCGAGCTTCACATCGGGCATAGCAAAGCGGGTCCCCTCGGCGGCGATACGAATGTCGCATGTGGCCGCTATCTCGAGCCCCCCGCGCCGTAAGAGATGCCTTTCATGGCGCAGATGAGTGGCGTCTTCGCCTGCTCGAGTCGATCCATGACCGACTGGATGGCGTTGAGCCATGAGCGGGTGGCCGCTTCACGGTCGGGGAGCTGGGCTTGCACTTCCATTTCATGGATGTCGGCACCCACGGTGTAGAGAAATCGACCGTCGCCCCGAACGACGGCGCAGCGAACGTCGGGGCGAGCTTCGAGCGACTCCATATGCGCGCCGAGTTGCCGGAACATGGTCGTGGTCAGACAATTCGAAGGTGAATTGCTGAGGGTCAGAACCGCCACCGCCCCCTCGTAGCCAAGCAGTACGTTTCCCATGTGGTTTTCTTACTGCGCAACTGCATCAGCCGACCATAGTCATTTGTTTATGCCCATGACGTCTCGACTGTCTCGACGACGTGGTCGGTCACGTACGCGCGCCGGAGCCCTGAAGACCGGGCGTAGTCATCTCCTGAGCGCAGTGAGGCCGTTCTGCAGCCAAAAGCCTACCCGGTTCGATTGCAGAGTGTCCGTAAACACTCGCGTTTCGGCCGAGTCTTGATCCGCGAGATGTGACTGATACTATGTTCAGTATAATGGCCTCGCGTGCTAGAGACCTCCTTGAACGATTCGGCGCTCAAGTCACGCTCGCTACCCAGGGAGCTCTCGTAGCCGGGGCTCAACCGCTGGGATGGGCCGAGCTCGACGGCATTCTCCCGGATCACGGGTTGCCTCGCGGCGTCGTCGAACTACGAGCTCCCAAGGCTCTCGGAGGGGGAACGTCGATCGCGCTCACGGCGCTTCGCGCGGCTCACGAGCGAGACCCGCGAGCGTGGTGTGCGTGGATAGATCCGGGCGGCACTTTGTATGCGCCGGGCGTTGCGATGGCGGGGGTCGATCTGAATCGGCTCGCGGTGGTGCGATCACCGCGAAAAGGCTTGCTTCGGACCGCGGTGAAGGTCGTCCGCTCCGAAGCGTTCGATGTGGTCGTCATCGACCTCGATTCGCCGCCGGGCTCGATCACGGCCGACAACGAGGGGCTTTCCCGACGAGGAGCGCGGAGCCGAGACGAAACCATCGAAGTGTTCGTGCGCAAGTTGGCCATGCTCACGACCGAGGTGGGAGTCACGGTGATTCTGCTCACGGATGCGACGGTCGTTCGATCGTCGCCGCTTCCGGTGGCGCTCCGGCTCGAGCTCACGAGAAACGTGCGATCGATCAGCGTTCGCGTGGGCAAGGAGCGTCACGGGCGCATCGGTCTCGCAAAGACCGTTGCCCTCGATACCAAGCCAGGCCTCGTGCTCGCGGGGTGAGTCATGCGCCGTATCGTCGCCGTCTTGCTCCCGTTTCTACGGATCGAGCTGGCGTGGGCGTCTCTGCCCGACGACGCGGGCCCGCTCGCGCTCGTGGTCGCTCGACCCGGTGGGGGAATCAAAGACGAGCGCTCGCTCTTGGGCAACACCCGGCTCGACGAGGTGTGCCCGGAGGCACGCGCACGCGGTCTGCGTCCTCGTCAAACGATTGCCTCGGCCCGCGCTCGATGCGCCGAGCTCCGCGTGCGGGTCGTCGCTCTCGAAGCGGTGCGCGAAGCGGTCAGCCGTATCTCCGAGGCGCTTATGGCGTTCGGGTCGACCGCCTCGTTCGAGCTCGATAGCAATGTCCTTTGGCTCGACGTAAGCGGTTGCGCCCACCTTCATGGGAGCGAGAGCGACCCCACGGGCGAGGCCACCCTTGCCGCTCGAGTTCAAGCGTTCGTCGAGAAGATTGGCTATGCGTGTCGCGTTGCCGTGGCCGACGGGCCTCGTGTGGCGGCCGCGGTCGCACGATTTGGAACGAGGGGAGCCAAGCCAACCGTCGTTTCTCCAGGCGAGAGCAAGACGGCACTTCGCTCGCTTCCGATCGGCGCTCTGCCGCTCGCCGAAAGCTCGATGCGTTGGCTCGCCCGGCTCGGGATGCGCACGGTCGGCGATCTCCAGAAGCTGCCACGACCCTCGCTGAGCACCCGCCTTGGATCAAGCGCCGCGACCGTGATGGCTCTGCTCGACGGCGAAGACTCGACGCCGCTCACCGCCTACGTGCCGCCCGTCGTGCCGGAAGAGACGGCCACTCTCGAATACGGGATCGAGTTCACGGAGGCATTGCTCTTCGTCGTGAAGGGTCTGTCCGATCGAATGGCCTTGCGGCTCGCGGGTCGTGCGATGGCGGCGACCCGGCTCGAGCTCGTTCTCGGTCTCGATCGCGCGCGCGCTCCCGGTGAGTTTCAAGCGGTCTTGAATCAGCCGCTTGCGGCACCGCTGGCGGAGGCCTCCGAGATGCTCGCGGTCCTTCGGTCGCGCATCGAGTCGTTCACGATCGAGGCACCGATTCTGACGGTGACGTTGCGTGTGGCAGAAATGGTCGAGCGTGGCGCCACGCCGCTGCACCTTTTCGTCCCGGAGGCCAAAGCCAGTCGAGCTCTCCCGCGCCTCGTCGCGGAGCTCGAGGCGGAGCTTGGGCCGGGCAAGGTCGGACTCCTCGCCCTCACGAATCGTTGGCTCGCGCACGAGCGTTCGCGCCTCATTCCGATCGGCTCGGCCCCTATCGCCGTGCCGCATGCCCTCGCGAGCCCTGACTCTCCGCGAGGGTCGCTTCTCTCGGGCGCGGTCGAGCCGACGCGACTGCTCGTCCGGCCAATCCCCGTTGGCGACGACGTGGATCTTCACGTGCGGGCTCGTCAAGCCTCGGTCGAATGGTGGACGAATGAGGTCGGGTCGCGCGACTTTGCGACGGCGTGGATCGATTCGAT
>Ga0070761_10001141_pt1 | contig 16713 bp, 17 predicted proteins | sample HubBroMetageREF1_FD_66724 | JGI IMG/M metagenome (GOLD analysis project Ga0070761, IMG submission 66724) | Reference soil microbial communities from the Hubbard Brook experimental Forest, New Hampshire, USA - Hubbard Brook CCASE Soil... | ecosystem: Environmental > Terrestrial > Soil >... | reverse complement strand
CCCGCTGGCGGCTCAGCGAACCCAGGCCGGCGAACGCGTCGGCTGAGAGGCGAGGGCTCCCGGTAACGAACTTCCGTGGCGGACGACCGGACACGGCAGTAGGGCCGGGGGAAAGGTGGTCGATATGGTACTTTGCCGACAAATATGAATATTGCCCATATAGCCGGGATAACTGACAATTTGGTCCTGCATGTGCAAATGGTGCGGACGTTTGCATGTGCATCTCTGGTCGCAGCCCGACATTCCGACTTGACGGTAACATCACGTGCGTCATGTGACGCATATCGGCCTCTATTCGCAGGTAGAACCCGGTACGCGCAAAACGTCACTCCAGATTAGCTATGCCCGGATAGTCATCTCTTGCCACGTATGTGCGCGGCCCGGAGTATGCTCTCGCGTTGGCAGTACTCCCAGCACGGGACACCGCAGACCGGTGCGCCCGGCAGGAGCCAGGCTTTTACGGGGGCGGGTGCCAGATATCGCACCTGGGATGGTTTTCCCTGCGATACCTGTACCAGCCGCTGCCCGGAACCGGATTCAGGACCTGCTCGGTCATGTGTCCGGGGCTGCCCTGGAGCACGCGTGAAACCGCGTTTTCCAGCTTCTTATGCCGAAAAACCGGAGGACCGCTCCCTCGGCTCCCGTGGCACTGTCGCAAAGGTGAGGCACGGGACCGGGAGGCGGTCCTCCCCGACACCTCCAATTGGAGGATCATCGTGCCTGACATTACCTCCAGTGCCAGGAAAACGCACGCGAAACTGAACGGTACGGTATTCCGCGCCGTCTGGCGGCCGCTCCCGGTAGCCAGCTGCATGTCCGCTCAGGCGGCTGGCCTTCACGCTCGCCGCGGGAGCACCGCGGTGAGCGGCTAGCCATGCGGGCCCGCCACCGCAGGCCGCCGGAAGCGCCGGGCGGCTCCGAGGACGACCTTCTGGCCGCTGTCCTCATCCGCATCTGGGAGCTGGCATCCGGGCGCGAACTGCCGCCTGATGTCCCGCTCGACCAGCTCACCAAGGAAGAGCTCATCGCCTTCTGGGCGGATGACCCCAGCCGCGCAGCTGGGCGCCACGCCGCGCGCATCCCCCGTTACGACCAGCAGGCGGCGCTCCAGCACTTTCCCGACGCGGCCGGGGAAAAGGCCTGCCCGATGCTGGCTTTCGACCTTGTCGGCTTTACTCGCCGGGACCGGGACCAGGACATGCGCCGGCACATCCATAAGATGCTCTACGAGCAGTTGGAGAAGGCCCTGGAGGAATCAGGCATCCCTTTGGGCCGGTGCTACCGCGCGGGCCGAGGCGACGGGCCGCTGATCGTCGTGCCGCCCGACATCTCCGCCGACGGCATCATCGGCCTGTTCCCCGTACGGCTGAGCGGCTCGATCCGCCGGTACAACCGGATGTCCTGCCCGGCCGCCCAGATCCAGGTCCGCGCTGCCGCCCACCTCGGCACCGTCTACGACGATGGCCACGACCTAGTCAGCGACGACATCAACCTGCTGTTCCGGATACTGGACGCCAGGCCCCTGCGGACAGCGCTGGCTAGCACGGGTGCCGGCCTCGCGCTGGCTATCTCCGGACCCATGTACGACAGCGTCGTCCGAGGGCATCCCGCCCTGGTCGGCCCGGACCCGCCCCGGCACATCAACACCACGGTGAAAGGCACCAAGGTCAACGCCTGGATATACGTGCCCGGCGTGCCGTTATGGCGTGGCCTTGAGCGGCATAGCCCTCTACCTGGGTCTCGGTACATCGATCGGCTAGCCAGGTTTCAGTGTCCCTTCAGCGATCTGCTCGCGCACAAGCACAGCCGGATGTACATACGCTCGCGGGTCCGCCAGCCCAACATGAGCTGAAGTCACGGCTACCTTCCCAGATTGATGGTAGATGAGTCTCTAGAATAGCCGCCTATAGTCGTCCAGTATCCAGAACAGCAGAAATTCACCTCAAACTAGGCGGCTCTGCACCCTGAGCGCCCCCGCTCTGAGCCGTCGTGTTGTGGCGTCAGGCTGTCGGTCCGCTTCGTTACCATGACGCTTATGAGCGAACTGCCGGTCGGCGACACCCATGACGTGATCCACCATGGGGGCGAGGTGGTAGCGGTGGTTGTGCCCATCGAGGAGTACCGGTAGTTGCGCCACGCGATGCAAGAGCAGCATGTCAACGAGGAGTTCGATGCGGCCAGGGCCAGGTACCTGGCCCGCCGTGAGGCCGGGGGATCCGCTACGTGTCGCATGAGGAAGCGGGCCGCCGTATGGGTCTGCCATTCCGGTGAGCTATCAGGTCAACTGGGGAGATTCAAGCTCTGGACCAGGCGGCGGGCTTCCTCCGCGAGGATCCCGTGGGTGTCGCTGGGTTCTGGCACGCTGTTAGCCAGCTCGCCGGTGAGCCGCGGCCGCCGGAGTCGTTCCCTTACGGGTCGCCGGATCTGCCGCGCCTGCGGGCCGCGCGGTACCGCGTCTTCACACCATCGATGAAGAACGGCGTGCAGTCCAGATCGACCACGTCGCCCGCCTGCCGTGGGCCCGGCATATCGTCTCTGTCGGCGACAACGTTCTGTAGCTGGCATCTGGTGATCGTTATGGTGAAGCGTGGACCGCTTCGTGGACCGAGCCACTCATGCAAACGGTGCAATCAGCGCCCTCAGCGACACGGCTCCGTGGTATCCGTGCAGGCAGCCCGCCCGGTGCACGGGGCCGTACTTCTTATAAACGGCAGGCCAGCGGTTCGAACCCGCTCACCGGCTCCCAGGTCAGAGGCCAGACCGGCTGACGCGCGCGCCGCTGCACACGGGTCCCACAGCACCCAGCGCACCCTGCAGATGTTTTCGTTTTTTTCGTTGAGGAAGTATCCTGCAGATAGGCGGCAGCAAGGGGAACCGAAATGAGCACGCGGGCGGCGAGCGGGGAAGCCACGACGTACCTCCTTGAGGGAAGCCAGCTGGCCGAGGTCGTGGACTTCGTGGCTGAGCTGGCGCGGCGCGGGGTGGCCGTCCCGGAACCTAAGCCGGCCCTGGTGGGAGCCGACGGTCGGCGCGTGGAGGTACCAGGGCCGGTGTTCGATGCCCTGGTCCAGGTGGCCACGGCGATGGCCCACGGGCAGGGTGTCACCGTCATTCCCCAGAACGCCCTGCTGACCACCCAGGAGGCCGCTGAGCTGCTCGGCATCTCCCGGCCCACGCTGGTACGCCTGGTCGAGGACGGCGAGATCCCGTATGAGCAGCGTGGCAGGCACCGGCGCGTCATGCTCGCCGACCTCCTCGCCTATCAGGCCAGCATGCGCCGGGAGCGACGGGAAGCCCTCGACCGGATGGCCCACGAAGGACAAGCCGCTGGCTTGTATGAGGCGACCGCCGGTGCGCCGCCCCGGACCCGGTGATAGTCGCCGATGGCGATGTTCCCGGCGTTCCTGGATACCTGCACCCTGTATGGCGCCTACCTATGTGACTCGCTGCTGCGGCTTGCCGAGGCGGGCACCTACCGGCCGCTATGGTCAGCCGATGTCCTGGACGAACTCGAACGGGCTCTGGTAGCCCGCGGACTAGAAAGGAAGGCTGTCACCCACCGCATCGGCGAAATGCACCGGGCCTTCCCCGATGCCGAGGTCCGCGGATACGAGAACCTCGTAGAGAGGATGACCTGCGACCCGAAGGACAGGCATGTGCTCGCCGCAGCTGTCCGCAGCGACGCGGCGGTCCTCGTCACATTCAACACCGACGACTTCCCGGGCACGTCGACCGCGACCTATGACATCACGGTCGTCCACCCGGACGATTTCCTCCTCGACCAGCTCGACCTCTACCCGGGACACACGGTCGCGGCCCTGCGTGACCAGGCACGCAGCTACTCCGCTCCCGCCATGAGCATTGAGGATCTGCTCGGGCGCCTTGCCGCGGCGGGTGTCCCGAAGTTCGCCGCGGAGGCCCGGCGGCATCTATGGCCAGCCGACCCTGCCGAGTCCTAAGGCACATTAGCTCTCGGTGGGCTCGGGCACGCGCCATTTGATCTGGTACCTCTGGGCTGGCGGGAGGCTAGGTCGGCCCACGGTCTTATCCTCCTTGACCAGGTACATGAAGACTACGAGATGTGCCTCCTCGGAGATCTCATTCCAGGTTTCGGGCGTAGCGGTCATGACCTCCCGCATCAAGGCTAGATCCGACTCAGCACGCAGCATTTCGGCGCGTTCCTCGGGACTCAACGTCGCGTCGGCCCGCATAGCCGCGATCGACCGCTGGAGGAGGTTCGGCTCCGCTTGGAGGCGTCGGAGTATCTGTTCAGAGCTGTATTGGAATGCTTCGTATGCTTCAGCGCTCTCGTAGCCGGGATCGCTGTAGCCGAAAGGCGCCCCTTTATCAGCCCCGACATAGTCGCCCTTGAGAACCTTCAGCAGTGCACGCAGGAAAAACTCCGGACCGGTTTGTTCTATTATGCGCATTCCGACCTGAACCCACTGTTCCTCCGACATGAGGGTCTCGTGCTGCACGGCGAGTGAAGGATCAATCTGAATGGCAGCAAACGGGTTGATCAGCACCCCGGCGACCATTTCTCGAGTCACCTCGTCCCCTTCGCCCCATCCTTCAGACAGGCCAAGTTCCCGAGCGGACTTCAGTCGGCCCGGTTCGCCTTCGCGTAGCGCGCGCCAAAGCGGGAGGAACCGAGCCACTTCCTGCGCCGGGTCGCGAGGCGGGCTGCATGCCGATGCCAGAACTGAGACGAGCGCCCGGACTGTCTCCCATCGAGGTACCCCATGGCGAACCTGCAGGGTCGTACGGACACTTTCGTGGCTGACCGTCGCGGGGTAGCCACCTTCCTCAACGAGCTTGCTTACGCGCCGAGGCGGCGGGCCACCCGCTGATGGCCACGCTGACCGGCTACCTGCGCGGTCGGCGGCTGCTCCTGCTGATCGACAACTTCGAGCAGGTCGTAGAGGCGGCCGAGGTGGTGGTCCAGCTGTGCGCCGCCTGCTCGGGGGTGCAGGTGCTGGTGACGAGCCGGATGCCGTTGCGAGTCCGAGGCGAGCAGGTGTACCCGGTGCCGCCGCTGGTCTTTCCGGTCCCGGGCGTGACCCTGGACCCGAAGGCGCTGGGACACGTCCCCGCGGTGGCGCTGTTCGTGCAGCGGGCCCAGGCCCGGCGGCTCGGCTTTACCCTCACTGAGGCCAACGCTGCGGCCGTCGCAGAACTGTGCGCCCGGCTGGACGGGCTGCCGCTGGCCATCGAGCTGGCGGCGGCCCGGGTCTTGGTACTGGGCCCGGCGGCGTTGCTCGCCCGGATGGGCGAGGTGCTCGGGGTACTGACCCAGGGTCCCCGTGACCTGTCGGCCCGGCAGCGAACGATTCGGGACGTGATCGCCTGGAGCTATGGCCTGGTGTCGGCCGGACACCAGGCACTGTTCCGCCAGCTGGCCGTTTTCGCTGGTGGCTGCTCCTTGGCCGATGCCGCAGCGGTGTGCGCCCCGGCGGCCGAGCACGGCGGCGACGCCGGGGCCGCGGGTACGGCTCCCGTGCTGGACGGCATGAGCGCGCTTGTGGAAGCCAGTCTGGTGCAGGCCACCGAGATGGCCCCGGCCGAGGTGTGGTTCCGGCAACTGGACACGGTCCGCGCCTTCGCCTGGGAGCAGCTGGAGGCCAGCGGGGAGGCGGCCGCGATCCGGCAGCGTCACGCCGCGTACTACCTGTCGGTGGCCGAGCAGGCCAGCGCCGCGCTGGCCGGGCCGGACCAGATGACCTGGCTGGTCCGGCTGGAGACCGGACACGACAACCTGCGGGCGGCGCTGGGCTGGGCCCGGGACCAGGCCGATGTGACGCTGGGCCTACGGCTCGCTGCGGCGCTGTGGCCGTTCTGGCAGCGGCACAGCCACTTCAGCGAGGGCCGGCAATGGCTGGAGGATTTCCTGAGCCTGGACGCAGCCCGAACGGCGCCCTCCGCGGTGCGGGTCGCCGCTCTGACCGGGGCAGCGTGGCTGGCCCACGACCAAGACGACTTCGAACTGGCCGACGCGCTGTTCGAGGAGGGCCTGGCCCTGTATGACGCGCTCGGGCAGCACGCTCGGCTGTCCGGCGTGCTGGCTCACCGGGCGATCATGGCGCGCGGGCAGGGCCTGTACGACGAGGCGACGGCGCTAGCGGAAAAAAGCCTGGCCGTAGCCCGCGACGTGGACGACCAGGCGGCCATCGGCTACGCCCTGTTCCGGCTCGGCGTGATCACCCGCGAGCGCGGCGATTTCAGCCGGGCCCGGCACCTCTACCAGGAGTGCGTGTCGCGCTACCGGGCGCTGGGCGACCGGGCCGGAGAGGCCTTCGCGCTGCTGGGCCTGGGAGACATCGCTCGGGACGAGGGCGACCGGGAGACGGTCGAGGGGCTGTGCACCGGGACGCTGGCTCTCTGCCGCGAGCTGGATAACCACTGGGGAGCGGGCTTTTCCCTGAACAACCTGGCGCTGGCCGCAGCGATGGGCGGCGACCTGGGGCGGGCCGAGGCGCTGGCTGCGCAGGCGCTGGCGCTGTTCCCGGAGCACGGCATCCACGGCGGGGTGGTCGAGCTGCTGGTCACTTCGGGCCAGCTCGCTTGCGACCTGGGTGACTACGGCCGGGCCCGCGCCGTGCTGGGCGAAGGGCTGACCGAGGGCTGGCCGGCGGGTCCGCACTGGCTGGTCCTCACGGCACTGGAGGAGACCGCACGGATTGCAGCGGCCGGCGGTGACGCCTCGACGGCCGCACTCCTCCTGGCTGCGGCGGATGCCTGGCGCGATCGGATGGGCACCCCCCGACCCGCCTGCCGCCACGCATCCGTGGCCAGCACCCGGGCCACGGTCGGCCGCGCGCTGGGCCACGACGGCCTCGCCGTGGCCCAGCGCGAAGGGAACTCTCTGGCGCCGGAGAACGCGGTGACACTGGCTCTTCGCTGCCTGGAGACCGGGCAGAACCATGGCCAGGCCACGCGGCCGTAGGTATCGTCCCCCGAACCGGAAACGTCCGGGTGCACTAAGGGGCTGCGGCGCCGTGCTCGCCTCGTTCTTACGGGTCCGCGGGTGCTTCAGGTGTCAGCAAGGGAAAAGGTCAGCAAGCCGCTAAATCAGGAATCCTGAGCGCGAGAAATCTCGTGAGTGCGCACCCCGCCATGTCGGTGTTATCGTCCCGCTCCAGACAGCCGACCCGGCACCACCTGTAGCCATCGTGAGGAGTGCGAGTGGATTTCGCCCTGACGGATCCGCTCATCGGAAGGTACGTCATCCCCGAGTCCAAGCGCGAGGAATGGGCGAGTCGAGGAAGCCGGATCGCGCCCCCTCGTGAAGGCGTAGCCGCGGCTGCGCCCGTCTACCTCAGCCGCTAGGAGAGCCGTGACCGCTAGGCCAGACCAGTCCGCGATCGCCGGGCTTGAGTTCGGTCTGGCGGTCCGCGACATGGACCGCGCGCTGACCTTCTACCGCGACCTGCTGGGCGCCATCCCGGCCGGTGAGGTCGTCCATCCAGGCGTGCACATGTGCCGACTGCGTTTCGGGAACTCAATTCTCAAGCTCACCAAGTGGACTCCGGAGCCAGCCGCGGTCAACCCGCCGGGAAGAGCGACCGGTTATCGCTACGTCAGCTTCCGGGTCGAGAACTTGGCCGAGATCGTTGCGGCCTGCGAACGGGCAGGCGTGAATTTTCGTCCGACCAATTCGCCCCTCACGATTGGCCATTCCGTATCCGGACGTGTCGTCACCTTCATCCCTGGCGTCGACTGCGTCATCGTGTTCGATCCTGAGGGCAACGTCGTGGAGTTCGTCCAAGGCAACGCGTGGGGCGATGCGGACCAACCGAGCAAATAGCCCGACATGAGGTGTCGGCGGAGGCTGGAAGAAGGCTGATTCGCAACGAACACCAGAGCGCCGGCTAGCACGGCACCGAACCGCATCAATCTGTCGCCGTGATCTGATCAATGTAGGGCTTCATCGAGACGTCGACCAGTTCGATTCGGACGCCGCCGGGCATATGCATATAGCGGAAAGCGAGCTGGCCGTCGACGGATCCTTCGAGTTCCATTCTCGCGCCGGCTGAGAGGCATCGTTCGGTCAGGCCGCGCAGATCCTCGGCCCAGACTCCAAAGTGGTGTATGCCCTGGCCCGCCGTCCAGATCGTGCCGGGCAGCGCTTGGGTGACTTCAAGGGCCGGATAAATCCCCTTGGACCATGCGCTGCGCAGGTTGGCGACCGACTCGATCCCATCCGCGGTTCGCAGCGGGCAAGCAGCATGGACGGGCTCACCGAGGTGGATGCCGAAACGGTCGGCGACAGCCAGCCATTCGCCGTCCAGGTCATCGACGCAGACGCCTATGTGATATGGCGTCAAGCCAAAGATCATCAGACCTCGATTCGATCACAGCGTGGACATCGTTATGCTAATCGAATCCAGCTGCTCAGACCCGAATCCGCGAGGAAGCTGGTGCCCGCTGTAGATGCCGATAGGTGCCGTGGACGGCCTGGAAGCCGCGTTCGCCGACGCGCTGGCGGGCTAGTGCCGCGGGGTGCTGGTGGCCGGCGAGCCCGGGACGGGGAAGACGGCGCTGGCCAACCAACTGCGGCCGGTGGCGCAAGGTGCGCCCTTCCACCCATCTCGCCAGCTGGGAGGCGATGACGGACGCAGCGAGGTTGACCTTGACATTCATGGTCCGCGCGGCGTAGCGTCCCAACTGACAACCAACCGTTTGAAATCTGTTGTTCCATCGATCTCAGCGTCGCCTTAGGGGCCTATGATCAGCGCTGCCATCGCAACCAGAGTGGAAGGCCGCAGTCGGTAGCTGAGCGGAGGCGTACTCATGTCTGTTTCCGGCCTCGTAACGCAAACTTCGGACGTCCGACCAGGGCAGATGTCTGCAGCCGAGTGGCAGACGCGGTGCGACTTGGCGGCGGCCTATCAGCTGATCGATCTGTATGGGATGTCTGATCTCGCGGTCACGCATATCTCGGCGCGCGTTCCGGGTGAGCCCGACCATTTCCTGTTCAATCCACTTGGGGCCCTGTTCGACCAAATCACGGCGTCCTCCCTGATCAAGGTGGATATGGACGGTGGGCTGGTCGAGGGTGACGCCGGACTGCTCAATCCTGCGGGCTTCGTCATTCACAGTGCGGTCTACCTAGCGCAGCCGAGTCTGGTGTGTGCACTGCATACCCACACGCCGGCGAACAACGCCGTTGCCGCAGTGAAAGAAGGACTCCTGCCGCTCAATCAGAAGTCCGGGTCGATACAGCATGTACTGCGCTATCACGACTACGAGGGGGCGCCCTTCGATCTCGATCAGCGAGGTCGGATAGGCCGAGATCTCGGGGAAGACGGACGTATTGTCCTGCTCCGAAACCATGGATCCCTGACCGTCGGAGAGTCGATCGCCGAGGCATGGTCGTGGCACTACCTACTTGAGATGGCCTGCCGCTACCAGGTCCAGACGCTTGCCTGCGTGGCCGGTGGAGCGCATCTCAACCCGCTGTCTGACAATGCGCTGGCGTTGCTCCGCGAGCAGTCGAAGAAGACCCTCTCGCCGACTGGAGCGTTGCCGATCGGATTCGAGTGGCCGTCACTGGTGCGCAAGCTCGAACGGGAGCGGGGCGCGTCCTACCGATCCTGATGGGTACCTCGAATTAGCGGGCCAGAGCCGGACCGTGCGGCCATCAGTGCGGCGATGGCGAAAGGCGAGGCGATCCGCGTCGCCTACCAGCGCGTGCTCACGCTGCCAGTGAACCATGCCCAGGTGCCGGCACTCTTGATGCCAGACGGCTTTTGCATAAGGGACAGCCCATCGTGCTCATGATCATTGCGTCAATCGCCGAACGTCGCTGGATCGGGTCCTAGCCGAGCGCCCTCATCGAGCGCGTTCAACGCCTCCATCGCTTCGTTATCCAGGCTCCACCCGAAGATGCCGAGGTTGTCGGCCATGTGGGAGGAGTCGGTAGATGCTGGGATCGCGACCCGCCCTTGCTGAAGGTGCCAACGCAACACGACCTGGGCGGGCGTCTTCTTGTAGCGGGCTGCGGTCGCGACCACGCGTTCGTCGCGCAGCAGCTCGCCACCGCGCGCCAGCGGCGACCAGGCCACGGTGACGATGCCCTGCTCGAGGTGGAATGCACTCGCTGCCGGCTGCTGGAAGTACGGGTGATATTCGATCTGGTTGATGGCGGGGGCGACACCGGTCTCCGCGACGAGCCGCGCGATATGCTCCGGCGCGAAGTTGGACACGCCGATGACCCGGACATCGCCACGCTCCCGAAGCTCGATCAGGGCCTGCCACGCCTCGACATACAGGTTCCGGTGAGGAATCGGCCAGTGAATCAGGTAGAGGTCGATGACATCGACCCGGAGCGCCGCCCGGCTGCGCTCGAAGGCCGCGCAGGCCGCGGCGTAGCCGTGATCGGGGTTGTTCAGCTTCGTGGTCAGAAAGACCTCGTCGCGCCGTCCCGACTGAGCAAGGGCCCGACCGAGCAGCGCTTCGGTGCCGTACATGGTTGCCGTGTCGATCGATCGGTAGCCGGCGTCGAGCGCTGCGCGAATTGTCTGCTCGAAGGTGGCGGGCGGGATCCGCAGGACGCCGTAACCGATGCGTGGCATCGCCACCCCGCCGTCGAGCATTACCTGCGACAAGACACCGTCGCCCGCCGGTGTCATGATTCACACGCGACGCGGCACAGCCGGTCGCCTACCTGAACCACAGTCCCTGGTGCAACGCAGATCTCCTCGAGCGTGCCGCTGACCGGGCTCGGAAGTACTTGGGTCGCCTTGTCGAACTCGATCTCCACCAGGTCATCGCCCCTGGTCAGTTTCGCGCCCTCGGCAGCGTGCCAAGCGATGACCTCACCCTCCTCGGTTCCCATTGCGACCTTCGGCACCTTGATGAAGACCGACTGCACGGCATCCCCCTTACGGTTCGCGGTCCGACCGACTGCCCAATACAGACCGCGCGGCGCGCAGAACACCGTCGCGAGACGGGTACAGCTGCCGCTCGAGCGCCCGGTTGAACGGCGGGTGGATGTTCGGGGTGCAGACGCGCCGGACCGGCGCTTGCAGGCTGTCGAAGATCTCTTCGACGAGAAGTGCGGCGACCTCGCTCGCGACGCTGCACTGCTCGTGTGCAGGGTCGACCACAACTACCCGGCCGATCCGTGCGGCCTCCGAGCAGATCAGGTCTCGGTCCAGGGGACTGACCGTCCGCAGGTCCAGCACTTCCACGCTCACCTGTTCAGCGGCGAGGAGCTCCCGCACCTGACGGCCGATCGCGACCCCGCCGCCGATCGCGATCACGAGCACGTCATCCCCCGCCTCGACGACCTTGGCTTCGCCGAGAGTGGCACGAGACGCGAGATCTTCGTCGGTCACCTCGACACGACCGCGTACTCCGCGCAACGTGACGTCTTCGAAGAACAGCACCGGGTTGTCCTCTTCGATACTGGCCTTGAGCAGGAGATAGGCATCAAGGGCATTGGATGGCACGACGATCTTCAGTCCCGGAACCCCGGCGAACATCGGGTACGGCCGGTCGCTGTGCTGGGCACCGTTCGACCCGGAATAGAAGCATGCGGTTCTGACCACGACTGGCAGCACGTACTGGCCGCCATGGACGAATCTGGCTTTCGCCAGGTGGCTGATGAGCTGGTCTGCTGCGCAGTAGAGGAAGGAAGAGATAGTCAGATCGAGTATCGGCCGCAGCCCGGTCATTGCCGCGCCGACGGCCAGCCCGACGGCTCCGGCTTCCGACAGCGGGATGTCTCGAACGCGCATGTCCCCGAACCGGGCGGCGAAGCCAGGACTGGTACCGAAGACGTTCGCTCGCAGGTCTTCGCCGAAGAGGAAAACCGATGGATCCTGCTCCATTGCCTCTGCTTGTGCGCGGGCGAGCGCCGGCAGCCAGTCAAGTCGCACGTCGACCGCCAGGTGGCCAGGACGCCGGTGCGAACATCGCGAACCGGGCGGTCTCCATCGACGGGTCCTGGCCCGCACCGGCGAACACTACGGCCTCATCGACCTGTCGTTCGCAATCGCGCGCGATCTCGTCGGCCTCGGCGTTCGTCAAGAGTCCGCGTTCTGCACAATAGGCGCGAAACAGCGTGATCGGGTCGCGAGTCGTCCGCCAGTGCTCGACTTCCTCGGCCGATCGGTAGTCCGGCGAAGCCAAGCCGTATGCGTGTTCCTCGAACCGGTAGGTCAGCGCCTCGATGAATGTCGGACCGCCGTCGTCGCGGGCCCGCTCGACCGCGCGCTGCACGGCATCTCGAACCGCGATCACATCCTGCCCGTCGACCGTCACGGCCGGAATGCCGTACGGACGGCCGAAGTCGGCCAGGTGCTTAGCAGCCACGACGTCCGTGGTCCGGACCGAGACGAGATAGCCGTTGTTCTCGCACAGGAAGATCACCGGCAGTTTCCAGACTGCGGCGTAGTTCAGCGACTCGTGCACGACGCCCTCGCCGATGGCACCGTCGCCGAAGAAGGCGAGAGCCACCTGTCCGCTGTCGCGGTAAACGGCGGAGAAGGCTGCCCCCACCGCGATCGGAACACTCCCCCCGACGATCGCCGATTCGCCGAGGCAGCCGACAGAGGTGTCGGCGAGGTGCATGGACCCGCCCATTCCGGAGCAGACTCCGTTGTCCCTGCCGAACAGCTCCGCCATCAGCGGCCCGATCGGCGATCCCTTGGCGATCAGATGACCGTGCGATCGATGGCTACCCGTGACGTAATCGCTGGGGCTCAGCGGCCGGCACGCACCGACGATGGTTGCCTCGTGCCCGATGCTCAGGTGAGTGGCAGCCGTCAGTTCGCCGAGGTCGGAAAGCTGTTTGACCCGGCTTTCGAAAGCGCGGATGAGGCACATGCCGCGCAGCAGGGTTCGCGCCTCTGGCGGGTCGACCGCAGCAGCCCCGCCGGACCCCAGGGTCTCCGCGGGGCTAGCCTGACCTGGAGTGCTCATGCGACGCACTCGATGAGTATCTTCGCCTCGGCGCTCGGGAGGCTTTCGAACAGCGCGCTGACGTCGCGCTGAGTGTGCAACTCACTGAGCGGCACGACTCTTGAGACGTGGCTGGACAGATCCAGTCCGTCGGTCGCCCGCTCGATGACGAGGTCGTAGTCACTGCGTCCGCTTGGCGTCACATCCGACTGGAACGAACCGAGCTGCCGGGAGTCAACCCCGGCGAGGAAACGGCGATATACCTGGGAAAGACCGTGACCACCTTTCGTATAGAAGCGCAGCGAACCGACCGTTCCGCCTGGCGCGACAAGGTTGGCCGCGGCCTTCGGATACTGGCCCGCCTCGGGGATGTAGTCCTCCATGCTGACCACGACGGCGTCGGCCTGGCCATCTAGCGCCTCGAGCACCGCTGATTCCCAGTCGGCCGCGCTCGGGTCGACGACCGCGCGTACCGAGCCGAACTTCGATGCTTGATCTCGTCGCACCGCGATGGGATCTACCACCACGCTGCTAATGGGCGGCAGCATGCGCAGCATTTGCAGGGCGTAGTCGTCAAAGCCCAGCAGCAGGACGTGGTCGCCGACTCTGATGTTTGATTGCCGTGCGCCGTGCAATCCGACCGCCGCGGTCTCAATGCATGCTCCCGTTTGCCAGCTGAATGACGATGGCAGGCGGTAGCACGCGTAGGACGGAACGGTGCAGTATTCCGCGGCCAAGCCGTGCAGGAAGCTCCCGTCTGGCCGTAGAGCGTTCGTCCCGATCCCGCTGCCCAGATCTGCCGCGGCGCGCGTCTCGCACGCCCAGCCGAAGCCCCGCCGGCAGGTTCGGCAGGTACCGCAATAGACCCGGGGATCCACGGCGACCAGGTCGCCAGTGGTCAGGCCGTCGACCTCTGTGCCGATCTGCGCGACGACGCCCGCGCCTTCATGGCCGAACACCATGCCCGGCCGGTAGATCTTCCATCCGTAGTCGTGGCCATGCTTGTCGCTGAAGCAGATTCCGGTGCCCGAGACGCGCAGCAGGACTTCGTTCGGGCCGGGCGATCTCACCTCGATATCGCGCGGCTCGATAGCCCTGGCGCCGAGGTATACCAATGCCTTCACGCGGCACCCCTGACGTTCACCGCGGTCACGCCGACGTCGGCTGACCGATCGCGCCCCGGCGCTCGTGCCGCGGCACGACCAGGCCAAGGGCCTCGAAATCGATGATGCCGCCGACAATCCCCTCATCGCGCAATGCCTGCTTCATCACCCGGCCGACGCCGTTGACGGGCAGCGAGGCTCTGATGTCCACGTATCGCGGAATTGCGTAGTAGGGAACCTGCGCGCGCAGGAACTCGAAGAGATCGGCGGCCGAGAGCTCAGCTCCGTCCATCAGCACGATGGATGCCTTGATGTCGTCCTCCCCGAGGGCGGAGGGTACTGCGCAGACTGCGACTGTCTGTATATCCGGATGCTCGCTGATGGCCAGCTCAAGCTGATAGGAAGAGACGTTCTCGCCGCGCCGCCTGATGGCATCCTTTGTCCGGTCCACGAACGTCAAGAAACCGTCCTGGTCTCGGATCGCCGCATCGCCGGTGTGATGCCAAAGCCCGCGCCACGCCGTGACGGTCGCAGGACCCTTGCGCCAATAGCCATCGAACATCGCGTTGGGAATGCGGGGTCGGACCAGGATCTCGCCCGGAACTCCGTCGGGGACGTCGACGTCGTTCTCGTCGACGATGCGGACGTCCATCGTCGGAAGGACGTTTCCGGCGCTGTCGCGTTTTCGCGGTCCGTCCAGCTCCGCTAGAGAGACCGGGAGCACCTCAGTCTGCCCGTACGCCTCACAGACCACCAGGGTCCCGAAACGCCGCTCGAACTCGGCTTGCTGGCTCGGGGTCAGCGGCAGCCAGAAGGCGAGCCGAAGGCCGGAGTGGGCATCACGGTCGGTTTCCGGCTGAGCGAGGATGGCGTTCGCCATGAAGCCGACTCCGAACACCTCGGTGGCATGTTCGGCTGCCGCGTCACTCATGAACGTCGACGCGTGAAATTCGGCGTCGAAGGAGGCCGAAGCGCCGTTCACGAGCGTCGACATCAGGGTCAGCATCTGACCACTGGCGTGGAATAGCGGATATGCCGTATGGATACGGTCGCTTGGCAGGACGAAGTGCCGCGCACCGTAAGCGCGACCGAGGTTCACGTAGTACCCGGTGCTGAGCACACACCCCTTCGGCATCCCGGTCGTACCCGCCGTGTACAAGATCGAAAATGGCTCTCGCGGATCCGCCCCCTGGGGTCCTAGCTCGGCGGGGTCGTACGCGAGGAGGACCCGATATGGAACCTCCGAGAACGGAGTACTCGGTTGCTCCGGGTCCACATGGACGATGACCTCGGTCTGCGATCGATCGAGCAGTCCGGCCGCGGACGCGATTCCTTCGGTGTCGGCCACGAGCACGCGGGGCTCGCAGTCAGCCAGCTGGTGCCGCAAGAATTCACCGCGCAGCCAGTAGTTCATGGGTACCTGGATCGCCTGGATCTTGGCGCATGCAAAAAAGACCTCGACAGCTTCGATCCGGTTCGGCAAGATCGTCGCAACCCGGTCTCCCGGACGAATCCCCAGCGCTAGAAGGCCGACTGCCAGCGCAGACGTCCGGTGATCGAGCTCGGCGGCCGTCAGCCACTCTGGCGATCCCACCCGGATGAACGGGCGGTCCGCGCCTTCCTGGGCCCGGAACCGCAGGGCGCCGGCCACCGTCGTGATGTCGGCCGGCAGCGGCTGTCGTTCGGTCAACACGTTGGTCCTCCTGAAACGGACTCCACACGCAGAGCTGCGCTCGCCTGATCGAGGTACCGGCTACCGGAAGTTGGGAATGACCGCTTCGCCAAAGAGCTTGATCGATGACTTGACGTCTTCGTGCGCGATCTTACCCAGCTGCATCGCCATGATCATCTGCGTCGCTCCGACACCGTCGAACCCTTCGATCACCTCACACAGGGTGTCCGGGGAGCCGACGAGGATCATCTTGTTCTCGACGAGGTGGTCGAACTTGAGTTGCGCCGACTCGTTCTTCGCGACCTCCAGGAGCTTGGCGTACCACTCGTAGCCCGGCGGCAGCTCCCGGTGCCGACCCCAACGAACGAAGACGTCGATCGTGACGTCCAGGTAGCTGACGAATGCTTCCTCGCAGATGCGGCGAGCCTCGGCGTCGGTCTTCGCGCAGAAGGCCATCATGAAGATGCCGGCATTCTCATTCTTGGTGTACAGGTCACGGGGTGAGTTGGCCATGGCGCTGCGCCAGCGGTCGAGTCGGCGCCCCATGCCGGCAGCGTCGGTGCCCATGGCGAAGGCGAGCACACCCAGGCCGTACTCTCCCGCGAGCGCGTAGCTGTCCGGGCTCGTCGAGGCGAGCCACATGGGCGGATGCGGCTTCTGTACCGGCCGCGGGACGATCGGGCGCGGCGGCATCTGGAAGTACTTGCCGTTGAACTCGAATTCCCCGTCACCGTTGCGCCACAGCCCCTGCAAGAACTCGATCGCCTCAGCCCACTGCGGGCGCGAGTCACCGGGGTCGATCCCGAAGCCTTCGAGTTCGAGCTCGGCCAGCGAGCGGCCGGTCCCGAACTCGACCCGCCCGTGCGAAAGGATGTCCAGCGCGCCGATCCGCTCCGCGACCCGGATCGGATGGTTGAAGTTCATGGGGAGTAGCACGACCCCGTGCCCGATGCGGATCTGGTCGGTGTGCTGGGCGACGGCGCTCAGGAGGATCTCGGGGGCCGCGTTGTGGGAGAACTCCTCCCGGAAGTG
>Ga0070761_10001140_pt1 | contig 16715 bp, 12 predicted proteins | sample HubBroMetageREF1_FD_66724 | JGI IMG/M metagenome (GOLD analysis project Ga0070761, IMG submission 66724) | Reference soil microbial communities from the Hubbard Brook experimental Forest, New Hampshire, USA - Hubbard Brook CCASE Soil... | ecosystem: Environmental > Terrestrial > Soil >... | reverse complement strand
GTCTGGAGACCCACCGCAGGCGTGGACGCCCGCCCCACATAGTTTTCATCACTATTCGTGGGCCGCAGGCCCATCCTGACAGACCTGGAGGTCCGCCCCACAACCTTCCGCAGCGTTTCCCGACATTGGGAAAAGCATTGCGGCATTGGGCAGAATTGCCCGCCCCACAAGCCGTCCTATGCCAAACTGCACAGGCTCCCCAGTTCGGTTAATAAGCACCCTGCACAGTGGCTCCGTCCCTCGCCGCCCCGGCCAAGGGGTAATATAGTCTCTTCCAAATCGGGAGGACACCATGCACTTATCGCGACGAGATTGTTTGGGGCTGCTAGGCGCCGGCGCCGCCCTGGCCGCTGCGTCAGGCGGCGATGCGGACCGCGAGCGCCGCATGCGCTGGTGGCACGAAGCCAGATTCGGCATGTTCATTCACTGGGGGCTGTACAGCGTCCTCGGCCGCCATGAGTGGGCCATGGAAGAGGAAGGCATCCCCGTCGCGGAATACCAACTTCTCGCCAACCGCTTCACGCCGCAGCCCAACGCCGCGCGCGCGTGGGCGCGGCTGGCCAAACAGGCCGGCCAGAAATACATGGTGATGACCACCAAACACCATGAGGGCTTCTGCCTGTTCAATACCCAATACACCGATTACTGCGCGCCCAAGCAGGCCTGCGGCCGGGATCTGGTGAAGGAATTCGTGGAGGCCGTCCGCGGCGAGGGGCTGCGCGTCGGTTTCTATCACTCCCTGATGGACTGGCACCATCCCGACGGCGCCCGCTGCCTGCAGGACGAGGACGCACGCCGCCGGTTCGTCGATTATGTGCACGGCGAGATCCGCGAGCTGATGACCAATTATGGCAAAATCGACGTGCTCTGGTACGATGTGGACTGGCCGCTGAGCGCCGCCGGCTGGGAATCCGAGAAGATGAACAAGATGGTGTTCGAGCTCCAGCCCGACATCATCGTGAACAACCGCAACGGGCTTCCGGGCGATTTCTCAACGCCCGAGCAGGAGATCAGCGCCGCCAAGGGCGGGCGTGCTTGGGAATCGTGCATGACCATGAACGATAGCTGGGGCTATCAGGCCGCCGACGACGCTTGGAAGACGCCTAAGCAAATCGTGCGCAACCTGGCTTTGTGCGCGCGCGATGGCGGCAATTACCTGCTCAATATTGGCCCGCGCGGCGACGGTTCCATTCCCGAGGATTCGGTTCGAATCCTGACTGCAGTGGGCCGCTGGATGGCGCGCAATGGGCAGACCATCTACCAGGCGGAACCTTGCCGGGTGCATGCGTCCGAACTCGCCGGCTTCACGCGCAAGGGCAACACGCTGTATATGCACGTGCATTTCTGGCCAGGCGAAACCGTCGCGCTGGGAGGACTGAAGACCAAAGTGCTGTCGGCGAAACTGTTTGCCAGCGGCCAGCCCGTGCAATTCGAGCAAGAGCAGTTCCGCGTGCGCTTTAAGGGCTTGCCGAAGAACGCGCCGGACGATCCCGTGACCGTGCTGGCCATCGAGTGCGACGCCGAGCCGGTTCAGGACACCGGCGCCGTACGCCGCGACCGGCCCAGGCTAAAGGCGTAATGGAGGGCGGGCTTTAGCCGGCGCGGGGCTTCAGCCCCGCTCTTCGGCGCTTGTCACTCGATCCGCACATCCCGATTCGACGCAGCCATCTTGCCGCCGACCGCCTCCTGCACGACCTCGCGCAACCGATACGTCCCCGCGGGCGCATCAATCGATACCTTGGCGTTCACGCCCGTATCGGTGAGCCGCTTAAAGGTCGCCTCCGTCAGTTCCATGTCCATCCGGCCCTCCTTGGCTGCGACCATATTGCCCTGCGCATCCAGCAGCGCAGTAACGAAGATCAGCCCCTGTAAATGATGCTCGTCGCGCACGGTGAACGGCAACGGCTTCAAGTCGACGTGGACCGACACCAATAGCACCAGCTGCCCGTCCTTCGACTTACCTGGCTCCGCCGTCACGCTCACCGGAAAGTCAGTCAACGCCCCGCCCGCGGACACTTCCCGATCCAGCATCTGCCGCGGACTGATTTCCGGCTCCTTACCCTTGCCGGGAGCGAAGTAACCCCGCCGCGCCTGCACCAGATAAGTTCCCGGCTGCGCCAGCTTCACCTGTAATCTATGATAGCGGCCCTCACCGCCTTCGCCGGGCCGAAAACCCAAGCGATAACTAACCTCCGGAACGGCCGCCAGTTTCCGGAACCCCAAGGCGAGATCGTTGCTGTTGCGGAAGAACAGGCCGCCAGTGCTCTGCGCCAGGTTCGCCAGCGGGCTGTCCGCCGTTTCCAAAGCGCTCAACTGCGTGGTGGCTTCGAATATCTGCGTAGTCGGGGGCAACGCCGTCACGCTCATCAACTGATCGGGAGTCCTGGCGGAGGTGCCTGCAAACAGACCCTTCGCATCCAGGGCGTTGATCACTACGTTGGCCGCCAGCGCCTTGTCGATGATCCGGCTCTGCTCGTATTCCAGCGTCTCCGCCAGGAATCCGGAGGATGCCAGGAGCAGCACGCGGCCGCCGGGCATTTTCGCCAATTGATTCACCACGCCGGCGATCGCGTCCAGCGTGCCTTGCGAGATGATTCTTGCATGATCCCAGGTCTGCTCGGCCTGGATGCGCACCCCCTGAGAAGTGGGATCGCTCGGCACCAGAGCGGTGGTCAGCCTTGGGCCCATCCCCTGTGCCGAACCCTCCGCGCACATGTGCGCCTCGTCCAGCGCGGCCTGTAGCGCGGTCATATCCAGACTGATAATCAGATATGCCTGATACGGTGTGATGCGCGGGCAGGGCGCCTCGCCATTCTCGTCCATCCGCGGATGCGCGCTCAGCTTTGCGATGGTGTCGAGAAGCTTGCCGGCGTCCGCGGTAAACGCCAAGACCTTGGTCCTGGAAGTGGTAAAGATCGCGACGCGGTCGCTGGGCTGCAAGGCCTCTCTCACAAACCGCTCGGCCGCCACACGCGCATGGCTGAAATCGCTCTGGCGCGTGTGCACATCGTCGAAGAGCAGCGCCACATAGCGCGCCTCCACTGCGGGCTTGGCGGCAGGCTGCTGCGACTTCGTGTCTGCCGGAGTGGAAGCCACGCCATCGGGGGTTGCAGGCGGCTTCCGCGCACTCGCAGATGTCTCCACGGAAAAGGCCGTGATCTCCCGCACCTTCCCGTCGTCGAGGATTTTGAAATCGCCTTGCGTCAGTCCGGCGACCGCATGTCCGTCGCGGTCGCGCACTACCACGCCGGCCTCCACCAGATTCGCATCGACGCGCAGCACGAACGGCGACGGCGCATACGGCCTGCTGCTTACGCGCACTTCCTGCGCAGCCAGCGGCGCCTGCACTGCCAGCATCCACGCCGCCCACCGACGCACCCGAAAAGATCGCGCGGCCCCACCGCTTGCCACAATGATCTATGATACCGGAGAATAAAGGGTCGCCGGAATATGGCCAGAGAATACAGCCTCGTCCCCCGGGCCGTCCCGCGCGTGGAGACGCCCTTCCGCCGGATCGTCACGGATCTGCCGGTTCCCGAGTCGCTGCCCATCCTGGAGCGCCTGCACGCCTGCGAGCCCATCGCCATGCGCGGGCAGCCGCCTATCGTCTGGCATCGCGCCGAAGGCTTCCAGGTTTTCGACGCCTGGGGCAACCAGTGGATCGACTGGTCCTCTGGCGTGCTCATCGCCAACGCGGGTCACGGCCGGCAGGAAATCGTGGACGCCATCGCCGCGCAAGCTTCCGCGCACCTGCTTACCAACTATTGCTTCCCCAGCGAGATCCGCGCGCGCCTGGTGGAGAAGCTTGTCTCGATTCTTCCCGAGCCGCTGAAGAAGGTCTTCCTGCTCACCACCGGCTCGGAGACCGTCGAGACCGCCATCAAGCTGTGCCGCACGCACGGCGTGAAGTCCGGCGGCCGGTCCAAAAACGTCATCGTCTCCTTCGACAAGTCTTTCCACGGACGCACACTCGGCGCGCAGCAGGCGGGCGGTATTCCGTACCTGAAGGAGTGGATCGTCAACCTGGATGGCGGCTTCATCCAAGTCCCGTTTCCCGACGGTTACCGCACACCCGACACTTCCTTCAGCCTGTTCGAGCGCAGCCTGCGCGAGAATTCCATCGAGCCGCAGAACGTCGCCGGCGTCATCCTGGAGACCTATCAAGGTGGCAGCGCCGCCTTCGCGCCCACCACCTACATGCGCGATTTGCGCTCCTGGTGCACCGGGCACAAAACCCTGTTGGTGTGTGACGAAGTGCAAGCCGGCTTCGGCCGCACCGGGACGCTCTGGGGCTTCGAACACTATGGCATCGTGCCCGATCTCGCGCTCTTCGGCAAAGGCATCTCCAGTTCGCTGCCCCTGGCCGCCGTCGCTGGCCGCCCCGACGTTATGGATCTGCAATCCGCCGGCAGCATGACCTCCACGCATACCGGCAATCCCGTCTGCTGCGCCGCGGCGCTCGCCTCCATCGATCTGGTGCTGCGCGAGAATCTCGCCGAAAACTCCCGCCGCGTAGGCGCGCTACTCCACCAGAAGCTCTGTGCCCTGGCGTCGCGCACGCCGCAAATCGGGCGCGTGGACGGCAAAGGCCTGGTCGCAGGTGTGGCCTGCATCGTCCCCGGCACCAAGGAACCTAACGCCGCGCTCGCGTGGGATGTCGTGCAACGTTCGGTCGAAAAAGGCGTGCTGATGTTCAGCCCCGTCGGCTATGGCGGCGGTACTATCAAGATCTGCCCACCGCTGACGATCACCGAAGCCGCCCTCCTCGATGGCCTCGCCGCCCTGGAAGAAGCCGTAGGACAGGCCTCCCGGCCTGTCCCAGCTTCCTAAATCCCGGACAGGCGGGCTAGACTACGGCTGCAACGAGTACACCGTACCGTACCGCGGCCCCCCGCCCGCCTCCCCCGGCTGTCTGCCGAATGTCGTGCCGTACATTAATCCGTCGTTCCCGATCAACAGGCCGCCGTTCGGCCATATGCCATCGGCTCCATCGAACGTGTGCACTATCTTTTGCGTCCAGGGTTCGCCAGGCGTCGCTGGCGGCGTCAATGCAATTACCGTGCCGGCACGCGCCGCGCCGCCGTGGGCGCACGTGGTAAAGATTGCCCCGGGCGCCGGCGTACCGGGCACCAATGTAAGCTGCTGCGGACTGCTTCCAATAGGGTTGCCCTTGGTGGAGGAGAAGTCGCGCAGCACCGTGTAGGTCCAGGTCCCGCCCGGCGACTCGGGCGGCGTCAACGAGTAGACCTCGCCGCCACCGCCGACCCCGCCGCCGCTCGTCGTGCCGTAGAGCACGCCTCCCGGTCCGATCGCCATCGGGGAGCCGGGTCGGGAGCCATTGTTCTTGCCGTCGCTGGTGGTGAAGTTAGAAAGAACCGTCTGCGTCCACGACCCTCCAGGCGCCGATGGGGGCGCCAGCGAATATACCGTGCCTGGCCCGCCGTAGGCGCCGCCGCCATAGACCGTCGTGCCATAGAGCACCCCGCCGCGGCCGAGCGTCACGTTCGTGGCGGGACCGTCGTCCAGACTTCCAATACTGTATACCATGCTTTCCGTCCACGTTCCCCCTGGGGATGCCGGTGGTGTCAGGGCAAATACCGCACCCTCGCCGGCCGCGTTGTCCGAGGGAAGACAGGACATGTTGCCACCATAAAAGCCGGCCCCGTAAAGCACTCCGGTTTCTCCCAAAGCGAGGCTAAATAGCGGAGGGGCTGCGTCATCGGGACAGCCGTAGAACGTGTGCAGCACCGTTTCGGTCCACGCGCCGCCGGCTGCGGCAGGAGGTGTCAGGGAGAACACGGTGCCGAGAGGTAACCCGACGGCGCCGTCCGCCTCGCCGTTGGACGTCGTACCATACAAAACCCCGTCACTCCCGATCACGAGCCCGCTGGGACCGCACCCGTCGCTGCCGCCGGTGAAGCGGTACAGTATCGTCTCGGTCCACCCGGCGCTCGGGGAAGCTGGCGGTGTAAGCGAAAACACCGTGCCGCAACCATCCGTCACCCACCATTCGTCGCTCGCCGGCAGACCGCCGTTGGCGGTGGTACCGTACAGAACGCCATTGCTGTCGGCGACCAACCCGGCCTCCGGATTGGCCCCGTCCGGCATGCCCTTGAAGGTGTAGAGTTTGGTCACCGTGCCCGGCGCCTGCGCCCAGACGCCGCCAGTGAAAATCAGCAATCCCATCCAGAGCGTCCGCTTCCATGTTATTCGCACGATATTTTGCCTCCTTTTGAGTCTCAACGCGCGCCCTCCCCATACAATGATAACCGGCCAATGTTCAGATTCAGCCTGGAAAGTGTCACGTTTGTGTCACGATTACCCGCCCACATCGTGTTACAAATGCCTCGTGGAGGCCAGCCCCAACTCGATGCGCGCCCTGATCGTTGGCGGCGGTATGATCACCCACGATCAACTGCTGCCCTCGCTTTATCACATGCAGCGCCAGGGCCGCATCGGCCCGATCGCCGTATGCGCGTCGCGCTTCACTACCGTCCGCAGCCTCGCACGCGCCGAAACCCTGCTGCGCGCCTTTCCCGGCCAATCCTTCCGCGCCTGGCCCGATAGCGACGGCCCTCCTCAACCCACCCTTTACCGCGATGCCATCGCTGCGCTCCCACCCCGCCAGATCGTTGTCGTAGCCGTTCCCGACCAGCTTCATTACGAAGTCGTCATGGCCGCCCTCGACCGCGACCAGCACGTCCTCTGCGTCAAGCCGCTGGCGCTCGAATACCGCCACGCCGCCGCCATCGAGCGCGAAGCCCGCGCGCGCGCCCTGCTGGTCGCCGTTGAATACCACAAGCGCTTCGACGACCGCAGCCTGATGGCCCGCCGCCTATACCGCGCCGGCGCGTTCGGCGAATTCCGCCTGGGTGCGGCCCGCCTGTTCGAGAAATGGTATTACCGGCACTCCAATTTCCAAAACTGGATGACCGCCGAACACTCCGACGCCTTCACCTACATCGGGTGCCATTACGTGGACCTAGTGCATTTCATCACTGGGCTCCTGCCGGCCGCCGTGAGTGTCTACGGCGTGCGCGACCGCTTCCCCAATGGCAATGAAGGCTTCCTGTGGACCGACGCGCGCGTCGTCTGGAACAACGGCGCCTGTCTGAATGTGCAGAACGGCCTCGGCTTTCCCGACGACGCGCCGGGCACGAACACGCAAGGCCTGGTGTTCTACTGCGGCGGAGACGATAAGGGAGCGCTGCTGGAACACTCGGATCAGTACCGCGGCGTGAAACATAGTTATACCGGCGGGGCGCCTATCTATACCGAACCCAGCCCGGATTACTTCCAATATGTGGACTTAGGCGGCGAAGGATTGACGCCGGTCGGTTACGGCTATCGCTCGGTCGATCGGATTGTATCCTGTATCGCCCAAGTGGAGTCCAATCCTGAGTTACGCGACGAAATCGATCGCGCCGGAATCATAGCCACGCCGGGCAACAGCAGCTATAACGAAAAGGTGATCGAAGCCGGCCGCCAATCGATCCTGAACGGCGGCCGGCAAATCGAAATCCCGGCGCCTGGACTTTGACGAGTAGGGCAGGCCCACTAGCTCGCCCCGACGTCTATTCCTCCTTCCGAGCCGCAATCGCCCGATTGATAAACCCCCAAGCCTCCGGACCAATCCGAAACGGCTGCATTTGCCGCTTGGCCTGGCTCGGCCAATTCGCGCTGTCCGCATAGAGCTTCTTCAACCCGCTGGTCACCTCCGGATCCCCGCCCGTGAACTCCTTCACCAGGCCGGTCCAACGTGCCGCCAGCGCTTGCCCGTTTTTCCCAGCGGGATCTTCGCCCAGCGCGGCTTCCACGTCCCGGATCAATTCCAACCACTGGCGGCCGACCCGCTCCTGCAACTGCGGCGACCATGTCTTCCCACGCTCGGCGATCTTCGCCTGAGCCCTGTCGTTGTAATACTTCATCGTCCATTCCGCATCGTTTTGCATTTCCATCACCTCGATAATTTTGGTCGGAATCGCGGCGTCCGGCTGCTTGCCCGCCCCCGCCGCCGCTTCGGCCTGGCGGATCGCTTCGATGGCTTGATCCAGCAGCCCGCGCTTGGCCTCCAGCACGCTGCGCTGCGTGCGCAACGCACGGGCCAGTTCGCTCCCATCGCGGTCCAGTAGCCCTTTGATCCGCCGCAAAGGAATCCCCACGAATTTCAGCGCGACAACCTGCTCCAGACGCACCAGATCCTGCTCGCCATAAGAGCGGTATCCGTTGTGAGTGCGTTTGGGGCGCAGCTGTCCCAGGCGGTCGTAATGATGCAGCGCCCTGACCGTTACGCCGGAAAGCTCGGCAAACTCCTTCGCTTTGTATCTGCGGATTGCGCTGCCAACCGCCACGATCCCTCCTCTTTCATCTTCGGGCCTGACGTTACGTCAGAGTCAAGCGAAGTTGCCCGCCGGCCATGGCGTAGCGAACCCTCCAAAGGCTGCATTCGGAACCCTAAATGCGCTCGCTGGCTCGATGTGCGGTCGGCAATCGTGCCTGGCAATCGTGCCTGCAGCCAAGATTGGCCGCGCCACCAAGATGGCACAGTTATTTCGTGACAGACCCTAAAAGTGGCATGGGGCAGGTATGCCTGCGCAAAGGTGTTATCCCCAGACTTTTTGCACGGGCACACCTTCCTTGCACAGATCGCAATGCGCGGCGTCGGCATAGTAGCTGGCGTTGAGTCTGGCCAGATAGTAGAGCGGCAACCCGCTAAAATCGCGGGTGCCGGGGGTGGGCTGATAGATAATGACAGCCAGCGCCGCCACACGAGCGCCGCGCGATTCGACCAGTTCCTGCATTTCGCGCAGCTTGCGGCCGGAGCGCAGGATATCGTCTACCAGCACCACCTGTTCGCCGGGGTGCTGCTCCAGAAACTGGCGGAAGCGCATCGGCTGAGCGGCGTCTTCGCGTTCCGCCCAGTACACCTGGCGGGCACGCAAGGCTTCACAGACGCCATACGCCACGGGTAGGCCGGCGTTGGCCGGCGCGACGATCGAAAGCTCGGGGATAATGGCGCGAATCTCCGCATTTTCGCGCAGCCGGCGGCTCAATCCCACGCTCAGCATGCGGGCATGCTGGTAGTAGCGCATGGCCAGCGGAACCTGCAGATACTCGTTGGAGTGCAGGCCGTTGGTATATTCAAAATGGCCGTCGCGCAGAGCGCCGGTATCGCGCAGAACGCGGACGACTTCGTCTTGTGTAGGTAACAGGTGCATGTTTCGCTCTTCTGTCTTCGGCTTCTTAGTTCGCCCCGTGGCCGGTAAGCACGCGGGGAATCGTGCGCAGCATGATTTTCCAATCCAGCGCCAGCGACCAGTTATCAATGTACTGCATATCCATGCGCATCCAGGTCTCGAAATCCAGATTGTCGCGGCCGCTCACCGCCCACAAACAGGTCAACCCGGGGCGCATGCGCAACCGGCGGCGCTGCCAGGTCTGATACTGCTCGACTTCGTCGGGAACGGCAGGGCGCGGTCCCACCAGCGACATATCGCCCCGCAGCACGTTCCATAACTGCGGCCATTCGTCGATGGAGAACTTTCGCAGGTAGCGGCCCACGCGCGTGAGGCGCGGATCCTCCGGGATCTTCGTCGCCGTCTTGCGCGTGCTGAGGTGCATGACTTCGGCCTTCATCCGCTCGGCATCGGCGCACATGGACCGGAACTTATAGAACAGAAACCGGCGGCCATTCAATCCACAGCGGACCTGTCTGAAGATGGCCGGTCCCGGAGAAGTCAGCCGTACCAGCAGGGCGACGGCCAGCATCAAAGGCAGCAGCACGATCAGGCCGGCGGCGGCGATCGCCACGTCCGTAGCGCGCTTCACTAACAGGCGGATCTCATCGTGCGGGGCTGCTGAGAAGGTAAGCAGCGGCGTGAATCCGAGGCGCTCCAAATAGACTTCGCTATTGACGTGCGGGAAGAAATCCACCGCCACGCGGGTGCGCACGCCCTCCTCATCGCAGAGTAGGAACACGTCTTCCAGTTGCGCGAGTATTTCGCTGCCAACCGAGAAGATGATCTCATCGATGACGCGGTCGCGCAGCAGTTGCGGCAATTCATCGATGGGGTAGACCTTGTAAGCGGATGCCAGCCGGATTTCGGCGGGCGCAGTGTCCGGTTCCGGCGCCAGAAAACCCGTCAGGCGGATGCCATACTGCGCGGAGCGCTCCAACGCCTCGCCCAGCTTGCGGGCGCGTTCGCCGGTGCCGGCCACCATCACGAAATGTGGGCCGCCGAATTCGCGCCGGATCGCACCGGCCAAACGGCCCGAGAACAGGCGGAATAGAAACAGGAACACCCAGGCGTAGCCGAGGAACAACGCCAGGAACGGGCGGCTTAAGTCCAGACGGAGCGCGAATTCGAACAGGATCAAGGCCACCGCGCCGTACGCGCACTGCCGGAACGCGTCGCGCAGGATCACGCGCGGATCGCCCGCATCCAGCCTTTCATAGACGCCCAGCCACAGCCCGGCGAGCAGCCACGCAACGATGGCGAAGCCCAGTACCAGCGCCTTGGTGGGAACGACCAGGAAGAAGCTGCGCTCCAGGTGCAACAGACTACGCGTCTGGTAAGCGGCCTCAAATGCCAGGGCGGTGAGAAGGATGTCGGACAACCCGAACAAAACCCGGGCTTTGCGGCGCTGGCGACTGAACATCCGCATGCCAGCATAACATGCTGTGGGGCTCGTTCACTCCGTGCGATTACCCCCCCTAACCCCTACGTGGTTGGCGCAACCCAGACGCGTTGGCTGTCGAGGTATTGATCGAAGCGTGCCAGCGAGCCTTCCATCGCCCCGGCCGCGATTATGGCCGCATGCCTCAAGCTACCGCCAGAGAATCCGCGAGCCGCGCCAGATCCGCCTCATTGTTATAAAAATGCGGCGACACCCGCAGATTGCCATGCCGCGCCGTCACCAGCACCTTGCGCGCCACTAGCTCGCGCGCGATGGCCGAAGCTTCCCGCCCGGCAAACCGCGCCGTCACGATCGGGGAATCGTAATGCGGGCTGCTGTCCACCGGTAACACGGCGCCCGCGGCCCGCAACACATCCTGCGTCTTGCCCGCCAGCTCCATCACTCGCCGCTCGATGCGCTCCGGCCCGATCGCCTGCATCATCTCGACCACCGCATCCATGGCGTATAACAGGGCAAAGGGCAGCATGCCGCCTTCGTACTTCTCCGCCGCGGCGGCGAACTGCGGCGCACCGTGATGCAGATTCTCGTGATTGCGCCAGTCCTTGTGACTGCGCCACCCGATTACCGCGGGCGCCAGCCGTTCCCGCAAGTCCGCACTGACATACATGAAACCCGCGCCATTGGGCGAGAGCAGCCACTTATAAGCGTCCACCGCGAACAGGTCCGGCCGGATGCGCGACACATCGAACCGCAATGCGCCCAGGCTTTGCGTTCCATCGAGATATAGCAGGATCCTGCGCCGCCGCAGCTCTTCGGAAATCTCTTCGAGCGGCGGCCGGAACCCGGTGGAATAATTCACCGTGCTGATAGCCACCAGACGCGTGCGCGGCGTAAGGCAGTCGTAGAAGCCCTTCCACGCTGTTTCCACGAACTCCGCACCGCATCCGCGCAGGTGCGAGGGATAGTAATAGTGATTCGGAAACTCGTCTTCCAGGGTCACGATCTGGTCGCCCGTTTTCCAATCCAGACCGCCCAACAGCAGCGACAGGCCCGCCGACGCGTTGTGAATGAAGGCGATGTCAGCGGCCTCGCAGCGGATGAATTCCGCGACGCGCGCGCGAATCCGGTCGCAATCGTCGAACCACCGCATGAAATCGGTGCAGGCTAATTCGTCGCGCCGTGCGAAGTGATGCGCTACAGCCGCGGCCGCGCGTCGGGGCATCTGGCCGAACGTCGCTGTGTTTAGATAAGTCCACTCCGCCAGCGCTGGAAACTCGCTGCGGATCGCCGTCCAGTCAGTGGTCATAATGCCCCTTCGCTCGCTACGCCACCTGCGTTGCCGCTTCCGCGACCCGCACTTCTGCTGAGCACTTTTCGCAGTTCCGTCGATGCGTCTCCGAATCCTAAATGTACCGCGATGGCCGGTGGATGTTTGGCGCGGAACTGGCCGGAGGGTCGGCGGCTTCGGCCATATCCCGTGGCGAATAGGCTCGTCTAGAGGCCCGCCCCACGATATAATCGGCTGCATGTGTCATCAACTTGTGCTGCCCCTGCTTCTGCTCTCCGGCCTGATGGCCGGCGCGGCCGAGCTTACCCCTCCCGTGGCCCCAACTGAAGATCATCGCGAAGATCGCCACGGCGCCACCGTGGTCGACCAATACTACTGGCTACGCGAGAAATCGAACCCCAGGGTCGTCGCATATCTGGAAGCCGAGAACGCCTATACCAAGGCCATGACCGCCGATCTGGCGCCCTTCCAGGACGCGCTCTACAAAGAGATGCTGGCGCACGTCAAACAGACGGACCTATCCGTCCCCGTGCGCCGCGGCGATTACCTGTACTATTCGCGCACCGAAGAGGGCAAGCAGTACCCGATTCAATGCCGCCGCAAAGGTAGCATGGAAGCGCCCGAAGAAATCCTGCTGGATGCGAACGAACTCGCGAAGACGCACAAGTTTGTCGGGCTGGGCGCCTTCGTGGTCAGCGACGATCAGACCATGCTGGCCTATAGCATAGATTACACGGGCTTCCGCCAATACGGGCTGCAAGTGAAGAATCTGCGCACGGGCGAGACGCTGCCGGATACATACGAGCGCGTGGATTCCGTGGTTTGGGCGGCCGACAACAAGACGCTCTTCCTGACCACCGAAGACGCCGTCACCAAGCGTTCCGGCAAAGCTTGGCGTCATGTGCTGGGTTCCAATACCTACGAGCCGATCTACGAGGAAAAAGATGAGTTGTACGATCTCGGCATGGAGAAAACGCGGGACAAGAAGTACATCCTCATGGCGAGCGCCAGTAAGGATACTACCGAATTTCAATGGCTGCGCGCGGACCATCCGGAGGGCCACTTCGCGATTTTCCTGCCACGCGAAAAGAAACACCGATACTACGTCGATCACCGCGACGATCTCTTTTACATCCGCACCAACAAGGCCGGCCGCAACTTCGCCGTCATGACCGCGCCGGAAAGCGATCCGGCTCCCAAGAACTGGAAGGTCTTCATCCCGCAGCGGGACGATGCGCTGATCGAGCACCTGGACCTGTTCCAGGATTTCGCGGTGTCCGTGGAGCGAGCGGATGCGCTCGACCATCTGCGCTTGTACGATTTCCATAACGCGAAGTGGACGTCCGTTGCCTTCCCGGAGCCGGTCTATGCCGCGTCGCCCGGCGGCACGCCCGAGTTCACCTCGAAGACCTATCGCTACAATTACCAGAGTTTTATCACGCCTCCCAGCGTCTTCGATTACGACGTGCACAGCGGCCAATCCACGCTGCTGAAACGCCAGGAAGTGTTGGGCGGTTACGATCCGGCGCAGTACGTCTGCGAGCGCTTGTGGGCCACCGCGCGCGACGGCGTGAAGGTGCCCGTTTCCATCGTCTACCGCAAAGGTTTTGTGCGCGACGGCCATGCGCCGCTCTTCCTTTACGGTTACGGTTCCTACGGTATTGGCACGCCGCCGACGTTTTCCAGCAATCGCTTGAGCCTGCTCGACCGCGGGATGGCCTACGCCATCGCGCATATCCGCGGCGGCAACGAAATGGGCGAGGGATGGCGGGAGGACGGCATGCTGATGAAGAAGAAAAATACCTTCTGGGATTTCATCGACTGCGCCGAATATCTGATCGCTGAGAAGTGGACGTCGAAGGAACGCCTGGCGATCGAGGGCGGCAGCGCCGGCGGTTTACTGATGGGCGCCGTGGTCAACATGCGGCCCGACCTGTTTCACGCCGTGCACGCCGCCGTGCCTTTCGTGGATGTGATGAATACCATGATGGACGCGTCGTTGCCGCTGACCGTCGGCGAGTACCTGGAGTGGGGCAACCCCAACGAAAAAGAGGCGTACGACTATATGAAGACGTACAGCCCTTATGACAATCTCGAGAAGCGCGCCTATCCGGCGATTTTGGTCACTACGAGTTTCAATGACAGCCAGGTGATGTACTGGGAGCCCGCCAAGTACGTGGCCCGCCTGCGGGCCCTGAAGACCAATGACACGCCGCTGCTCCTGAAGATCAAGATGGAGCCCGCCGGCCATGGCGGCGCGTCCGGCCGGTACGACCGCATGAAGGACCAGGCGTTCGAATACGCCTGGCTGCTGACGCAAGTGGGTATTACGAAGTAGATAGACGGGTGGCTCAGGCAGTTGCCCTGGAACGCCGTGGTTCGATCTCCACCTTGGTATGCAGCCGTGCGTTGAGCGCATCGAGGGTTTTGGCGGCGCGCTCGAGTGTGATGCCAAAATACTCGTTGCGCTCGTCGCGGGAGACCTGGGACTCATGCACCTTGAGCCTCTTTGCCAGTTCGCGCTGCGATATTCCCTGGGCAATGCGCAGTGAGATCAGCAGTTGCCCCAATCCGCGAAGGTTGTCGAGGTCGTCGAATTCGCCCCGTTTGAGCCGTTCGTAGCTCTCGACTTCTTCTTCCAATTGAAGGTGGAACGATTCCATCGGATCGATAACCCGCTTAATCTCGTCCTTGCTGAGACCGGCCTTCTTTAGCCGTGCCCTATGGTCGGCAAGCCGGTTCCGCTCGTCCGCCAGGCGGGTGGCGGCCTCTTGGTATTCTGTCTCATTTCGAATCATGACTGACCTCCATATTGAATTCTCACGATTCCCCTCGGTTTGCCGTCGCGCCGCGACTGGCGAAACGCGGAAGGGAATTCAAGGTCGTGACCGTGCTTGTCGCGAATGCCACAGCCGATGCCCAGGTCCGGCACATGTGGGTACAACTCTACGCGGTACCTGTGCCACATCGGAAGCTGCTTCTTTGGATACCCGCTGCACGGCTTCCGCGAGGCCGGGTCCCACGTCCAAATCTTGAAAGGATCGAGCAGGTTTAGCTGCCGCACCAATTCGCCGGTCTTCAATTGGGTCAGGCCGCAGACAAAGTATCCATCGATGTCGTTGGGGTGGTCCTTGTCTTCGGCAAACGAGCCATCGGCGAACACTTCGCGGATACCCACCTGCCAGAGCTGCCGTGTGAGCGTCTCCAGGTTGCTTACCAATTCGTCCCGCCAAGGCGCGTCCCAGGCGGTGCTTTCCCCCGGATCGGGCGGTCCAAGCATCAGTGGCGACTGCCGTAGCTCATCGAAGGAAACCTCATAATCGCCCGCCGGTAGGAGGCCATCCGGTCCAAAGGGTGGAATCACGGCCATATCTGCCGTCCTAGGCCTTTTTCCGTCCGACTCATACTTAACATATTATCCTAGCTTAACATAAATGTCAATACCTACTTGGCTGGCGGTGATGGGAATGGCGCGGCCAGCACTCGGCTACGGTATGGCGATCGCCGCGCTGACTGGGGCCGTGGCGCCGCCCGCGCGACCTCCTATGGGCCACTCAAAACCCGCGCCCCCAGAAACCTAAAGTCCCCCCTCGGCTGCGCCGATCAATTGAGTACGTCCGGGCTCCACCTAGAGTCCTCCTTCTGAAAGCGCGGCGTCCGGACCTGCTCGCAGTCAACGAAAGGAATAACTTAATGTCTTCAAGTCCCCTAACGCGTACGTCCCAGCTCTTGCTGGCCTTGACAGCCTTCGGAGGCGCTTCCATCATGTTCGCTCAGCCCGTTTACGTGTCCAACGTGGCCGGCGGGATTTCGGTGGTCGACGCTGCTAATGGAGCGGTCGTGGGCTCCATACCAGTGTCCGGCAGTCCCACCGGTTTGGCACTGGGCCCGAAAGGCTTGCGACTCTATGTAGCGGAGAATACCGCCAACAGCGTGGCCGTCCTCAATACCGCCTCTAAGACCATAATCGTCACCATCCCCGTCGGGCACGGTCCGGAGGGCATTGCCGTTACACCCAACGGCCGGGCCGTTTATGTAGCCAATTCAGGATCCAGCAGCGTGTCGGCCATTAATGCGGCCACTTACGCCGTGCTCGCCACCATAGCGGTCGGGTCGGCTCCGGTAGTGATGGCCATCGCGCCCGATAGCAGCCGTGTGTTTGTCGGCGATGTCTCCGGAATGGTATCGGTCATCGGCACCGTGTCCAACACGGTCACTGCTACCTGGCAGACTTCCCCCGGAATTACAGCCGTTGCGGTTAGTCCGGATGGCAGTACGCTGTACGTTGCGTACGGCGCGGCCAACCAGGTGCTTCTGTACAACTCGACGTCCGGCAGTTTGCTAAATACCATCGGCGGCCTAAGCTACCCGGACTCCATCGCCATCGCTCCAAACGGCAATTCCGTCTACGTAGCGAACGGAAACTTCAACGCAGGCGGATCTTCGGTCGCTGTACTCAGCACTGCAACGCTGGCCCTGCTGGCCACCGTGAAAGTCCCTGCCGGACCGTCGGAGGTTTCGATCTCTCCGGACGGCTCCGAGGCATACGTCGCCAGCCAGCGCTCGAACACGCTCTCCATCATCGGCACGGCGACGAACGCCGTAACCAAAACAGTGACGAACTTGGGCACCCCGTTCTCAGTCGTCGCAGGACCAGTGGCGGCACCCGCCGCGCCGAACCTGTGCAGCGCGGCGCCGACCGGCCTGCCCCCGCTTCCGGCGGCAACCGTGCTTCCCACCCTGCCGGTGAGCTGCTGGCAGCCGGTGTATCCAACGCCAACCCAGCCGC
>Ga0070761_10001138_pt1 | contig 16719 bp, 13 predicted proteins | sample HubBroMetageREF1_FD_66724 | JGI IMG/M metagenome (GOLD analysis project Ga0070761, IMG submission 66724) | Reference soil microbial communities from the Hubbard Brook experimental Forest, New Hampshire, USA - Hubbard Brook CCASE Soil... | ecosystem: Environmental > Terrestrial > Soil >... | reverse complement strand
CCATGCGGTCGATGCCGTCGACAAGCACCACGACTCTGAACTCACGCAAGATCATGGCGAGAGTCGGCCGCACCACCCGCAGCCGAAAATGCGCGCAGCCGTTCACCACGTAGTACGTTCGGCGGCCTCGTTCAATTGTGTGGCGGACCTTCTCCAGCTCCGAAAACTCGATTTCACTAGCGGCGCCCGCCAAAGTATCCGTGCTGCGAATCTCCCGCACGGATTCGGCCGCGATCGCAAACATCTGGCGCCCGATCGTGAACAAGATCACTTGTTCCGCGCGCCGGCTGTGCAGAAGCCTGGCCGATTCTGGGATGGCCGCCCTCATCGAGCTTCCACCGGCGTCAGGCGGTACAATTTCGTGATGCGTCTTTCGATTGCTGCGGAAATCTCGTCGAGGGGAGTCACTTCATCCACGGCGCCGGTCTTAATGGCCTCAGCCGGCATCCCAAAGATCACGGAAGTAGCCTCATCCTGCGCCAGCACGTGGCCTCCGGCGGCTTTCACAGCTTTCGCGCCTTTCGACGCGTCGCTGCTCATCCCCGTAAGGACCACGCCGACCGTAAACGCCCGCGCGTACGCCGCGATCGTCTCGAACGCCACGTCGGCGCACGGTCGGTAGCCTTCAATCCTGGGGCCGGCGTCGAGCGCGATCTTGCCCGTGGACGAAAGCCGCAAATGATGCGACCCAGGGCACAGATAGATGGTCCCGGGCTGCGGCGCTTCGTTGTGTTCGGCTTCCTTCACGGGTAGTGGAGAAACCTCTGCGAGCTGAATGGTGAATTGCTTTGTGAACGCCGCGGGCATATGAAGCACGAGAAAGACCGCCGCCGGAAACTCCTTTGGCAGCCCGGCAACCACGCGCATTACGGCAGCGGGACCGCCCGTGGAAGCGGCGATCACGACCATCGGAAATTTTCCGCCATTCTGCGCGGCAAATGCGGCGCCCGTTCCCTTCGCGGACCCTGCGGCCGCAGGCTCACGCGCTGAGACCTTGGAGCGAGATGCGGTGCGAATGACGCGGACTTTCGCCGCCAGCTTCAGTTTTCGGGTCAGGTCTTCCCGCACGTTCCTCATGTCGAGGTCGATGCCGCTCGACGGCTTGGGGACGAAATCGATGGCGCCAAGTTCGAGCGCCCGCAACGTGCTGGCAGCTCCTTCGCGCGATTCGGAGCTGACGATCACGATGGGCCGCGGATGTTGCGACATGATCATTTCCGTGGCCTGCAGGCCGTCCACGTGCGGCATGTTGATATCCATCGTAATCACGTCGGGACGCAGCGATTCCGCCAGTACAACCGCATCGCGGCCGTTGCGCGCCTGGCCGGCAACCTCGAGCTGCGGGTCGGCGTTGATGATCTCCTCCAGCACCTTGCACATGAAGGCGGAGTCATCCACCACGAGCACGCGGATTTTCTTTTCGATCCCTTTCGTCATATCAACCCTGCCGCAGCGGCACGCGTGCCGCTGGACGCACCTGGCTCGCCGAAGCGTTGGAGCCGAGCAGGCTATCTACGATTGCCATCAGCTGATCTTCCTGCACCGGTTTCGTCAGGAAGCCTGAAGCGCCTTCTTTGAGCGCTCGATCGCGATGCTTCGCTCCCGCGCGAGACGTCACCACTAGAACCGGAATGCGCCGCGTTACGGGATCCTGGCGCAAATGAGCCAGCAACTCATAGCCGTTCATGCGCGGCATTTCGAGGTCGGTGATTACAAGGTGGCATCCCACCTGGGCGATGATCTCGGAAGCTTCGAGGCCGTCGGATGCGAGCTTGACGCGATAGCCGGCCTTTTCCAGCATCCTGCCGACGAATTTCCGGACGCTGATCGAATCGTCCGCCACGACCACCACCTGGTCGTTCTCGACGGGGTCTACTGCTTCCGCGGGAATGCTGCCGGCCGCCACCGCTTCCGCGCCGGGCGCAAAAACGCGAGCTGCAGGGGAAGACGCAGGCAGTGCGTGCCGGTCGCTGGCGTCGGCTGACACAAGGCGATTCAGGTCGATCAACAGAATCAGGCTGCCATCCGAAGCGATCGTAGTTCCCGGAAACAGTTTGACGCGCCTCAGATAGTCGCCGAGGTTCTTGATCACAATTTCGTCCTTGCCCAGCACTTCCTCGACAACCACGCCCACCTGTTTTCCGGCCACCTTCACAATCACCATGTGGAAATAGCCGTTCAGCGGTTCGAGCGGCGGCAAGCCGAGTTGAAGGTCCAGCCGGACTACCTCCGTGACCACGTCGCGGACCCGCGTGAGCAGCTTGCCTCCGACATCTTCAATTTCGTCGGGACGCAGGCGCCGTATTTCTTCGATCACCGCCAGAGGCAATGCAAAGACGGACGTGCCGCACCGCACAAACAGCGCCTGGGAAATAATCAGCGTCAACGGCACCTTCACCGTGAAGCAGGCGCCCTGACCCAGTTCCGAGCGCACCTCCACTTCGCCGTTCAGCGCATGCACGTTCGCGCGCACCACATCCAGGCCGACGCCGCGGCCCGCCAGCTCGGAAGTAGAGGACGCCGTTGAAAATCCGGGCCGAAACAGAAATTCGCGGAGTTCGCGCTCGCTGAGCTCCGCTGCGGCGACAGGCGACATCGCCCCCGAATCAACCACGCGTTGCCGGACGCGCTCGTAATCGATGCCGCGGCCGTCGTCTTCCACCTCGATGAAAATGTGATTCCCGCGATGATAGGCGCGGACCGCGATCTGGCCCTTCTCGCGTTTGCTCGTCTCGCGGCGAACGTCCGTCCTCTCAATCCCGTGCGCCACTGCGTTGCGAACCAGGTGAATCAGCGGGTCGGAAATATGCTGAATGATGTTGTTGTCGAGTTCCGTTTCGGCGCCTTCGAGCAGAAGTTCCACGGGTTTGCCGGTGGCTTTGGCGGCATCGCGAACGGTTCGCGAAAGCCGCGTGTAGAGGTTGCCGATCGGCACCATGCGCGCGGCGGTAATCTCGTCCTGCAAGTTGTGCGCGAGCTTTGTGAACTCGTCGATATCGGAATCCACGCGGCCCATGAATGCCTCGAGCTGCGTGAGAACTTCGGTGACGTCCGCCGAAATTTCAGTCAAGGACCGCGACAGGATGTTTACGTCGTCGTACCGGTCCATCTCGAGCTCGCTGAATTCGAGCAGCTCGCTCGACATGATTCGCGGCGCTGCCACCGGAAGCTTTCCGCGGAACGTGTCCATTTGCGGCGGCTGGCTGCCTGGAATCAGTGACCCGCTGATGCGGCTGAACTCGTGTTTCTCCTGGAACTCCGAAACTTTTCCGGAAAGCCTGCCTTTCGAGAAATTCAAGACTTCGACGAGTTTCGCTAGCTCGGTGAGACGCCCCAACATTCGAGTTCGATTGATTACGAGCTCGCCGACGGCGTTCATCATGCGGTCGAGCCGCTCGAGGGAAATTCGAACCGATTTCGCCTGAGGCAGCGGTTGTGCTCCGGCGGGCCGTTGCGCGCCAGGGGATACGCTCGGCGCATCGGCAGATTCGGCAGAGGCTGGCGCACTCGCGTCGTGAGCCTCTTGCTCGGAAACTTCGGGAGTGAGTTCCACGATGCGCGCGAGTAGAGGGTCGACTGCCGCAGCCATTTCGGCGTCACTCGAATATTGCCGATGCAAAAGCTTCTTGAGCACATCGACGGATTCGAGGCAAACATCGACGATTTCGGCGTTCGGCTGAACCATTCCGTCGCGCAAGTAGCCAAGCAGGTCTTCGACGCGATGGGCGACCCCGGAGATGCGATGGAGGCCGACCTGTGCCGCTGACCCTTTCACCGTATGCATCGAGCGGAACAAGCGGTGGATGTCGTCAGGATTCGGATTTGCTTCGAGAGCCAGCAAGCATTCCGTTACGGCCTGCAAGTGCTCTTCGGCTTCCGGTATGAAAAACTCGAGAACTTCGTCGGGGACGTCTCCATCGGCAGGCAGCGTCGCGGCAAACGACGGGCCAGTGAATGCGTTCGGGCCCGACTCGGCGGTTCCAGCTTCGCTTGTTTCCGGCTCACTGGGCACTTCGGGAACCTGCGGTGACGGAAACGCAAAAGCGTAGCGCTGCTTGAATGCGGCGATGTCGGGGCTGGTCTCGACCCCCGTCGAGCTGATCTGCAGCAGATCGAATTCCAGCACGGAGATCGCGTCGGAAATGAATTCGGTAAGGGGGCCGTGCATATCCGGAGTCAGCCTCGCGTTCATGGCGTAGTGGAAGACGTGAGCCATCTTGGCGGCGACTTCGGAAAATTGAGGAAACCCGTAGCTCGCGGATGTCCCGGCAAGCGTATGCGCGGCAATGTAGAGTTTTTCCAGGTCTTCGGGTTTGGTCTGTGGCTCCTGCAAGAGCCCGGAATATTCCCGCAGATACTGGAGGTTCTCGGAAGCCTCCTGCAGGAACAGCTCCACTGATTCCTGGTTCGGCCCGTTCACAGCCTTCCCTCCACGAGCGCAGGCGCCTGGCGCGCCTCGCTGGCCGCCGGTTTCCGGTAAAGGCGGCAATCTCCGAGAACAATCGACTCGAACTTCATGGGCATGTGCGACAGCGTTTCCGCATGGCCCAGCAGGAAATATCCTCCGGGCTCGAGCGCTTCATAAAAGCGCCGCAGAATTGCCAGCCGCCGCTCTTCCGAGAAATACATGAGCACGTTCATGCAGAAGATGCAGTCGAGCTTGCCTACGTAGACGGACTCGATCAGATTCATTTGCGCGAACGAAACCATGCGCCGGATTCGCGGCTTCACCTGAAACCCGTGCTTTGTGGACGTGAAATACGTTTCCACCTGCCGTAAAGACACGTCCTGCAGGCTGCGCTTCGCGTAGAGTCCGCGCTCGGCATGACGCAATGCGCGCCGGCTCACGTCCGTCGCAAGAACTTCGATTTCCCAAGCCTCCGCGAACTTCAGCGATTCACAAAGCGTGATCGCGATCGAGTATGGCTCTTCGCCCGTCGAACACCCGGCGCTCCAGATGCGAAGCGTCCGCGGAGTCTCCCAAAATTTTCTTTCCTGCACCTGCGGGAGAATCGTCTTTTCGAGCGCCTCGTACACGCCCGGATAGCGGAAAAACGAAGTCTCCTGCGTCAGCAGCCGCTCGAGCAGCGATTCGTACTCGATGCTCGAAGCACGAACGTGGCGAAGCAACTCGCTGCCGCTCGACCAGCCCTTCTCGCCGAGGTGCTCGCGCACGCGCGTCGAGAAGAAGCGCTCTCGCGAGGAATCGAACAGAATCGCGGAGCGTTGTTCGATCAAGACGCGGATATCGTCGAGCTCAGCATCCGTGAGCCTCGCGTTCGTGACTGGATGTTGTTTCATGTCCGGCACGCCTCAACGCTGCCTTCGCGCCGCACCTGGACCCCGCACTATCGCGGCGAGCCCGCGGGAACCGGCGCGCGCGCATCCTCCACCGGCTCTTGCGACCGCCCGGATTGCGACCGGAACTGCGCCAGCGCTTCGTTGAGCTGCTCGGACAGTTTCACCATGTTTCCGACGGTCGAGGCCGTTTGGCGGGCGCCCTGCGTGGTCTGGCGGGTAATGCCCGATATGATTTGCATCGCGTTCGCCACGCCTTCCGTTCCGCGCACCTGCTGCTTCGAAGCGAGTGAAATTTCCTGAACGAGTTCGGCGGACTGGCGAACGACGCTCGAAATCGCTTCGAGCGCCTTGCCCGCTTGGTCCGCGAGGCCGGCACCGACTTCCACTTCGCGCGTGCCTTCCTCCATCACCACCACCGCTTCGTTCGTCTCGGCTTGAATTGCCTTGATCAACGCTGCGATGTCTTTCGTTGCACTGCGTGAGTGTTCGGCCAGCTTCCTCACCTCGTCGGCGACCACCGCGAAGCCGCGCCCCGCTTCTCCCGCGCGCGCGGCCTCGATGGCCGCGTTGAGAGCCAGCAAGTTGGTCTGCTCGGTGATGTCGTTAATCACGTTGATGATTTCCGAAATTTCCAGCGAACGATCGCCGAGCGATTTGATTTTCTTGGCCGTGGCTTGCACCGATGCGCGAATGCGCTGCATGCCTTCCAGCGTATCCCGCACGGCGCGGTTGCCCTGTTCCGCGGCGTCCAATGCGCGACGAGCTGCTTCCGCGCTGGCTTCCGCGTTGTTCGACACCTGTTTCATCGAAACCGTGAGCTCTTCCACGGCCGACGAAGTATTCGTAATTTCCTGGTCTTGTTGCGTCGCGCCGGCCGTCATGTCGTCGGCGGCTTCCAGAATCTGGTTGGCGCTGGTGCTGACGTCGATGGCCGCTTTGCGCACGCGCTCGAGAACCTTGGTGAAATTGTCGAGCATGAAGTTCACAGAGTCCACGACGTTGCCCAGCGCATCGTTCGTCACCTTGCCGCGGATCGTCAGGTCGCCGCGGGCCACCTGATTGATTGTGTTGAGCAGGTCCGTGATGCTGCGCTGCAGCGAATCCTGCGCCTGCTGGTTCGTAACGGCGTGAGCCACCTTCGCGGCGCTTCGGTTGAAGTTTTCGGCGATCAGCGCGAACTCATCGCTGCTCTCCACGTCCACGCGGGCGCGCGAGTCGCCTGCCACCAGGCGCTCGGAAAACTTCGCGAGCTCACCCACGGGCTTGAGCACGCGCTTGCTCAGCACCATGACGATCGAGATTGCGCCCAGCACCCCCAGCACGATCGCGCCGAGCAGGGCTCCATTGGAGCTTCCCGCCGACGTCGTTTCGGCGGCGTGCTGCCCGGCGTAATAGCCGAGCCCAATCGCCCCGAACAGGGCTGCGGAGATCCAGAAGACCAGCAGCCAGATGGTCGAACTCAAACGAGATTTCATGACTTCCTCCACGAAAAGTGCACGTCAGATTACCGGCGCCGGAAAAACGTCCGTGAGCCTGCGAAGATCCACCACCAGCGCCAGGCGATCTTCGTGCCGCAGCATTCCCCGGCAATGCGGCACGTCGGTCGGCGTCTGATCGAGCAAAGCGTCTTCGGTGGCAGAGTACGTCCCAATCACTTCGTCCGCCACGATACCGAGCCTCAAATCGTCCCGCTGGCCGTCGCCCTTCAAAGCAGCCACAACAACGTGCTTCGGCAGGAGTCCCGGACGCCTGCCTTCGGTGAACGCGATGTCCACCAGCGGCACGATCGTTCCACGCAAATTGAAAACCCCCATCAGAAACGCAGGTGCCAAGGGAATGCGAGTCACGATCGGCCAATCCACCACTTCCTCGATTTCGAGCACCAACAGGCAGAACCGCTCGCGTCCGGCGCGAAACACACAGTACTGGCGCTCGGGCCGCCGTTCCTCGGTGTAGATCTCATCGAGAAACTCGCCTTCGAGCGCGTCGGGCCAAACGGCGTTGTCATGCAAATCGGCCATCAGGCAAACCTTTTCACGGCGTTGATCAACTCGTCGGGCGTGAACGGCTTGGCAACGTAGCCGTTCGCTCCCTGTTGCTCGCCCCAATAGCGGTCGCTTGGTGCCGTCTTCGACGTCACCAGAATCACGGGAATATTCGAATATGGCCCGTCGCTCTTGAGATCGCGGCAAACCTGAAAGCCGTTCCGCTGTGGCATCACCACGTCCAGAAGAATCACGTTAGGCCGCTCTTCCTCAATCGCTTCCTCGATTTTCGTGGGATCGGAGATACCCACCGAATGAAAGCCGCCTTGCTGCAACATCGACAGCATTAATTTCACTTCTGCTTGCGAATCATCCACCACTAGAATTTTCTTCACGCCTGCCGTACCTCCTCCACAGAGCTATCCGACAACAATATTTGCAACTGTGCAGCCACGCCTTCAGCGGCTTTCGCGAATTGCGAACGCGACGTAAACTCATTCCATCCGCTGGACTTACAAGTCTCCCCAACGCGTCGCCGCGCCGGCCTGGAACGTTGAAATCAAACCTTCTGTCTCACACTGAGACTCTTTCTCACTGGCCTTCACTTCACTCGCAAGCGATGAGAACCGCTGCATGATCTCGTTGAGACGCAACGCCATAGCGTGAATGGTTCGAATCTGCTCGCGAGAGTTGCCCGAGACCTGGCCGGGCTCCAGCAGCAGCAGGTCGGCGTTGCCGACTACGGACGTCAGCGCGTTGTTCACGCCGGGGCGCATCTCGAGCATGTAGCGCCCGAGCGTGGCGTATCGTTGGCATTCAATCGCTTGCCGCTCCGCTCGCTGCGCTCGCGCGACAGCTTGAACGCGGCGTAGCGCTTCCATTGAAACGGTGATCAGAATCCGCATCCAGCCGTCATCGCGCGCAATGACGAGCAAGTGCGGGTGCTCGGCTCGCAGGGAAGCTGCTTCCTTTTCGTCTTTCGCTACATGCAGTGCCGCTATGGTTGGAAACGCGCTGAGAGAAGAGAGAATCTCGGCAGATTTGCCGCTGAGAACAGGGCCGACAATCACAAGTCCGTAACTCGACGCTCCCGACGGATGCCACACGTCGCTCGTCGCGAGCGTCATCTCCGGGATGTGCTTTTCCGCCTGCCAGCCCGCAGCAACCGTGCGCGCGAATTCCGTGTCATCGGAAACGATAAGGATGCTGGAGCAATTCAAACGGAATCCCCGTTTATTCCCCGATCAAGGCTGGAGCTTTTCTGCTTCCTCGATACAAGAAAGCAGGCGCTTCGTGCTGATTCCAAGATTCACGGCCGCTTCGGTGTTTTTTGTTCGCTTCGACTGCTCCACACGTCCCTGGAAATACGAAACCTCGCTTTTCGCAAGGACGAGCGCCGATGCCAGCGCTGTTTCTTCTCCCGAACGCTTCCGCTGGTCAGCCGCGACGCCAATCAGAGCGCGCGCCACAACGGCGCGGCGAAGGTCTTCGGATTCCTGGCCGCCTTCGGCAACGAATGCAGCCACTTCCCAGGACGAGAGCAGCACCTTAGTGTCTTGCAAAACCACGGTGGACATCGACCGGCCTCGCGATGGCGGAGCTGCGATGAGTTGCTCCCAGATCGCTTCCAGGCATTTCTCGGCCTCAGCCGCGGCCGTGGGTGCCGCAGGAGTATCGGCCACCGGCTTGTCATTCTTTCGCGCGGGCGCTGGAGTTGCAGCCTTTGACGCGTGCGCTTCGTCCTGCGCTGCGACTTCCGATCTTTCCGCCGACGCCGCGGGAGTAGCTGTCTCCAAAGAGGCGGGTGACTCGGCTGTGAGTGCTGGCGCATCGCTCTTTGTGGGGGCTGCAGTCGACCGTTCAGCGCCATGCCCCCAACCGAGGGCTTCTTCGAGGTCCGCCCGGAGCGCCAGAAGTTGCTCAAAGGCCCGCGAAACCGAGTTTTCCGTGTAGTCCTTCTGAAATGGCTGGCGCCAGTTTTCGCAGAAGAACCGAAGCTGAATCGTGCTTTCCGCGGCCGAAAATCCTGCGCGCCGGCAATCCACCGTCTTCACGCCACTGGCATCGAGTGCCTCCACAGCCTGCCGGACTGCGCTCAAGTCGGCATGCAGCAGGCGAATAAACGCGCGCCGCAACAGGAAATTGAACCGGCAGAACGCGACGAGCGCCGCCGGATCGTAAAACATGTCGCCTGCCGCATCCTTCAGCAACCGGCCCTGTTCCAGAAGGCCCAACTCCAGCATGTCGCGTAGGCTGTGACACTGTTCGGTCTTCTCGAGAATCTGCACGAGAGGCTGGCACCATTCGAGCGGAGTCGGATCGGCTTCGGCCAAAACAGGGCGCAGGACTTGCGAGACATCTTCGAGGTTGATCTCGTTTCGATAGAGCTCTTCCGGCGCGCACAGAGCGAAATACTGCACGAGCAGCAAGTCGATTTTGTCGCGATCGAGAATCGTCTTGTCGGGCTTTCGCAGCTGGCGTTGAACGAACGCGCGAAGCGTTTCTTCGCTGGCGTTCAGAACTTCCGGGGGAAGCTGTCGGATCTGGTATGCGCGAAGTTTGGTGTCGACGGCGTCGAGCCAAGCCAGGTCGCGATCGAAAACTTCGCGCGTCGGTCTCGCAGCCGGCGACTCGCCCGCGGGATACGGCGGCGGCTCCAAACTGAACTGGTTTGCTAGCGCTGCATACAGCGGATACGCGAGCCGTGCTGCGCTCCACTGAGCTGCAAAATCTGCAGGATTGGCAGCGGACTTTCCGCCGGCCGGATTCATCGTCGTCACAGGTGTTTTCGGGCTCATGGTTTGATGATCCAGTTCTCCACTTGACCAACGAATCGTGCCGCCACCGCTTTCATCCCCTCGTGGTACCGAACCGCCACCACCTTCGCGCGCGCGTCCAGTGATCCGTCCGAATTCACCACGCGTACGCGATCCTCGAATTCAAGCGGCAACGTCGAAGCGAAAAGCACCTCCTGCGAAGTGCCGAACTCGATCACGGTCTTCTCTTGCAAGCTTTGCCGGCCCGTCTCGATGGCCATCACGCGTACCGGAAGCCGCAGTGGCGAGGCGCTCGGGAAAAGCTGCGCCAATTTCTCCACGCACGTTTGATCTGCTGCCACGTATGCGATTCCGGCTTGTTGCGTCACAGGACCCCCGCGCCCTTCTCCGCTCTCCCGCACTGCTGATGGCGGGTTTTCCAAAATCGGCCGAGCGCAAACAGACGAATACGGAAATGGCGCACGGCATTGATTGCACGAAAGCAGCCAAAGATGGGTTCGAACCCCCTGACGTAACTGCCCATGTCTGGTTGCACTTACACGAGGCACAGATTGAAACGCGTTCGCAGCGTCTCAGCCTGATACAGATTCGTCTCAAGCGCGTCGCGCGGGCGCGATCCGATGCAGAAGGGAGGATGGGGCCAACTCCCGAATGATTCTGGATTATTCGTGCAATGCTTCGACGAGTTGCTTGCTGGAAGAGCCCAGGGGGATGTTATATCGCTTGAGCTTCCGGTACAGAGTGGCGCGGCTGATGCCGAGCATTCTTCCAGCAAGCGCTTTGTCGCCGCCGGCCTGTTCAAAGACGCGAAGAATCGTCATGCGTTCCAGGTCGGCGAGCGCCGTAGTGGAAAGCGCAGCATCCTCGCGCGCGAGCGCGGAATCGGAAGCGCCGCGAATCTCGGGTGTAAGATCGCCCACGTCGATTATTTTGTGATCGCCCAGGGCCACGGCGCGAGCGATGCAGTTTTCGAGTTCGCGCACGTTTCCCGGCCAATCGTATTGAAGGAAACTCTTCATGGACGCCGGAGTCACCTGAATGCTTTCGCTCGGGGCGTAGCGATCGAGGAAGCAGTGCACGAGCTGCGGAATGTCCGAACGGCGCTCGCGCAGCGCCGGGAGATGAACCGTCACCACGTTCAGGCGGAAATAGAGGTCCTTGCGGAAAGTGCCTGCGCGATACGCCCCTTCGAGGTCGCGATTCGTGGCCGCCACGACGCGCACGTCCACCGGGACCTTTTCGTTGCTCCCGACGGGCCGCACTTCCTTTTCTTGCAGCACGCGCAGCAACTTCGCTTGCAACTCGAGCGGAAGCTCGCCGATTTCGTCCAGGAAGATCGTTCCGCCGTTGGCGGCGTGAAAAAGGCCGGCCTTCGACTTCAGCGCTCCCGTGAACGCCCCCTTCTCGTGCCCGAACAGCTCGCTTTCCATCAGCGTCGGCACCAGCGATCCGCAATCCACGGCCACGAACGGCATCTGCGCCAGCGGCCCGTGAAAATGAATTGCGCGCGCCACCAATTCCTTTCCCGTGCCGCTTTCGCCCGTAATCAGCACGGGTGTGCGCGTGTCCTTCAATCGCGAAACCATGCGCAGGACGTCTTGAATCTTTGCCGAAGTGCCGGTGATCCCGTTCAAGTTGACGTCCACGTTCACGCGCTCCCGCAGGAATTGATTTTCGGTGACGAGGCGCACCTTCTCGGCCATGCGCTGCAGAAGCTGGCGTAATCGTTCCACGCGAAACGGCTTTTCGATGTAGTCGTAAGCGCCGTGCCGCATCGCTTCGACGGCCGATTCGATTGACCCGTGGCCCGTCATGATGGCCACTTCGGTGCGCGGCAAGAGTTCCTTGATTTTCCTGAGCAGATCGTCGCCGGAAAGGCTCGGCAACTTCAAATCCGTCACCACCAGCTCGGGTGGCGCAACCTCCACAGCCTCGAGGGCCGCTTCGGCTGTCTCGGCTTCGGCGCAAACAAAACCGAGGCCCTGGCCTACGGTCATGCAGAGGCGACGTATGCTCTGCTCGTCGTCGACCACGAGCAATCGAAGGCGCGAATCGTCTTTCAAGGCTTACCTATCGCTTTCTCCACCGCGGCCATGAGTTGATGAACGCGAAATGGCTTCTCCACACACGGCGTGCCCGCCTGCTGCAGCAAGTAAATCGTCTCGGCGCTGGCCGTGTCCCCCGTGATGAAAACGATCCTTGCTGCCAGTTCAGGCCGATGTCTCAGCAGCCACTCGTGCACGTCGGCGCCGTTGATTCCTCCGGGCGTTCGAAAATCCGAGATCACGCCGCGAAAATCCGCCGAGGCGAGCAGTTGCAGGCCGTCCGCCGCCGAAGGCGCCGTCACCACTTCATACCCACGTCGGTCCAAAGCGGTGCGAAGAAAAGCGGCCACGGAGGGTTCGTCCTCGATGACCAGAATTCGAGGCCGCGTGGCGGCAACCGCGCTCAGCTCCGAAGTCATAGCGCAGCCTCGGTCGCAACCAACTCCGGAGTGGCGGCAGCCACAGGAAAGCGCACCGTGAACGTGCAGCCGGCGCCGTCTGGATTATTTCGAGCGACAATTTCACCCCGATGAGCGCGAACAATCCCGTAACAAATGCTCAATCCCAGCCCTGTTCCCTTGCCCACTTCCTTGGTCGTGAAGAAGGGATCGAAAATGCGATCGGGGTGCGAAATCCCGGGGCCGTTGTCGCGGAACCTGATTTCGAGATGGCCCTTTTCGTGCGATGTCGTCACTTCAATTCGCCCCGGCCTGCGCGTCTCTTGAACCGCGTCGTACGCGTTGTTCAAAATATTCAAGAAGGCTTGCTGCAACTGGTGAGAGTCACCGAGGGCGAGGGGAAGATCTTCGGCATAGTTCTCATGCAGCTCTACGCCGTGATTCGAGAAGTCGTACGCGCGCAGCTTCAGCGTCTGCCGCAAAATCGAATTCACCTGCACCGGCTCTCGTTGCGCTGGCATCTGGCGCGCGAAGCTGAGAAGATTTTGCACAATCGCGCGAGTGCGTTGCGCTTCCTGCAGGATCACTCGCAATTCTTCCTTTGCCGTTTCGGGAACGCCGGGATTTTCCAGCAGCAGATCTGTGAATCCCACGATTGCCGCCAATGGGTTGTTCACTTCATGTGCCACTCCTGAAACGAGCTGTCCCAGGGCCGCCATTTTTTCCGTTTGCATCAATTTCGCCTGGAGGTTTGCGGCGTCGGTGACGTCGGTGATCACCACCACCACGCTGTTGATGCCGCCCTGATCGTCGCGCATCGGGCTCAGGCTCAGCGAGAACTGCCCTTGAAAGCCGTTCCCGAGAAGCAGTGGAATCTCCAGCGGATCGGTCGCATCGCCCTGAATCGTCCGTTCAAGGGATTGAGCCAGCGTCGCGCGGCGCGCCGGTGGCACCATCTCCGTCAGCGGGTGGCCCAGAAGTTCGGACTCGGCATATCCCGCTTCGAAGCAACGCTGATTCGCGTAGCTGATCAGGCCTGCCGTGTCGAGCACAAGGATCATACTTTGCGTGTTGTTCAGGATATTTCGATTGAAGTCGCGTTCGCGCCGGTAGCGGCGCTCCGCCTCGCGGCGATCCGTGATGTCCTTCAGGACGTGAATCGTCCTGAATTCGGTCTCGTTGTGGGCCCGAATCCTCGACGTTGAAATCAGATATGTGCGTCCGGATTCAGGATGAATGTGCTCCTCGCGCGCGGAATGCAAGTCGCGGCAAAACGGGCAGCAGCCAGGCTGCGCGGCCGCGCCAAGAATCTTCAGCTTCCCAATCTCTTTACCGATAGCGTCCGTGAGGCGAATATCCAGTTGGTTGGCAAGAACACGGTTCAATCGCAGCACGCGATTATGCGAGTCGTGGACGACGATGAAATCGGAAATCGCGTCAAAATCTTCCACCCATTGCTTGCGCGATTGCTCCACCCGCGAAAACAACTGGGCGTTCTCAATGGCCACGGATGCGTGGCTTGCCAGCGCCTCCAGAAGTTGCCGCTCGCTGGCGGAGAGTTCGCGCCCGAGATCGGTCAGACACAAGACTCCGAGAGGTTCTCCTTCGCTGCCGGTCAACCGGGCCAGCGCCACTTCCGACCAGGCGAGCGCTTCTGCAAGTTCGCGTCCCAACAAACGAGCGGCCGAGCCCGCCGGGGGCGTTGCTGGCGCCGCGGGCTGTGCCTCGGCGAGTGCGAAGGCCAGTTTCGACTGAACCGAAAAATCCCAGCGGTGCGCGGGTCCCGTTAGTGCTGCGATCTCCCATTCCGTTCCACGCCGCACCGCCAGAGCAGCCGCACGTGCACCCAGCATTTCAGAGGCGCGAGCCGTCAACCGGCGCGCGAACTCAGGGGCCCCAATCGACGGGTTAAGCTCCAGAGTCGCAGCCGAAAACTGCGCCAGCAGGCGCTCGAAGGGCCCCGCGAGTCGAGAAGGGATTTCCGCGGTCTTCTTCATTGTGCGCATGGAGGATAGGGCACGCCCTGATTAGCCTGTCGGCGTTGCCAAGGGACGTTGCTTATTGACGTTACGGCGCATTCTCAATATGAGTCAAGCGAACCGCGCCTCCGTGTTGCTTATCGAACAATCGAGAGAGTGTCGCAAGCTGAGACCCTCCATTGCGCGGCCACTGGCGTTTGAGACGGCCGGCGCCGGCAACATGCCCGCTCGCCTTGGCCTTCAGAACGCATAACTAAAACGTCCACAAGCACTTGCAAGGCTCTGGCAACGCCACCGAACACAATTCGATAGCACCCTCCATCATGGCATCACCTTTGCATTTCTTCAGGTGGGGTTTTCCGTTCTGGGGAGGAGACTGCATGAAGGGACGACTCGGATTAGCTGGATTGGGACTAGGCCTTGCGTTGCTGCTTGGTGGCTCGGCGATCGTTTCCTCCAGGGCAACCGCGCAGGATTCACTCGCTGAGACCAAACGGAAGGTGAAGAGCAAGGTGGTTCCGGAGTATCCGACAATCGCCAAGCAGTTGAATTTGGCCGGCAAAGTAAAGATCGAAACTGCGGTATCCGCCGATGGACACGTGATTAGCACCAAAGTTCTCGGGGGAAATCCCGTGCTGGCAAGTTCCGCTCAGGATGCCGTTAAGAAATGGCGCTTTGAGCCTGGTCCGAAAGACACGATCGAAGTTGTAGAAGTCGATTTTGCGGTGAAGAACTAGGACGCACCGGGCAAGGGGTGCTTCCTGACAGTCAGGAAGCGGAGGTTTAGCAATGACGATTGGCAAGAAATTGTACCTGGGGTTTGGCGCCGTTCTGGGAATCATGATCCTGCTCCTCGGCGTCAATATCTTCACGGTGAAGCGCGTACACGACGCGCGCGGAACCGTGAGCGCCACGGTGACCGACATGGACGCAATTGAGAGCGTCCGCTATCAGTTGACCCAAAACCGGCTCTTCCTCGGGAGCTACCTGCTCAGCGGTGACCTGCGCGACGAAGACAAGACCAACAAGGGCATCAACGATCTCCAGGACCTCCTGAACCAATCCGAAGCAAAAGTGACCGACACGATCCTGCGCGCGTCGCTATCTCAGGTTCAGGAGAACGAGCGCGACTGGTCCGAGAACTTCGCCAAGCCAATGATCGCGAAGCGTCACCAGGTGGATGCGGGCGATGCGACGGTGTCGGATCTGCAGATCTACTACCTGCAACATGATCCGTCTTCCTGGGTGAATAAATCCACAGGCGTGCTGGACGAATCGCGCCGCAGAGTCAAGGAGGCGAAAGATGAAGCCGACCAGTCCGCCACGTCCGCCACTTTCTGGAACGCAATCATCACGACTCTGGGCATGCTCTTCGCGGCCGCGATTGGCGTTCTGATCGCCTACTACACTGCGAAATCCATCAAAGACCCGCTGAATCACTTGATTGAGGTCGCGCACCGCATCGGAGAATCCGGTGATCTCGATCAATCGATCGATATCCACCGGGGCGATGAAGTGGGCGTTCTGGCTGACAACTTCAACAAAATGATCCTGCACTTGCGGGAGATGGCCGATGTTTCCGCGTCCATTTCCGAAGGCCAGCTCTCCGTAACGATCCATCCGCGCTCGCAGCACGACACGATGGCCAAGGCCTTCGCGCGAATGACCGAAGGACTCCGGGCGATGGTCCGGCAGGTTCGCGACAGCGCCTCGCAGGTGGCAAGCGGCGCCGGCCAGATGGCCAGCGCCTCCGACGAATCGGCCAAGGTCAGCGTCCAGGCTGCGTCGGCGATCGACGAAGTCACCAGCACGATGCATGAGATGAGCATCAACGTGCAAAACGTGGTCAAGAACACGCAGGTTCAGGCGTCGAGCGTCGCGGAGACGTCTGCCTCCATCGACCAGATGGTCACTTCGATTCAGCGCGTGGCCGACACTGCGAAGCTTCTCGTCGAGATATCACACCGTTCGCGCGAGGAAGCACAAACCGGAATGGTCACAATGGACAAAGCCACCGCCGGGTTGAATCGCACCAGCCAGGCGATTCAGTCTTCCTCCGAGATCATCGACGTGCTCGGCCGCCGCGCGGATGACATCGGCAAGATCATCGAAGTGATCGACGATCTGGCCGAGCAAACCAACCTCCTTGCGCTCAACGCCGCGATCGAAGCGGCGCGCGCCGGCGAACACGGCCTCGGCTTCGCGGTGGTGGCCGAAGAAGTGAGAAAACTCGC
>Ga0070761_10001136_pt1 | contig 16725 bp, 12 predicted proteins | sample HubBroMetageREF1_FD_66724 | JGI IMG/M metagenome (GOLD analysis project Ga0070761, IMG submission 66724) | Reference soil microbial communities from the Hubbard Brook experimental Forest, New Hampshire, USA - Hubbard Brook CCASE Soil... | ecosystem: Environmental > Terrestrial > Soil >... | reverse complement strand
ATTGCGGATGCGCGCATAATCAATGAGGATCTTGCGCATGGTATGCGCCGCGACTCCCAGAAAGTGAGCGCGATCGTTAAAGGTTCCCGGCTGGCCATCCGGGAGTACATCTCATGCACCAGGGCGGTGGGCTGCAAAGTGTGGCCCGCGCGCTCGCTCCGCAGTTGGGCGTGGGCGATCCGGCGCAGTTCGGCATACACCAGCGGGATCAGGCGGTCGAGGGCCTGCTTTTCGCCACCAGCCTGTTCTCTGAGCAATGATGTGACTGTCTGCGCGTTGGACATTTGCGAAAAGTTGGAACGCCTCAAGGATACAACAAGCAGGTGCGTTGCGTTCGGGAGGGACTGCGGCGGGGGCGGTTCGAGGATTGAGAAGGCCCTTTGGGGGCTTCCAGGATCGGGCTGGCGTGGCCGGTGCGCCCCGCTCTTGACGCAGACGCCCTTCCCGTTGTACACTTCTGTAGGCTACCAAAAGGAGCGGCAATGCCCCCGGACAAGCCCGACGTCCTACACGGCTCGCTGGCGCTGATGGTGCTGCGGACGCTGGACACCATGGGTCCGCAACACGGCTGGGGAATCGCCCGCCGCATCGAGCAGACCAGCGGCGATGTCCTCGAGTTGAACCAGGGTTCGCTCTATCCCGCGCTGCTGCGTCTCGAACAACTAGGCTGGATCGCCTCCAAGTGGGGCACGTCGGAAAACAACCGGCGGGCCAAATTCTATGCGATCACCCGCGCGGGCAAGAAACAACTGGCCGCGGAAACCGAAAATTGGGAGCGCATCTCCGGCATCATCGGCCGCTTTCTCCGGCCTGGCGGCGCGTCGTCATGAGGCGTTTGCGGGTGCTGTGGCGCCGGTTCGCCGGAATGCTTTTGAAAAACCGTCTGGAGCGCGACCTGGAGGACGAACTCGCCTTCCATCTCCAAATGGAAACCGCCGAACTGATTCGCCGCGGCACGCCGCCGGACGAAGCTCGCTCCTCGGCCCGACGCCGGTTTGGAGGTATCGCGCGCACCAAAGAAACCTATCGCGAAACCGGGGGACTTCCCATGATCGAAACATTTTGGCAGGATGTGCGGTTTGCTTTAAGGATGCTGCGGCGCAATCCAGGCTTCTCTTTGCTGGCGATTCTGTGCCTCACGCTGGGCATCGGCGCAAATGCCACGGTCTTCAGTTGGATCGAAGGCATTCTCTTGCGCCCGTTTCCTCTGGTCGCCCATCAGGAGCGCATGATGGCAGTCGCGGGAACGAATCGCGGCGTGCCTGGGCACGACGATGTCTCCTGGCCCGATTACCGGGATTTCGCGAAAAATTGCAAGCTCTTCGACGCTTTCATCGTGGATCGCATCACCGGCATCACGCTCAGTGTCGGCGACCGCGCGGAGCGGGCTCCCGCCAGCATTGTCTCATCGAATTACTTCGACGCCTTGGGTGTCCATCCGATTCTGGGACGCGGCTTCGCGCCGGCCGAGGATATCGGGCGCAATGCGCATCCCGTTACGGTGATCGGCTACCGGGTGTGGCGGGAGCGATATCGCGCCGACCCAGCTATCGTCGGAAAGAACCAGATGCTGAACGGCCTGCCGCACACCATCATCGGGGTGGCTCCAGAGAATTTTCACGGCACCTTCGTGGGTTGGGCGATGCAATACTGGCTGCCACTCTCCATGCAGGAATTGTTCGACCCGGGCGGGTACAAGCTCGAAGACCGCGGCGCCCGCTGGATCGAGGGTTTTGTGCGGCTCAAGCCCGGCGTGAGCCCGGAGCAGGCGCAGTCGGAGATCTCCGCCGTGGCCAAGCGCCTGGAGGACGCCTATCCGGCCACCAACCGTGGCCGCGGCATTCGGCTTTATCCCCTCTGGGAAACGCCGTTCAATAATGCCGGTACGCTGCTGCCGACGCTCAAAATCTCGCTGGCCGTGGCCATCGCGGTGCTGCTGATCGCCTGCGCCAACGTCAGCAACCTGCTGCTGCTCCGATCCTTGCAACGCCGGCATGAAATGACCGTGCGTCTGGCCATCGGCTCCGCGCGCCGCCGTCTTTTCGCGCAGCTTCTCACCGAAGGACTGATTTTAGCGGCTTTCGCGGCGGCCGGCGGATGCGCTCTTGCATACACGTGCCGGAACCTTCTGGTGCTCCTCCTGCCGCCCCGTGGCGGCGTTTCCATGTATCTGCCCGGCGGGTTGGATTGGCGCGTCCTTCTCTTGAGCGCCGGAGTTTGCGCCGTCTCCACGCTGCTGTTCGCCCTGGTTCCCGCCATTCAGGCGAGCGATATCGATCTGGCCGGCGCCATGCGGGCCGAATCCAGCGGCGTGGTTGGCGGCAGCCGGCGGGCGCTGGTTAGGTCCGTTCTGGTGCAGGTGCAGGTGGCCCTCAGCTTTGTGCTGCTCGTGGGAGCCGGTCTGCTGACGCGGAGTCTCCAGGCCGTGGAGGCCACCAGCCCCGGCTTCTCCACTGCCAACGTGCTGGCAACCACCATCGACTTTGCCGCCGCTGGATACAGCCGGGATCGCATCCGGAACTTCCAGGCGCTGCTCATCGAACGCCTGCAATCGCTGGCTGGTGTGCAATCGGCGGCCTTCACCGGTCTCGCGCCCTTCACCGTGCGCAGCTATCCGTCCGCAACGATCGCGGTCGAAGGCTATGAGGCGCCGGCGGACCAGCAGATTACCGTCGACTACGTCGGCGTGGGCGCCTCCTACTTCGCCGCCATGGGAATCCCTGTGGTCGAGGGCCGGGAGTTCGCCCGTAGCGATACGGACACCGCTCCGCCCGTGGCGATCGTCAATGAGCTGATGGCGTCGCAGTACTGGAAGGGACTCGATCCGGTCGGCCGCCGCTTTCAGGCCAATGGCCGATGGCTGCAGGTGGTAGGAATTGCGAAGATGTCGAAGTACCGCAACCTCACGGAAATCCCTCGGCCGTTCTATTACGCGCCGCTTCTCCAGACCGGCGGGGGGTCCGGATTGCAGGTGCGTACGGCTCTTCCGCCGGAGGCCTTGACGAAGGCGTTGCGCAGCGAGATCCAAGAAATCGATCCCAATCTGTTTCTCGGTGAAGTGATCACCATGCGCGATCAAGTGGGTCGCACCACCGCGGTCCGGAGGACTGCGCTCGGCATGCTCTTCGTGTTCGGTGGATTGGCCCTTTTGCTGGCTGGGATCGGCCTGTACGGCGTGCTGTCCTACACGGTTTCGCAGCGTACGCGCGAGTTCGGGCTGCGCATGGCATTGGGCGCGGACACCGCAGACCTTTTGCGCGGCGTCATCCGGCACGGCCTGACGCTCACCGCCGCCGGAATCGTCCTGGGGATCGCCGTTGCGCTGGTGCTCACAAAACTGGTCGCCGATATCCTCTACCATGTAAGCCCGCGGGATCCGCTGACCTTTGGAGTGGCGGGGTTGGTCATGGCGATCGCCTCCCTGGCGGCGTGTCTTGTGCCGGCCTGGCGTGCCTCGCGAACCGACCCGGTTCGCGCCCTCCGCTCATAATCGGTCATACCGCCCTGCCGCAGATTGGCCGTCCCACAACACCCCTCGGCGTGCCGCGTACCGGCTCTTTGGGACGCATGGCCTGTGTCTGGGGCGCGGTGTCCGCGGCGCTTGACAGCTTCGTCATAATAATCTATATGGACCTGACTGAACGAGTCACCATGAACGCGGAGGCCGCGCTGGCCGATCACCAATACGCCAGCTTCATCGATGTTTTGACCGGCATGGGCTTGTTGCACAACGTGCAGCAGTGGCACAACGGGCGCGTGCAATACCTGGATGAAATGATGCAAGGCGGCCCGGAGAAACTGCTGAAAGTCATCGAAATATTCCAGCAATGGGCGGCGCGGCGCGGTCTGCGGCGGGAGGATTTGCCGCCGCACGCTTCCTTCATCCCCAAGCCGCCGAAATACCACACCGCCAGTCGGTATCCGGTGCTGGAGCAGGCCTTCCGGCAGCATTTCGTCTCGCCGCAACTGCCGGAGAAGAAGCTGGAGAAGCTGCGGGAAAAGGTCAATGCGGCGGCCCCGGCCACGGTATTCTCCATCGTGAAGGAATCCAAGTGTTCGCAATGCAATCTGGAACTGTGGAAGGGAGATCTTCTGACCATGCAGGGTAACCAGCCATGGTGCATGGAATGCGCGGACCTCGATCACTTGGTTTATCTCGGGAGCGGCGATGCGGCGCTGACTCGCCGCGCGACCAAGCACAGCAGCCTATGGGCGGTAGTGGTGCGCTTCAGCCGGTCGCGCGGGCGCTATGAGCGTCAGGGCGTGCTGGTGCAGCCGGAGGCTCTCGAAAAAGCCGAGGAGGAATGTCTCGCCGATGCCGACCTGCGCGCCGCCCGCCAGACGCGCGATGCGGAGCGGCGGCAGGTCGAAGATGTCGACCTCGCCGCGCGTATGACGGAGAAGATCCGTGAGCTGTACCCCGGCTGCCCGCCCGAGGAGGCTCGCCGCATTGCCGCGCATACGGCCGTACGCGGCAGCGGACGGGTGGGCCGTTCGGCTGCCGGCCGCGCGCTCGACGACCATGCTCTGGAACTGGCCGTGGCCGCGTGGGTGCGGCATCGTCACACACGCTACGACCAGTTGCTGATGAGCGGCAAGGAGCGTGCCAACGCGCGTAGCGAGATCCGGGAAGACGTGGATGGCGTACTGGATCGCTGGAGTATACTCGAAGAGGAGACCGAACATGCCAAAGCCCAAGCGCCGGCCCATAGTCGTTAGCGGGAAATTCCCGAGTGACGACGAAGTGGCGGCGGTGTTGGGAATTTCGCGCCGACGGCAGAAAGAGCTGGATCGCATGATGGAAGAGTACTTCCGCCAGAAACGCATGCGGCTGAGCAAGACGAGCACGCCAAGAAATGGCCGCGATGACTGCAAAGGACCCCGCGCGCGCTGAGCCGCATAAGCCTTGGGTTTTTCTCAATTTCCCATACGACGTGCAGTTTGTGCGGCTGTACCTTGCCTACATCGCAGGAGTCTGCTCATTCGGGCTGACTCCGCGAGTTGCCCTTGAGCTAGCAGGTGGAGAACGTCGTTTAGATCGAATCATTGATCTTATCCTCGGTTGCCGTTATTCGTTTCACGATCTTTCGCGGGTGGAACTGGACCGTCGCCGTCCCCAGACTCCCCGTATGAACATGCCATTTGAACTGGGGCTCACAGTCATGGCTTCCTATCGGAACCCGAAGCAGCATACCTGGTGTATTTTCGAGAAAGATTACCGGCGTGCTCTAAAGTCCGTAGGCGATCTGGCTGGCTCCGACGTTTATAGCCATGGCGCACGGCCCACGGGGGTGCTCAGAGAAATTGCCAACGCTCTCGTCGCGGAAGATCGCGAACCTGACATTCGACAGTTAATGGCGGTCTACCGCGACGTTAGGGCGGTCCTGCCAAGCATTCTGAAGAAGCGCGGGACGAAGTCCTTGCTACGAAGTCCTGCTACGAAGCAGCCGTGTTTCGGGACTTGGTGTACGCCGCACAAAAGGCCGCCAAGGATTGCTTTGGGGCCGCTTAAGCCCAACACGCATGCTAATGATGGAACTGCGACCCTTCCACCTTAGACCGCAACCCCGGCTGCGTAGCGAACCAATCCAGATGCCGGCGGATGTCCTTCACCAGCATATCCGCCAGGTCGCAGGTGAACCCGTTACGCACCACCACGCGTTGCACCACCATCTCTTGCCGATTGACGGGCATGCGGTATGCAGGCACCTGCCAGCCCCGGTCGCGCAACCGGTCCGCCAGATCGTATAAAGACCAGTGCGCGCCCTCCTTCAAGGTCCAGGCAAACACCGGCAAATCGGTCCCGCGGCTTACCAGTTCGAATGGTCCCAGATCGGCGATCTTGCCCGCCAGCCGCACGGCCACATCCTGGCAGGCTTGGTGAATTGCGCGATAGCCGGACTTCCCCAGCCGGATCAAGTTGTAGTATTGGGCCACCACCTGGCTTGCGGGTCGAGAGAAGTTGATCGCCAAAGTGGGCATGGTTCCGCCGAGATAGTCCACATTGAAGGTCAAATCCGGATGCAGGTCCGCGGCCTCGCGCCAGATCACCCAGCCGACGCCCGGATACACCAAACCATATTTGTGTCCCGATGTGTTGATCGATTTTACGCGCGGCAATTGGAAATCCCACCGCAATTCCGGCTGTATGAACGGCGCTACAAAAGCCCCGCTCGCGCCATCAACATGGATCGGAATATCCAGGCCGGTTTTCGCCTGCAGCCTGTCCAGGGCCGCGCTTAACCCCTCGACGTTTTCGTAGTCGCCGGTGAACGTGCTTCCCAGCACCGAGACCACCCCGATGGTGTTCTCATCGCACGCCGCCGCGGCCCGTTCCGGATCGGTCACATGCTCGTCGCCTTCCAAAGGCACGCAACGCTCTTCAATGTCCCAATAGCGCACGAACTTATGCCAGCAGACCTGCGTGTTCGTCCCCAAAACGAGGTTCGGCCGGTCCGCCGGCTTGCCCGCTTTGCGCATCTTTTCGCGCCACCGCCATTTCAGGGCCAGTCCGCCCAGCATGCAAGCCTCGCTGGAGCCAATGGTGGACGTGCCCGCCGTGCTCTCGGGCTGCGGCGAGTTCCACAGTTTGGCGAGCATGTGGATGCAACGCATTTCGATCTCGGCCGTCTGCGGATACTCGTCCTTATCGATCATGTTCTTGTCGAAAGTCTCCGCCATCAGCTTGCTGGCTTCCGGCTCCATCCACGTGCCGCAGAAGGTAGCCAGGTTGAAGCGCGAGCTGCCATCCATGATCAGTTCGTCGTGGATCAGATGATAAGCCGTGGAAGGCGGCATGCCGTCGTCGGGAACGTCATGCCGGGGAGCGGGTCCCAATAGCCAATGGCGCGCGTACATCGGCCGCATGACGCGCAGTATTTCGTGAGCGGGGTGATCGTGGTCGTCCATCGCTTTGATAACGCCTTGAATAACGCTTTGATAACGTCTTGAATAACGCTTGGATATCACTCTACCAGATCGGCCACCGGTCCGCATTCACAGGTTTGTAACCCGCCTTTCATCCTGGGCGCCGCGACCTTCTCGGCGACGCAGGTGCTGATCATGCGCCCGAGTTCCGGAACAGTGGGCAGCACCGCTAGTGTGGAAGCGGGACAGCCGTAGGGCAGGCGCCTATACAAATCCTGAGGGCTTGATCCACCCTTAGCATCGTAGCAGCGGAAACCTGGCCATGGGTCTTCCCAAAGGGTGCCTCGTCGACACAACGAATCTGGTTGCACAACGCTACGCTGTCCTTAAACAGCCCACCCTCGCCCTTTGGAATGGAAACGTTCACCGGGTAGAGTTTGCGAACAATGCTCGGCACCCTCGATAGGAACCACAACGGTCATGGGCGAATACTGATTTCCGATGTCGTTCTGCACCACCAGGCACGGTCTGGTTTTCTGATCTCGTGACTCACTGCCGGGTCAAGGCAAATGTCGAGAACGGCGCCGCGAACTTTCCAGGCATCAGAATGTCTCGTAGTCGACGGACGAGAACTCCGCCGCGATCTTGCGATCCAATTCCGCGTTTGCCGGGTAACCGGCCGCAAGTTCCTCATCCAGCCTCTTGCGATGCAACGCTTCCAGGTACTGTTCGACAGCGGATCGGATCAAAGGAACTACGGTTGACCGCTAGCTCAACGGCGGCGCGCTCGGTATGTTAAAAAAGCGGCTCTGGGAAGTCGATGACGACTTTGCGGGATCCCCGAGCCCGTACTGATGTGCATTCGTGAAGAAGACAAACCCAGCCAAACCGCCCACCGGTCACGAATCTCGAAAAAGAAGCTCGCCGGCCTTTTCTTCAGTCCTGCCAATCACTTGCAAGTTCCCGCCACATTCCGGCCCCCGAACTCAAGCCGCCCGCATGTTACGCTCTTAGTCAAGAGACCGCCGCTCATTATCGAAAACCAGGCACGGCCGTTGTAATCGGCCCTTTGCTTAAACGGAATTTCTAATGCCGCCAATCGGGAAGGCATCATCCAACCCACGGGAAATTCGGTAGTGATTCGAACCACGACCGGAAATTGGGTTCGTCATTTTCGTAAGCACTAGTAAACAAGCAACTTATTGGCTTCGTTCGTAAGTAAATTGAGTTTATGGCACTTCGTCTCCCAATTCTTGCATCAAGCCCGGATCGCGAGGATGCGACACGACCACCTCCCACCAGCCAAACTAACCACCAGCCACCGCTCCGCCGCCGCACAAATGGCATAATGAAACCGGAGGTCTCCCTTTTGGCAAGCACCGCGTTGTCGCTCGAGCAAGAGAAAAACCCCTGGCTGGCCGCTGAAGCCCGCTTTGACGAGGCCGCCACCCGCCTCAATCTGGACGACGGTCTGCGCAAAGTCCTGCGCACCTCCGCCAAGGAAATCACCGTCCACATCCCCGTCCAACTCGACGATGGCCGCCTGGAAGTTTTCACCGGCTATCGCGTCCAGCATTCCATCGCCCGCGGCCCGGGCAAGGGCGGCATCCGTTTCGCCCCCGATGTCACGCTCGACGAGGTGCGCGCGCTGGCCTCCTGGATGACGTGGAAGTGCGCCGTCGTCAACATCCCTTTCGGCGGCGCTAAAGGCGGCGTCATCTGCGATCCCAATCTGCTTTCCCTCAGCGAGTTGGAAAGACTCACGCGCCGCTACACTTCCGAGATCATGGAATTCCTGGGCCCCGAGCGCGATGTGCCCGCGCCGGACGTGAACACCAATGAACGGACCATGGCGTGGATCATGGACACCTACTCCATGCACGCCCGCCACACCGTCACCGCCGTAGTCACCGGGAAGCCCATGGCGCTGGGCGGCTCCCGCGGACGCCCGGAAGCCACCGGCCGCGGCTGCCTCATCGTTTCGCTCGAGGCCCTCAAACGCTTCAAGAAGCCGCGCACCGCCACCACCGTTGTGATTCAGGGATTCGGCAACGTGGGCGGCATGGCGGCCAAGCTGATGTCGCGCGAAGGCTTCAACATCATCTGCATCATTGAATACGATGCCGCGGTCTACAACCCCAACGGCCTGGACGTGCGCGCGCTTTTCGACCATCGCGCGGAAACCGGCTCCATTCGCGACTTCCCCGGCGGCGAAAACATCGACAAAGCCGAAGCCATGTTCTTGCCCTGCGACATCCTGCTGCCTGCCGCGCACGAAAACGCCATCACCTCAGAGAACGCCGACAAGCTCCGCTGCCAGATTCTGTGCGAAGGCGCCAACGGCCCCACCACGGCGGTGGCCGACCAGATCCTGGCCGACAAGAAAATCTTCGTCATTCCCGACATTCTGGCAAACGCAGGCGGCGTCACCGTCTCTTACTTCGAATGGGTGCAGGACCGCGAGGGCTTCTTTTGGAACGAGAAGCTGGTGAATGAAAGGCTGCAGGAAATCATGGTGGATAGCTTTCTCTCGGTCGTCGACTTTGCCGAAAAACACGCTGTGAACAACCGCACCGCAGCCTATATGCTGGCGCTCGACCGCGTCGCCGAAGCCATCCGCCTGCGAGGCATCTACGCCTAGTGGGGCGGGCCTCCAGGCCTGCGCGGGTTCTCCAGAACCCGCTCTTTACTACCCAAATGACCCCTGATCCCTCCACCCCGCTGATGCGCCAGTACCACGCCATCAAACAGCAGGTGCCCAACGCCCTCCTCCTCTTCCGCCTCGGCGATTTCTACGAGCTCTTCTTCGAGGACGCCATCCTCGCCGCGCGCGAGCTGGAGATCACCCTCACCTCCCGCAACAAGGAAAAAGGCGCGCCCATCCCCATGTGCGGCGTGCCCTATCACTCCGCCGAAGGTTACATCGCGCGCCTCATCCAAAAGGGCCATCGCGTAGCCATCTGCGACCAGATGGAAGATCCCGCCGTGGCCAAAAAGCTGGTCAAGCGGGAAATCACGCGGGTGGTCACGCCCGGCACCGCCACCGATTCGTTGGCCCTGCGCTCGCACGAAAACAACTTCCTCGCGTCCGTCTCCCGGCTCGGCAATCGCGCCGGCGTCGCCCATGTGGACGTCTCCACAGGCGAGTTCCGCGTCACCGAAATGGACGCCTCCGAAGTCCCCGCCGCCATCGAACAGCTCGGCGCGCGCGAAGTGCTCTACCCCGCCGATCTGCCCCTGCTCTCGGCCGTTGATCAAGGCCCCCGCTATCTCCGCACCGATCTCGAAGACTGGATCTTCACCTTCGATTACGCCGACCGCACCCTGCGCGAACATTTCGGCCTGCTCTCGCTCGATGGATGCGGCCTCGCCAACCGCCCCGCGGCCGTCTGCGCGGCGGGCGCGATCCTGCATTACCTGCGCGAAACCCAGCGCGCCGCCCTCGAACACCTCGACCGTCCCACCCATTACGACCGCGCCGAGAGCATGCTGCTCGATGCCGTCACAGTGCGCAATCTCGAACTGGTCGAGCCGCTCTTCGCCGGCGAGCGCACCGACGCCACCCTACTCCACGTCCTCGATCAAACCCAGACCGGCATGGGCGGCCGTCTGCTGCGCCAGCGCCTGCTTCGTCCTTCGCTCGATCGCGCGGAAATCGAAGGCCGCCTGGATGCCGCCGCCGAACTGCTTCAGCAAACCATCCTGCGCGCCGAATTGCGCAAACAACTCAGCGGTATTTTGGATATCGAACGGTTGCTGGCCAAAATCACCATGGGCGTAGCCAATCCCCGCGATGTGCTGGCGCTCGGCCGCTCGCTCGAAAAGATCCCCACGCTGAAGGCTACATTCGAAACCCAGCGCGCCGCCCGCCTGCGCGACCTACACGACCGTCTCGATGAAGTCACCGAAGTGCGCGACCGAATCTTGCAATCCATCGCCGACGAGCCGCCTATCAATCTTGCCGATGGCGGAACCATCCGCGCCGGCTTCCATGCCGATCTCGACGAGCTCCGCGGCCTCAGCCGCAATGGCCGCCAGGTCATCGCGCAGATCGAAGCCCGCGAACGCGCTCGCACCGGCATCCAATCGCTCAAGGTCCGCTTCAATAACGTCTTTGGCTACTATATCGAAATCTCCAAGGCCAACCAGCACCTGGCCCCCGCCGATTACGAGCGCAAGCAAACCCTAGTCAACGCGGAGCGCTTCACCACGCCCGAGTTGAAGGATTACGAGCGCAAAATTCTGGACGCCGATGACAGAATCCTCACCCTCGAAAAGGAGCTTTTCGCCGACGTCCGCAAATTCGCCGCCGCGCATGCGCAACGCATTCGCTCGACCGCCGCGGCCGTCGCCGAAATCGATGTGACCGCCGCGCTGGCGCAAGTGGCCGCCGAGAACCGCTACGCGCGGCCCATGTTCTCCGACAACGGCGAGATGCGCATTCTGGCCGGACGCCATCCCGTGATCGAGCGCCTCGAACAGCAGGACGCCGGGCGCTTCATCCCCAACGACCTCTACCTGAATTCCGGCGCCGACCTGATCGCCATCATTACCGGGCCCAATATGGGCGGCAAGTCCACCTATTTGCGCCAAGCCGCGCTCATCTCGATCCTGGCGCAAATGGGATCGTTCGTTCCAGCCGATTCCGCCATCCTGCCCCTTACCGACCGCATCTTCACGCGCATCGGCGCATCCGACAACCTGGCCCGCGGCCGCTCCACCTTCATGGTCGAAATGACCGAGACCGCCGTCATCCTGAACACCGCCACGCCGCGCAGCTTCATCGTGCTGGACGAAATCGGACGCGGCACCGCCACTTATGATGGCTTGGCGTTGGCCTGGGCCGTAGTCGAACACATCCACGCCCGCACCCGCGCCAGGACGCTCTTCGCCACCCACTATCACGAGCTCACTGAACTGGCCGACCAGCTTGACGGCATCCGCAACCTGAGCGTCTCGGTGAAGGAAGCGGGCGACCGCATCATCTTTCTGCGCAAGGTCGAGCCCGGCAAGGCCGACCGCAGCTACGGCATCGAAGTCGCGCGCCTGGCTGGGTTGCCGTTGCGCGTCATCGAGCGCGCTAATGAAGTGCTGCGGCTGCATGAGCGCACCGAACACGTGGTCACCGAAGAGCTTTCGCCGGCGCCCGCGCACCCTGCACACCCCGTGCAGATCCAGCTTTTCGAGCCGCTCAATTACACCATCGCCGAGCGTATCCGCAATCTGAACGTCGATGAGTTGCGGCCCGTGGAGGCGTTGCGCCTGCTGGCTGAATTGCAGGATGAATTGAGGCGTCAGTGCGTGTAGCCGGCGTGATGAGCGGCACGTCGCTCGATGGCATTGATGTGGCTATTGTCGATATAAACGGCCGCCGCGTTTCCACTATCGGCTTCCAATCCACGCCTTATTCCGAAGAAACGCGCCGTGCCATTCTGGCCGTCTCGAATACGACGACAACTACGGGCGAAATCTCGCGGCTGAATTTCCATCTCGGTGAACTGTATGCTCGCGCTGTACAGCGTGCCTGCCACCGCTACGGTCCGGTCGCGTTGATCGGCTGCCACGGCCAGACCATCTACCATGAGGGCGGCGTCAGCACGATGCAAATCGGCGAAGCGGCCGTGATCGCCGAACGCACCGGAGTTCCCGTCGTCTCCGATTTCCGTCCGCGCGATATCGCCGCCGGAGGCCAGGGCGCACCATTGGTCCCCTTCGTCGATTGCCTCCTGTTCGGGCATCCGCGCCGCACTCGCATCGCCCTTAATATAGGTGGGATTGCCAACATCACCGTGATTCCGTCGGGCATCGCATTCGATACCGGTCCCGGCAACATGGTGATCGACGCACTCACGCGCGACCACACTCAAGGCCGGCGGAGCTTCGACCGTAACGGCCGCATCGCCGCGCACGGCAATCTGAATCGTCCGCTGCTCGACCGCCTCCTGGCCGATCCCTATTACCGCCGCAAACCGCCCAAAAGCGCTGGCCGCGAGCAATACGGCGCGGAATTCGTCGCGCGCTTGAAGCAAACCGGCCTGCCGCTCCCCGACCTGATCGCCACCGCTACCGTGCTCACGGCCGCGACTATTGCGATAGCCGCCGCGCCCTTCGGGCCCGACGAACTGATCGTCTCGGGTGGCGGCGCACACAATCCGCAAATCCTCGGGCACTTTGCGGCTTTCATGCCCGGAGTCGCGCTGGCCACCTCCGCCGACTACGGCATCGACGTGGACGCCAAGGAAGCCATGGCTTTCGCGGTCCTGGCGTATCAAACCTGGCGCCGCCGGCCATCCAACCTGCCCTCGGCCACCGGCGCCCGCAGACCGGTCATCCTGGGGAAGATCAACCTGTAACAATGTCGCGATTACCCCGTGTGCCACGTTGCCAAGCCCCGTAGTACTCTCCAAATCGACATTCTCCTAATCCCTAGTACCCGTTGCCCGACACTCCCAGAACAATCGGCCGATAAGGGTACGTGCGTAAATCGAGGGGTATATCCCGTATTGCTAGCGGCATAGGCCTGCTGTTCGCGAGTCTGGCAGCCTCTGCCGGCCCCGAATCGCGCGGCCTGACAGTCTTGACCCATGCGCGGGACGTCCGCAACCTCTCGCCTGGCGAGGCGAAACGGTCCTACCCCGTGCACCTGCGCGCGACCGTCACCTTCGTGGATACCGGTCCCGGCGAGCTGTTTGTGCAGGACGAAACCGCAGGCGTCTTTGTGTTCCAACATGAATCGGTAAGCGACGCACCGCTGCACGCCGGGCAGGTGGTGGACCTCACGGGGATCACCACACCCGCCGACTTCGCGACGTCCATTACCCAAGCGCACCTGAGCGTGCTGGGTGAGAGCCCCCTGCCGCCTCCGAAGCGGCGGCCGTTCGAGGAATTGGTAGACGGCAAAGAAGATTCGCAATGGTTTGAACTGGAGGGCGTGGTACGGTCCGGCCAGACGATAAAGGGCCGGCTTTTCCTCCATGTGGCTACCAAAGGAGGCGCCTTTGTGGCTGTCATGCCTGAGTTCCCCACGGATTGGAGCAGGAAATTGGTGGACGCCAAATTGGTGATCCGGGGCGTTCTGGCCGCCGTATTCAACGAGCGTCGCCAATCGGCGGGTGTCTGCATGTTCGTGCCCAGATCCGATTTCGTACGTATTATTGAAGCGGCTCCGCCGGATATCTTCCGTTTGCCGGAAGCCACCGCCGTTTCGGTAGGCCAGTTCCATCCGCTGGACGAACTGCAGAAACGCATTCGCGTGCGCGCCTCGGTAGTCGCCGTGGAACCCGGCATCGCGATGTATGTAGCGGATTCCACTGGCAGCCTGGAGGTTGCGCCAATTCCGGGTTGTGCGGCGCAACCTGGAGATCGGGTCGACGTGGCGGGATTTCCAGGCGTGATTGAGGGACGGCCCGGTCTCCGGGACGCGCTCTGCCGAAAAGTTGGGCGGGGCTTCCCCATCGCCATCGTTCCGGTGCAAGCGAAGGACGTGATTCCGCAACAGGTGCGCACCGACCCTTCCGGTTATGGCATCGCCGCCAGTACCCGTTACGACGGCGCACTGGTTCGACTGGAAGGTGTCCTGCTGGGGAGTTCGTATCTTCCGGAAGCCGCGACATTGCTGCTCAAATCCGTCGCGCAGAATTTTGCCGCTACTCTCCCCGCTGTCGCCGGCCAGAAGCTACCGCAGTTGGAGGCCGGCAGCCATCTGCGATTGACCGGGATCTGCCTTGTCACATACGATCGCTATCACCGCGCCCAATTCTTCCGTATTCTGCTGCGCAGTGCTGCCGACATCGTCACTCTTGCACGGCCTTCCTGGTGGACCCTGAAGCATACGGCTTGGGTGGTAGACCTGCTGGCTGTCGTTTTCCTCGCCGGCTCCGCTTGGATTTACTTATTGCGCTTTCAAGTGGCCACGCAAACCCGGCAACTGCGTCTGGTAAACGAGCGTTTGCTGGAATTATCCACCCGCGATCCGCTAACGTACGCTTTCAATCGGCGGCAGTTCGACAAAACACTCGAATCCGAATTGCACCGCATCGGGCGGTCGGGAGGGCCGCTATCCCTGGTCATGGTCGATATCGATCATTTCAAGTCCCTGAATGACATCTGCGGCCACCAAAAAGGGGACGACTGCCTGATCCAGGTCGTACGCGCTTTGCAGAAATCGGTTCACCGCAGTGCCGACTTAGTCGCGCGTTACGGCGGCGAGGAGTTCGCCGTTATTCTGCCAGAGACCGATCGGGAGGGTGCGCTGCAGATAGCCGAAGCCATGCGGACTGCTGTCGCGTCGCTGGCAATTCCCCATCCGGGTAGTGCGCTCGATCGCGTCGTTACCATCAGCGCGGGTGTCACTACAGTCCAGCCGTTCGCGGAATCGTCCTCCGTCCGTATCATAGAAACCGCCGATCGTGCGCTCTACGACGCCAAACGCCAGGGCCGAAATCGCGTGATTCACATAAAAACGGCGGCGGCGCCATCGTTGATAGTAACTCGGTGACGAGATCTGGCGTCGTAATCCCCGAAGGGGAGTGTATCTCCATGGCGAAGCGATTCCTCGTGTTTGCGTTTCTTACGCTGATTGTGGGGGCGATAGCGGTGCAGGCGCAAACCTCTGGCAAAACCCACTCGATGGGTTCCCTCGATAACGGTATTTATCAAGACGCGACTGGCGTTCAGTTCACTTTGCCGCCGGATTGGGTTGCCGTGAGCCACGCACCGGCGTCCGATGGCGCCCACACAGTCCTGCTGAGGGATACAATCACAAACGTAATTGCCACGGTTTGGCTGAAACCGCGGACCGTCGATCCGGCCAATATCCCCGCGCTAATGAGTCGTCGTCTCGATAGCAAGATGGCGCAGCGCAACAACTTCGAGGGCTACACCTACCGGACCGAAAGCGTGCAGAACACCACAATTGGCGGGAAGCCGGCCCTCAGCGCAGTCGCCGATTACGTGCGGACCGGCCAGAAAATGGTCGAGTATTTGACTTGGATCGATGGCGAGAAAAGCCGGGTCGCTTTCGTAGCTCGCATGCCCGCATCTGAGTTGGCCGACTTCCAGGGCCGATTTGACGCCGTGATTCAGTCGGCCCTGGTGCCGTAACCGGTCCAGCCGCTTTCCAAGGCAAAACGTCGAGAAAGATGCCGCGTCGGCGGAACCTCGTCTCTGCGCATTGGGGACGCCATTCACTCGGTCGCCTCGTCGCGCGTCCGCCTATTCATCCCACGACAACCCGCCCCGCCTCGACGATAAGGTCATGCAGCGCAATAATTTCCGGGACTACAAGTAACATGGTTACGTGACGTGGATCGATGGCGAGAAAGGCCGCGTCCTTTTCGTAGGCCGTGTACCGGCATCCGAATTGCCAGACTTCCAAAGGCGTCTTGACCCCGTGATTCAATCGGCTGTGGTGCCATAGTTGTGGGGCGGTCCCCCTGGACCGCAGCCGACGCCCTCGTCGGCCAGTCGCCGTTGGTCCGGACCGGCGACATGGTTGACACTTTGAACCCGGGTGCATCAAGAGCCCCGATTAGACACCTTAAAGTGGTGGTGAAAGGAGGAGCGGACCCTAAATTGTGTCAACGATGTTCCGGGCTGGACACCGTTGTCGGATCTGCCCCACCACTACTTTCCGATACAAAACGTAGAGAAAATGCGGTTGAGAATATCGTCCGCCGTGGTCGCGCCCGTGATCGCGTCGATCGGCCGCAGCGCGCCGTAAAGATCCAACAGCAGCATCTCATGCGGCACGTTCCCCGCCACCGCCGCGACAGCCTTCTCCAGATAATCGAGCGATTCGCGCAGCAGACGCTCATGGCGTAGGCTGGTGATGAAGCCCGTCTCCAGTTCCATGCCTCC
>Ga0070761_10001135_pt1 | contig 16726 bp, 17 predicted proteins | sample HubBroMetageREF1_FD_66724 | JGI IMG/M metagenome (GOLD analysis project Ga0070761, IMG submission 66724) | Reference soil microbial communities from the Hubbard Brook experimental Forest, New Hampshire, USA - Hubbard Brook CCASE Soil... | ecosystem: Environmental > Terrestrial > Soil >... | reverse complement strand
CGCACCGTAAGCAGTCGGCACGCTGTGCCAACAGCGAACAATTGCCGCGGCGCCAAACGGGAGTAAAGTTGTCCTTTATTTTTTCGCGCACGGCAAGGTGGCCCACATGTGGGGAGATGAACTCGAGAATTCGGCCCGTCGCAGGGTAGCGTGGGTCGCGGCCGTAGTGTCGCTCGCCGTGGTCGGTTTTTGCGGCTGGCAGTGGTATGCCGCGCGGCAGCACGCCGCCGTCCCCGTGCCCGCTGCGCCGGCTCCCGCCGCTGCGCCGGTGAGCGCGCCGCCCGCGATCGCGCACCGCATGCCCGGCGACGCTGCGGCTGCGGCCCTGCCGGCCCTGGCCGACAGCGACCAACTCGTGCACGACTCGCTGGCCGGAGTGCTGGGACGCGACCCGGTGACACAGTTTCTCGTGCCGCAGAACATCGTGCGGCACCTCGTGGTCACGGTCGACAACCTGCCGCGCAAAAAGCTCGCGGTGGAGCTGCGTCCCGTGCGGCCGACGCCCGGGCAGACCGTCACCGCGGCGCAGGGCGATCTGGTGACGCTCGGGGAAACCAACTTCGCGCGTTACACCCCGCTGGTGCGCGTGGTCAAGGCCGTGGATGTGAAGGCGCTCGCGGTGGTGTACGAGCGCTTGTATCCCCTGTTCCAGCAGGCCTACGAGGACCTCGGTTATCCTGACAAGTACTTCAACGACCGACTGGTGGAAGTCATCGACCAGCTCGTGCAGGCCCCTGAGGTGGCCGCGCCGATCCCGCTCGTGCAACCCAGGGTGTTCTACGAATACGCCGACCCGGAGCTGGAAGGCCGCTCGGCGGGGCAGAAGCTGCTGATTCGCATGGGACCTGAGAACGCGCGCGTCATCAAGGCGAAACTGAAAGAGTTCCGTGCGGAAATCATCAACCGGAAATAGGCTCCACGAGGATGAGTCATGAATGAGACTGCCGGCGCGGACGAGCTGGAGGTCAGCAGGCCACTCGCGCAGCTGCACTCGGTGCTGATCGCCGGCGAGACGCTGGAGGCCTGGGTCATACAACGGCGTCCGTACGCGTTGACGCACCGCCGCGTTCTCATCGCCGCCACCAGCGGCCGCCTCGTCGTGCTGAGCCGCCGGCTGCTGGGGGGGTTCGACGTCACGAGTATCCGCTGGCAGGATCTGGAAGAAGTCACGCTGCGCGTCGGCATGCTGGCGGCGCAGCTGTCGGTGCGCGCCGGCAAGGCAACCGATCTCGCCTCGCTCGGCGCGGCGGGTGCACAGCGCGTGGAGTTCCAGGGGCTGCGCAAGGAGCAGGCCCAGGCGGTCTACCGCATCTGCCAGGCACAGGACCAGGCGTGGCGCGAGAAGCGGCGCGTGCGCGAACTCGAGGAGCTGCGCGCCCGTTCGGGAGGAATCCAGGTCATGTCCGCCCCGATCTCGGGCGCAGGCGGATTTGAAGGTGATGCAGCGCACCGGCTGCAGGAAGCCAAGCAGCTGCTGGACGCGAAGCTCATCACCGACTCCGAGTACGAGGCGATCAAGGCGAGGATTGTCGCTTCCTGAGAGCGGCTCGCCCTCGCCGGCCCGGGAGCCTGACGGCGCGGCAGGCGTTTGACTAAATGCCCACGCTTTGCCGTTATGCACAAGTAATCCACAGGCCATCCACATGGCAAGTGCGCTAGGCTTGTCCCATGGCTATCCGTATGGCAATGCGCCTGCGCCGTCGCAAGCCCGTCGATAACGAAGTGCTCGGGACCTACAGCTTTCCGAGCCGCACCGTGCAGGTGCTCAAGACCGGGGACGACCGCATCCTGTGGACCTGCGATTGCGACAAGTTCCGCCGTCAGGAAGGTCAGCGCGAACCGCTGTGGTGCAAGCACATCGCCAAGGCAGCAGCCCGGCGTGCGCTGGAGCGGCTCACGCGCCGCGTGGCCGTCGGCCGCTCAATCGATCGCTAGACGCCGCACTCCATGATGCGGGCGGCCGCTTTGCCTGGCCGGGGGAGATCCGCTATCTTCGTCCGGGTGATTTGTAAGCATCCCGCGGGTCCTGATGCGCCGTGAAGATCCGCGTCCTGGGGTCGGCTGCCGGCGGCGGCTTTCCGCAGTGGAATTGTAACTGCCGTAACTGCGCGGGCCTGCGCAACGGTACGCTGCGCGCGCAGGCCCGCACCCAATCCTCGATCGCCGTAAGCGGCCAGGACGCCGCGCAATGGGCGCTCGTCAACGCCTCCCCGGACATCCTGGCGCAACTCAAGGCGAATCCGGTGCTGCAGCCGGCGCGCGCGCCGCGCGATACCGCCATCGTCGCCGTGGTGCTGGTCGATGCGCAGATTGATCACAGCACCGGCCTTTTCATGCTGCGCGAATCCAACCGCCCGCTGCAGGTCTGGTGCACCGACAACGCCTGCGAGGATCTGACGCGCGGCAACCCGATCCTGCGCGTCCTGTCCCACTACTGCGGAGTCGAGCGTCGCGAACTTAAGGCCGACGGCCACGAATTCACGCTCGATGGGCTGCCAGGAGTGCGGTGGCGCGCGCTCGCGGTGGCGAGCAAGCCCGCGCCATTCTCCCCGCATCGCGACGCGCCCCAGGCCGGCGACAACGTGGCACTGGTGATCAACGACAGCGCGAGCGGTGGCGGTGCGGTTTACGCGCCGGGACTGGGCGCGATGGAGGCGCCGGTATGGCGCGCCATGCAATCGGCCGCCTGCGTGCTCGTCGACGGCACGTTCTGGAGCGATGATGAGATGATCGTGATGGGGGTTTCGAAGAAGCGCGCCCGCGACATCGGCCACCTGCCACAAAGCGGCCCGGGCGGTATGCTCGAGTGGCTGGAGAAGCTGCCCGCCGCCACCCGCCGGATCCTCATCCACGTGAACAACACCAATCCGATTCTCGACGAGGACTCCGCTGAACGCGCGCAACTGACAAATCGCGGCATCGAGGTCGCCTGCGACGGCATGGAGATCGAGCTGTGACGGGCACGCCGTGGACACGGGTTGAATTCGAGCAGCAGCTGCGTGAGCGCGGCCGCGCCTACCACATACATCACCCTTTCAACGTCATGCTGAATTCCGGCAAAGCGTCGCGCGAGCAGATTCGCGGCTGGGTGGCGAACCGCTTCTACTACCAGGTCAACATCCCGGTGAAGGATGCGGCCATTCTCGCCAACTGCGAGGAGCGCGCGGTGCGCCGCGCCTGGGTGCAGCGCATCCTCGACCACGACGGTTATGGGGATGACCCGGGCGGCATCGAGGCGTGGCTGCGGCTGGCCGCGGCGGTGGGACTGGAGCGCGGCCCGGTGGAGAGCCTGACGCAGGTCCTGCCCGGTGTGCGTTTCGCGGTGGATGCCTACGTGAACTTCGCCCGCCGTGCGCCCTGGCCGGAAGCGGTGTGCGCCTCGCTCACCGAGCTTTTCGCGCCGGAAATTCATAAGCAGCGCCTCGCCGGCTGGCCCGAGCACTACCCGTGGATCGATCCGGCGGGCCTGAGCTACTTCCAGAGCCGCGTAACCCTTGCGCGCCGCGACGTCGAATTCGGGCTCGCCGTGACGCTGGAGCGATTTACCACGCGCGCCGCGCAGGAGCGCGCGCTGCAGATCCTGCAGTTCAAGCTCGATATCCTGTGGCAGATGAACGATGCGATGGCCGGCGCCTACGCAAGTGACGCTAAGTGACTGACACGGCGAACGACATCCCGCTTGACGCCCGGCCGGTGATTGCGCACGGCATGCGGCTGCAGTGGGAGCCGGCGCAGGACGCGCACGTGCTTCTGTACCCGGAAGGGATGGTGAAGCTCAACGGCAGCGCCGGCGCCATCATGAGCCGCTGCGATGGTGTGCGCACCGTCGCCGACATCGTCGCGGACCTGGAACGCACCTACAAGCAGAGCGGACTCACCGGCGACGTGCTGGCGTTCGTCGCGATGGCAGTGGGCAGACACTGGCTGGAAGCGCGCCCGTGAACGCAACGCCAGTCGGCCACGCTCTGGGCGCACCGGGCGCCGCTCCCGGCGGCGCGCCTGGCACAGCGCAACCGGCGCACGTAGTTGGGCCGCCGCTGTGGCTGCTGCTGGAGCTCACCTACCGCTGCCCGCTGCATTGCGTGTTCTGCTACAACCCGACGGAATTTGCCAGTACCGGACCGGAGCTCGCGACCGCCGACTGGATCCGGGTGCTGCGCGAGGCGCGCTCGCTCGGTGCGGTGCAATTGGGGCTCTCGGGCGGGGAGCCGCTGGTGCGCGATGACCTGGAGGAGATCGTCGGCGAGGCGCACGCGCTCGGGTTCTATATCAACCTGATCACCTCCGGGATCGGCATGACCGAGCCGCGTATCAAGGCGCTGAAGACTGCAGGTCTTGATCATATCCAGCTGTCCTTCCAGGACAGCACGCGCGAGATGAATGATTTCCTGAGCAGCACCCGCACCTTCGAGCTCAAGACCAAAGTGGCGGCGCTCATCCGCGCGCACGATTACCCGATGGTGCTGAACGTCGTGCTGCACCGGCACAACATCGACCATGTCGGGGAGATCCTTGCCATGGCCGAGCGCATGGGTGCGCAGTACGTCGAGCTGGCGAACACCCAGTACTACGGCTGGGCGTGGCTCAACCGCGAGCAGCTGCTGCCGAGCCGCGCGCAACTGGAGCGCGCGGAGGCCACCACGCGGACCTTTCGCGAGCGCGTCGGCGATGCGATGCAGATCTACTTCGTGGTACCGGACTACTTCGAGACGCGGCCCAAGGCCTGCATGAGCGGACTCGGGTCGGTGTTTCTGGCCGTCGCACCCGATGGCACGGCGCTGCCGTGCCACGCGGCGCGCATGCTCCCGGGCCTGGAGCTGCCGAACGTGCGCGACGCGCACATCCGCGCGATCTGGTACGACTCGCAGGCCTTCAATCGTTTCCGTGGTGACGCGTGGATGAAGGAGCCGTGTCGCAGCTGCCCGGAGAAGGTCAAGGACTTCGGCGGCTGCCGTTGCCAGGCGTATCTGCTCACGGGCGATGCCGCCAATGCCGACCCGGTGTGCGATCTGTCCCCGCACCACGCGCTCGTGACCGAGGCGGTAGCGCGGGCTGAGCGCGCTGTTGGCGCTGCCGCCGGCGCAGCGCGCGCGCCGGCGCTCACGTTCCGCGACCACCGCGTATCCATCCCGGTAGTCATCGAGGGCACAGCGGTGCCCGAGGAGAAACGCACGTGACCTCCAGGCGAACCTTTCTGCAGACAAGTGCTGCGATGACGGTCGGTGCGGCCGGCGCGTCGCAGGCATCCGGCGCGACGGAAAAAAGTGCAACGGCCGGCAAGTACAGTGGCCCTCACGAAATGCCGGCCAATGTCACCCTGCTGTCCATGCGCAATGCCGACGGTTCCGAAACCCTCGGTGTCAGATTCGGCGACGACGCCGTGCTGGACGTGCGCAAGGGGAGCCAGTTGCTCGGCATCGCAGCCCCGCTGACGCTCGAGGAGTTGCTGAAGGAAGGCAACGCGAGCGGGCTCGATAAGCTTATCGCGGCCGCACGGTCCTCCGGCAGGGCCAGGGCTGCCATGGTGAAGGAATCCGCCATCACCTTCGGCAGACTATTCACCAACCCGGGCAAGATCGTATGTATCGGGCTGAACTACCGGGCACACATTCAGGAAGCCAACATGAAGCTTCCCAGCGTGCCGATACTGTTTAACAAGTACAACAATGCGCTGGCGGCTCACAATTGCACGATCAAACTCCCGCCCCGCGACATTGCCTACAAGTTCGACTACGAAACGGAGCTGCTGATCGTCATGGGCAAGCAGGCCCGCAACGTAGCTGAGGCCGAGGCGCTGAACTATGTGGCGGGCTATTGCACCGCCCAGGACTTCTCGGCACGCGACCTGCAGTTGGAAACTCCGAGCGTTCAATGGATGATCGGCAAGACCCTGGATGATTTCGGCCCCATAGGGCCCTACTTTGTGTCGGCAGACCTGGTCGGCGACCCCAACAACCTGAAGATCGAGACGCATGTGAATGGTGAGGTACGCCAGTCGTCCAACACCAGTTCCATGATCTTCAACCCGCAAAAGCTCATCGCCTACATCACCAGGATGTGGACCCTTGAGCCCGGTGACATCATCTGGTCGGGGACCCCCGAGGGCGTCATTCTCGGCTATCCCAAGGAAAAGCAGGTGTGGCTGAAGGCCGGTGATGAAATCGTGAGCAGCATTGAAAAGCTTGGCGCGCTGAGATTCAAGCTCGCTTAGCGGCGGGCGTCAGGCTTGCTATCCTTGCAGGCGCATGGCCATACGACCGGTACTGAAGATGGGAGAACCGCTGCTGCGCGCGGTGGCGGCACCGGTCACGCAGTTCGACGCTGAGCTGCTGGCGCTGGTCGCCGACATGGATGACACCATGCGGGCCTTGAATGGCGCCGGCATCGCCGCGCCGCAGATAGGCGTCAGCGCGCGCGTGGTCATTTTCGAGCTTCAGGACAACCCGCGTTATCCGCACCTCACGCCGGTGCCGTACACGGTGCTGGTGAATCCTGTGCTCACGCTTCTGGGGTCGGAGCAGGATGAAGGCTGGGAAGGTTGTCTGTCGGTGCCGGGGATGCGCGGCCTCGTGCCGCGCTCGCGGCGCCTGCGTTACCGTGGCTTCGATGCGCACGGCACCCCCATCGACCGCAGCGTCGAGGGATTTCACGCGCGCGTCGTGCAGCACGAGGTGGATCATCTTGATGGGATACTGTTTCCACAACGCGTGCGCGACCTCGCCAACTTCGGCTTCGAGGATGCGCTCGCCGGACAGATGACGCCGATGCCGGATTGAAGCCATGCGGGGAGACAAGCCAATGAGTCAGCACGTCACCGGCCCCTTCGACGTAAAAATCACCCCGCAGAAGCCGGATACCCAGATTGCGCGCGCCGCCAATCTCGGCCGCCTCACCATCGACAAGCGTTACCACGGGGATCTGGAGGCCATCGCCAAGGGTGAAATGCTCGCCACCCAGACCGAGGTGAAGGGCTCCGCCGGCTATGTCGCGATGGAGCGGGTTACCGGCAGGCTCAAGGGACGTAACGGCAGCTTTGTCCTGCAGCACAACGCCACCATGAACCGTGGCACGCCGGAACTCGCCGTCACCGTGGTGCCGGACTCCGGCACCGGGGAGCTGCGGGGCTTAAGCGGCAAGATGCGCATTGTCATCGGCTCCGATGGCGCGCATTCGTACGAATTCGACTTCAAGATCGAATCTGAATGAACGGGTCACGCACGTCGCGCTGCATGCGGATCGCAGCCTCCACGCCCTGGTAGTAGCCGGGAATGCGCGCCAGCTCCCGGTAACCGAGCGCGGCGTAGAAGGCGCGCGCGCCCGCGTTTTCCGACCGCAGTTCCAGCCCGATGATGAAGCTGCCGGCGGTGAGCGCGGTTTCCTCCAGCCACCTGACGAGGCGCCGGCCGACGCCACGGCGGCGGTGCAGGGGATCCACCGCCAGCAGATTCAGGTGAGCGATCTCATCGGTGTAGCGCATGATCGCAAAGCCGGCGGTCACCGCCCCACAGCGCGCCCGCAGCACGACGCTTTCGGGGTGGCGTATGTGTGTGCGGATGCGCTCGCATCCCCAGGAGGGCCTGAGTCCGCCTTCCACCAGCTGCTGCGACATCGCCGCCAGCAGCGCGGCATCGGCGAGGTGGGCGGGTTCGAACTGGTAGCTGTCCACGGCGCGCACTTCAGGCGAGGGTGTGAAACACCTGCTGCACGTCGTCATCCTGCTCGAGGCGATCGATCACGGTGAGCGCCTCCGTGGCCTGTGCCTCGGGCAGCTGTGTCGGCACGGTGCAGATGTATTCATGTGTGGCCGACAGTGGCACGAGGCCGCGCGCTTCGAGCGCTTCCTGCAGCTTGCCGAAATCAGCGAACGCACAGCGGATCACCAGCTGTGGCTCGCCCTTCTCGCCGCTACTTTCGCCCATTTCCTCCAGGCCGTGATCAATCAGGTACAGCTCCAGGTCATCCTGATCGAGGCCCTGGGGGTTGAGGCGGAACACGCCCATCTTGCTGAACAGGAAACTGACCGATCCGTTGGTGGCGAGGTTGCCGCCGCCCTTGGTGATGATGTTGCGCACGGATGCAACCGTGCGCGTCGGGTTGTCCGTCGCGGTCTCCACCAGCAGCGCCACCCCATGCGGGGCGTAACCCTCGTACAGCACCTGCTGGTAGTTGGCGGCGTCACGCCCGGCGGCGCGCTTGATGGCCGCCTCGACCCGGTCCTTGGGCATGTTGACGGCGCGCGCGTTCTGGATGGTTCGCCGTAGCGTCGGGTTGGACGCCGGGTCGGCCCCGCCGGCCTTCACGGCCATGGTGATGTCCTTGGCGATGCGCGCGAACTGCTTCGCCATGCGGTTCCAGCGCGCGAACATCGTGTGCTTGCGGACTTCGAAGATGCGTCCCATGGCGGCATGGTGCACCAAGCACGCAGAGCCTGCCAACCGCGAGGAATGCCATGTTTGCGCCGGCAAAAGCCCGTGCGCTTGGAACGCAGTGAATGGATTGGCTGACGCAAGAGCCGCCATCGCAAGCGATCTTTTCGCCAGCAAAAGCCACGCCTTTTGCTGGCGAGTTTTCCGCAGACGATCGGTGGGCCTGCCGGACGGGCCACAGGCCCGTTCGGCCAATCTAACTACGCGAGTTGTTCTTGCAGGACGCGCATGCGCCGCATCTGCAGACTCAGGCGGCGCTCGATTTCCCGCAGCTTGCTCTGCAGGTCCACCTGCTCCCACTGTTCAAGCACCGCGCGCTTCTTCTCTTCGAGCCACTCGTCCTTGACCCGCGCCCAGTCGGCCAACGCCGCAAGAAAGCTCTCGTACTCGTGCGCGATGCGTGCGCGCAGCGCTTCCAGGTGCTGCGCGTGTCCGCCGGATGGCAGCGTCGCGAGCCGCGCCTGCGCGCGATTGAACTGCATGGTGAGGAGCGCGCGCTGGATCTGGAATCTCGGGGTGCGCTTCAGCCGCCAGGTAAGACCGGTATGCTCAAGTGCACCGATCAGCCACTTGCTCGGATCCCACTGCCACCAGCGCACGCCGTTGCGGTAATCATGCGTGAAAATATGGTGGAAATTGTGGTAGCCCTCACCGTAGGTGATGACCGCGAGCACCGGGTTGTCGCGCGCGGTGTTTTCCTCGGTATAAGGCCGCGTGCCCCACATGTGGGCGAGCGAGTTGATGAAGAAAGTGACGTGGTGGCTCCACACCAGGCGCAGCACGCCGGCGAGGATCAGCATGCCCCACACATCGTGGAACAGGAAACCGACCGCGAGCGGCAGACCGAAGTTGGCGGCGAGCGCGAGCGGCAGGTAGTAGCGATGCTGGAAAGCCAGCATCGGGTCCTTCTTCAGATCCGGGATGTTGCTGAAATCGGGCAGGCCACTTGGGTACTCGCGCAGCATCCAGCCGATGTGCGAGAACCAGAAGCCGCGCCGTGCCGAGTAGGGGTCCTTGTCCTCATCGTCCACGTGCAGATGATGCCTGCGGTGCCCGCTGCACCAGGCGAATACGCTGTTCTGCAGGGACATGGTGCCGAAGATGAGAAACAACACCCGCAGGCTCCAGTGCGCCTCGTAAGTGCGGTGCGCCCACAGCCGGTGATAGCCCGCCGTGATCGCCATGCCGTTGGCAACCAGGAAGAACGCGAATACGCCCCACTCGGCGGCCGAGAAGCCGTGCTTAATCGCGTACCACGGCACCAGGATGGCCGCAGCCGCAGCGGTCAGCGTGAACATCAGGAGATTCGTCCAGATGATCGGGGCACGCTCTTCAGTGATATTGGCGGACATGCTTGGTTAAACAAGGGCTTGGGAGAGGGGGCCCGTAACTTATCACGGCTGCGGGCGCGAAGTGGGACTTAAGTAGTTATTGGGGACGAACGCAGGCGCTGCAAGCGCCTGATTGGGATGCATTCCCGGGGCAGACCGGCTCTTAAGCTTGGTCTTAAGCAGCCAGGGAGAGTCGCGCCGGCGCCCCACACCACCTCGCGGGTGCGCAGGTCCGCGTGGGCGCCTCCGATCGTCCCGCCGTGTGCATCACGCTTCCGGGTCGTCGGCATTCGGATGAAACAATTGCTCGCCGTTGATTGTGTAGTCGCCGATGGCTTTCTGTCCTGCGGGCGATACCAGCCAATCGATGAACTGCTGCCCGAGCACTTTCTTCACGTGCGGATGCTTCAGAGGATTCACCAGCATGACGTCGTACTGATTCAGCAACCGGTGGTCGCCTTGCATCACAACGATCAGGTCAATCTTGTTCTTGAACGAAAGCCAGCTGCCGCGGTCCGAGAGGACGTAGGCATTGATGGCTGACGCGGTATCAAGCGCGCCGCCCATGCCCTGCTCGACATTCATGTACCAGGTACCCTTTTCCGCGCCTATGTCGATGCCGGCGAGTCTCCACAGATCGAGTTCGGCGATGTTCGTGCCCGACCTGCCGCCTCGCGCAATGAAGGGAGCACGCATGGCCTTGAGCCTCTTGAGCGCGGCAACGATGTCGTTCGATCCCTTGAGACCGGCCGGATCACTCTTTGGTCCGATCAATACGAAGTCGTTATACATCACGGGATAGCGCCTGACGCCGAAGCCCTCGGCGAGGAACTTTTCCTCGGCCGACCTGGTATGGACGAAAACGACATCGGCATCGCCGCGACGGGCGGTATCGAGCGCCAAGCCGGTGTCTTGTGCCACGACTTTGACGTCGGTACCGCTGCTCGCCTTGAACAGCGGCAGGATATGGTCAAAAAGCCCGGAGTCCTGCATCGATGTTGTCGAAGCGACCACGATGGACTTTGTCTGTGCGAAAGCAGACGTGCCGAAGAAAAGGCTGGCTGTGATGGCAACGAAATAGCGGCGATTCACCATGACGGTTACCCCAATTAACTAGATCCGCAGTTCGCCGGCAATAAACTTCTTCGCCTCGTGGGTTTGTGGAGACGTCCGCGGCACCTCTGTCACTCCTTCCCGTCCTGCACGGGTGCCATCTTCACAGCAACGACGCCCTTGATATCTTCGATAGCCACCAACAGTGCTTCAATGCCACGCCGCCCGCGCAATTGCACATGAAGGGAGCGGATTTCCGTTTCAGCAGTCGCGTCCCCCTCCACTGCAAGCTCCTGGACCAGGAACCCCCGCCCCATGCACATCTGCATGAGTTTCTCCACGGCGCCCTTGCCTGGGGAGTACCGCACATGAAGGTCCGCTCGTTTAGACGGAATCCGGCGAGCGATGCCCGTGTAGCCATAGACCACCAGAAAATGAGCGCCGGTCACGAACAGCGCTAACAGTGGGAGCCCAGCGCCGCACGCCATGCCTACGGCTGCCGTGAGCCAGATGATCGCCGCCGTGGTGAGTCCACGAACAACGTCGCGCTGCACAAAGATTAGTCCGCCCCCGATGAAGCCGATTCCGGAGACGATTTGGGCGGCAACCCGCGAGGGATCAAGGACGATGGCGTACTTGACGATGATATCGCCGAAGCCGTACTTCGATACCAGCATGATCAGAGCGGCGGCAACACCCACCAGCGTGTGGGTGCGTAGTCCTGCGCTCTTCGCCCTGAATTCGCGTTCAAGTCCAATCAATGAGGAGAGAATCAGCGCAAGGGTGAGCTCTCCGATCTGCAGCGCGGACTGCCCACTCGGTTCGATCGACATGAAATCGAGAATATGCATAGTCCGACTCCCTCGCTGTGCAAACAGTGCGACCGGCGGGTCAGGGTGGTGGAGCATAGCGCGCGCACGGCCCGGCAGCCGAGTACGGCAGATCACTTTCGCTCAGACGCGTGCTACCGTTGCGCTCCCCCTAAGTCGAGGAACGCATCGTGACTGCAGGTCGTGGGCTCGGGCAATTCGGATTGGTGTTTTCGCTCATGCTGGGCAGCGTGACGCTGGCGCAGAGCGCGCTGGTCCCGGTCAGCGTGCAGCAGGCTGCGCATAGCTACATCACGCGGGCAGCGCTGGAAGCGCCGATCCGTTTCCTTTCCTCGGACCTGCTCGAGGGCCGCGGACCGGCAACCCGCGGCGATCAGCTGGCGCGCCTGTATCTGCAGACGCGTCTGGAAGGCATGGGCTATCAGCCGGCGTTCGCCGACGGCCAATGGCAACAGCCCTTCGACATCGTTGGCATCAAGGCGCAGCTGCCGAAGACCTGGACCTTCCAGGGCGAGGGCACAGCCGTGGCGTTCACCTGGCGTGACGACTACATCGCTGCCAGCGGGCTGCAGAACGAGAAAGTCGCCATCGACAACGCCGAGCTGGTGTTCGTCGGCTACGGCATCCAGGCGCCCGAGTACCAGTGGGACGATTTCAAGGGCGCGGATCTCAAGGGCAAGATTCTGGTGATGATGAACAATGATCCGGACTGGGATCCGCATCTGTTCGCCGGCAAGCGCCGCCTCTACTACGGGCGCTGGACCTATAAGTTCGAGAGCGCCACGCGCCAGGGAGCCGCCGGCGCGATCATTCTGCACACCACGGCCTCTGCCGGCTATCCGTGGCAGGTGGTGCAGAGTTCCTGGGGAGGCGAGCAGTTCGAGCTGCCGGCCGGCAGTGAGCCGCGGCTGCGCCTGAAGGCCTGGGCCACCGAGGAAGCGCTGCGGCGGCTGCTCAAGGCGAACGGCGCGGACCTCGACCAGTTGCTCGCCGCCGCGCGCTCGCGCGACTTCAAGCCCGTGCCGCTCGGTATCCATACCTCTCTTACCTTCACCAACACACTCTCGAAGGTCACGACCGCCAACGTCGGCGGCGTGCTCCCGGGCAGCGATCCGAAGCTCGCCGCACAGCTGGTGGTGCTGTCGGCACACCATGATCACTTCGGCATCGGTGAGCCCGACGCCAGCGGCGACCGCATTTATCACGGTGCGGTCGACAACGCCTCCGGCTGCGCGCAGGTGCTGGCGGTGGCGCGCGCGCTCGCGGCGCTGCCCAGGCATCCGCGCCGCAGTGTGCTGGCGCTGTTCGTCGCCGGCGAGGAGCGCGGTCTGCTGGGCTCGAGCTATTACGCGCAGCATCCGTCCGTGCCCGCCGGCCGCATTGCCGCGGACATCAACATCGACGGCGGCAACATCTTCGGCAGCACCCGCGATATCACACTCGTGAGCATGGGCAAGTCTTCCCTCGATGAGATCGCCACCCGGGTAGCCGCCTCCCAGCATCGTGTGCTCAAGGGCGACCAGTTCCCCGACCGCGGCTATTACTACCGCTCCGACCAGTTCTCGTTCGCCAAGGTGGGCGTGCCGGCACTGTTCTTCGATGACGGCACCGACTTCGTCGGACGGCCCGCGGACTGGGGGCGCAAGCAAATAGAGGAATGGGAGCTGAAGAAATACCACCAGCCGGCAGACCGGCTCGATGGCAGCTGGAACTTCGACGGCATGATCCAGGACGTGCAGCTCTATATGCTCAGCGCCTGGCTCATCGCTCAGGCCGATTACATGCCCAGGTGGAAGCCGGGTGATGAGTTCGAAGCGGCCCGGCAGCGCGCGCTCGCGGCGCTACCGCACTAGGTTAAGGAGAGTCAGCGCATGTTTGAGCGGCTCGAACCCATCGCTGTCGACAGCATTCTCACCCTCATGGCGGCTTATCGCGCCGACCCCGATCCGGGCAAGGTGGATCTGGGCATCGGCATCTACCGCGACGATCACGGCGAGACTCCGGTGCTTGCGGCCGTGCAGCGCGCCGAGAGCGCACTGCTGGCGAGTCAGACGACCAAGGCTTACGTGGGGCCGACGGGCAACCCTGGCTTCAACCAGGCCATGGAGCGGTTGGTTTTTGGCGCGGGCCATCCGCTGCTGGGCACGGGGCGCCTGCGCACCGTGCAGGCGGTCGGGGGCTGTGGGGCGCTGCGGCTTGGCGCGGAGATCATTCGCGCCGCCTCGCCAGGATCAGTCGTACACGTTCCGACGCCGACCTGGGCCAATCACACGCCGCTGCTGTCTGGCGCGGGACTTGAGCTTGCAAGCTACCCGTACTTCGATGCGGCGACCGGCGGCGTGCAGTTCAACGCGATGATCGCGGCACTCGAGCGGCTACCGGCGGGCGCGGTCGTGCTGCTGCACGCTTCCTGCCATAACCCGACCGGTGCGGATCTGTCCGAAGTGCAGTGGCGGGAGATTCTCGCGCTGGTGAAGCGCCGGGGTCTGCTGCCGTTTATCGACATGGCGTACCAGGGGCTCGGTGACGGACTCGACGCGGATGCCTTCGCGATCCGCCTGTTTGCCGCGGAGCTGCCCGAGCTTATGTGCGCGGTATCCTGCTCGAAGAACTTCGGCCTGTATCGCGAGCGGACCGGGTCGCTGCACCTGATCACCGCGACGCCAGCCGCCGCCGAGGCCACGCTCAGCAACCTGGTGCGCATCGCGCGCGGCATCTGGTCGATGCCGCCGGATCACGGCGCGGCCGTCGTGTACGGCATTCTCGAGGATGCGGCACTGCGCGCCGCCTGGGTGGCGGAGGTCGCGGCGATGCGCAGCCGCATCAGCGCTCTGCGCAGCGCGGTGGTGCAGCAGCTGCGGCAGCATTGCCCGCAGCGCGACTTCGGTTTCATTGCCGGACAGCGCGGCATGTTTTCCTATTTCGGCATCAGCACCGCGCAGGTGCGCGAGCTGCGCTCCCGCCACCACATCTACATGACCGACGACAGCCGCATGAACGTCGCCGGACTGCGCCGGGAGAATCTGGAGTATTTCGCGCGCTCGGTGGCTGAGGTCCTGGGACACTAGGGGCGCGAAAGATCACGATGGCCGTAACTGCAGACGGGCAGGTTGCCGAGCGGCGCGAGACGCTGCGGCTGCAGATGCTGCGCTCGCAACTGCGCGCAGCCACCCTGCGCCCCGAGGCGCAAGCCATTGCCGGGATGCTCGCGGCCCTCAAGCCCGCGGCTGCGGTGCTCGAGGCCGGGCAGGTGCGTGCAACACGCTGGGTGCGGGTGGCGCGTGCCGCTGAGGGTTCGCGACCGCTCGTGGACACCATGCTCGAGCAATTCCCGCTCGACAGTGCTCAGGGCAAGGCGCTCATGAGCCTCGCCGAGGCGCTGCTGCGCACGCCTGATCCGAAGCGCGCCGATCAGCTGATCGCCGAGCGGCTCGCGACCGTGGGTGCCGCCGGCGTGCCGGGCAACACCGATTTCCTGTTGCGTACCGGGTTCGCGCTCCTGGGCGTGGCCGGCCGCATGCTGCCGGATGTGTCTGCGGAACTCTCCGGGGAATTTTCCGCCGCCAGCATTACCAAACCGCTGATCGCTCCCATCGTGCGTGCGGCGCTGCGCCAGTCGATGCACCTCCTGGGGGACGCGTTCATCGTCGGCGACACCATCAATGCGGCGCTGGCGCGCGGCAAGGCGGACCCGGCGCTCGCGTTGTGCTCTTTCGACGTGCTGGGTGAGGGCGCGCGCACCGAAGCCGACGCGCAGCGCTACCTCGATGCTTACGCGCACGCCATCGCAGCCCTCGGTGCGCAGCCGGCCGGCAGCACTCACGCGCGCTCCGGAATCTCGGTGAAGCTTTCGGCGCTCGAGCCGCGTTACACGCTGCTGCAGCACGCGCGCGTCATGCAGAGGCTGGGCCCGCGCATGCTGGAGCTCGCGCGCGGCGCCGCCCGGGCCGGCGTCGGTTTTACCATCGACGCCGAGGAAGCAGATCGGCTGGACCTGTCGCTGGACGTCGTGGAGTTGCTGGCGCGCGATACCAGCACGCTCAGCTGGGACGGACTCGGGCTTGCCGTGCAGGCCTACGGCCGGCGCGCGCCCTTAGTTCTGGAGTGGGTGGCGCAGCTCGCCCGTGAGACGGGCCGGCGCATGTCGGTGCGGCTGGTGAAGGGCGCGTACTGGGACAGCGAGATCAAGCGCGCACAGGAGCGCGGGCTGACGAGCTTCCCCGTGTACACCACCAAGGCGGCGACCGACGTAAGTTACCTGCAGTGCGTGCAGCTGTTGTTCGCCGCGCGCGATGTGATCTATCCGCAGTTCGCGACTCACAATGCCTACACCGTCGCGGCGGTGCTGGGACTTGCGCCTCCCGACTCGCATTACGAATTTCAGCGCCTGCACGGCATGGGCGATGCGCTCTACGAGGCCGCGTCTGCCGAGATTCCGGCGTTCCCGCCCATTCGCGCCTATGCGCCGGTGGGCACACACGAGGATCTGCTGCCGTATCTGGTGCGGCGGCTGCTCGAAAACGGCGCCAACAGCTCATTCGTCCACCAGTTTCTCAACCCCCAAATCCCAGTGGAGCAGGTCGTGCGCGATCCCATTGCAGCCGTGTCCGCAGAACAGACGGCTCCGGCCGCACGCATCCGCGAGCCGGGTGCGCTTTTTGTCCCCGAGCGGACCAACTCCGAAGGTGAAGACTTCGGTGATCCGGCCGTGCTGGCGGCGCTCGAGGCGCAGCTGCGCGCGCTCGCCACCGAAACTCACGCCGGCGGCCCGATCCTGAGTGGCCGCCCGGCGTCCGATGCCAATGTGCCCGTGAACTCGCCCGCCAACACGCGCGAGGTCGTGGGGCTTACGCGCGATGCGAGCCCGGCTGAAATCCGCGCGGCCATGGAAGCGGCGGCAGCCGCGCACCCGGAGTGGGACGCGACCCCGGCCGAGGAGCGCGCCGCGTGTCTGGAGCGGGCCGCGGATCTTCTGCAGCAGCGGCGCGCACAGTTTCTGAGTCTGCTGGTGCGGGAAGCCGGCAAGACGCTCCCCGATGCCGTGGCGGAATTGCGCGAAGCGGTCGATTTTTGCCGTTATTACGCG
>Ga0070761_10001134_pt1 | contig 16727 bp, 10 predicted proteins | sample HubBroMetageREF1_FD_66724 | JGI IMG/M metagenome (GOLD analysis project Ga0070761, IMG submission 66724) | Reference soil microbial communities from the Hubbard Brook experimental Forest, New Hampshire, USA - Hubbard Brook CCASE Soil... | ecosystem: Environmental > Terrestrial > Soil >... | reverse complement strand
TTGTCGGGCGTCGTCATCGCGTCGAAGAAGATCGTGCGCGAGCCGATGTCGATGTACGGCGTGCCCGTGATGCCGATGCTGCTCGAGTCCACCTGCCCGCCAGGCGGGTTCGCGGTGGCACATGGACCGATGACCGACGGGCCCGTGTCCCAGATCACGTCGCCGTTCGTCGCATTGTAGGTCGTGACGTGGTTGTTTTCGGTAGCGACCAGGAAGGCCTCCACGCCCCCGGGGCCTTTCTCGACGTACAGCGGTTGCGCGTACACGATCGTGCTGACCATCCCCACGAAGCCCGTGAGCACGTGGGTGGTCTTCGCTGCGGTCTGCGTGAAAACCGAGTCGATGTAGAGGCCGTCGCGCGTGCCATTCCTGTGGTGCTGGTAGACCGATGGATCGAACCCGGCGTCGGCGCGCGAGACACCCCCGCCGCCGCTACCGCTGCCGCTCCCGCTACTGTGCGCGCCGGAGGTCGCGTCCTCTCCGTCCCCATCGCTCTCCGCAGGGCTTGCGTTGCTGCGCCCGCACGCGACGAAAACGAGAAGCGCCAACGCGCTCGATCCGGCAATGCCAAGACGACGCAGCATGGGAGTCCTCCCGCGTTGTGGAACGAGGATACTACCCGACGCCGCGCCGCGCGGCACTGGAGAGCGAAGTCCAACCTAAAGTGGCGAGGACGACTCGGCCAAAGCAGGCCGCCGGTGGTGACGCGGTGGCCGACGTTTGCCGGTGGCGCCTCGATGTCGGGCTATTCCCGTCGTCGATAAACGCGGTCCAGCGATCGTCTGAAGCGCGAAGCGCTCTCGACGGTGGCCCTGCGCATGGGACATGCTGTCACGGGCGTGACCAATTGCCGCGCTCTCTTCGGCACTGGACCGCCGCCGGTCATGCTCCACATTGGGTTCGTCGAGCGGGATGCAGCGTGCGTGCCGCGCGGCCATTTTTGGACCGCGTCTTGCTGGCACTTGCACAGTCGGGGCCTTCCGGTCGGGCCCACAGAGCGAGCATGCCAGAGCAGGAAACCGCAGAGCCACGAGGACCGATCGAGGGATCGGCTCTCGTGGAAGGGGTCGCCATCGGTCGAGCCGTCGTCTGGGGAAGCGACCCGGCGGAGGATGCCGTCACCGAGGCCGCCTCTCGGCCCTCGAGCCGCCTGACGGTCGACGCGCGCGCTCGACCGTTCGTCGGCTTGGCGCATGGGGAGCGATCCGGGGAGTCATCGCCCGAGAGTCGAGACGGACATCGGGTGTTGGTGACATCGACGCTGACTCCGTCCGTGGTCGCGGCGCTCCCCGTACGCGTCGTGGGAATTTTGGCCGCGCCCGGCGATGAAGGTGTGCCAGGCGGCACATCGCACGCGGTCATCCTCGCTCGCGCCCGGGGCATCCCACTGGTGCGGGTGCGACCGGAGGCCATCGAGGCGGTTCGTGACGATGATACTGTCGTGCTCGACGCGACGCGCGCTCCCGCGCTTGTTTGGCTTGCGCCCCGCGCAGCGACCGTTTCGGAGGCGTGGTCTCGCAGGGAGAGCTGGGCGCGCGCACGCCTCGAGGAGCCAGGGAGCGTCGCGACCCGGCTCGATCACCTGGGCGTAAAGCTCTGCGTCAGCGTCAGCTCATTTGACGAGCACATCCCGGCGGCGGCCGAGGGGGTCGGCCTCCTGCGAACAGAGCTCGTCTTCTTCAGGCGCGCCCGCGCACCCGTGGCCGAGCAGGTGGCCGCCATATGCGCCATCGCCACACGGGCGGGTCGCGTCCCTGTCGTCGTGCGCCTATTCGACGCGGGCGGGGACAAGCCGCTCGCGTGGCTACGCGAACCTCCGGGGTCATCGATGCGGGGGATCGAGTTGCTCCTGAGGTACCCCGCTGTCCTCGATGCTCAGCTTCGCGCGGTGACTCGAGCCGCCGAGCACGCGGACATTCACGTGCTCCTGCCGCTGGTAAGGTCCGGGCAGGACGTCGCGCGAGTCCGTGCGCGATCGGGCGGGAAGATCCCCATCGGGGCTTTGGTCGAAACGCCTGAGGCTACGGAACGGATTGACGAGATCGCTTCGGTTTCCGATTTTGTCTCGATTGGAACCAACGATCTGTTCGCGAGCGCAACGGGCCGAGGACGCGTGGACCCTGCGCTATCGATGGACGCGGGGGTGCTGCGCATGATTGAGCGTGTGGTTAGCGTTTCCCACGCTCACGGACGCAAGGTGAGCGTGTGCGGGGAATGGCCGGCGATCCGCACTCAGCCCGAATTCTGGTCGGCTTGGGCGTGGACGCCCTGAGCCCTGCGACGGGACACTTTGCCAGAGTCCAGCTCTCCCTTCGTGACGTGTCGCTTCATGACTGTCTCGAGATTGCATCCGCGGCATTGAAGGAGTCGGGACGTTGATGACTCGATTCGTGAGGCTTGCGCGATGCAGTCCTCGACGCGCTTAAGGGGTCGGCTTCGGCACGCACCCTGCAGTCGGCCAGGTTACGCCGCCCGACAGGTGCGGCTATGCCGGAGGACACCATGAGTCAAGACATGGGCATCGAACGCAATGCCGGAGGCGTGCTCGTCGTGGGCGTGGACCTGACGGACGTCAGCGAGCACTTGTTGGCTGCAGCACGCGAGCTCGCACGCAACTACGGAACTACCCAGATGCACGTGGTCCACGTCGTTCCCCCCGAACCGCTTCCCCGGAGGCTATCGGAGCGCGGGTACGCGGTCGGCTTGGAAGAGCAGGCGCACGTTGAATCCGCGCAGTGGGAGCTCAAGCGATTGTGCGGGGCGATCGTAGGAGGCTCCGCAGCGCAATGCGTCATCCACACGCCCATTGGCGACGTGGCCGACGAGCTCACGCGTGTCGCGCGAGACACGCACGCGGATGCACTCGTGGTGGAGGCGCACGACGGACGTCCGAGCCTGTTCGGAAAGTCCTTGGTCGCTCGAATTGCCAAGAACGCTCCCTGCGCGGTGCTCACCGTCCGACAGCCGCCGCGGCATTTCGTCACGACCCGTGACGCGATGCCTCGGCCCTCGGACCCCTAACTCCGGCGCGACCGATCAGGGGAGGTGCGCCGCCCCCGCGCGCGCGCGATGGCGCGAAGGAGCCCACCGGGATCGACCGGCTTGTGCACGAGGGTCACGTGCGGCGGTAGCTCGACATACCGGTAGGCCGTGCAGATGAGCGTGGCCGTCACGCTCACGTCGAGGTGCCCCTCGTTCGACGCCTGATGAATGAGCTCCGTGCCCGTGCCGTCTGCGAGGTTGTAGTCCGCGACGACGACGTCGACCCCCTGGCGTGTGCGCAGTGCGTCCAAAGCTTCCCGAACGGTCTCGGCGCACTCGACGCGATAGCCGCCTTTGCGGAGCACCCGGGCGAAGAGGTCGAGGACGTCCGGAGCGTCCTCGACCACCAGTACGGTCCGGGTCACCACGCGCACAGCGTAGGCAAGGGGCGGACCAGGTCTCAGCGCCAGGCAGGCGCCGCCGGTATCCTCGGCTCGCTGCCTGAGTCGAGCGCAATGCCCGCCAGATTCGCCACGAGAGCGACGAGCCCCTCCGGATCGATCGGCTTGGTCACGTGGGCCTGGAACCCAGCCGCAAAGGCGCGCCGGCCATCCTCCGCGCGCGCGTAGGCCGTCAGCGCGATCGCGGGCGTCTTGCCGCCCCGTGCGCCCGGCAGGCCGCGGACGCGGCGCATCAGAGCGTAGCCGCTGACGTCCGGCATTCCGATATCGCTCACGAGCACGTCCGGGGGGCGCTCCCCGAAGAGGTCGAGCGCCTCATCGGCGGACGTAGCGCATGAGACCGCGGCGCCTTGCTCCGCCAGCATGAGCGCGATGAGCTCACGCGAGTCCTCGTCGTCATCGACGATCAACACCCGCACGCCGTCCAGCCGAATGTCTCGCGGGGGGGGATGCGACGCCGAGGCGGTCTTGGCGGCGAGCCCGCGCGCGCTCAACGCGTCGGACATCGGCCGCGCGGGCAATTCCACGGTGAACGACGCCCCCCGCCCTTCCCCCTCGCTGTGCGCGGTGACCGTGCCCTGGTGAGCGTCGACCAGCTGCTTGACGATGGCCAAGCCGAGGCCGAGGCCCCCGTGCCGACGCGTCGTCGACCCGTCGGCCTGACGGAATGGCTCGAAGAGATACGGCAAGAACTCGGCCCGGATCCCCGGACCGTCGTCGCTGACCTGGATCACCACCGAAGACGCGGTTTTTCGCGCGGAAAGGGCCACGTGTCCTCCCTTCGGAGTGAACTTGATGGAATTGGACAGCAGGTTGCTCACGATCTGCTGCAGCCTCTCGGCGTCGGCCGCGATGACGCCGATGTCGGCGTCGATCACGACGTCGAGCGCCACCCGCTTCGCGTCCGCTGCGGGACGCACCGCCTGAACGGCCCCTTCGATGGCATCGGCCACCTCCGTCGGGCCGATCTCGAGCTGCAGCTTTCCGCTGACGATGCGGCCGATGTCAAGCACGTCCTCGATGATCCGCATTTGCGCGCGAGCGTTGCGTTCGATGGTGGTCAGCGCCCTCTCGACGTCGGGCGAGCACGCGTTCTGCCTAGCGATGACCGCCCAGCCCAGGATGGCACTGAGCGGCGTGCGAAGCTCATGAGAGACGGTGGCGAGAAACTCGTCCTTCGCTCGGTTGGCGACCTCGGCGTCGCGACGGGCCGCCCGCTCGCTGCTCAGGAGAGCGGCCAGCTTCTCGAGGGCTTGGTCGCGCTCACGCGTGCGCTCGCCCACCTGCACCTGGCGCAGGCGCTCGCGCTGCTGGAACAGGTCGACGAACGCTTTGACCCGCGCACGAAGTACTTCGGGGTCAAACGGCTTGGTCATGTAGTCGGCGGCGCCCGACGCGTAGCCTTTGCGGGCGTACTTCTCGTCAAGGTGGATGGCTGTCAGAAAGATGATGGGGAGCTCGACGCCGGTTGCGGTCTCCCGCAGGCGTCGCGCCAGCTCGAAACCGTCCATCTCGGGCATCTGCACGTCCACGAGCGCCACGGCAAACGACTCCTCCGAAGCGCGCGCGATGGCCTCCGCGCCCGAGCGGGCCTCCACGATGTGCACGCCGAGGGGCTGGAGCACGGCGCCGAGGGCCACGAGATTTGCCGGCGTGTCGTCCACGACGAGGACGTTCACCGGCTCCGGACCCGGGGTGTTGCCCTCGGCTCCCACGGCCTAGACTCCGGCCCCCGGGGCCTGCGCCGAGCGCGTCGACGCATTCAGCCATACGTGAAGAATCGACAGGAGTCGCTCCGGGTCGACGGGTTTGGTGACGTACTCCGAAGCCCCGGCGGCCAGCGCCTTCTCGCGATCGCCCTTCATCGCCTTGGCGGTCAGCGAGATGATGGGCAGCGATCGGAATCCGGGGAGGTTGCGAATCGCGCGCGTCGCGTCGAGGCCGTCCATCTCGGGCATCATCGTATCCATGAGCACGGCGTCGATGTCGCCGTGCGCCTGCAGGAGCTCGAGGGCGACCTTGCCGTTGTCGGCATGCAGGACTTGCATGTCGCGCGCCTTGAGCACACTGGCGATGGCGAACACGTTGCGTCCGTCGTCGTCGACCAGCAGCACCTTCTTCCCGGCAAAGTCGGCGTCGGTGGGAAGCGGCGGCACATGCGGCTCGGGCGCCGCCTCGTGCGCCTTGGAGTCCTCGCGCGCCACGACCTCGGCGCCGGCGTAGTTGACGGGAAGGCGTAGCGTAAACGTGCTCCCCTGGTTGGGCGCGCTCTTGACTTCGATCGCGCCGCCCATCAGCCTTGCCATCTCGCGGCTGATTGTCAGGCCGAGGCCCGTGCCGCCGTACTTACGGCTCGTCGTGCCGTCCGCCTGCTGGAACGCCTCGAAGATTAGCTTGTGCTTGTCGAGCGGGATCCCGATGCCGGTGTCTTGCACCGAGAAGGAGACCGACTTAGGGTCGCCCGGCGTCGGCTCGACGAGCATGGTGACGCCTCCCTTGGCCGTGAACTTGAAGGCATTCGACAGCAGGTTCTTGAGGATCTGCTGCAGCCGCGTCGGATCGCTGAACATCGTCGCCGGGAGCCGCTCGTGCATCCGCACGGCAAAGCTGAGCCCCTTCTGCTCGGCGACGTGGCGGAACGTCGACTCGATGTAATCCCGCACCTCCTCCAGCGGAAAGCTTCGCGGGTCGATCGGCATCTTGCCCGCCTCGACCTTGGAGAGATCGAGGATTTCGTTGATGAGCTGCAACAGATCGTTGCCCGACGCATACACCGTCTCGGCGAACTTGACCTGCTCGCCGGTGAGGTTCCGACCGCGATTCTCAGCCAAGGTCTTGGAGAGGATGAGCAGGCTGTTGAGCGGCGTTCGCAACTCGTGCGACATATTCGCGAGAAATTCCGACTTGTACTTCGAGATGAGCTGAAGCTGCTCGGCCTTCTCTTCGAGACTGCGGCTGGCCAGCTCCACCTCCTGGTTTTTGACCTCGAGCAGCTTCGCCTTTTCGTTCAGCTCGGTCGCCTGCGCCTCAAGCTCCGCGTTCGATGTCTTGAGCTGTTGCAGCAGCTCCTCGGTGCGCATGCTCGACGAGATCATGTTCAGAATGACGCCGACGCTGGCCATGAGCTGGTCGAGGAACGTGAGGTAGTTCGGCGTGAAGGTCCGAAAGGACGCAAGCTCGATCACGGCCTTGATCTCGCCCTCGAAGAGCACGGGCAAGACCACCACCGTGCGCGGCGACGCCTCGCCCATGCCCGTCGCAATCGAGATGAAGCCCTCGGGGACATCGGCGAGCAAGATCCGCTTGCGCTCGAAGGCACACTGCCCGATGAGGCTCTCCTTGAGCCGGTAGGTGCTCACCAGGCTCTTGCGACCGCCGAACCCGTAGGTCGCAATGAGGTGCAGGCTCGGCTCGGGCTCGACATCCATCATGAAAAAGGCGCCGTGCTGCGCGTCGACCAGCGGCGTGAGCTCGGACATGATGAGCTGCGCCACCGACGCGATGCTGCGCTGCCCCTGCATCATTCCAGAAAACTTCGCGAGATTGGTTTTGAGCCAGTCTTGCTCCTGGTTTTTGTGCGTCGTGTCCTTGAGGTTGCCGATCATCTGGTTGATGTTGTCCTTGAGCGCCGCCACCTCGCCTTCGGCCTCAACCGTGATGGATCGAGTCAGGTCGCCCTTGGCCACGGCCGTCGACACCTCGGCGATCGCGCGCACCTGCGAAGTCAGGTTGCCTGCGAGCTGATTGACGTTGTCGGTGAGATCGCGCCATGTGCCCCGTGCGCCCGGCACGTTGGCCTGGCCGCCGAGCTTGCCTTCGATGCCAACCTCGCGTGCGACCGTGGTGACCTGGTCCGCGAAGGTGCGCAGCGTGTCGGTCATGTTGTTGATCGTCTCGGCCAGCGCGGCCACTTCGCCCTTGGCTTCGAGCAAGAACTTCTGATTCAAATCGCCGTTGGCGACGGCGGTGACGACCCGGACGATGCCGCGCACCTGCTTGGTGAGGTTCGAGGCCATCACGTTGACGTTGTCGGTGAGATCCTTCCACACGCCCGACGCACCGGGCACGTTGGCCTGTCCGCCGAGCTGCCCCTCGATGCCCACTTCGCGCGCCACGGTGGTGACCTGATCGGCGAAGGTGCGCAGCGTGTCGGTCATGTTGTTGATCGTCTCGGCCAACGCGGCCACCTCGCCCCGCGCCTCGAGCACGAACTTCTGGCTGAGGTCGCCCATGGCGACCGCCGTGACGACCTTGACGATCCCGCGCACCTGCTTGGTGAGGTTCGAGGCCATGATGTTGACGTTGTCGGTCAGGTCCTTCCACGTCCCAGAGACCCCCTTGACCTCGGCCTGACCGCCGAGCTTGCCCTCGGTGCCGACTTCCTTCGCGACCCGCGTGACCTCCGCCGCGAAGGAATTGAGCTGATCGACCATCTTGTTGATCACATCTTTGATCTGAAGAATCTCCCCCTTCACGTCGACCGTGATGGTCTGCGTCAGGTCCCCGCTCGCGATGGCCGTTGCCACCTTGGACACGTCGCGAAGCTGCACCGTGAGATTCGCGGCCAGCCCATTGACGTTGTCGGTGAGGTCCTTCCACGTGCCGTACACGCCCTTGACGTCCGCCTGGCCACCGAGCTTGCCCTCGGTACCCACTTCCTTCGCGACGCGCGTGACCTCCGCCGAGAACGAGTTGAGCGTATCCACCATGGTGTTGATGGTGTTCTTCAGCTCCAGGATCTCGCCCTTCGCGTCCACGGTGATCTTCTGCGACAGGTCGCCTCGCGCGACCGCCGTCGTCACCTTGGCGATGTTTCGGACTTGCGTGGTGAGATTCGCCGCGAGAACGTTGACGTTGTCGGTCAGGTCCTTCCATGTGCCGGACACGCCGCGCACCTCCGCCTGGCCACCAAGCTTGCCCTCGGTACCCACTTCCTTGGCGACGCGCGTGACCTCCGCCGCGAACGACCGAAGCTGATCCACCATCGTGTTGATGGTGCTCTTCAGTTCCAAGATCTCCCCTTTCGCGTCGACCGTGATCTTCTGCGACAGGTCCCCGTTCGCCACGGCCGTCGTAACGTTGGCGATGTTGCGCACTTGCGTGGTCAGATTGGCCGCGAGGACGTTGACGTTGTCGGTCAGATCCTTCCACGTGCCGGAGACCCCGCGCACCTCGGCCTGACCTCCGAGCTTGCCCTCGGTGCCCACTTCCTTGGCGACGCGCGTGACCTCCGCCGCGAACGACCGAAGCTGATCCACCATCGTGTTGATGGTGCTCTTCAGCTCCAAGATCTCCCCCTTCGCGTCGACGGTGATCTTCTGCGACAGGTCTCCGTTGGCCACCGCCGTCGTGACGTTGGCGATGTTGCGCACTTGCGTGGTCAAATTCGCCGCAAGGCCGTTGACGTTGTCGGTCAAGTCCTTCCAGGTGCCCGAGACGCCCCGCACCTCCGCTTGGCCTCCGAGCTTGCCCTCGGTACCCACTTCCTTGGCCACGCGCGTGACCTCGGCCGCGAAGGAGTTGAGCTGATCGACCATGACGTTGATGACGTCCTTGATCTGGAGGATCTCTCCCTTGACGTCCACCGTGATCTTGCGGGTCAGATCCCCGCCGGCGATCGCGGTGGCCACTTTGGACACGTCGCGGAGCTGCACCGTGAGGTTGGACGCCATCGCGTTGACATTGTCGGTCAGGTCCTTCCACGTGCCCGACACGCCCTTGACGTTCGCCTGGCCTCCAAGCTTGCCTTCGGTTCCTACTTCCTTGGCGACGCGCGTGACCTCCGCCGCAAAGGAGTTGAGCTGATCGACCATGACGTTGATGGTGTTCTTCAGCTCGTAGATCTCTCCGCGAGCGTCGACGGTGATCTTCTGCGACAGATCGCCGTTGGCGACGGCCGTAGTCACCTTGGCAATGTTGCGCACCTGCGCCGTGAGGTTGGCGGCGAGCCCGTTGACGTTGTCGGTCAGGTCCTTCCAGGTGCCCGACACGCCTTTGACGTCCGCCTGCCCCCCGAGCTTCCCTTCGGTCCCCACTTCTTTCGCGACGCGGGTGACCTCGGCCGCGAACGAGTTGAGCGTGTCCACCATCGTGTTGATGGTGTTCTTCAGCTCGTAGATCTCGCCCTTCGCATCGACGGTGATCTTCTGCGACAGGTCGCCCTTGGCCACGGCGGTGGTCACCTTGGCGATGTTGCGCACCTGCGCCGTGAGGTTGGCGGCGAGCCCGTTGACGTTGTCGGTGAGGTCCTTCCACGTACCCGACACGCCTTTGACGTCCGCCTGCCCACCGAGCTTGCCTTCGGTGCCCACTTCCTTGGCGACGCGGGTGACCTCCGCCGCGAAGGACGAAAGCTGGTCGACCATGACGTTGATGGTGTTCTTCAGCTCCAGGATCTCGCCCTTGGCGTCGACGGTGATCTTCTGCGACAGATCGCCCTTGGCCACGGCGGTGGTCACCTTGGCGATGTTGCGCACCTGCGCCGTGAGGTTGGCGGCTAGGCCGTTCACGTTGTCCGTGAGGTCCTTCCACGTACCCGACACCCCCTTCACGGCCGCCTGCCCGCCCAGCTTGCCCTCGTTGCCGACCTCCTTCGCGACGCGCGTCACCTCTGCCGCGAAGGAGTTGAGCTGATCGACCATCTCGTTGACTGTGGTCCCGATACGCAGAAACTCGCCGCGCACCGGTCGTCCCTCGATCTCTAGGGCCATCTTCTGCGACAGGTCCCCACGCGCCACGGCGGTGATGACCCGCGCCACCTCGTTGGTGGGCGCCACCAAGTCCGAGATGAGCTGGTTCACCGAGGACATCCCGCCCGCCCACGCGCCCTTGGCCGGACCGACCGAGGCGCGCTCGTGCATCTTGCCTTCACGTCCCACGACCTTGCCCACGCGAACCAGCTCCCCGGTCATGTGCTCGTTCATTCCGATGATGTCGTTGAGCAGCTCGCCGACCCGGCCGAGGACGCCCTCCTTCTCGTACGGAAATCGGATCCCGAAGTCGCCCTGCTTGACCGCCTTGAGCACATCGACCAGGTGCTCGATCTCGGTGCGGCTGGCCGGCGAGAGGCGGTCCCACTCGGTGACAGGCACGGCCGTGTCGAGCGCGGGGTTCGCGACCCCGGGACGACCCCGCAAATCGCTGCCGTTGGTCATGTGTGAGCCATGGCCGTTTCTCGGGCCGCGCGACAGCGGACCCTTCTCGCCCATCAGGGCGCTCATCGGTTTGCTCCGCATGGGTCGTCTCCCAATCGATTGCGATTCAGCGTTGTCTGGTCTGGCGACTGATGCCTTTCGCGTCGCCCGTCACCGCGCGCACTTGGGTGCTCGATTCCGCCCGACGCGCGGCCTCCGAGGCAACCTCCTCGCTCGCTCGCGCCAGGCACGCTTCGAGCGCTGCCAGGTGCTCGCGCACCGCGCTCGGATTCCCTGCTATGGCTTCGGCCTCGAGGCGCTCGCCAATCGCGCTGATCTCGGGGAAGCCGTAGCTGACTCCGTTGCCCGACATGTTGTGTCCGAGCCTGGCGAGGGTCTCGAAATCGCCGTGCTCGAGCGCGGCGACAAGGGTGGCGAGGTCGCGCCGTCGATGCTCCAGAAAACGGGGAAGTAGCGCCGCCGCGGCCACCGAGCGGCCACGAACGCGACCCGAAGCGCCGTCGTCGAAGGTCATGACAACCTCTTCGCGTCGACCGCGGACGGCGCCGCAGGATCCTTGAGATCCTTGCGGTAGAGGGTGCGCCGGTTCACGCCGAGAATCTGGGCCGCGAGGGTCTTGTTTCCGCGAGTCATCTCCAAGACGCGCCGGATGTACCGGCGCTCGATTTCCTCGAGCGGCGCGAGACCGCCGGTCTCCTCGACGCTCACGCCCCCGCGAGCCGCCCGGCCCGCACGGACATGCTCCGGCAAGTCTTCGACGGTGATGCGTGAAGAGGTGGTCAGCGCGACCGCACGCTCGATGACGTTGGCCAGCTCCCGCACATTGCCGGGCCAATCGTACGCCGAGAGCAGCGCCGCACACGACCCGGTAATCGTCGATGTCGAACGCTGCATCTTACGGGCGAAGTGCGCCACGAAGTGAACGGCCAGAAGCAGAACGTCCCTGCCTCGCTCGCGGAGCGGGGGCATTTGGATCTCGATCACGTTGAGCCGATAGAAGAGATCTTGCCGGAATCGGCGCTCCTCCACGGCCGCGTTCAGATCGGTGTTCGTCGCGGCGATGAGGCGCACGTCGATCGCGGCCTCGCGATCCGCACCCACGGGACGCACTGTGCGTTCCTGCAGGGCGCGCAGTAGCTTCGGCTGAAGGGTCAGCGGAAGCTCCGCGATCTCGTCGAGAAAGATGGTGCCGCCGCGCGCGCGTTCGAACAGGCCAGCTCGGTCGGACCGCGCATCGGTGAACGCTCCCTTGACGTGACCGAACAGCTCGGACTCGAGCAGACTCGGGTTGATGGCGGCGCAGTTGACGGCGACGAACGGGCTCTCCCGCCGTGCGCTTCGCTCGTGAACAGCGCGAGCGGCCACTTCCTTGCCCGTGCCGCTCTCGCCGGTCAGAAGCACCGACGCATCGACCGCGGCCACGCGCCCTAAAAGCTGCGTCAGCTCCCGCATCGCCGGGCTCGTTCCGATCATGCCCTCGAACGCCGGTTCGGGGTCGACGAACGTCTCGTCCAGATCTCGGACTTCGACCTCCAGGCGGCGGTTGTGGGTCGCGCGCCGAACCGTCGCAACCAACGCGTCGATGTCGGGCGGCTTCATGAGAAAGTCGAAAGCGCGCACGCGCAGGGCTGCCACGGCCGTGTCGAGCGTCCCGTGCGCCGTGAGAAGAACGACAGGCAAGTCCGGACGGGCGGCGACCAGTCGTTGGCAGAGCTCGATCCCGTCCACGGCTGCCATCTTCAAGTCGGTCACGACAACGTCGACGTCGAGCGACGCGATGGAATTGAGCACGCGCTCGGGGTCCGTCTCGAAGGACGACCCGAAGCCGTGCGAGGCCAACTGCGCCGCCAAAAGATCGCACATGCTCTCGTCGTCATCGACGACGAGCACACGTGGGAGCGGACGATCGCCGACGCCTGGAACCATGAATTACAGGATGGCCAAAGCCCTCGAACGGGTCAATCCTCATCGGCTCGGTTCGTCGGTCGAAGACGCACAGGCGGTGCGAGACAAATAGTCACACGGATTCGATCTGCTTGTTACCACCCGTCTCCCCGGGTGTGGCCCGCACTATGCACCTAGGGCACGCATGCGCTACGACCAGCCTGCTCCGCCGCTGACCGTCCTCGTCGCGGACGACGACGAAGACGTCCGCGCGCTCATCGTGGCCGAGGTACGCGCCGACGGGCACCACGTTGTCGAGACTCGCGACGGAGTCGAGCTGCTGGGTCGTCTCACCGAGGTTTTGAATGATCCGACTCGGCGACCCGCCGTCATCGTTACGGACGTTCTGATGCCGAATCTGTCCGGGCTTGGGGTGCTAGCGGCTCTTCGTCGCGCTCGTTGGGACGTTCCGGTGATACTGGTCACCGCGGTCAGCGACGCGTCGGTTCTCACTGTGGCCCAGAGATTCGGCGCCGTGACCGTCTTCAAAAAGCCGCTCAACATGGACAACCTGCGCACCGCCGTCCAGAACGCCCAATCTACGTTCAAGATGCATCTCTGATCCTCCTCGGGCGTTCGGTTCTGGCCCCGAGGATGGAAGGACGTGGGCCAGCGCGTGCGGCGGTTGCAAATCGCGTGAACTTCTGAGCACGCTTCAGAGTGGGCGGTCAGTTGGTCTTCTGGGCGCCTTGCGTCGCCCCCGCCGGACCTCCGATTGCAGCTTCTCGTCGTCGCCGCCCAGATCATCATCGAAGGTCCTCCGGAGGCGAGCGGGCCCGTCGTCGTCCGCTTTGGCGCACGGGATCATTTTGGACGGGACGTGACAAAAAGTGCCCTTCGCCTGAGCACCGTGTGAGAAGGGCCAAAGAACTTCTCTCGACCGGCACTGCCCGGAACGGGCAAATCGGGCAAATCGCTCGGTCAGAATCGCCCGAGCAGTGTTCTCAACGAGGCGATAGGTGCCCGGGGGCCGGCGCCGGAAATGGCCGAAAAGCGAGGTAGGCTTCGGCTTTGTGCTTCCCTCGGATCGGGGAAAGGCTCCGGACGCACGCAGGCGACTCGGGGTCGCTGCGTATCACGCCCGAATAGATTTGCGGGGTTCGGGCTTCCCGCCGCGCTCCTTCCATTGTTGTTCCAGCAACCGCGCATAGGTCGCGACGTGATAGACGCCCCCTCGGTAGCCGCTCACGAACTCAATCCCCGCACGCTTCAAAGCGCGCATCGCCTCACGAAGCGAGAGCCCCTCTGCCGGTTTCCCGCGCGCCGTGCCCCCACGGCCAGCAAGACTATCGGCAATCCGCGTCGCACGGGGCTCAAGGGGCAAACCGCTCTAGGAGTGCGGCGATGGCTCACTCGATCTCTTAGCCTCGAACTTGGGTCGATCGGTCCTGGCTGGATCGGTCTTTCTGAAGACGGCCGATGGCGCCGGGGCTGGAGCGTCAGGTTCCGAGATATCGCGCAGTGTTGCCATCACCGTTGAGATGCGACGGACGGCGGCCCGCGCGTCCTGCACGGCCCCGTCTCCGACTATGTCGAAGCGTTCCGCCAGAAACTCGATGCACAAGACAACGGTCGAGAGAGACGTGTTGACGTCGTGGCAGGCGCGAGCGACGCGCTCCACTGTCAGCTCGTGCGGATCGGCGTGATGCTGAGTCACCTTCATGGTACCCGAGGCGTCGGTGCGTTGGACTCTCATACGAGGGTACGGCCCAATCCGGTTGGCGAGTTAGCCCCCGCATCGCGGGACAGTCCCCAAAACGCCCGCGCATCGGACGAACCGCTACCGACTGCCGACGAGCGGCGAGCGCGGCCGCAGGGTGGCGACGACGTTGCACACGCCCAACGCAACGAGTTGGGCGAACGAAGCCACTTCGTGCGAAATCAGGGCAAGGATGCTTTTCTCGCGCACGGCGCTCTTGTCGTTGGCGATGATGTGCGGTGGCGCGGGCGCGCACGAACCTCCGCCAACTGCCGCCCCGAAGGGCGCCGACGTTGCGAGCGCTACCGCGACGCCAGAGACCCGAGCGGTGGCGCCCTCCGCTATCGTCGTCGATTCTGGACGGCCTTCGGACTCGGGGGTTGGCGACTCTCGCCTTCAACGCCGTGGCTCTGCCGCACGTACGCGCTCGGGCGGCTGTGGACTCACGGTCTTCCAAACCCTTTCCACCTGGCTCGGCAGTCTTGTCGTAGCTCTTTTCGGCGCGGACGGGCCGGTCAGCGTCCGGTATGCGTCGCTGCTCGGCGACCAGCGGCCGGGGATCTCCTCGAGTTCGGCTATCTGCGTACGCTACATCACTCCGCCAGGCCGAGCCGACGGCGCGGTGCGCATGCCCCATGCTGCGATCCCGGCGTGAGCGGCTACGCTCGTCGGGTGACACGGCTCCCGCTGGTCGATGCCGTCGTGCCCGCACCAACGAGGGCAGATGCGCCCGTGGAGATGGAGCCTTCCGCGGAAGAGACCGTCGTCGGCTATCACGAGCGGACCAAACACCACTACCGCCGCTTCGCCGCGTCCTTGGGCTACTTGGACTGGGCCACCCAGCTCGATTCGCTCCGGCGCTACGATGGCGCGCCGCTCGTGGGTTTCCCGCTGCCCAAAGAGGGTCGCGACCTTCCCTACTGGCAGCTTTACGTCACACCCGGCGTCAAGCCAGCTCCACTGACCGCCGAATCGATCTCTATCTTCTTTCGCTACTCGCTTTCGCTGACCGCGTGGAAGCGCGCGGGCGAAAGTACCTGGGCACTGCGCGCGAATCCTTCGAGCGGCAATTTGCACCCGACCGAGGGATATGCGCTCTTGCCGGCGGTTGGCGACCTCAGCGACGTGCCAGGTGTCTATCACTACGCTCCGAAGGCCCACGGTCTCGAACGGCGCGCCGACGTGGATGCCGAAGCCTGGGCGGCGTGCATGGCCCCGTATCCGGTTGGCTCGTTTTTCGTGGGGCTCTCTTCCATTCATGGGCGCGAGTCGTGGAAGTACGGCGAGCGGGCGTTCCGATATTGCCAGCACGATGTTGGACATGCGATCGGGACCCTGCGTTTCGCGGCCGCCACCCTCGGGTGGGGGCTCTGGCTTCTCGAGCGCATCGACGACTCCGCCGTGGCACGACTGCTCGGCCTGGATCGAGATCAAGACTTCGAGGGCGCCGAGCGCGAGCAGCCTGAGCTCCTGGCGCTCGTGGGGCCGGCGACCGCTCGGGACACGCGCCGACCGGAGGAGAGCATCAGCCCAGCCATTGCCACACGCTGGTACGGCAAGGCGAACGTCCTGAGCCCCGAGCCCGGCGTCGAATGGCCTGTGATCGATGAAGTCGCTCGTGCGACGTCCAATTCGAGGCTTGCGATGAACGAAGACCTCTCCGGATATCCATCCGAGGAAGAGCTTTTCGAGCTGCCCATTCGCTCGGGTTCGCGGTCCGCAGAGACAGTGATCCTGGGCCGACGGAGTGCGGTGAGCATGGACGCTTCCACCGCTATCCCTGCAGCGACCTTCTTTCGGATGATGGGTCGACTGGTACCCGCTGCAGGTGGGCGCTCGGTTCCGTGGGACGCCATACCTTGGCGCCCGAGGATTCACCTTGGTCTCTTCGTTCATCGGGTGGTCGGTTTGCCTTCGGGCCTGTACGCACTGGCCCGTGACCCGGCAAGGGTCGACCCGCTTCAGCGGGTCATGCGGCGCGAGTTTCTTTGGCAGAGACCGCTCGCGTGCCCCCGCGGCCTTCCGCTCTACCTGCTCGAGGAGGGCGATTTTCGTGCGTTAGCGGCGCAGGTATCTTGCGCGCAGGACATTGCGGGAGACGGGGCGTTCAGCCTTGGGATGATCGCCGACTACATGGGCAGCTTGGCGTCGCGCGGCGCGGGCTTCTACCGAAATCTATTCTGGGAGGCGGGGCTGGTCGGACAAGTCCTCTACCTGGAGGCCGAAGAGGCGGGCATTCGCGCCACGGGCATTGGGTGTTATTTCGACGACCCGGTTCACGACGTGTTCGGCATCACGTCGCGCGACTGGCAGAGCTTGTACCACTTCACCGTGGGCGGACCTGTCGATGATGCTCGACTCACAACCTTGCCTGCGTACAGCTCCGAACAAGAGCGATGAAGCGCCCGAGGGATGCCTCGGTTACGTTTCGGGGTCCACTCGTCCGACTGCGACCGCCGCTCGTGCGGAGAGCGGCGGGGGTTTCCC
>Ga0070761_10001133_pt1 | contig 16732 bp, 15 predicted proteins | sample HubBroMetageREF1_FD_66724 | JGI IMG/M metagenome (GOLD analysis project Ga0070761, IMG submission 66724) | Reference soil microbial communities from the Hubbard Brook experimental Forest, New Hampshire, USA - Hubbard Brook CCASE Soil... | ecosystem: Environmental > Terrestrial > Soil >... | reverse complement strand
AGCGCCGCCGCGAGGGCCTCTTCGGGCGACATGCCGCGTTCGATGTTCTCCTGAGTTTCGCGTTCGATGTGATCGCGGATATCGTCACCGAGATTATCGAGCGGATGACTCACGGCCGGCCTTCCTCGCTTGCGGGACGCAGAATTCGGGCGATCGCGCGGGCGAGCTTATCCCACCGGGTGGTTTCCACTGTGAGTTGCTTCCGGCCCGCCGCCGTAAGGCGGTAGTACTTCGCCCGGCGGTTGTTCTCCGAGGTGCCTTCGGTTACGCCGATCCATCCGCGCTTGATCAGCCTGTGCAGGGCCGGGTAGAGTGAGCCCTGCTCGACCAGCAGCAACTCTTCGGAATTGCGCTCGATAGCCTTGACGATGGCGTGGCCGTGTGCCGGCCCGGGAAGGAGCGTCCGCAGGATCAGTAGGTCGAGCGTCCCCTGGAGCAGCTCGATGCGGTCGTCTTTAGTAGACATTCTAGGTAGAGCGTACGCGCCTTCAGGTAGAATGTCAAGCGGAGGAAGAATGCCCGATCGTAGAGAGGCCTTTCGCTGCCGGGAAACAAATCCACGGGTCGATGCGGACTACCTTGGTTCCCTTGTCCGCGGCCATTCCGCTCCGATAAACGCGCTTCCAAAATGTGATCCATCCGGCCGCGTAGTCGCCTTTCCATCGAAGTGGACCGCTTCGGTCGGGTCACGCGCCACTCGGAGAGCGATGCAACGCGCGCCACAGTGTTGCCTTCCGGTTTGCCCGACACCGTCGGCGCCTTTGGTTTTGGCGATTTCGGAGCTCATCGACTTCAGGGATACCCAGCCTACATGTGCCCCTGTCCAACGTCCGCCAGCGGGGATAATCTCCGCGCTGGCTCAAGCCCGCCCCCCAGTGCCTTGCACCGGTTTTCACGCTTCGTGGGCCGTAGGCCCAGCACCCCAGACCCCTATCGGTGTTTCGTCAAATTCTCAAACAGAAAGAGCCCGCTCTTGCCGGCGACCACAAAGTCGAGATCGCCATCGCCATCCAGGTCGGCAACTGGAATTTGCATGCCGCCTCCGGTGCGCGTGCTGTAGTCCACCACGTGCTTGACCCATTCGATTTGCTTGCCGCCGTCCAGCCGCATGAATTCATACCAGTAAATGCCCAACGGCTCGCGTTCGCCCGGATCGTGTCCGTTATGCGCCATGTAACGCTTGCCGGTTAGCAGATCTTTCTGGCCGTCGCCGTTCAGATCGACCAGCGTGAGGGCGTGCGCCTGCGACCAGCTTTCGTCGATGATGTGCCTGGTCCACTGGCCGTTGGCGCCCTGCTCCAGCCAGAAGATGCCGTAATTGTGCGCCATCGATGTGACGATGTCGGGCCGTCCGTCGCCATTCACGTCGTATACGTAGATAAAACCGGTGTCGCCCAGATCGAAATCGGGATGCCACTTCCACGCGCCGTTGCGCGGGTCGGGCGGGGCCTCGAACCAACCCTTGGGAGTGATGATGTCGTTGCGTCCGTCGCCGTTCACGTCGCCCGCACCGATGCCGTGGCCCCAGCTCTTGGGGCTGACGATGTGCTTGACGAACTCGCCGTTCTTCGCTCCACGCTTCACTTCATACCAGGCCAGCGGCATGTTCGCATCGCCAAATTCGGGAAGCACTTCGTTGGCTTTGCCGTCGTTATCGAGATCCACCAGGAAGGCGAACTCCACGGGCGAGCCAGTCTCGATCATGCGCTCTTTCCATTCGCCCGCCACGCCGGGGCCTGGATTCTCGCTCCAGAAGAGCCTGTGCGCGAACCAGGAGCAGCTTACGATATCGATGCGGCCGTCGCCGTTCACATCGAGCGGCAGATCGCTGAAGTTATCGATGTAGTTGTTGGTGTAGGGCAGGGAACGGAACTTGTGCTTGATCCATTTGGGGCCTTCGTACCAGTTCTCGCCGGAGACGATGTCGGGCCGGCCGTCGCCGTTGATGTCGGCGATGGCGCAGCTTTCGTTGGCGCCCAGGTCGAGGGTGTGTTTCTCGAAAGGGATGTCGGCGGGGCGGGTGGCTGTCCAGGCGGTCCAGGTAATGGCGCCGGCCAGGCAGACGCACGCGGCGAGCAGTAGGCGGTGCATGCCGCGATTGTAACTCGGGTATGCTGGATGATTATGCGAAAGCTAATTGGCGTGCTCGTTCTGGCGGTGATTTGTTTGGCGCAGGAGTCGGGAGATCCCTGGGCCAAAGCGGAACTGATGGATCCTGCGGCGCTGGTTGAGGGGCTGCACTCGGCCAAGCCCCCCGTCGTTATGTGTACGGCGTTCTCGGTGCTGTATCGAAGCAAGCGCATCCCGCATGCGCTGGAGGCGGGGCCGGGATCGAAGCCCGAGGGGATTGCCCTGCTCAAGAAGGCGGCCGCGGACCTGCCGAAGGATGCCGATATCGTCCTCTACTGCGGCTGCTGCCCGATGGTGAAGTGTCCGAACATCCGGCCGGCGTACCGAACGTTGAAGGAGATGGGCTTCGAACACGTGCGCGTGCTGAATATCCCCACGAACATGCACGAAGATTGGTTCGGCAAGGGCTACCCCTCGGAGACCGGAAGTTAATGCTTTGTGGGGCGGGGGACCCGCTCCGAACAGGCCGGCGTGGATGCCAGCCGCAGACCTGGAGGTCCGCCCCACTTTACTCGTACCTCAGGGCGACCATGGGATCCACGCCGGCGGCGCGCCGTGCGGGGATGTAACACGCCAACAAAGCCACGGTGGATAATATCACTGCGACGACCATCAAGGTGACCGGGTCGCGCGGCGAGATGCCAAACAAGAGACTGCCTAGCAATCGCGTGAGGGCCAAAGCGCCCGCAATCCCGATGCCGAGTCCCATGAGCGTCAGTCGCATGCCGCGGCGAATCACCATGCTCAGCAAACTGCCGCGGCTAGCTCCAAGAGCCGCGCGAATCCCTAGCTCGTGCGTGCGCTGGGTCACGGAATAACCGATTACGCCATAGATGCCGATCGCCGCCAGCAACAATGCCAGCGCGGCGAAAATGCCGAGCAGCATGGTCTGCATGCGGTCGCTCGCGACGGTCCCGGACTTGATCTGTTCCAGCGTTTGGAGATCGGCGATGGCCTGATCCTTAGCGACTGCGTGGACCGCTGCATGGATGGCTGTGGTAAGGTTTCGGGGATCGACCGAGCCGCGCAGAACCATACTCACATCGCTGGTCGGGCTTTGGTCGAATGTCACGTATACGCCGGGACTTTTGTCGTCGATGAGGCTGCCCGTTTGTTCGCCGCCCACGATGCCCACGACTTCCCAGGGGATCTCCGGCCCCAGGCCCGGCTGGCCATAGAGAATCTCCTGAATCAGAATCCGCTTGCCGATGGGGTCTTCGCCTTTGAAATACCGCTTGGCCATTTCCTCGTTGATGACGGTCGCGGGCGCGCCGCCGCGGGTGTCGTGCGTGCTGAAAGTCCGCCCCCGCAGCAGGTGGATATCCAGCGTCCGGAAGTAAGAGCTGGTGACGCGCTTGTAGAAGCAGGCTGGGCGGTTGGCCCGGTCGACGAATGCGCGACCGGCGATGAGAAAAGGCATGCCGTCGCCCCAGCCTTGCATGGGCAGGACGTTGCTGAAGGCCACGTCGCGCACGCCGGGGGCCGCGCGCAGGCGCTCATCCAGGAGGCGCACATATTGGAGGATTTGCTCGGGCTGGGCGAAGCGATCGCGCGCGATGGGCAGGCGCGCGGTGATGACGTTATCGCTGGTGAAGCCGGTGTCGACCCGCAACATGCGGAAGAAGCTCCCCACGAGCAGGCCGGCGCCCGCGAGCAGCACGAAGGCGAGCGCGACTTCGCTGACGATCAACGCACTGCGCAGGCGCGCGCGTCCGGCGCCGCTGGTGGCCGAGCGACCGCCTTCTTTCATGGAAGATGCCGGGTCCACGCGCGTGGCATGGATGGCGGGCGCGAGCCCGAACAGCAGTGCGGTGAGAAGGGAAACGGCCAGGGTGAAGAGGAGAATACTCATGTCTATGGATACGTCGGCTTCGCTGGGAAGCGAGAAGGGCGGCGCCAGGCGGATGAGGCCGCGAATCATGCCGTAGCCGAGCGCCAAGCCGAGCGCTCCGCCCGCGCCGGCGATCAACAGATTTTCGGTGAGCAACTGGCGAATGAGGCGCCAACTGCCCGCGCCCAGCGAAGCCCGCACGGCGATCTCGCGTTCGCGTGCCGCGCCACGCGCCAGCGTGAGATTCGCCAGGTTCGCGCATCCGATCAGAAGAATCGCGCCGACGGCGGCCAGTAGTACCAGCAGCGAACTGCGAAGGTGGCGGTCGACGACCTGGTCTTCGAAGCGCTCCACGGTGACACCCCAGCCTTTGTTGGACTCCGGGTAGGCTTCGGCGATGCGCGCGCCGATGGCGTCCATCGCGGCCTGCGCTTTTTCTAGCGTGACGCCGGGTTTCAGGCGGGCGAAGGAGATCATCCAGTGATAGTCGCGGGTCATGTCGTGCGGCTCGAAAGCCAGGGGCGTCCAGAGTTGCGCAAAGGTTCGGTCGAAGGGGCTATTCGCGGGCATCACGCCGATTACGGTGCTGGGTTTGCCGCTCAGAGTGAGCGTGCGGCCGACGATGGAGGGATCGGCGCCGAAGCGGTTCTCCCAAAGGCGATGGCTGAGGATGACGACCTGGGATTTGCCCAACTGATCCTCATCGGGGGCGAATGTACGGCCGAGGACGGGCCGGACGCCGAAGATATCGAAGTAAGAGGCGGAGACACGCACGCCCTGCAGTTCCTCGGGCTGGCCGGAGCCGGTGAGCGTGACGGAGCCGCCGAAATTGAGCGCGGCCATATGCTCGAAGACCGTGTTCTGGTTTTTCCAGTCGAGGAAGTTGAGCGTGGAGATGCCGTTGCGGCCGCCGCCCGGCGGTTTCTCCCAAACCAGCACGATGCGATGCGGGTCGCGGTACGGCAGCGGCTTGAGCAGCACGCCGTTCACGAAACTGAATATGGCGGTGTTGGCTCCGATGCCGAGCGCCAGGGTGAGGAGCGCGATGATGGTGAAGCTGGGGGACCGGCGGAGGGTGCGGATAGCGTATCGCATGGCTGTTCGTTTAGGTTTAGACGGCGGGCGGCGAGTCCGGTTGGCCGGCCTGTATCTTGATACTGCCGTGCGCGCGGAAGGTTACCTGGTGGCACAGGCTTCCAGCGCTTGCAGCTGCGGGCCCATCCTGGCGGGCATGGAGGCCCAATGCCACTTACTTTTTCGAATAGCGGGAATCCGCATTAATTGTGGGCGGACCCCTGGGTCCGCGGCCGACGCCCTCGTCGGCCTGTGCGACCGTCAAGGGGCGGATTCCACAAGCGAAGGGCGGGTCCGGGGGGACCCGCGCGGACCAGGGGGTCCGCCCTACAATTTATGCAGTATTCCGAGTTTGGAGAAAACTAAGCGCATTGCATGGGAGCCCGCCCCGCTGCATTACATTTCGCCCGGGCGGTAGGTGCGGCGCACGGCGGGGAATGCGGCCGCCGGCGGCGGAGGGGCTGGCCGGTCCACCGGCCTCTCCAGCACTAGCGACCGCAAATTGGGGATGGGAGCATTGTTGGCGCGGCTGGGCTTTTCCGAGGGCTGCGCATGTCCGGCGGTCAGGTTCTTCAGGCCAAATAGAGCCAACTCGAACCGGTCTTTCACGCCCACCTTCTGGAACAGCCGCGACAAGTAAACCTTCACGGTGCCTTCGGAGATCTGCAGGGTGGAAGCGATCTCCTTGTTCTTCAGGCCGTGCGACAACAGGGTGATGAGTTGCCCCTCGCGCTGGCTCAACACCACCCGCTTGGCGGCCAGGAAGCTGTCGGTCAGGGCCTTTTCGAACCATAGTTCGCCTTCGTGGACCTTTTGCAGGCACTTGACCTGCAGGTCGGCCGGCAAGGTCTTGCGCAAAATGCCGCGCACGCCCAAGCCCATGGCCTGGAAGGCGAGTTCGGTGGAGATGACGTTGACCCAAAGCACCAGCTTGGATTCCTGCACCACGCGTTTGATGTCGCTGAGCACGCCAAACGTGACCTCCGGCGTCAAGTCCAGCAGGAGGATATCGGGGGCGTCGGTTTGCAAACGCTCCACCAATTCCGGAATTCCGGAGTATGAACTCTCCAACTGGAACCGGCCGGTGGCTAGCAGAACCGCTTCCAAACCCTTGGCCAGAATGGGTTGATCGCTATATAAGTAGACGCGCGTCATCTCGCCTCGCCGGCCTCGCGGCCGTTTTCTTAGAATTCCGCCAGTACGGCTCCGGCGGATGGAACACCTTGTTGGGGGTACCTGATAATGAATTGTTACTTTAGTTGCGCCCATTGTCAATTGAAATCGCGAGAAAATGTAGAATTTTTTTCGGGGGCCCGGCCCGGGCTGTGAATAAACCACCCGGACGGGCCTCTGGCAGGCGTTCCAGCGGCTTGCCGGACGCGATTCCGAAGGTCTGGGAATTAGAATACTAGCCCGCAATTACTACCGTACGCTATCGTTCGTTAATTTATTCGGCGCCGCGTGCACGGATGGCCGCGCGATACCGTTTTCCTGCGTCAACCGCATGCAACTAACTTCGGGCAACAGATAGTTATCTCCTATCGACGGTATTGCGCCTGGACGCCTCGGCGGTCTAAAGTCGCATCGTGTACCCGGAAAGCATTTCTAGGATGAATCGCCGCAGCAGCACCCGCGTCGCGGTACGACTGACGTGCCATGTGGTTTGGCTGCAGGGCGGGGAACCGACCGCGATGTTTACGGAGAATATCAGCCGCGACGGTATGTTGTTGCGGTGGGAAGACTCCTTAGCGCGCCTTCCGGGTGTCGGCGAGATGCTGATCGTCGAGGTGGAGTTGCCCGAACAGGAAGGCTTCGAGCGGCGCTGCATACGCTGTCAGACCACAGTGGCGCGCGTGCACGCGGAGCCCGGCGCCGAGTTCACCTGGGTGGGGCTGCGGATTCACGCCATGGACTTCCGCGTGGCGCAGAGAGCGCCCGCGCATCGCGAGCCGGTCAGCTACAACGGGCGCGGCAACCGGGCGTTCTAGAGCATACGATGTCCAACACTAAAACCAACCCGGTGCTACGGATTCTGCCGTCGATGACGGACTTCGCGTTTCTGATGCCCTTGATCTTCATCTTCGCGGGCATGCACGGCGCCAAGACGCTGTTGGGCGACGGCGACACAGGCTGGCATGTGCGCACCGGCGAGTGGATCATGAGCCATGGCCGGGTGCCCGACAAGGATCTGTTCTCGTTTACCAAAACGGGCCAACCGTGGTTTGCGTGGGAATGGTTGTGGGACGTTATCTTCGCCTGGCTGCACCAGCATTGGGGGATGGCGGCGGTGGTAGTGGGGAGCGCTCTGGTCATCGCGCTGACTTCCGCATTGGTGTTCCGGCTGGCGTTCCGCAAGAGCGGCAATCCGCTGGTCGCCATGGCGTTGACTTTCCTGGCGGTGGCCAGCTCGTCGATTCATTTCCTGGCGCGGCCGCACTTGTTCACCCTGCTCTTCACGGTGGTGTTCTATACGATTTTGGAGCGCGTGCGGGAAGACCGCAACGCACGGCTGCTGTGGTGGCTTCCGGTGTTGACGGTGCTGTGGACCAATCTGCATGGCGGATGGTTCATCGGGGTGGTCCTGATCGGCTTGTACGGCGCGGGGGAACTGGCGAGCGGACTGTTCGACGGGGGGCCGGGAGCGTGGCTGGCGGCGGTCCAGCGGACGCTGCCTTACGCGGGAATCGCTGCGTTGTGCCTGGCAGCCAGCTTGATCGGGCCCTACACCTATCACCTGCACGTGCACATTTGGGAGTACCTCACAGACTCGTACCAGCGCGAGCACATTCAAGAGATGCTGCCCATCAACTTCCAGAATCCGGCGGCGCGCTATTACGAAGTGCTGCTGCTGGTGGGCGGCGGGGCGTGCTTCTGGCATCTGCGCCGCAAGCGTTTCACGGAGTGCCTGCTGCTGGCGTTCTTTGCGCATGTGTCGCTGATTGCCGCGCGCAACATTCCGATTTTCGGGATTGTGGCGGCGCCGGTGCTGGCACTGGCCGTGGCGGAGTGGCTGCGGCTGTTGGAAGATGCGCCCGTATCCAGGTGGCTGCGGACCCTGGCGCAGGCGCTGCGAACCTCCGGCGCTTCGATCGGCAGTTTGGAGGGCCGTTGGCGCACGCACCTGGTCAGCGCCGCCGCGGTGGCGTTGGTTACGGCCATCCTTTACGCCCCATCGCCTCCGGCGAATTTCCGCGCCAGGTTCGATGGCAAGGAGTTTCCAGTGAAGGCGCTCGCCAGTCTGGGAGACTCGGCGGCGCAGAGCCGGATCTTCACCTACGACCAGTGGGGCGATTTTCTGATCTACAAACTGTATCCCAGGAACCAGGTGTTCATCGACGGCCGCAGCGATTTCTACGGTTCGAAATTCGTCGACCAATACCTGGAGATCGCCAATGTGAATTACAAATGGCAGCAGTATTTGAAAGAGTACGGTGTGGACACTGTGCTGCTGCCCACCAATGCGTCGCTGGCCGGCGCACTCAAGGAATCCAGCCGATGGCACGTGGTTTACGACGACGGCGATGCCATTGTATTCCGGACGGGCGTTCGTCCGGGAAGCCCCGAGTTTTCCGCCGCCAACCGCGGCGGGAAAGATCGTGATCGGAAGATCACGAATACCCAACCCAGTGATCGGACGATCACCAAAACCAAAACTTAGGAGAAGAAAGAACAATGACGATGTTATTGCGCAACCTCTGGAATGACGATCAAGGCCAGGACCTGATCGAGTATACGCTGCTCATGGCCTTCGTGGCCCTGGCATCGGCGGCCCTGTTCATCAGCTCGGGCACCAGCGTCAGCAAGATCTGGAGCACGACCAACAGTCAGTTGAGCGCCGCGGCAACCACCGCTGCCAGCTAGTATCAACCGCCGGGGGCGCCTTTTACCGGGGCGCTCCCGGCGTTCGGAAGAAACGGTAGACGCGGGTGTTGAGCGCCCGCGCCAGGAAGTCTGTCGGAAAGGGAATTGAGGATTGCAATGAACCAACGATTCATCTCGGTATTGGTCTTCGCTTTTGTAGTGGCTGGCTGCGCCAGTCTGCTGTTGTACCGGCTGACGGTCAGTCATGCGAACGCCCAAGCGGCGCCCGCGGCGACCAAAGCGCTGGTGGCGGCCCGAAATCTGGAACTGGGCGCGATCATCAAGGATTCGGACGTGAAGGACACCGGATGGCCGGGTCCGCTGCCCGCCAATGCCGTGCTGAAGCGCGAAGACATCATCGGGCGGGGGGTAACCACCACGATCTACGACGGCGAGCCGATTCTGGAGAACCGGCTGGCGCCGAAGGGCGCGGGCGGAGGTTTGGCGGCTATGATTCCGTCAGGCATGCGGGCCGTGGCCGTGCGCGTCAACGACGTGGTCGGGGTGGCCGGATTCGTAGTTCCCGGCATGCGCGTGGACGTGCTGATATCGGGCAATCCGCCAAGTCCCACCAGTGCGTCGCAGGGCAGCCTGACGCGCACGCTGCTGCAGAATATCGAAGTGCTGTCCGCCGGACAGGATTTCAAAAAAGACAATGAAGGCAAGCCGCAGGGCGTGGGCGTAGTGAACCTGCTGGTCACGCCGGAGCAGGCCGAGATGCTAAGCCTGGCGAGCAACCAGACCGTTATCCAGCTCGTGCTGCGGAATCCGCTGGACACCCAGATGGCCAAGACCCCCGGCACGGCGGTAGTTGAGTTGTTTGCCGTTAACGGCCCCAAGAAGCGTCCCGACCCGCAGAAAGTTTACGTAAAGGTTGCGGCGAAGCCCGCGCCGCCGCCGCCGCCGGTGGAGATAAGGCCGGCGCCGCCGGTGCGGCAGAGCTTCGTTATGGAAGTGATCAACGGCAACAGGAAGAGCGAAACGAAATTCGATACGACCCCGGAGGTCAAATAACATGTCGCGCAAACGCACATTCCATCGTCTGGCGGCCACGGCCTGCGTGCTGGCCCTGGCCGGCCTGCCCGGCGCGCTTTCCGCCGTCGAACTGCAAGGGCAAAATGCGCCGCTGGTGGTGACCGTCGGCAAGTCTCTGGTGCTCGACAACGCCATGAATATCCAGCGCATCTCGCTGGCCAACGGCGAACTGGCCGAAGCGGTGGCGGTAAATCCGCGCGAGGTGTTGATCAACGGAAAAGCGCCGGGAGAAACCTCTCTGATTATCTGGCAGCAGGGTGGACCGCGGCTTCTGTTCGACCTTACGGTGCGGGCCAGCAACAGCAGGCTGGACAACGTGCGCGGACAGATCGCGCGGGAACTGCCGGGCCAGGACGTCAGCGTCTACCAGGAGGGCGACAGCGTATTTGTGCACGGCACGGCTAAGGACATGGTGAGCGCCGAGCGAGCCACAGCCATCGCGGCCACTTTAGGGAAGGTAGTCAACCTATTGCACGTGGTGACGCCGGCCGAAGAGCCTCAGATCCTACTGAAAGTGCGGTTCGCGGACGTGGATCGCAGCTACAGCCAGCAGCTCGGCCTCAATTTATTCAGTACGGGCGCCTTAAACACGATTGGCGGGGTGACCACCCAGCAGTATGCGCCTCCCGTAGTGGCGTCGCCGGCCCCTGGCAGCCCGGTTACCGCCACGATCAGCAACGCGTTGAATATTTTCCTATACCGCCCGGACCTGAACCTGGGCGCCACCATCGAGGCGCTGGAAGCCAAGAACCTGCTGCAGATTCTGGCGGAGCCGAACGTCATGGCCATGAACGGCAAGCCGGCCAGTTTCATATCGGGCGGCGAGTTTCCGGTCCCGGTGGTGCAGGGCGGCGCTAACATTGGCGCGGTGACCATCCAGTTCCGGGAATTTGGCGTGAAGCTGAATTTCCTGCCCACCATCACGCCGCGCGGCACGATCCGGCTGCAGGTGGCGCCGGAGGTGAGCTCGCTCGACTACACCAACGGGATTGTGTTGAACGGATTCACGGTCCCGGCGCTGGACACGCGCAAGGTGCAGACCGAAATCGAGTTGGAAAACGGCCAGACTTTCGCCATCGCCGGACTGTTGAACAACAACTTTAACGAAACCATCGACAAGATTCCCGGACTTGGGAATATTCCGCTGCTGGGCAAGCTGTTCCAGAGCCGCGTATTGACGAAGAGCAACTCGGAGTTGCTGATCATGGTGACGCCGGAGATCGTGCGCCCCATACCTGCCGGACAGGCGCGGCCCGATATACCCATGATCAAGCCTTTCCTGAAAGACACGCTGAAGGATGCGCCGCGCAATCCGGGAATCGACGTCACCGGACCGGTGCCGGTGAAACCGCAGCGCGAGACGATCCCGATGGAGGAGATGCAGCAAATGCAGAAGAAGGATCAAGGTCAGGTCCCCGGAAGCGGGCAGCCCACGCTGTTGCTCCCCTTGATGATGAATCCGGCGGGTGGGCAAGCCACTCCGGCGACGCCAAACGCTCCCCTGCCGGGTACCGGGACAGGCGCGGGAACCGGCGCGCCGCCCAGCACGGGGACAGGCACAGGGCAATAAGCCATGTATTCGCTGACGCTAGGCCTGGCCATCGAAACCAAGCAGCTCTGGGACGAAGTACAGTCCTGCCTGCCGAAGCTGCCGTTGCGCCCGGTTATCGAGCACCAGGACATGTCCACCATGGGCGCGTTCCTGGAGCGGTTGGAACGTTTGCGGCCTGAAGTGGTGCTGCTGGACGTGGCGCTGGCGAAGGAGCCGCTGAACGAACTGGTCCCCATGATCCGGGCCAAGGCGCCGGAGGCCACCATCGTGGCCCTGCACACGACGGCGGATCCGGACACCATCCTGAACGCCATGCGCGCCGGGGTGAACGAGTACGTCTATCCGCCGCTGGAGGGAGCGTTGCGCGGGGCTCTGGAGCGCCGCTCAACAGACGGGCGCCGGCACAGCGGCATGCGCTTTGGCGGACGCACCGTTGGATTCTTCTCCTCCAAGGGCGGATGCGGCGCCACCACGGTTGTGTGCCATCTGGCCGTGGAACTGGGACGTAGCGGCCAGAAGGTCTTGCTGGCGGATCTGGATCTGGACGCCGGGCTGATTGGTTTTCTGACCAAGGCCAAGCCCGGCTACTCGATCCTGGACGCCGTCAACAATCTGCACCGCATGGATGTGAGTTACTGGAAGGCGCTAGTTTCCAACGGTATTCCGGGTGTAGAGATCATTGCCGCGCCGGGCGCCACGGCGGATAAGACTTATCCGCGGCAGGAGCAGTTGCGCCAATTGTTCAGCTTTCTGCGGTCGTGTTACGACTTCACCCTGATCGACCTGGGACGCAGCCTGACGCGCGTAGGCGTGGCCGCCCTGGAAGAGATGGACGAGGCTTACCTGGTGAGCACGCTGGAGGTTCCGGCGCTGCACCAAGCCAAGCAAGTGCTGCAAATCCTGATGGACGCGGGCTATGGAAAGGACCGGTTGAAACTGATCCTGAACCGCGTGCCAAAGCGTTCGGAACTGGCGCCGGGCGAGATCGAAAAGATTCTGGGATTGCCGGTTTATGCGGTGCTGCCCAGCAGCTATCCGGAGTTGCACGAGTGTTATTCGCTCGGCAAGCTGCTGCCGGAGCGGAGTTTTCTGGGCAAACAAATCCGGGAACTGGCCATGCGGATGGCGGGCGTAGACGAGCCTCCGGCGAAGAAAAAATTTGGCGGGTTGTTCGGTTAGGCGCTTGTGGGGCGGACCTCCAGGTCTGCGCGGGTCCTCCAGGACCCGCTCGGCATGCAAGGGAGGCCCGCGTGGACGCCGGCCGCAGGACTGGAGTCCCGCCCCACAAGATCGGAGACTGAAAAGTGGCTGCAACTATAAACGGATCGCTATCGAAGAACGGTGAGAAGGAAGCGGGCTGGGTTAGCCGGTTGTTTACCCAGGATCGGGCGGCGCTCGAGCACCAGGAACTGAAATTCGCGCTGCATCGCAAGCTGCTGGACCGCATCAATCTGGAAGCGCTGGCGACGCTGGGCGGAGAGCGCGTGCGCACGGAGGTACGCGGCGCGGTGGCCAAATTGCTCGAGGAAGAGAAGACGCCTCTGAGCCTGCTGGAAAAAGAGCGGGTGGTGGAGGAGGTTCTGGACGAGGTCTTCGGGCTGGGGCCGCTGGAGCCGTTGCTGCAGGATCCCACCGTCTCGGACATCCTGGTCACCACGCCGCGGCTGGTTTACGTGGAACGGAACGGCAAGCTGTTTCGCACGCCCGTCGAATTCAAGGACAACGCGCACCTATTGCGGATTATCGAGAAGGTGGTATCGAGAGTCGGCCGGCGCGTGGACGAATCCTCGCCGCTGGTGGACGCGCGGCTTCCCGACGGATCGCGCGTCAACGCGGCCATTCCGCCGGTAGCGGTGGACGGACCGCTGCTTTCGATCCGGCGGTTCGGGCGCAGTCTCATGCACGGCAAAGACCTGGTGACGCGGCTCACCGTCACCGAGGGCATGTTGGAGATGCTGCGGGCGGCCGTGCGGGCGCGCTTGAACATTATGATCAGCGGCGGCACGGGCGCCGGAAAGACCACGCTGTTGAACGTGCTTTCCAGCTACATTCCGGAAGACGAGCGCATCATCACCATCGAAGACGCCGCCGAGCTGCGGCTGCAGCAGACGCACGTGGCGCGCATGGAAACGCGGCCGCCCAACGTGGAAGGGCAGGGCGCCATTCGCATCCGCGACCTGGTGATCAACGCCCTCCGTATGCGTCCCGACCGCATCATCGTCGGTGAGTGCCGCGGCGAGGAAGCGCTGGACATGCTGCAGGCCATGAACACGGGTCACGACGGTTCCCTGACCACGGTACACTCCAACAATCCGCGCGACGCGATATCGCGCCTGGAGGTGATGGTGGGCATGGGCAACGCCAACATGGGCGTGCGCGCCATCCGCCAGCAGATCTCCGCCGCGCTGGACCTTATCGTCCAGGTTTCGCGCTTCAGCGATGGCACCCGCCGGGTCACGCACATGACGGAGGTGACCGGCATGGAGGTGGACACCATTACGTTGCAAGACATTTTTCTGTTCGACAAGACGGGCGTAGCGGAGGACGGCCGGGTCACCGGACGTTTCCGCGCCACCGGCATCCGCCCGCGCGCTTACGAGCGCATCAAAGCCTGCGGCATCCAGTTGCCGACTTCGCTGTTCCAAACCGTGGTGGAGATCAATTAGCGTATGTCGATCATGCTGTTGGGCATTTTTCTTCTGGTCTTCGCGCTGATCATGGCGATTGCCGTATTCGGCTTTCTGTACCGCCACCAGCACCGGCAGAAGGTCGTGAAGGACATGCTCCAAACCGTCGCGGGCAACCGCCCGATGCCGGTGACGAAGCTCCTGAAAGATCTTGCCCCGGAGGTTTCCGGCTTCAGCCAGATGCTGAAATCCCTGAACGTCGCCGATCACCTGCAGAGCTCCATCAAGCAAGCGGGGCTTACGTGGACGCCCTCCACTCTGTTCATGGCGACGGTGGGCGCGGCGGTGCCCGGGTTTCTAATAGGGCTGCGGTTTCCGTTCATCATCAATGTAGTTCTGACCTGCCTCACGCTGGCGGTGTCCACCGCCTCGCTGCCTTATGTGTACATGCGGACGAAGCGGCGCAAGAGACTGGCGGAGTTGGAAGAGCAGTTCCCCGAAGCGCTGGACTTCCTGGCGCGCTCGGTGCGCGCCGGGCATGCCTTCATGATCAGCCTCTCGATGGTGGGCGAGCACGTGCCGGAGCCGCTGTCTACGGAGCTGCGCACGGTATTTAACGAAATCAACCTGGGCGCGCCCATGGCGACGGCGCTGGAGAATCTGACGATACGCGTGCCCTTGCTGGATTTCAAGTTCTTCACGTCGACGGTGCTATTGCAGCGCCAGACGGGGGGCAACCTGAACGAGATTCTGGGCCGCTTGGCGCACGTGATCCGGGAGCGTTTCCGCCTGAAAGGCGAAGTGAAAGCGGCCAGTGCGCACGGCCGGTTGACCGCTGGAATCCTGACGGTCCTGCCTGTCCTGACGGGGCTCGCGCTGTTGGCCGTTGCGCCCGGTTATCTGCAAGGCATGGCGAAGGACCCGGATGGAAAGTACCTGATCGTAGGCGCCGGTGTAGCGGTGCTGCTGGGAAATTACTTCATCCGGCGCATCGTCAAGATAAAGGTTTAACGATGCCCATTTACGTAGTCGTCGCTTTCTTCATGGTGCTGATGGTGGCCATCGCGGCCTTCGGCTATCAGCGCTACGCCCGGCCGGGGCAGGTGTACGAGAGGCTCGGCGAGCCGGTAATCGAGGCCCCCACGGCGGGGTCGCCGGAAGACGCCGAGGCGCGCAAGCCGCGGGAGTTCAAGATCATTCAGAAAGTCGGCGAGTTGATGCCGGTGTCGTCGGATGAAAGCTCGATGACCCGGCAGATGCTAACGCACGCCGGTTATCGCTCGGACAACGCCGTCAAGATATATTACGGCACCCGCCTGCTCAGCACCGTGGGTTTGGGACTATTCGGCCTGATCTTCCGCAACTCGTTAAGCGCTAACCCGTCGATGCACGTGGTATTTCCGCTGGCCATGGCGCTGGGCGGATTTATCGCGCCGAACTTCATGCTGGAAAAGCAGATCAAGAAACGCCTGACGATCTTGCGGCTGGCGCTGCCGGACGCCTTGGATTTGATGGTGATCGCGGTGGAAGCGGGGCTGGGACTGGACCAAGCCATCCAATACGTGGGCACCGAGCTGCGCAACGCGCACAAGGAACTCACCGAAGAATTCATGTTGACCAATCTGGAGATCCGGGCCGGCAAGCGGCGCGCCGACGCGCTGAAGAACCTGGGCGAGCGCGCCGGTGAGCCGGAGCTGCGCAAGCTGACGGCCATCCTGATCCAGAACGACCGGTTCGGGACCAGCATCGCGGAGTCGCTGCGGCAACATTCCGATCACCTGCGCGTGCGGCGACGCCAGGAGGCGGAGGAGCGCGCGGCCAAGGTGGGCGTGAAGCTGGTGTTCCCGATATTTTTCTTCATCCTGCCGGCCATGATGCTGGTGTGCGCCGGTCCGGGCGTACTTGGAGTTGTGAAGTACCTGCTGCCGCTGATGAAGGGCTTCTAATAAGCCGATAGCAGTAGGAGACGAGTTTGGAGTAGGAGTCACTCTAAAGAAAGGAGACAAGGTCATGAATAGCACGGTAATGCAGATTCTGATCTGGGTTGCGGCTGGCGTAGTCTTGTTGCTGCTCTTGCAGCGCCGCCGGCGCCGCAAAGTGGTTCGGTAGTTGTAGGTCCCCTGTGTGTTTTGCTGGCTCGCAAGCCTTTTGGCGCGGGGCGGCGCTTACCCGTAGCGCCCCCGCGCCCCATTTATTGTGCCCATGGGGGGGCGGGCTTGAGCCCGCGCGGGGCTTCAGCCCCGCATTGTGCGTTTGAAAAGGATTACCGATTTTGGAAATCGATAACGGCGCGCTGGAGAACATCGGCGCGGCTCAAAATGCGGATGGCGGATGGCCGTATCGCAAAGGCGGCTCGTGGACCGAGCCGACCGTCTACGCGCTGCTGGCGCACCAAGCCGGCCGGACGGCGGCCCCGCGTAGCGCCGCGGCGCTGGCTTGGCTGAGCGCCGTACAGCGGCCGGACGGCGGATGGACACCGCGCGGTTCAGTGGAGCAGAGCACCTGGGTGACGGCTCTGGTGGCGTTGTTGCCCCCGGACACGATCGGGGCTGGCAAGCATGCGCGCGCCGTCGCCTGGCTCCTGCGCCAAAGCGGAATGGAGTCGTCGCCGATTTTCCGTCT
>Ga0070761_10001132_pt1 | contig 16763 bp, 29 predicted proteins | sample HubBroMetageREF1_FD_66724 | JGI IMG/M metagenome (GOLD analysis project Ga0070761, IMG submission 66724) | Reference soil microbial communities from the Hubbard Brook experimental Forest, New Hampshire, USA - Hubbard Brook CCASE Soil... | ecosystem: Environmental > Terrestrial > Soil >... | reverse complement strand
GAATCCGAGGAGCAGCAGACGGTCGTTGGGGGCGGGGGCGTGGGACACGGGGGAAAGCCGGGCACTCCGACCTCCATGGCGGCGGACATTCCAGGACCTCGCTGCGAGGAACAGGTTGCATGCATGGCCCGGTGATAGAGGGGAACCCGCGCGTCGCCGACCGTGGAGGCGTCCAGGCCGGAGCTTGCTCCACTTCTACCGCTGCTCGTGCCCCCGCTCGTCCCACTCTCGCGACCGCCGCACCCACAAGCCAGGGCCACGACCATCGTCGAGATGAAGAGAGCGGTTCGGGGCATCGGGGTCGACATCTCTCAGCAAGAACAAGGCCCATCGTAACACCGCGAAATCAAAGTTTGTGATTCCGAGCTGCTCACCTATCTCGAAGTGCGCGTGCGACTCAAACCATGCGTCTGCTTGCTGGTCGGTCATGCGCGCATGGTCTCGCCGGACTCGACCCAGCGTCAAGCGCCGCTCGAGGCCGCTCGCCTCTTGCTCATGCCCCAGGTACCGCCCGCTTGATATATTAGAGAATACTAATATAACGACCTCGATGCTTTCGAGTGCCACCGCGTCGGACGTCTTCCAGGCGATTGCGTCGCCCACACGTCGTGCCCTGCTCGACACTCTCTCGCACTGCGGCGAGAGCAGCGTCACCGACCTCGTGGCCACGCTCGACGTCACGCAATCGGCTGTGAGCCAGCAACTCGGTGTCTTGAAGAGCGCTGGCCTCGTCGAGGAGCGTGCCGACGGACGCTTCCGTTACTACAGCCTGCGCCCCAACCCCCTGAACGAGGTCGATACGTGGGTGGCTCGATATCGCAAGTATATGGAGCGGCAGCTTGACGCTCTCGGTCGCGTACTCGATAGCATGCCCGATGAGATTCCCAGAAAGCGCGTCCGTCGAAAGCGCAGACACCAGCTCCACGGACGCACGCACATCCCCTTGAAGCGCAAGGACCGGCCATGAGCAGCATCCGCATCGTCCGCGACTATCCGCATCCCCCCGCAAAGGTCTGGCGCGCGTTGACTGACCCCGCGCTCATCGCGCTATGGGCAATGCGACCCGAAGGCTTCGCTCCCATTGTCGGTACGCGCTTCAAGCTCGTTGCGAAGCCGCAACGCGGCTGGCGCGGATTCGTTGAATGCGAGGTGCTCGAAGTGCGCGAGCCCACGGTGCTGCGCTATTCGTGGGTCGGCAACGAGGGAGAGGCTCCATTGCAGGTTACGTACAAGCTCGAGTCACATCACGGCGGAACCCAACTCACCCTCGAGCACACGGGGTTCGCCGGCATCGGTGGATTCATTCTCTCGAAGCTGATGATGGGACCCGGCTGGAAGAAGATGCTCGGCGTGCTCATCCCGGCCGTGCTCGACGACATCGACGACGAAGGCAAGCTTCGGCCCGGAAGCACCCTCAAGTCGAAGTACTAGGAGGGCCGCGACTAGTGCTGGTCGGTCCGTGGCCGAGCTCTGGTCAGGCGATGGCGATGTCAGCGTCGTCTACTGCTCGACGCTCAGCTCTGCCCGAGCGAGCCGAAGGCCAACCGGTGCACCCGCGAAAGACAGGGTTGAACGCACGGTCGTCGGGCCGCTCTTCGGAACCCTAAGGCTGCACTGCAGCCGGCAGTTGATGTGGTGTTCGTCGCCCAGCTCGAAACGCACAGCGCACAGCCTGCCCTTCCTACCCATCGGGTGCAGCGGGTCACACGTCGACTTTGCAACTAGCTCCCCACCTTGGAGCAGTTCGACGTCGTACTTGGCTTCCATTGGCCCCTCGTATCTCGCATCAAAATCGGACCAAAGTAGGACGTCGCGAGCAGCATCCAACGACACGTCGACTCGCTGCATCCCTGGCTCGGGGAAGCGGATGACACCCAGCGTTGTCGGGGAAAAAGTCGTCGCGCACGACACGACTCCCGCAAGCGCGACAAGTAGCCACCTTGCCGGTCCGCGAAGCATTTGCGAAAGAGTACCACGGACATCTCGCCAAGAAGTTTCGCGAGCACTTGCTGGTTGCTGGAGTCGATCGCGCCGAGCTGTTCGAGAAGAGCGACATTCGTCGACCGATCCGTGCCCATGATCTGCGAGCGACGTTCATCACGCTGGCGCTCGCCCGCGGCAAGTCCGAGCAGTGGGTGATGGATCGCTCCGGCCACACCACGAGCACCATGCTCCAGCGCTACCGCCGCGCTGCGAGGACCGTTGCGGAGGCGAAGATGACGACGCTGGTGCCATTGCACATGGCCATTCCGGAGTTCGCCCCATTCGTCGCAGAGACCAACGGCACGACGCCGTCGTCGCACGCTCAGAATGGAGTGTGACTCGGAGTCGAACGGTCAGCCTGGGGGAAATTCTGGGGGAATTTGTCCACAGACGGGGGTCCCTAGGACATATCTAAGTGTCCGTAAGTGCACGGGAAGGGAGTCGAACCCTTACGCCTTGCGGCGGCGGACCCTAAATCGAGCGAAAACTTTCCCTACATGCGCTTTTCCCGATGAAAACGTTCGGTGACGGGCCGCCAGGGGTGGCAAGGGGTCGTCTTTCGGGGGGCGCGGGGGGCTCTCCGGCGCGACCAGTGTGATTCATCTTGCACGCTGGGCCCGACGCGCAGCCCTTCTATCCTGCGTGCGGGTTTCGTCACGCCCCGGACATGCTGCGCCGAGATCGCAGTTATTGAGGCGCCAGGGGGGCCGGCTTCCTCCCCCAAATCAGGACGTAGCGCGAGACCCACGGGATCGGACCCTTCCTTAGGTCTTCTCCCATGAGCCGGATCCCTCGCTCGAAGGCTTCGCTCGAAATGAGATGGAGGCTGGAAAAGGCCTTGTCGCGGTACGCGTTGATGTCCGTCGTGGGCGACGCGGACTCGACCGTCACTTCGCGGATCTCGTCGAACCCGGCGTCGGACATCATCCGGCGGAGGTCGTCGATCCGTGGATATCGGGCAAGCTCGACCTCGACCGTCTCGGGAAAGCAGACGGAGAGCGGTTGTCGATGCCGGATGATCTCTTCGGAATCGGTGACGGTGCACACGTGGCCACCGGGGACGAGCACACGAAAGGCTTCGAGGTAATGCGCGGCGCGGTCCCGGACATGATGGATGACATCGACCGAGAAGATGAAGTCGAACGCCGCGTCGTCGAAGCCGAGCTGCTCTGCACGACCCACGGCGAGACGTGCCTGCACCCCTCGGGCTCGCGCCTTCTCCAGCATTTGCTCCGAGGGGTCGATTCCAGAACAGTCGCAGCCGAGGGCTCGTTGCAGAGCCGCCAAATAGTTCGCGGTGCCGCAGCCGACTTCGAGCACTCGCGACCTTGCGGTCAACCCGCCCTCCGCGATCAGGGCACCGAGCACCCCCGGATGGACGTCCCGGTGCCGGGCGTACTCGGCGGCGACGGCGTTGTAGTCGATCATGGCCGGCGATTTCAGTTCTGGGTCGGGTGTTGGGGGTCGCCCGGTAGACGCGAGTACATGAACATATCGCGGCGTTCATTCCCGACCGGCTGCCACGCTCGGAGAAGCCCTTCTCGGCGGAAGCCGCAACGTTCCGCAGTGACAATGGATGCGACATTCCAAGGCTCGACAACGAGTTCAAGGCGCGGGATCCGCAGCTCTCCGAGGGCCCACGCCGCAACGGCTCGAAGGCCACAGGTGGCGGCGCCTCGGCCGCGCGCCGACTTCACGACCCAGTAGTAGATCGAGGCCCGCCCTTCATCGAGGTTGCGAAGGTTCAAGCCGATAGCCCCTATTCCTCGATCGGTCGCTGCGTCTGCGATCACGAAGGGATACCCCTGGCGGAGACGGGGGCGGCTCCATTGCCGTTCGATGAACGGCTACACCCTCGGCCTCGGAGAAGATGGCGGGGATGCTCGTGATCAACGGGATGTGCGGATCGGCGGAGGCTTCGCGCACGAGGTCGAGGTCACTCGACTCCCACGGGCGCAGCCGGTACGGCGGCGCGAACAGGGTGGGGACCGCGAGAGGCGCCGGGGGATCGGACAAGGGCGGGACCACTGTCCCGGGAAATTAGCATCGGTAATCGTCCGAGCCGACGCCGTCATAGTGGCATGGGGGCGGGCATGGACTCGGCCGCCCGGGCGTTGCGCCTTCATGGTCGGGGTTCGCCTCTTCAGCGATGAGGACGAGTGGATTTGGGTCGTCCTGCGGCTATTCGATATCCTTGACGTGGTCTCGCTGCTTTTCTAAGCGAGCCGTCGAGGCCAAATGACCCGTGACGATTTCTTCGGCGACTTGAATGAGCTGGTTAGGCTCCTCGGCCAGCTCGGTCTCGCGTCGGCATTGCAGGTCGAGGCAGCGCAAAAGGTCGCGACCTTGAAGACCAGCGGTCACGGCATGACGTCCGACGATTTGCGGCGCTACGGCGACGCGATTGACTGGATCCGCACGGACAACGTCCAAGCTCTACGTGATCTCGCCCGCGTGCTTCTTCGCATCGTGGCCGGCCTGGCTACCGAGCTAGAGAGTTTTCGCCGCGTGCGGGGGTAGCAGGCGCTGGCCTCAATTCTTGGTCGCCGCGAAGCGCACAAGCTTCTGTTTGATGCCCGTCTGGTTGCCCCAATCGCTCACGTCGTCAACCACGTCGTCATGCAGGATAGAGAAGTCAGCCTTGAATAGGCTCGAAAGCTCCCCCGTATCGAAGCCCCACGGCCTCGTGTCACTGTGCGGCCCCTCGACGACCACCAAGCCCCCTTGTTTCAACCCCTTGCGTAGCTTCTCGATGATTGCCGCGCCGCACGCGCTGTCTTGCGAGGGCCGCGGACACCCTGCGGCGTAAACGAACGTCACAAGATCCCATTGTGCGTTGCCAAAGTTCCACGTGGCCGCTTCGGCGTTTTCGGCATCGATCCGCAGCCCGCCCTCGGAGGCCGCCAGGCGAGCTTCGCGCAACGCTTCGTCCGAGATGTCGATTCCGGTGACGCTCCATCCTTTCGAGGCGAGATAGAGTGCGTTTCGACCTTGGCCCATTGCGACATCCAGTGCGAATCCAGGCTTCCGCGCACGCACCATTTCGACCAAGAACGCGTTGGGCTCCGCGTTGTACCAGCGCCCCGTACCCGTGGGCGCCCTACCAGCCAGGGAATCGGCGTATGTAGCGTTCCACTCAGCCCGGTCCGCAGCGAGCCCGCCCTGGATCCATTGCCAACTAATGGCCTTCCACTTACCACCGTCATGCGTCCAGACCAGCGTGACGTAGCCGTCGATGTCGCCGACGATTTTGGGTCCGTCCGGGGGAAAGTGCTCGATGCTCTCCCCGAAAAACACCGCCGAGTCTCCGCCCACCCACACTCTCTCGTTCTTGGTCGTGCGTGAACGATTGGGGGCGTGCCGATCGCGTCGTGCACGAATCTCGCCGAGGACGGCACCTAGGTCGTCGGCATGTCCGTCGTCTATAAGCACGAAGGCCGGGCCCACCGATTCGGCAAAGCGGTCAGGGTCGGCGTGGTCGTACGCGTTGAAGAGGACGTGAGCCATCTTCTCAATGCCGGCCTCGTCCAGAGTCTCCCGTGGAGCGGGTGGGCGTGTCGAACGACACGAAACCAGCACCGCAACACTTAGGATCGCGAGGGTGCTTCGCATGCGATGAATCCTGAAGGGCCCAACCGCAGAGCCTATCCCAACCGGCCGCGTGATCAGCAAGAAGGCCCGGGAGAGCCAAAGGCCAAGCCTCGGGTCGGGGGCGCGCGTGGTCGGGATCTTTAATCCCGACGCCTTCCCGATTTCCGCGCGCCTTGCGTCCCGCCGTCTCCGACACCGGCCACAGTGGCTAGACTCGACCTACGGCACGGGTCTCGCAAGGCCAGCTCGCATGCGTGGCTCGATTGTCCGCTCTGCACTGTGCTTGCCGTTCGCAATGACCATCGTCGGATGCGCCCCGAGCCTCTACGAAACGGCGCGGGCGAAAGGGTCACAGGATCTCGGTTGCCCGACCTACGTGAGCGTCGATCGCAGGCAAAGCGGCATGTTCGTCGCGGGATGCGGACGTTGGGTCGAGTATTCCTGCTTCTACGCGGAGGGGCGCCCGGTGTGTGACCCCAAGTTCGATCCGAAGCCGCTGCCCGACACTTGACCGATGCCGAACCCCAACGGCGGGCAGGCCAGGCCCCGGGGTCGAGGGCGCGGGGGATCGGCGGTGCCCTTCCGGATCGAACTGCCCGAGGGGCCTCCGACGACCACTGGTCGAGGCGCGCTGGGCGAGCCATGCTGGGCCGGCCCATGAGCCTCGCGGTCGTCGCCGGAAAGAAGTTGTTGGCCCAGGTGGTCGAGGTTCTGGTTCGCTACGAGAACAAGAACACGACGGCCCTGCTGAAAGCTTGGGACGACGCGAAAGACGAATGGCTCGTCGAACTTGTGCGTGTACTCCCCGAAGTCGTCGGTCGGCTAGAGCAAGTCGAGCAGTTTCAGGAGAGGCTCAAGCTGCGCACCGAGAGCCCGGAGTTTCAACGACTGCTCGACAACGTCTCCTTCGAGGCAAGCCGGGAGGCCATCGAAGAGCGGCGCCGGATGCTGGCCCACGTGGGGGCCGGCATCTTCGACGTCACGATGACGATCGCCGAGGCGGCGCGCTGCGAGCGTGTGATTCGCGAAGTCGACCCTGCGGACATCTTTGCGCTCAGGCGGGTCAACGGCTCGCAAGAAGTTCTTGCAGGAAGCCACCCGGAAGACCTGGAGATACTCATCGCTGTCGGGTGCGTTGCCGCGGTGCCAGGGGGCATGCCAGCGCTCGACCATGAGCAAACCGTCCGGTATGAAATGACGCGCACCGGCTCGCTCGTGCTGAGGCTCGTGACGACGTACGAGGCTCCGACGACCGGGTAACCCGGGAGGCAACGTGGCCGACGGCTCGGATGCGGAAGACCCAAGAACGGGCCCCGGGGTCGGGGCGCGGGGGGATGAGTTGGGATGAGTGCGACTACGCCCGCCTCCAGCGCCACGAGCAGAACAGGAGCCATGCCGCGGTCACGACGGTGAGCAAGAACCCGAGCGCCCCGCAGTTCATTGCCTCGGAGATCCCCTCGGCGAGCACTCGTGCCTTTTGACTGGGGTCGATGCGGTCCCCGGATACTGCGCCAAAGCCTCCGACGAAACCGACGACGACGCCCGCGACGACGGCCAACGCACTCAAGATGACGAGTCCGTACGCAACCCGCGAAGCCAGTTTGGGTACCTCGGGGCGCTTGCCTATTCGTCGGGCCCACGTCCAGGCGCCGAGGACCAACGCCGATGGGACGAGGATGATGGCGAGGACCATGCCCAAGGAGAACGGCGTCACGTTCGGCATTCTCGCACGGCACGAGCTTGTGACGGTTCCCCGGGGTCGAGTCGGGGAGGCGTAGCGGCGCGGGGCAGGACCGCGTCAATGACCGCTGGTCGCTTTGCGCGCGGCGAGCGATGCTTGGCTCGAAAATGACGACCTTCGACCCCGCATCGACTGCCGATCTTGCGAAGGCTTCCGAGCACGTGGCCTACGAGTGCAAGATGTTGCGCCGGACCTTCGAGATGCTTCGTGACCTCGTGGCCGACAAGACCAGGATGGACGCGACACCGGGTCTGCGGCAGGCGCTGATGGAGTCCTTCATCGTCCACGCTCGCTCCCTCAAGCTCTTCTTTTATCCAAACCCGAAGGCGCGGTCGCACTACCTCGACATCCGCGCCGATCACTTCATCGTCGACTGGTCCGCGCGTCGTCCTGCGTGCGGGATCACGGATGACCAAATCGATCGCATGCACAGGGAGATCGCACATATCTCGGCGGCGCGCTTCGATCTAAAGCCGGGCGAACCGCAGTGGGATTGTGGGAAGCTGCTGGACGCGTTGAACCCGGCCATCGACCTGTTCTTCGAGACCGTGGGCAGTGCGAAGTTGAGCGAAGATGTTCGCAAAAGCATCGAGCGCCAACCGGCGGGGGTCTTGCCAAAGGTCCGCTTTCACTACGAGTCGTTGGCCACGGCGAACGTCATAGTCCATCCTGCGCGAATATGTCCGCTACACCCATGGCCGCCCGCATCGCAGCCTGCGCATCCAGCCGCCCACCGGCGCGCGCTGGCTCGCTCCGGGACGAGCAGGCACATCCCGTGAGCTGACCGCAATCCCCGTGCTCGGCGGCCTCCACCACCGATATGCCTTCTCATCCGCGGGCCCCTCCCCTCCTCCGTAATCGTTTCGGAGTTTCGGCGGCGGACAAGGATTCGGACGGTCTCGTTCGGGCAGACGGCCGCGAGTCCGCCGCTCTCGAGCGTCCTCTAGTGGTTGTGAAGCGTGCAGTCGCCGCACCGCCCGCACGAACCGCAAATGAGCACCTGAAGGGCGTTCGTGTTGTTGATGCAATCTGTCCCCGAGCAGACGGACACGACCGGCGTTACCAACTCTCCCGCGTCGGTTTCGCGCGCGTCCGATCGCGTCGATTCGAAGCGTACCGCATGAGAATGACTTCACTTCTCCGCGATTTCCTGAAGCTCGAAGCGCCGTGGCCCTGGCGATTGCTTCCAAGGATACAGCGGCCGCCCTTCGACGGGGAGAACGACCTCCTCGGGTCGAGCGCACGCTCTTCCGCCCGCCCGCGTTCGTGCGCTTGAATGGTTCACAAAAGCGTCGGGCAAGCTGCGCCAGCGCGCGTTATCATCGCCACATGCGGGCGAGCACCGGCCACGTCCTAAGAATCATTGAGAGCGCGTATCGCGTGCACGTGCCGGACGCCGAGTGGCTAAATGACGTTGCTGATGCGAGTCGCCCGCTAATCGACTCGGGTTTCGGGGTCTGTGCGTTCGAATTTCGTCATCTCGCCGGCGGCGCGCCCAAGATTGTTCAGACCCGGATGATGGGCATTCCGGAGGAGGCCGTCCGGCTCTATCCACTGGTATTTCGGAGCATGGCTCCGGACGCACAAGCCCGTCCCTTTGCCCAGGGCCCTTGCACGACTACGAGTCAGATGATGGGCATGCGAGGACGCAAGTTCAAAGACAATACGCCCATTCCGGTGGAGCATCGTGAGGGACCATTCGAGCGGGATCTCGTGCTCCAGTATCGCGCAATCAGGCTACGAGCCGAGCCGCTGCCTGGCTACGACTTCGGCGGCGGAGACACAATCGGCTTCGAGCACCCTGATGTATTGTGGCCGCCACGCGCGTCGCATTTGGAGCCGCGTCCTGGTTGGCAGGAAGTCATGGCTGCGCAGCTCCGGACGTACAAGCTCGCCGACCACGAGGTGCTCGTCGAGCGCCTCCCGATGCACGCGCGCGCCGTCATTGATGCGATGGCTCCGTTGCTGGCAGCTCCGCCCGAGGGATCTACCGCGGAGGGACTCAAGGATCTAGCAGCCGTCATCATGCCCGTGCGCCGGATGCACATTACGTGCGCCGTGCTGTGCGCCGCGGTGGACATGCTCGGCTCACTACTACACTCGGCAAAGGGGCTGCCCCATCAACCCCATGGGGCGTACGACGTCCTACTCCAGTCGGCAGAGTTTAGGGCTTACAGCAAGCTCCGCAGGCTTCTCTGGAAAGCGCAACACCCAAAAGAGTACGCGGCCTCCGCTTCGAAGTCGGCGTCCAAGTGGAACGCGAGCAACAAGGGGAAGGCCTGCAAGCGTGATTACATGCGTGGCAGGCGCCAAGACCCCGATTACGCCGAGGCCGCGCGCTCATCGTCGTGAGCGATACGCCGGGAAGAGGAAGACTGCCCACGCCGGGTCGGAGGGTTCGTCCTCATGAAATTGCTGCATCCGAAGAAGTTCACCTGCCGCGCCTGCCACCACCTGCCTTTGGATGACCCGTGCACGCGCAGGGACGATCCATGTCACTCGTGCGTTGCCTGCGTCATGAAGGGGGCCCCTTGCTACGTGCATTTCTATGAAGAAACGCGTAGCGCAAAGAAAGATGCCGAGGGCCGGAAGGAGTGGCCAACCCGTGACCGCTGGTGCATCCGCTGCAAGGGTCTTGCGCCCGCTGCGCGGTGTCCCGTCCACTGCGACATTTGCGCGGAGTGCATTGGGGTCGGGGTTCTGCGTACCCAGTGCATAAAGCACTGTCCGTCGTGCGGCCTCGCTGAGTTTCGTGGTGGCTTCTGCCCGTTGCATTTCGTGCGCGACCCCTTCGAGGCGGATCGCGCATACATCAAAGAGATACGGCTCGGCGACCCGTCGCCCACCGCGAAGCTCAAGACCGATCGCCAGCTCGTGCTCGTGAACGGTTGGTGGGACGCGGGGCTCTCCGTCGTCTCGTGCAAGCCCGAGATTGTGCGGTGGCTCATCGACCGCAAGCGACCCCAGCCTGTAGCGATGCTCACCGATACCCAACTTCTTGAGTTGAAGTACACGCGTTCGTCCAACGGCGACTCATTCACGGATTCCGTGAGCAAGCCCGACGCACTGATTGTTCGCGTCGGGATCTGGGGTGGCAAGACACATGAGGCTTTGCCCGGTGTGATCGTTGAAGTTGTGCGCCTCCGCGCGACCAAGCTCACGTTGTTCGTCAACGAACCGATTACGCCGTGGAACAAGAAGCACTCCGCGTGGTCCGAGGCCCTGGAACAACTTCTCGATCAGCGCGGAGCACGTTTCACCCTGCCGACCAGCAAGGAGACTAATGAAGCTCATAAGCAGTAACGCTCAGCGCAGAGTCGCGGGCGTTCTTTCCGCGACCCCCGCGACAACGCTGTCGAAGAACACCGGCATCCCTGCGCAAAGCATCCGCCTCATTGGCCTTGGGCAAGCCCCTCGCACGGACACGGCCAAACGGTTGGCCGATCACCTTGGCTTCCCGTTCAGCGATTGGGAGCCGGAGAGCGTTGGAAAGCCCGAACATCCTCCCAGTGCCACATGAGGATATCAATGAGCAACACAGCACAAATCCCGGATTCCGAATGGGAGGCCATGGCCGCCCTGGTCTCGGGCAGACTCATGCCCGGCCTACCTTCGGTGCCCGCTATCGCGGCAGCCCCGACGACACTGACCGACGAGGACTGGGCCGCGATGTTCGGTCCGACCACGACACGCACCGCCGTCCCCACCGCTCAAGCGGCGCCGGTTCCCGCGACTCCGGCGGCACCGAGCCTCGTCGTGCAGGCCCCCACGACGTCGGCAACCGAAGATCACCAGCCCCCCAAGCCCCGCCTCCGCACCGCCGACGAGATCGTCGCTGCGCAGGCGCTCAAGCCCGCAAATAGCGCCGATGAGATGCGCGAGATCGAGGCGTTCCTCACTGCGCCGGACCCCATCCCGGCGCCGCAGCGCGTGAAAATCCCGTCGCGGGGCACGTCGAGAACTCCGACCCGGGACGCCATGGATCGCCTCGCCGACCGAGAATACGAGCTTCACGTGCTGCTGGTCGAGATGCACAAGCGCATCTGCACCCCCGACGTTCCACTTCCGAGACCAGAGCCTCCCGGGCCGCTGGATGGACACGAACGTTGAGCGCGGCCCGCCAAGCGCTCCAGCAAATCCAACTCGACCTAAACGGCCACAGGGGAACGACCTTCGGACACTTGCCCGTTCTGGAGTGCATCCAGACGGGGAGGCCGTACGTCGTCCAGGGTGGCCGCTCCTGCCGGTATGAACTTCCGACCGTTCTCGACGTACGCACCGAGCGTTTCGAGTTCACCGTCGCGGGCGTCGCCGTGCTACGCGCCGAGCTTATCGGACTTGGGCTGCTTGGATGTCGGCCCGCTCGGAGCGGACGTCAAACGCCCCCAATCAGTATCACCTCGGAGGAGACGTCCGCGCCTTCCATCATCGGCCCCTCCGTGTGGGAGTGGCTCCGCAATCCGGCGGTGTAGCCCAATGAACTCGAACATCCTTGCCAAAGTCGAGGCCCTCATCGCTCGCGCCGTCCGCGCGCCCCTGAGCGAGGAGGGGCGCACTTCGGCAGTCATCGCCATCCAGCTCGTCGTCGAGCACGGCCTCTTGGGCATCGCCGTACGGGATCCGGAGATCGTCTACGTGCACACTGGCGTGACCGACGCCGAGATCGACGAGATTAGCGCCTCACGAACGGCACGTGCAACAGCTCCGCCGCCCTCTTCTTCGCGCGGTCCCCGCGCCGGTCGTACCTGCTCGTCGTCGTCGGCGACGCATGCCCCGCCAATTGCTGCACCGTCGAAATGTCCGCGCCCGCGTCGAGCATGTCGCCGATCATGGTCCTTCTCATGTCGTGAGGCGAGAAGGCGGCGATCTTCGACTTCTTGGCGAGTCGTCGAACCAGCTCGGCCACGGCACCATCGGTCATCCGCCGCCGCACAATCTCGCCGCCCTTGCCGACGGGTAAGAAGAGCGGGCCGGGCTCGGCTCCTCTATAGAGCAGCCAGGCGTCGAGGGCGTCACGGCTACCGTTCGTTACCCAAACCGCGCGCTCCTTGTTCCCCTTGCCCGCGACGATGAGCTTTCCGGTTGCGGCATCGAAGTTGGCGAGGTCGAGCGCAACGACCTCCGCTCTCCTCAAGCCGCCACCATACAGAAGGCCGAGCAAGCCGGCGTTTCTGGCGCCGCCGGGGGTCGCCGGATCGCACGCCTCAAAGAGCGCGAGAAGCTCGCCCTTCGATAGGGCTCGGCCCTTCATCACTCGCGATCCCCGCACGGGTTCGACCGAGCACGCTCGCGTCATACGGTCCGCATTCATGAGGCCCAACTTGAACGCGATCTTGAGAGTCCCTCGAAGCGCCGCCAACATCCGGTTGGCCGTGGCCGGCGCGAACCTCTCGGCAAGTTTGGCTCGGATAGCGCTCGTGTGCGCGTAGTCGAGCCGGTGCCATGGGAGCGTTAGCTCGGTGGCTTCGGGGTTCACGAGCATCGCGATGATCCGGAGCGCCGCGACCTGGGTGCGCCTGGAGCCGGGCGCCAGGCCGGCCAAGTACGCCGCGACTGGGTGGCGATCGAGGAGGATGACCCAGACGGCGGCGTGGTCGCTGGCACGCTTGTCTTCAAGGTGGCCGTCGGTGAACGCGAAGTCACGAGTTGGGCCGAGGCGACCATCGATCCTCCCGGCCGCAGCATCGTCATCGATCCAGAGGGTCTCCGACTCATCGAACCCGCTGCCGACGGAACCGCCGAGCGGATCGCCGTCCGGTACATGCGCGATTCCGCTGGGCTCGTTCGGGTGGACGACGAGGAGGACGACGAGTCGGCCGATGACGAGGCTACGCTGGCCGCAGCGTCCAGAAAATCTACCCCCACAACGACCCCCAAGTCGGCAGGGGAATTGGGGGTCTAGACGGCCCAAGCTGGCGTCGTGTGGGTCTTGTACTTCCTGGACAAGCACCCCCAAGTTGAGCGCATCGAATAGATGGGGGCCGCGGTCGAATCGTTTTCTCCGTCAGCCGGTGAGCGTGATCTCGTCCGTCAGTTTGAGCACCCGGCTGGACGAGTCTCCCAGGACGAGCTGTAGGAATTGGGGGCTGCCGAGTCGCCCGATGACTCTCGGGGTGACCCTTTCGACCAGGGCTTGAAGGGGGGCGGAGGTTTGCAAGATGACCCGCTGAACGCTGGCCGCCTGGGCGTGCGCAAGCAGGTGAGACCTGTTGGCAAGGCGAATCCGTGGTGGGGACCGCTCGACAACCTCCGTTGGCATTTCGATGACGAAGACCAACGGTGCACCTAACTCGATCTCGTTGCTCCGGTGGATCCAGATGCAGACATCGCGTGCATAAGGGGGGCGGTACGCCCAGAACTCAGAGCGGAGGTCTTCGTCGAGCTGGCCGCGAAGACCAATCCCGAAGGGGCAGGCACCCGTGGTGCGCCAGTCCGCCCTCCTGTCGAGCCGAACAGGGTTGTTCTCGGCGTCTGCGCGCGACGAAAGCCAAATGAACTCCAGGTACAGCTCCGGGAGCCAGAGACAACGGTTGCGCGTACCTTGACCGGCATGCTCGACGCCTTCGTCGAGCACCCATCCTGCGTTGCTGGCACGGACCGCCCAGTCGGCACCCGGGTCAACGAAGCAGAAGATGTGGTCGATCGCCAGGGCCACGAGCGGAGGATAGCCCGATGGCGCCGCCACGAGCGTCCCTTATACCGAGAGCCTCTCTGAGGAGCCGGACGGCTCGGTCACGCTTAGAAATGGTTTGGTCGAGGGCCATCCCCTCGTGTCTGCTTAACGCGCGCAGTCATACTCCAGCCCGTTTGCAACGCCGGCTCGCGCGCCGCGACATCGAGATGTTCGGGGAGCGGGCGGGAGGGGCGATGTTGCTCGGGCGACCCGGGTGACGAGCCGCTTGTGCCACTTGGTCGTTCAGGGCACAAGCTCGTACGCTTGGGCATCGCAGATGCTGGGGGCTCGATGCGCGGTGGCGGTGCTGGCTCTTATGGTTATCCCCACGTCCTGCGCGAGTGGCCCCTCGTGCCCGCCGCTGGCCGAGCCGCACCCGGTCATGACGGTGCGCGCCTTGGAGGAAGGCGGAGTGGCGATGACGATCCGGCCCCCGCCCTCTCCCACGGACCCCGAGTCCGACGTGTGCAAAGTCGTGCCCGCCGCCCCGCAATGTGCCTCACGGGAGCCAGCCACACCCCGCTGCCTGCCGACGGACCCGAATTGCGGCCCCGAGTTCGACTCTCATCGCGGGTTCTGGGGGTGGCCTGTCTGGCACGGATCGCACGGGGAGAGCGGCGACAAGTGCTACCGCGCGAACGCCCAGCGCTACCCTTACTTCCGAAGCAACGCCGACGCCTGCACCTACGACGGGGAGTGTCGCGTTTCGGGCTGCGAGGCGTGCATCAGCTATCGTCGGTTCCCGGAGGGGTGCTACCGAAACCTTATGGAGGTCATAGTGCCTCCCGACGCGGCCCCGATCCAGCCGCAGTGGTGCGGGTGCATCGAGGGCCGCTGCACGATGTTCTCGCAGTGAGGGGGGCCCCTGCACGGTGCGCTCGCACCGGAGGTCTGGAGCACGCGCTCGACGGCCGCGACATCGAGACGTCCGGGGAGCGGGCGCCGGAGGTCTCACCGTTTGTCGGCGGGCATTTAGCGATGGCGAGATCGCCCTGCGGCGCCCGCACCCTTGAGCTTGTAGTCCTGCACCAGGCACTCGATCGGGATTGACAGTCGAGCATGCAGCCGCCGGATCATTGGGAGATTGAGGCGCCGCTTCTTGGCCATGATCTCGGAGGCGCGGGCGCGCGTCTTGAAGATCGGCAGCAAGTCCTTGGTCGTGAGCCCCTCTTGCTCCATTCGGAAACGTATCGCCTCGATGGGGTCGGGGGCCGGGATCTTGAAGTGCTCTCGCTCGTACGCGTCCACCAGGGCCGAGAGCACCTCGAACTTGTCGCCCTCCGGCGTCCCAGGCTGAGCCTTGTCCCAGAGGCGCTCGACCTCCTTCAGGGCGGCGGTGTGGTCGCTTGCGGTGCGGATCGGTTTGATGTTCATGACCTTGCCCTAGATGGTGCCGGCGTCGACCGCGTCATACTCGGCGTGCGTGCCGATGAAGCGGATGTAGGCGGAGAAAAACTCATACTTGATTGCGACGATGACCCGGTACTTGTTCCCCTTGATATTGAAGACGACTCGGTTGCCCGCGAGGAAGCTGGCCGACGGGAAGCGCGTCTTGATGTCGTCGGGGTCACTCCAACTCGCCCCTTCGACCTCGGCGAACCAGGCGAAGAGGGGCTGGCGGGCGTCCGCGTGGGCGTCCGCAAACGCTCTGACGGTCGAGCGATTGAATACGCGCACATGCCGTAGGATAGCGTGCTCCCAAAACGGGAACAAGCCCGGCTACGCGGCTGTAGCCAGCGCCGTGAGGATCGTGACCCATCGCCGTTCAACCCTTCGCACGATGGTCCGGCGTCCCTGGCGGATGGTCACGACGAGCCCGGCGTTACGCATGAGTCTCACGTGATACGTCAGGGATGGCTTCCGCCCAGGAACGACGCGAAGGAGAAGAGCTACTTGTTCCCAGTCGAGGAGGCCGCGTTTCACAGCAACCAGCGCGTCCCCCTCGTTCGGCGCCTGCTCGTCGGGCTCTGCGCGCGAGAAGGGCTGCGCAAAGAGAACGCGGTGACGCTCAAGTGGTGCGACCTGACGTTCCAGAGCAACGGCGAGGTCATGATCAGCCTCGACACGACGAAGAACGGTCGTGGGGGCGCATGGGTTCTCGACCCCGCTACCGCGGAGGCCCTGCGCCGGTGGCATACGATCTGTCCGTCGGAGACGTTCGTGTTCCCGGCGTCGGCGCTTCCGCAACACCGGGATACCGACGACCGGCCGATGTACGTGGACCATCTGGCCGACCAGCTCCGCGACGGTCTTCAAAAGGCCGGCGTGAAACGCGAGAAGCTCTTCGAGCGAGGCGCCAACCGCATCCGCCTGCGCGCCCACGACCTTCGAGCCACGTTTGTGACACTTGCCCTCGCAAATGGGCGGACCGAAGACTGGGTTTCCACTCGCACAGGCCACGGGAGCAGCCAAATGATCGCGCTGTATCGGCGTCAGGCGAAGACGGCGGTGGAGCTACGACTCGGCTGGCTAAAGCCCCTGCACGAGATCATCCCCGAGCTGGCGGGACTCGGTGCGCAAAAACGAGGCCGAGGGCGTCGTTGAGTGGGGCCTGCGGACGATTCATTTGTCCGCAGAATTGTCCGCAACTTCGACGCCATTCCCTCGACCTCATCGGAGCGCTGACATCTTCTCCAAGGCTTTCAATGTGGTGCACGGGAGGGGAGTCGAACCCATCGCCGTTAGCAGCTTTCTTTTCCATCCGCCCCGTTCGGAGCGAGAAGCTGGTCTATGGGACCAACGACCACCATCGACCTGACGAGCAACGCGGGCTGG
>Ga0070761_10001131_pt1 | contig 16767 bp, 14 predicted proteins | sample HubBroMetageREF1_FD_66724 | JGI IMG/M metagenome (GOLD analysis project Ga0070761, IMG submission 66724) | Reference soil microbial communities from the Hubbard Brook experimental Forest, New Hampshire, USA - Hubbard Brook CCASE Soil... | ecosystem: Environmental > Terrestrial > Soil >... | reverse complement strand
ACGACGCCGGCAACAAGGCCACGGCCAGCTACCACGTCAAGGTCGACGCCAGCCTGCCCGTGGTATCGGTGACCGGCGTAAGCGCCGGGCAGACTTACATCTACGGCAAGGTACCCGCGATCGGCTGCCACACGGCCGAGGCCATCTCCGGCGTAGCCAGGGATGCCTCGGTCAAGGTCAGCACGAGCGGGCGGAACGGGGTCGGCGCGTTCACGGCAACGTGCGCAGGCGCGGTCAGCCGGGCCGGAACCATCCAGGCCAGCGCGGTCCTGGTCAGGTATCAGGTGGCCTACGGGTTTGGCGGGTTTGGTTCGCCGACCGCAGGTGCCACGCTGAAGAAGTCGGCCCGCACGATCGCGGTAAGGTTCCGGCTGGCCAACGCCGAAGGCACGCCGATTCCAGCTGACTTCGCCGCCGCGCTGGGTAAGGCGGGAGACGTGCGGGTCACCTTGCGCGGGCCGCGTATCACTCAGGTCGTGACCTGTGCCTGGGCCGCCGCTTCGCGGGTCTTCGAGTGCACGGTGCCTATCCCGGCCGGAGTCGGCACTGGACACAAGCATCCATACACGCTCACCGCCTCCGATAACCTCGGCAGCGGCTTTCTTACCGTTCCGGTCGTCGGCCGGGCGGTCAATCCGCAGACCATTTATTTCAGGTAACTCTAAAGCAAGGTCCGCTGGTCAGGTCCGATTCGGTTCGCCTCGCACGACCACGTCGCCACTCCAGGCCGGCATCGCCAGGTTGCTGGCGGGTTCCACCGTGGCATCGAGCCTGGTGCGGCCCGGCCCGGTCGCCAGGAAGATCGTCCGCCTGCCCCGGCCGGGTAGCAGGACGGTGCATTCTTCCCGCAGGATCCCGCCGCTGGCCACCCCCACCTCGGTGGCCTGGCCCCAGCCCCACGGCGGCACGGTGACGATGACGCGCTCGCCGGTCCGCACCGTGACCGCCGGCGCCGGAGCGGTGTCGGTGAGGGTGATCGCGGCCCAGCCTGACCTGGCCCGGCACGTTTGCGCCGTCCGCGTTTGATGGCTAGCCAGGTGCGGCGACGCGGTCATGGCCGCGCCGGTGCAGCTGGCTAGGGCGAGCACGGCCAAGCCGGCTGAGATTGCCGCCGCGCCGCGCGCGGCACCCCGGCCAATGCTTCGCATGCCAATTGGACGCACGGCAATCGCCGCCGGTTCCCCGCCCGGTTCCCGTGATCATGGCCCGCCCGCCTGGCCGGTTCTCGCCCGCTAGCGGTCGGCTATGCCAGGGTTTATCCTGGTAATAATGGCGGGCTGGGCGGATGCTGGGTCAGAAGCCGCGCCCGGCGAATGCCTGCGGCAACGGCGAACGAGGGCTAACGCATGTTTGATCTGACGGGCAAGAACGCGGTCGTCGTGGGCGCGGCTTCCGGCATCGGCCGGGCCATCGCCGTCGCTTACGCCGACCAGGGGGCGACCGTCGATTGCCTTGACATCGACGAGCCTGGCTGCCAGGTGACCGCGCGGTTAATCCAGAGCTCGGGCGGCAAGGCGTCGTCAGGTCCCCTGGATATACGCGACTCCGCGGCCGTTGACGGCGCGTTCGGCGACCTCGTGTCGGCCAGAGGGCGCGTGGACGTAGCGGTATGCACCCCGGGGATCAATATCCGCAAGCCGATGCTCCGCTACACCGACGCGGATTACAACGCGGTGATCGACGTGAACCTGCGGGGCAGCTTCAACGTCATGCGCGCGGCCGGACGCGTCATGTATGAGCAGCGCTCGGGCAGCATCATCGTCATTTCCTCGATCAGCAGCCGCGTGGTCGAGCCCGGGCAGGTTATTTACGCCGGCACCAAGGCCGCTCTCGCGGCCATGGTCAGGGTGCTCGCGGCCGAGCTTGGACCTTATGGCGTGCGGGTCAACGCCATCGCCCCAGGCCCGGTCGAAACCGAGCTGACTGTGCCCATCCGCGATGATCCAGGCTGGCTGGACGCCTACGCCAGCAAAGTGGCGGTCAAGCGCTGGGGACGGCCGGAGGAGATCGCCGCGCCGGCCGTTTTCCTCGCTTCCTCGGAGGCAAGCTTCGTGAACGGGGCGCAGCTCTTTGCCGACGGCGGCTGGACCGACCTCGATCAGCGCTATCAGGGCGGTCCGATCGAAACGTCCTGACCAGTAAGGCTAGGTGCGAATCACGATCCGCCCGGCCGCCTGGTCGGCGGATCGGGCGCAGGATTCGACGTCCCGGCCGGTCGCGAGGACGTAACCGGCCCTTTGCAGTGAGCTGACGAGCGGCTGGATCACCTGTCCTTCGCCGGGCAGGTCCCCGATGCGGATGACCCCGGGGACGGACAGAGCGCTGTCAATGCCGCTGACCGAGCGCACGCACCCGGCGGGCGGGGTGAGGAACCGGACCGAGGCCGCGCCGTTGCGGCCGCCGCTGGCCGACGGCAGATCCGCGAACGCCAGCGCGCCAACGGATGCGGCTACGAGGTCGATCCCGGTCGCGAGTTCGACCATCTCCCAGATGCAGTCGCCGCCGACCCTGGTGTTGATCTCGACAATGCTCAGCCTTCCGCCGTCCATGATCACCTCGGTATGGCCCGGCCCCCAGGTGTGCCCGACCGCGTCCAGCGCACTGAACACCGCGAGGCGGACGGCGTCGGTCTCCTGATCGGTCAGCGGGGCCGGGAGGTCGTGGCCGGTCTCGATGAAGTGCGGCGGCCCCGTAGTGTGCTTGGCGGTAACCGCGAGCAGGCGGTGCTCTCCGGCTGCCGTCATGGTCTCGGCGCTGAACTCCCGGCCGGTGAGATACTCCTCGGCGAGCACCGGTCCCCCGGCAGCCGCCGCCGCGCACCAGTCCCAGGCCGCGGAGATCTCACTTGAGTGGCGGACAAGCGCGATTCCCGCGCTGCCCGCGCCGTCGAGTGGCTTCACGATCGTGCCTGACGGGCACCGCGCGGCGAACCTGGCCAGCTCGGCTGGCTCCTCGCACACCTGGTATGCCGTCGCGTCAAGGCCCTTCTCGGTGAGCAGCGTCCGCATTGCTGACTTGTCAATGGTGGCAGCGACGGCATCGGACGGGTTCGATCGCGCCCCCACGGCCTGCGCCGCGAGGCTAGCCGGATGCAAGGCCGCTTCAGTCATGGCCAGCACCGCGTCAATACGGCGCGTCTGGTGGATCTCGCGTACCCGCGCCACGAGAGCCTGTACATCGGCAAAGTCGAAATCGAGAGAAATAACCCTGAGCGCCATAAGCTGCTCAAAAGTAATATCCCGGGCAGGTGCCTGAATCACGGTCACGGCGACCGGAAGCCCCACCAGCTTGCCCACTACTTCCGTACGAGCGCCGACTAGCAAGAGGTGCGGTACGTCGCTCTTTCTGGCGTTGGGAGCAAGCTGAGATGTTGTGGTTGGCATAGTACGATGTTACCGAAACGTCGACGCGGAGGCTGTGCAGGCAATGAAGCTTGTCCATGATCGCGGACAGGCGTTCCTTGTGGTCAGCGTGCGCTTTATGACCAGCATCGGGTTCTTCCTCGTTGTTCCCTTCCTGATCATCTATCTGACCGCCCATCTCCGGATGAGCGTGGCTGAGGCCGGATTACTTTTCGCGGTGCTCACCCTCACCCGCCGCGGGCTCGGCCTTCCAGCCGGCTGGGTGAGCGATCACTTCGGGGCAAGGCAAGCACTGGTGATTGGGCTGCTCGGCGAGGCCGGCGCCTATTCGGGCTTCGCGGTGAGCAAGTCATTCTGGCTCTGGCTGCTGGCGGTCAGCCTGCTGGGGGCAGGCGGTTCGCTGACCAATATGGGCGCGCGGAGCCTGCTCGCCACCGCCCCCGGGCAGAATCCCGCCCTCACCTTCAGCCGGTACTACGTGATGATCAATGCCGCCGCCTTAATTGGTCCCCTTCTCGGCGCCGCGCTTATCGCGGAGAATCTGGTCTGGGTGACCTTTACGGCGGCAGCGACCTTGCACGCCACGCTGGCCGGAGTCGCCTGGATCGTCCTGCGCGCCAGCCCAACTGCGGCCAGTTCCACGAGGGCCAGCTCCACTGCGTCCAGCCCCCGCCCGGCACCAGCCGGCGCCTTGTCCGCGGCGCTGCGCGATCGCACTCTGCTGATCTACTGCGGGCTTACCGTGGGGTGCTGGTTCTTCGACGCCCAGTACTACGTGGCATTGCCGCTGGCGGTTGAGCACCAGCGGCTTCCGGCGGCCTTGCTCGGGCCGCTCAATGCCGGGAACGCGGTGGTTGTGATGATCGCGGTCTGGTTCCTTGGCCGCTGGGTGTCGCGGCAGAACTCGCTGCGGCGACTGGACATCTTGGCCCTCTCCGCCGTGGTGCTTGGCGCTGGCTGGCTGTTGTGCATCTTCGGCGGTCTCGCGCCGATCGCGGCCGCGCTCTTCGTGGTCTCGCTCGGCGAAGCGCTGTTCATGGCGGTGGTCGACGTGATCGTCGCGACCCTGGCGCCGCCGGGGAGCACCGGCATCTACCTTGGGTTTTCCAGCATGGCCTGGGCTGTGGGCGGGGTCGTGGGCAGCCTGACCGGATCTGCTTTCGGCGTCGCCGCCCGGCATGATCTTCTGGTCGGTTACTGGGCGCTATTCGCTCTTATCGGCCTGGCAACCGGTGCGCTCGTGTGGTCGGGCCGGCGGATGATAGCTGCCGTTATCAACCACCGGGCGCTAGCTCAGCTTGAGCGGAGCGCGGCGGTGACTCATCCGGTACCGGCAGCCGACGTACCCGGAACTTGATCGAACCGGCCAGCCGTTCCACCACGTGATCGAGTTCGTCCAGGGTACTGGCGGTCGCGAGGATGTGTCCCTGCGGCTGGAATGCCCGTGGCAGCGCGAGAATTTCCGTGCCTATCTCGTCATAGAGCACGATTTCCAGCACATGCGGGTCGGCTCTCGCCTCCGTTAGGCCGTCCACGCCCTCCAGGATGCCCTCCTCATCGGCAACCAGCGAGTACTCACCGGTCACCCTCGGCTCGTGCCTGGTCAACCGGGGTAGCTGTCCGCGCGCCAGGTCGATGACGGCCTCGACCATGTCCACGCCCACACTGTGCCGGACCGAACGGTAGATCGCACCGCCCCCGATCCTGGCGGCGACCTCCAAGGCGACCGGGTTGCCTTCCGGGGTGATCCTGAACTCAGTGTGCGTCGCGCAGGCCCGCAGGCCAAGCGCCGCGTTCACCCTCCTGGTCAGATCATGCAACTGGGCGATGCGGCTCGGAGCGAGCCGCGACGGTGTCGCGTAGTAGATCTCGTCGAAACTCGGGCCAGTCATGGGCAACGGCTTGTCGTGCACGACGAGGACTTCTGTCTCGCCGTGCACGACTAGCGACTCGACCGCGCTCTCGCCGCCAGGCACATAAGACTCGACCAGAATCGCATCGTGATAGGAAGCCCTGGACGGCGCGCACAGCGGGTCGTAATCATAGGTTGACCAGGCGCCCGCCTGGATCGCCGGGAAGTGCTCGACGACCTCAGCCGGCGTGTCAACCCGGCGCACGTACTGGCTGCCGCCGCCGATGACCGGCTTCAGCACGAGCGGATAGCCAAAGGTCCCGGCGATGTCCAGAACCGCTTCGGCTGTGGTCGCGAGCGCGTACTGCGGGCAGGGCACGCCGGCGGCGTCCATCGCCCGGCGCATGAGGTACTTGTCCCTGGCCAGCACCGCGGACCGCGTCCCCAGGCCAGGCAAGCCAAGGCGCTCGGCGATCACGGCCGCGGCCTGCACGCTGTGCTCCACGAACGCGACGACACCGTCGATCGGCTCCTGCTCGTGAAGCCGGAGCGCGGCGCTGACGCAGGCGTCCAGATCATGCGTGTCGACGTCAGCTACCCGGTCGGCGAACGCCCGCTCCCAGGTCGGCCCCTTCTGCAACAGGGCCAGGCGCGGAGCGTAGGCCCGCGCTGTGCTCAGGTGCGGGCGCCGGCTCAGGTTCGTAGTGTGCACAACGAGGATCATCGAACGTAGCGCTCCTCACGCCGCTCCATCATTCCCCCGCGGTCAGTGGCCCGGCGTTGTCCGCGCCCAGGCCCGCGCAGGCGAGCGAGATATACCGCTGGGCCTCCGCCAGGACCGAACCTTCCCAGCCGCGGTCATCCACGTGGAAGGCCGCGTTCATCAGGTCCCTGACTTCCTTGGCCTGCGGGCTGCCCGGCTGGCCGCGATGGTGCAGCCAGTTGTCCGCACGCAGCGCGGTCAGGACCTTGATGCCGGGCTCGGTGCCGAACTCCAGGGTAATGGCGGTGAGTTCGGTGTCTTCTGCCAGCTCGTCGGCCAGCGCGAACGCCGTGTTCCCGCCGATCGGAGTGGAACTCGACGTGCCGTTTTCCGATTGTGTCAGCGCCTCGCCGTACCATTCGGTGGCGCGGGCCAGAGCGTCCTGGTCACGACCGCCGCGGAAGATCGGCTCCCCCTGTCCCCGGCTGCCAAGGCCCGTATGCAGGTCGATATACCCGACGCGCGCGAAGCCGACGACAAACTGGCGGATGATCTGGCGCCACGTCCGGTTCGACCAGACCGGCGCGCTTCCGCCGTAAAACAGCCCGTCCGCGTGCCGGTACTGACCTCGCGTGACCGCGGACTGCAGGTATCTCTGGCCGCGGTCCAGCGCCACCTGCTGCAACGCCCCGTCCGCGGCCCGGCGGCCAGGACCATCCCAGTCCTGCGGCAGCAGCGCGGCGTGCACCGTGTCGTACTCGACGTTCTCGGGCGGACTCGCGTGGTCAACGAAGTTGCGGTTGATGTCGACGTTGTCCTCGTTGACCCGGCGTTCGTGCGCGAAGCCGTAGGGGTTGAGCGCGTGCACGAGAACTACCGCGGTCTGGGGGGCCAGATCGGACCAATGGTTGTCGAGGAACTGTACCTGCGCGGCCGATCCGGCAAACCCTTCGATCCCGTGGACACCGCAGACCAGGACGAGGACACGGTCAGCGGCGGCGGGCGTCACGCAGGCCACGTCGGTAAGCAAGTCCTCTCCGGCCGGCCCGCGGCACCCATCATTCGCGAAGGCCGTCAAGGTGGCACCGCGGCCCGCCGCGGCCTGGAGGAAGCGCTCGCGGGCGCCGGTGTAATCGCGGGCAAATAGCTCCGAGTCAGCCACAGCACTCACTCCCCAGGCAGCGTTATTCCGAAGGCACCGAGAATCGCCCGCCGGGTAGCCATGGTGGGCGCGCCGAATAGGCACAGCACCCGGTCACCTGGCCGGGTCGCCGCGGCGAAGTACTCGTTCACCGCGAGATCAGCTGAGGGCGGAAGATCCGGGTAAAGGTCGGCCGGGATGCCCGCGCCTGCGATGACGGCGGTCTCGGGCGAGAAGGCGCACCCCGGCGACACGATCGCCGCGACCTCCGCGGCCAGCTGGGCCGCCGCGGACTGCTGCGTCTTTAACCGGATGTCGGGATACATCCATACGCCCGGGATGAACGTGAAGGCGCGCATGGCACAGAATACTATCGGATTATAGGTCTTCAGGACGAAAAGCCCGGGTACGCCGCGCTCCGACCTGGCCAGGGCAGCGAGGTGAGCCCCCCAGCAGTCCCTGAATACGGGGCTGCCCTGATAGTCCTCGCCGACGAACTGCGTAAGTATGTGGAGAAAGCTCTCATCGCCCGATAGTCCTCCGGTCCAGCGGGAGGACAGGGCGCCTATGGCGCTCCCGTCGTGGCCGACCGCGGCCGTGATCAGATCGGCGTCACGGAACATATCCCTGCGCAGGGCGAACAGCGCTGCCATCCGAAGGCTGGGCAGCGACCTGATCAGGCCGCTGGTCAGCCAGTCTTCCCGGTCGGGGGTAAATTCCGCTGGCACCAGGTTGGTGATCCCGGCCGCGTCGACACTCTCAGCGGCCATCTACCGGACTCATCCGGTCTACCGGCTTCTTCCGGCCTGCTCGGCTTACGCTCACGCCTGCAGGGGAACCGCCGGCGGCAGCTCCACTGGCCGGCCGCTTTCGACCGTCGCGTGATACAGCTCGGTGAAGTACATCACCCATAGCCGGCAGACATCGACCATGTGCTCCATCAGCTTCTGCTCGTCAGCCGGAGTCTTGACCAAGGTCTCGAGCACGCCCCACACGAAGTCGTCGTGCGCGTCACCCAGGTCCGTGCCGACATGCGTCCGCTGGCCAGCAACCTTGTCTTTCCCAAGCGATTTCTCAAGGTTGTCCAGCCAGTCCGGCTGCGTGCGGGTGGTGGTGTATTCCACGAAGTAAACGCTTGCGATAAGCGCGAGCGGCGTTCCCTCATATTCGAGCCCGTACTGCAGGTATCCGGTCAGCAGCTTGGTCGAAAGGAAGGGCTCGGTCGAGTAGATCTCCTCTGTGGTGACTCCGACGCGCTTCAGGTCCGCGGCGAAGAGAACATCGTGGAGCATCTCATCGTCGGCATAGTGCGCCCACGCCTTGGCAGCGACGGGATCGACCTTGGTGAAATAGCCAAGCGCGAGCGCGTCTATCGTGCGCTTGCGGCGCAGGCGCAGGATCGTCTCGATGTTATGCCGCTTGTAGTAGTCAAGGTTGACTTCCTCGGCATCAAGCTGATGGCGCGCGAACGGCACGTTCAGGTAGAAGTCCTTGATACACGTATCCAGGTAAGCATCCACTTTCGCGCGCAGCTCATGGTTCCTGGTCGTGAACTTGCGTATCTCTGGCTTGGCCGTCATGAAGGCTTGCGTTGTCATTGGTCCCTTTCCTCCGAACTTTGTTGCAGTCTTGGACGCGTCATCAGTGGCAGCCGCAGCTCGCGCTATGTGTGCGCTTTACTCGTCGGCGTGTGGGTGAGGAGCCGAGCGGCCGTCCGATCAGCGAGGTGCCCGTATGATCGGTGAGCGTCGAGTCCGGGCAAAGAAAAGTCAGCGCGAAGCGCGTGAATGGCGTAAGGCCGAGACCGATGTGCACGACACCATTGGTGCCGCCATACGGCTCATTCAGCCCGCAATTACTGGGCACCACGCTCATCGCGTCATTGATGCCGAAGCCAAGTTCCCAGATCGTGCGGTAGCGCGCGTCCTCGTTCAGCAGGCTCTCTAGCGCCGAGGCCGCCTTGGCCGCCGTATCCGAAGCGGGGCGGCACGCGACGATCACGCCGTCCGCAATATCGACGATCACCGGATTGCGATACAGAGGGAGCAGCGCGTCATACAGTTCGGCCTGCTCGGGCGCCAGCTCCGGTTCGTAGCCCGCGTGAACGATCGGCCAGCCCCGCAGCGTCAGCGAGCCGGAGAGCGCGAGAACGCGCGTCGGGTCGAACGACGTGATCTCGGTCGGCAGCACGCTGAGTTCGCCTGCCGGGGCGATCTGCTGCTCACCCCAGCCGAGTGGGCCTGCCTGCTGGTTCCAGGAGTAGTCCTCGTCGCCCGGGTCAAACGTGCAGGTCGTCTCGCGCTCAACGTCAACGATGCGCAGGTCCTGCGACTGCGAGACGGCCTCGAAAAAGCGGTCGGCCCGGTCTTCCTGCGCGGCCGGGTCGGTGCGCTCGATGACGTCAAGGAAGTAGCGGACGTTCTCCCTGGTCGTGGGCGTGGATCCGCAGGGCATGATCGCGATGCGGCGCTCACCGCCAATGTCCTCCGGGCTCGGCGAAGTGACGAAGAGCCCTGGGCAGGCGATGAGGACATCCGCCGGGGCAGGCACGCTGCTCCGCAGCATGGCTCCAAGATCGTCCCCTGGCCGCAGCACCATGACCATCGTCTTGCTGTACGCGTGACCATCGTCGATGAGTACGTCGTCAGCCAGCTCAGCGGTCGTGACCAGGCAGAAAGTCCCGCGGGGACTGGCGAACTGACGTTGCGCGCCAGGTCGCACGACAAGCCCTCGGCTCATTTCGATTCACTCCTCCGGCAGACCAGCCTCTTCGCACTGGGGTGGCGGGTGGGCCACTAACGTGGCCCACCCGCCGGAGGAACTTAGCCCAGGAGCGTGCCCAGGTAGTTGCTGTTCTTGCGGACCTTGATCTTCTTCATGCTTTTCACCCCCTTCCGGGATATAGAGCGCGGTTCGGAAGGGGGCTAAATGGCTGAAATCACCCGGTCAGACGCATAACCGCCAGGAGTTCCGAGTACTAGTTCCCCGTTGTCGGTATATACGGTCGTATCCGGCGAAATAATGTCGAGGTGGTACTGCGTGTAAGGAGTCAGGCCAAGGCCCCAGTGCAGGCACCCTTCGGTCGCGCCGTAGACCTCGTTCATGGCGTGATTGCCGAGCAGGATGTCCAGGCTCGTGTTGAGCGCGTGCCCCATCTCCCACACGATCCGGTAGCGGGAGTCAACCTCGAACATGTTGGCGAGCATGGTCACCGCCGACTGGCCATCGGGCGTAGCCGGGCGCAGGTCAACGATCGTGCCATTCTCGACCCTCGCCACCACGGCATGTCCGTAGAGCGAGGTCAGCCGCTGATGGATGCGCGCCTGGTCGGTCCGGCTGAACGAGGGCGTGCCGCTGTGCAGGATCGGATAGCCGCGGATCGTGATCTCGCCCTCAAGCGGCAGGTGCAGCGCTTCGTCGAACTCGGTGATCTCAATGGGCAGCACGCTGATCTCGCCTGACGGCATTATCTGCTGCTCGCCCCAGTCCACCGAGCCAGCCTGCTGGTTCCACACCAGGTTCTCGTCCAGATGCTGCAGCGTCGCCCGCGTGCCCCGCTTCTCGTCTACGTAGACCAGGTATTCCGCCGACTCGAGCCGGTCGAAGAATTTATCAGAAAACTCATCCTGCTCCACCGGCGAAGTTTTTTCCATGATGCCGAGGAAGTGGTGAATTACATCTAAACTCGTGGGAGTCGAGTTGCAGGCCATGCCCATTACTTTGCGGCGGGGCCCAAGTGCTTCCGGCGAGGGTGATTCGAAGAAGGCGTTCGGCGAGACAGCGAGCACGTGCGCGGGCTCAGGGATCCGCTTCTCCAGAATGTCCTCGAAATGCTCCCCCGGCTCCAGCAGCACGGTCCTGTAGTCGTCGTACTCGCCACTCTTAACAACGGTAATCTCGTCTTCAAGCCCATGATTCGTGACTAAGCAGAATACGCTACCCTGACTGTCACCGAATTGCCTGAGCTTAGTCGGGTCGATGGTGAGCCGTGAAGCCATGCCGGTTCCCTTGAGTAGATCTGGCTAGCCGCGCGTGATCAACTACGTACGGACTGCGAGGCCGTGTCCCGATTGACAGTGTATGCATCTAGATAGCGATTTAGTCAAGACGCGCTGGCGCTATTTCTGTGATACTCCTGTGACGTAATTTTGCAGGAGTGGCGCATGTCGTGAATCGCAGCGGCTGTTGTCTGATGCAATCTTCGCGATCTTGTCCCGGATGATCTAGCCGAGCCATCCTAAAGATCGTGATCCGTCTGTGATCAGAGTTGCATGAGTTATTCGTGGTACCCGAGGCCCGCAGCAGCGGCCATCTAACGCCAATTGGGGCGTTCGCCAGGCCAAAAGAAACCTGATTTTCAATATGCGCAATTATTGTTATCCGCCCGGGAGATCCCTACCGGTAAGGCAGGAAACAGATGCCGGCGTGGCCATCCTGGCGACCGCACATCTGGCTTCCGTCGTCGTTATCGCTGGCGATCCACAGACCCGCGCCGGTCAGCAGCATGTCGTCCGCGCCGTACCCGCGTGACCTGGTCGGGTTGAAGGTGAGCGCGCCGGTGGCCGGCGAGAGCCCGCCCAGGCCCGGTGCGGACACCGCGCCCTTTCCCGCGCCCTTGCAACCATCCGGATTATCGGCATACTTCTCATGGCCGGCGACATACACGGTGCTGGCGTCAGCCGCGATCGAGAACAGGGAGTAGCAGCCGGTGTAGTTAATCCATTCGGGACTGACCTGGGTCGTGGTGGCCGGGAACGCGAGCGCCGCATCGCAGGGCCCGGTCAGGGGGAAAGAACCCTTCCAGCCGGACAGGTGGTAACCGGTCGTGGCGACATAGACCGACGTGTCGCTGGGCGACCAGGCGGCGGCCTTGGCGTAGAAGGGATGCCCGCCGACGCAATGGTCGGTCAGTATCGTGGGATCCCAGCCAGTCACGGTGGCCAGGACGGTGCCCAGGTGCAGCATGAAGACCTGCTGCCTGGCGTGCCCGCCGACCGAAGTAAAGTCGCCCTCGACCAGGTCAAGGGTGCCGCTGTGGCTGAGTTGCTGGTTGTAGACCCGGGTGGGGTTGCCGCTCGCATTGGGGTACTGGTAATGGCCGAAGACGTGCAGTCGCAGGAAGCCGTCGTCCCGGCCGGTGGCCGGGTTCAGGCCGGTCATGTACGGGTCGGCGTCGCTCCCGTTGATCGATGTATAGTCCCCGCCGGCCAGGATGCGGCCACGGACGCCGAGCAGCGTCTCGACCTGCCCGTTAGCGTCGCGCGCGAAACGCGTCACCACCGCGCCGGTACTCGTGCTGATCTCCGCGATGTCATGCGCGGCAGTGCGGCCGACCGAGGTGAACGCCCCGCCGATGTAAGCATCCGAGCAGTCCGATCCGTTGAACGCGATCGAGTTGACGATGCCGTTGACGGCCGGGTCCCACGAGGTGACCTTGAACGGCGCGGTCGCCGCGAAGCTGAAGACGTGGTTGCGGGTGTAGCGCGTGTCGTATCTCATGACCGTGGTGAAGCTGCCGACCGCGTACATGGTGCCGCCGCACTGGACTAGCTGCCTGATCTGCTCAACCGGCCCGGTATTCGGCAGGTGCGGGGTACCGCTCGCCGGAGTCGATGACACAGGCCCAGCCGGAACCGGCCCAGCCGGTACCGCGCCCAGAGCCGGGCCAGCCAGCCCGGCCAGGCTCAGGGCAAGCCCGCCGCCCGCCAGCCCCCACCAGCCCCATCGCAAGCATCGACTCAGTCGCACCGAAGATCTCCATCGCCACAAGCCCGCACCGGAAGCAGGATGCCTTGGACTTTACCTCGCCTTGGTCAGGCCCGCCCGGCCGCCCGAGCCCGGCCGAGACCGCTGCCGCCACTGTCGCCACGGGATTCGGCCTGGTCAAGACCGGAGCATACGGCCCGATTGGAGGGTGCTTGCGATGCTAGGGCGCTAGTCATGACAGTCTGGAAGAGCACCAAACCCCTGGAGGAAGGAGCAAGGTACGTGCGTAAGTACCTTTACCTCGCAATGGCGGCCGCGTCCGTAGCGGTCCTGGCTGCCCCGATCGCCGCCAGCGCGACCGACGCTAAGGCGTCGCCGGCCGTGCTCACTATCAGCAAGGCTGGCGGCACCGCGGTGCAGACCAAGGCCACGCTGCAGACCAGCCTGGCCACCGGAACCAGCGCGGTGTTCTCTACCAGCCTGTTCAACCTGACCTGCAAGTCCCTCAGCTTTAGCGCGACGGTCACTAAGAACCCGAAGGCCAAGGGAACGGCTGCCGAATCAGTGACCAAGCAGTCAGTCAGCAAGTGCACGGTCTCGTTTCCCGGCGTAACCGTGAAGAGCGTCACGGTCGACAACCTGCCCTATAACGCCACGGTCAGCGACGCCAAGGGCGACCCGGTAACGGTCAGCGCTACCAAGAAGAACAAGCCAGTCGAGACGACGGTGTCGGTCGCGCTCGGCAAGACCTTGTACACGTGCATTTACTCGATCACGACGCTGAAGGGGTCGGCCTCGAACAAGGGCAACACCATCAGCTTCTCCAAGCAGAAGTTCACGAGCGTCAAGGGCTCAGCCTCACTCTGCCCGGCGACCGCGACCTTCGCGGCCACCCTCGGCCCGGTGAAAGACTCCAGCGTTCGCCACAGTCCCTCGGTTTTCGTTAACTAGCTAACTCAAGGCGTCGGCCCGGTACCTCGCGGTGCCGGGCCGACGCCATGTCCGCAGGTCATCGGACATCAAAATGCTCTCAACAACTGAACAAGACACGGCCGCGCCGCGCGTGAGCGCTTCTGGCAATGGAAAGGAGCTGACGCATATCTGGGAATGGGGACCGGTACAAAACGGGGGAAATGCATGCACCGCAAGCTCGATATCCTGGCCGAAAAGGGCTATGTGATCCTGCGCGACCGGCCGGGGCCGTCGATCCCTTCGGCCGACTGGCTGTCACTCACCTACATGGACTGGAAGAGCGGAGGAGACACCAACTTCGCGCCGCTGGCGTCGGCGACCGGCGAGATGGACTGCCGCGGCTTCTGGGACTATGGCAAGGCTGACAAGGACGGCATCTGGACGACGAACCGGGCGCTGGCGCCGCACCTGGCGGACTACGTAGAAGAAATCGGCGGCAACTACGGCCGGGTACGCGTGATCAAGCTCAATCCAAGCGACGAGGCCACCGCGGTCCGTCAGTTGCACCTGGACGACAACAACCGGCTCAATCCGGACGGGACCGGCTGGGTGGTCAGGTCCTGGCTGGAGCTCGACGATGCCGCCGAACGGTCCATGTTCATTCTCCGTGAGGTCAAGGACGACCCGGCCACCGAGACCAGGATCAGGCTGCATCCTGGCCTGCAGTTGCTGATCGACACCGAGCGGCTTTACCACGTGGTCTGGCACCCGGGCCCGGCCCCTCGTTACGCGCTGATCACGTCGTGGGAAACCGATGATGCCCTGGAGCGCTGGGTCACCAGGGAAGCTTCCCCCGACCGGCATCTGACCGGCATCAGGTCCTGACCTTACTGAGCCCGGTGGCTGGCCTTGGGCACCAGGCAGGCCCGGGCCAGCCACCGAACCACCGGGCGCGGTCACTAATCCCGCGCGAAATGGACTTTCGCCCTTACGCGCGCGCGCCGACCTGTACTGTCAGTCAGGACGCTTTCAGCTTGTGCTTCCCAGCGCCCTGGTCAGCGGGTCAACCACTCCCCGCGTGTCGCGTCAGCCGGGCGCGATCCGAGATGGGTTTGGTAAGACGAGAATGGTACATTCCGCTCATTCTTGCGACCGTGAATTAGCCGAGCGGGCGACTCCTGGCCAGGTACGGCGACTCCGGCTGGCGATCTCCGGCATCTTCCTGATGGCCGGACTCATGCTCGGCACCTGGTTCACCCGGTTACCGCAACTACGCATTCAGCTCGGGCTTAGCTACGGCGAGCTCGGCGCGGTGCTGCTCGTCCAGATGATCGGCTTGATCGTCGCGATGCAACTGGCCGAACCGCTGTTCGCGAGGTTCGGGCACCGCTTAGTCGTCGGGCTCATCGCGGCGATCGTGCCCTGGTTCCTGCCGCTCATGGCCGCGATCCACGGGCTGCTGCCAGCCACTGCGGTGATGCTGAGCTGGGGTTTGTTCGCTGGAGTGATCGACGTCGGCATGAACGCTCTTGGTGTGAGGACCGAAAGGATCGCCCGGCGGCCGATTTTAAATAGCCTGCACGCGACCTGGGGCGCCGGTGCCCTGTTCGGTTCGCTGGTGACCGTGGCGGCCGTCCACGCTGGCCTGGCGCCGCTGGATCACTTCCTTCTCGTCGCCATCGCGCTGACCGGCATCGCGCTGGTCATCGGCAGGCACCTGCTGCCAGACACGATCAGGCACCCGGCCGATGAGGCCAGGCAACCCGGAATTACCCTGCGCGGCGGCTGGAGCCGTGCGGTCATCGTGCTCGGGGTTGTCGGTGCCGCCGCCGTCCTGTGCGAGGCGTCGGTGTCCAGCTGGTGCGGCATCTTCCTCACCGAACAGCGCGGCGCGGCCGTCACCGTGGCGTCGCTCGGCTACCCGGCGTTCATCGTCGCCGAGACGGCTACCCGCATGGTCGGCGACCGGCTGCACCTGCGATTCGGGGCGGTCCTGCTGGTCAGGGGGTGCGTCGCGGTCACGGCACTCGGCATGCTCACGGTCATCGCGGTGCCGAGCATGTGGGTGGACATCGCCGGCTTCGCGCTGCAGGGCTGCGGGATCGCCGTGCTCATCCCGATCATCACGGGCGCGGTCGGCCATGGCGGTGCCCCTGACGGCTCGGCCTCGGCGACCAGGCTCGCGATCGCCAGGTACAGCACGCTGTACTACGCCGGCGCCATAGCGGGCCCGGCCGTAGTCGGCTGGCTGGCCGAGTTCTTCGGTATGACCACCGCACTGGCCCTGCTGCTTGTGCCGCTGCTGTTCGTCGCCGTGCTCGCCAAGGCGACGGCGCCGGCCTCGAGCATCAACGCGACCCGGCCGCAGGAAGCCGAGCTAGTCGCCTACTAGGACACCTCCGGTGAGCCCTGCCCGGCCATCGCGACAGCTTCCGCGCCGACTCCAGCCCCCTCAATGTGCCGTTGATGGCGCCCTAGCACCATCAACGCCACTGCGATGGGCCAGTCCGAACCCAGCCCGGCCGCCAAACAATCACTGCGACAGCGGCCGACCCGCACAAGCACCGGATCTGAGGTGCCCTAGGGAAATGCGATTTACACGAGCCGGAGGGCCTGACTACCTTGAGCACGCTAACGGAGGTAGTCATGGAGCAGATCAGCAAGAAGCTGATGAGCTGGGCGTCGGTACTCGATGATGGCACGCTTGAGCAGGCCAGGCGAGCCAGCGAGCTGCCGTTCATCTACCCTCACCTGGCATTGATGCCGGACGCGCATCTCGGCAAGGGCGCGACAGTAGGCTCGGTCATTCCGACCCTGCGCGCGATCATCCCCGCGGCCGTCGGCGTCGACATCGGCTGCGGGATGATCGCGGTCCGTACCCAGTTCAATGCCGACGATGTCCGCGGTCGCGGTGATCTCGCGGCGCTGCGCGAATCCCTTGAGCGCTCGATCCCGCTGTCGGCCGGCAAGTACAACAGCTCGGTCTACGACTCGCAGACCGCGGCCAGGATCGAGGCGCTTGAGCGTCATCAGGCGGCGGATAGCGCGGAGAAGATCGCGCCGAACTGGCGGCTCCAGCTTGGCAGCCTCG
>Ga0070761_10001129_pt1 | contig 16773 bp, 16 predicted proteins | sample HubBroMetageREF1_FD_66724 | JGI IMG/M metagenome (GOLD analysis project Ga0070761, IMG submission 66724) | Reference soil microbial communities from the Hubbard Brook experimental Forest, New Hampshire, USA - Hubbard Brook CCASE Soil... | ecosystem: Environmental > Terrestrial > Soil >... | reverse complement strand
TTGCCGATCGGATCAATAAGCAGGCTCGCCCAGGGCAGAGAGCCGTCGGGGAGATTGCCAGACTGCCATAGGATGGTCTCGCCCCAAGTGCCTGCAGCCAGCTTGTACGCGATGCCTCCGGTGTACGGTTCATCGAAATAAGTCCCGCCGTACCAGGTCGTGCCGTAGACATTGCCGTTCGGGTCCATGATCACGCCCGACTCGGGGGTTTCACCGTCGGTGCCGCCTTGAAAATTATGGAGAATTGACTCGCTCCAACTGCCTCCGCCGTTCCCGGGAGGTGACAGCTCGAATACCGTCCCCAACCCGTTGTTTTCTTCCGCATAATCGGTGGTAGTCCCGCCTAAAGAACTCGTCCCATAGAGATTGCCCATCTTGTCGAGCAGCAGGCCGGACATTGGGTCGCTGGCGTCGGACTCGGAGGCGCTGAAGTTCCACAGCACCGACTCGGTCCAGGTGCCCCCGGCGGCAGGACTGAGCTCGAACACCGTCCCCCCGGGATTTATCCCGATGCCGTTAACACCACCGGACGAAGTCGTGCCGTAGAGATTGCCGCTGCCATCGCCGATCACGCCGGCATACGGGTAAAAGCCGTTGACGTAGGCGCCATTGCCTTCCGAGAATTGCGCGATGACTTTCTCGGTCCAGGTACCCGACATGCCCGAGGGCGGTGACAGCTCATACACCGTCCCGTCGAACCCGATGCTAGGACTCTGGCCATAGAGAGTTGTTCCGTAGAGATTACCGTTCACATCCATGGTCAGACCGGAAGTGGGTTGAAGCCCGTCAGTGATTGCGGGATTGCCGAAGCTCCAGAGAATCGTCTCTGTCCAGGTTCCCCCACTGGTCGCGGGCGGTGACAGTTCAAACGCAATGCCCTCGCTGTAAGTGCCGCCGGCTTGAGTGGTGCCGTAGAGATTGCCCTGCGAATCCATGACCAGGCCGGACCCCCAGGTCCACGGGTCGTCGCCGTCGACGTTGCCACCGCTGTTATCGAAGTTCCAGAGAATCGTCTCTGTCCAAGCACCCCCGGTAGTCGCGGGAGGTGACAACTCGAACACGGTTCCTTGGCTATTAAGGCCGCCGTTCGAGGTCGTACCGTAAAGATTGCCGCTTGCGTCCCGGATCAGGGTGGAATGCGGGAAGGAGCCGGTTGCTTCAGTTCCACCGGCGTTAAAGTTGAAGAGCACGCTCTCGCTGCCGGTGGCAAATGCCTGGCTGTGAGCAGTCACGCTCAGCATAGCCAGCGTGAGAATGAGGCCGAAAACGACACGCAGGAATGCAGGTTTTGAAAATCGCACTTCTAATCCCCCTCTTGCCTAACGTGAGTTGCTACCGATTGGCGAATCGTTGTTCCTTCGTACTTGAACGCTACTTTCCATACTAAAAGTTACCGCTGCGGCATTTGAGCTACCGCTACGGCATTTGACCTAAGCCCGCCAATACGGAAATGTACGTACTCCCCCGATGATTGAGCGGCGACATCACGACGCGCTGCTGCGTCTGCTTCCGGAGTTATATTCGGCGCAAACGCTGGAGACATTGCCGGAGCACCTGATCGGACTGCTTCCCCGGCTGATTCCTGACTGCACCTACGGCTACAACGAAACGAACTTTAAGCGGCGCCGGTTCGAGGTGCTGGCGGACCCTACGTACAGTCAGATCGCGTCCGAGGTGGCCTCAAACCTCGCCCGCCTGATGAATCAGCATCCGATGGTCGTGCATAATCGCAGCACCGATCAGCGCGCGCTGAAGATGTCTGACCTCATATCGCAACGCCAGTTTCGTCGGCTTGAGATCTACGACGCGGTGTACCGCTGGGTGCCCGCCGAACATCTGATGACCGGCGGATTCCACGTGTCCCCGGCCGGAGATATCGTGACGCTCGCTTTCGGCCGCGAGTCGGACTTCAGCGAAGACGAGCGGGATTTGCTGAATCTGCTACGCCCGCATCTCAAGCAGGCGTATCTGAACGCAGACGCGATGACGACCTTTCAGAGTCAATTCGAACGCCGCGAACAAGCGCTCGAAGAGGAGCTGAATTCCGCTGTCGTGGTCGTTCAGGACCTGGCGATCAAACACGCGAGCCGGCTCGCGATGCAGTGGCTGTTGACCTTCTTCCGCGACGATCCTCCGCGCAATGACCGGCTGCCGGATCGGCTCGAGCGATGGGTTCGGTTCTGGCAGGCCTCGATCGACGGCGGGCAGTCCGAAGCCAAGCCGTGCACGCCGTTGACGACAGAATCAGACGAGGCGCGCCTCCACATCCGGCTCCTCAAAACGAGCCGGCAGGGCGAGGTAGTCCTGCTGCTGCAACATGAGTTCGCGGGCGATTGTCCGGCGATGCTGCAACGGCGGCTGGGCCTCGGACCGCGCGAAGCAGAGGTGCTGTTCTGGATTTCGAAGGCAAAGACCAGCCGCGAGATTGCGACGATTTTGTCCGTCACACGCAAGACCGTGGACAAGCACGTCGAACACATCCAACGAAAACTCGGCACCGAAAACCGCACCGCCGCCGCCGCGATCGCATGGACAGCGATGCGCGACTCCTAGGGATCAGACGCGACTAATCGAGCTCGCCCAATACCCAGGCCGCCGTGTCCTCGGGTAGGTCGGGAATCCATTGCATGAACTCTTCGACGCTGGTGCCTACCACCTGGCTACCGAGATTTTGCTCCAGCACTTCACGAAAGCGGCCCGCGACACGCTGACTGAGTAACCCGCAGCGACGCAAGGTGGGGAGTACGAACCCTGACACCGGGCCGCGCCGGCGTCCCGCTGGACGTGGCGCGCGTACCAACTGATCGCGCTCGCGTTGAGCGCAGGCCAGCAGCTCGATGGTGTCGATGCCCGCCTCGGCCCAGCTTTGCAGCAGCGCGGCCATGAAACCGGCCTGATTGCGGCCGCCGATAATTGCGATGGCGGCATCGAAGGCGAAGTCTTCCAGTTCCTCACGCGCGGCCGCCGAAAGGCAGGGCACACACCGCTCGACGTACTGCACGCCGTAGGCGTGATGACGCGCCTCGTCGCGGCCGACGTAGGTCAGAATCTCCTTCAGCAGCGGCTCCTCGGTGAGATTGCGCATCTCACGGAAGCTGTAGAGCGCGAGCCCCTCGACCACGATCTGCATGCCGACGAGCTTTTTGGTCCAGTCGCCGGTCTCCAACGTGCTATCGAGCAGACCTTTGAGATTAGGCGCGATCGGTCGAACCATATCGAGCTTCTCGATATAGCGCGCGAATACCTCGACGTGCCGCGCCTCATCCATGGTCTGGGTCGCCGCATAGAACTTGGCGTCGGTGTGCGGCACCGCATTCACCAGTTGCGCGGCGACCATCAGGGCGCCCTGCTCGCCGTGCAGAAAGTTGCTCAGGCGAAAACTCGCCATCCGTTTCTTCAGCTCCCATTCCGTCTCCGCGCTGAGCGAGCGCCAGTACGAGGTCTGTTCGAGCGGAAAGCCGATCCCGAGGGGAGTGGCAGCTAGCGCGGCGTGATCGATCGGCCGCTCCCAGTCGAGGTCGCGTTCAGCGATCCACTGCGCCTCCAGGGCTTTGACATACAAACTGCGCAGCTCCTCGACCTCTGAGCCGTAGTTCCACTGGTAGACGATCTTCATCTCGGTTGACAGATCAGGTTCCTGAGTGGCGGAGACAATCTCGAATTGACTCATCGGCGTCTTGGATGCTCCTGCGATGGCGTTGCCCGACGTTAGCTTCTGACACCTAACGGGACAAGTACGCCGCCGCGCTATCGGTAGGGTTCGAGCACCAAGCGCTCAGTGCGATGGTCTCAGTCCTTCCGGTCGCGTCTGCCGCCGATGCCCGCGTTCGCTTCCAGCCACGAGGACAAGTGGTTGGCAAACCCTCGGTCGGCTTCACTGAGTGTCGTGGCCTTGGGCGCGGACCGGGTGCGTTTGATGACTTTGCGATGGTAGTCGCGGACGAGTTGGACGGCGCGCGTGGAATCGCGCTGGGCGATGGCGTCGACGATCTCCAGCCGCGCGCTGTGCAGCGATCCCGCGACCCGTCGCCAGTTCTCGACGTTTCTCAGACGGTGCTGTACATCGTCCGCCTGCCTCCAGCGCAGTTGCCGAGTATCCCGTCGACTGAGTTCGATGTGATCGAGAGCAGGGGTCCGATCCAGTTCGAAAATCCCTTGCAGAGTCGTCTCACCGTAGTCCGGAGTGACGACACAATCGAGCGCACAACCTGGTGACACCATCTTTCACGCCCCGCGAGAAAGCTGACCTCAGATTCATGATGCACGCTACGACTCAGATGACGCCTGGTAGCAGTCCGCTGCGTAGGCTCGAGGTTCTGATGATTAACACGATGGTCACGTGTCTTGGGATCGAACACCGAAAGTTGTACGGCCTGAATATGCAGTTGGCGTTCGCTGCGAACAGGCACGCCGGTGATGCCTGCACGATTACAGCGAATCAAAAGGCGCTCCAGGTATGGGACGAGATTCGGCACGATCTCTGGTCGCATCTGCAAATCGAAGATGCGTTGGTGTTCTCGTGGGGCAAGGCGCAGCAGGCAATTCCAGGCATGCTGCTCGACTCCCTGAAAAACGAACGTCAACAGATGCGGCAGCTGATCGCCGCGATGCATGCGTTATCGCCCGGTGTGGAGCGCGAACCGCAGAGCGCCGGAGACCGGATGGCCTTCGCGCAGACGCTGCTGGCTTTAGCGCGGACACTCGACTCGCACGTCGAGCGCTATGACGGCGAAGTCCTGCCCTCGATACTCCATGCGAATCTCCACGGATGGCATTCCCCATCTGTATGAGACTCGCGCAGTCAAGAATCATAGTCGTAACACTGACGTTCGCCGCGCTGATCGTGAGCATCACCGGTCGTGCCGCGTCTGCTGATGTCCCGGTGGTCGAGCTGCTCCGGCGCTTTACTGGGCGGGTTCCTCAGCCTGACCGTCGGTTACGGTCACAAGCCCTTCAGGACGATAGTCTGGTCGTTGCTGGTAATCCTGATCGGCTGGCCGATTGTGCGGATGGCCGATCGCGCGGGAGTGATGCGCCCGACCTGGCCGGAGAACTCTCCCAGCTCGCCCGCGGCCCACTACGAGGAGCTGCATCCGTTTCTATATTCGGTGGACGTTTTTCTGCCGTTCGTAGACCTGCACCAGGAGCACTATTGGTGGCCCAACTCGAATGCGTCCGGCGACTGCCTGTTCTTGGGCTACAAGTTTCGGCTGCGCGGATCATTGGTGCGACATTATTTGTGGGTACAAATCTTTTCCGGCTGGTTGTTAAGCGCGATTCTGCTCGCCGGCATCTCCGGCCTCATGCGAAGCGATTGGGGCGGCCCTTAGCGCGCCAAAATCGGTAATGTGCGGTCCGAATTCACAGCTGATTTGCCTCGTTGTCACGCCTATAGATTAAGCGCGTGGCAAGCATCTGCTCGACCGAGAGGGAAATTTTTTCACGTCTAAGGGTTAGAACGCGGAGGTCCTGATCGGAGAGATGACGAACGAGCAAAGCGGAGATGCGCGGAAGGCTTGGCAATGGATAACAACGGACGTAATCGCATTTCTGATACGGAAGTTGCCCATGGAACGGTCGCGCATCATGACGAAAAGGACGTGACGGAGCCTTCAGTATCGGAAGAGCAAAAAAGCCTTCATGAAGATGTTGAGCGGCTGCGGCTTGAAGTTGAGCGCTTGCTCGACCAGCAGAAAGCTTTACAGAAAACTCCGCAATCGAACGATACAAAGGTTGATGACGAGGCCGAGAAGCAGGAAGGCGATGACTCCGGCAAACGGGATTCCGCCGGTCGCCGCGGTGTTCTCAGTCGACGTCCTGTCAGACTGATCCTTGCAGTGGTCATCGCCGTCCTGCTGTGCGCAGGTGGTGTGCGCTTCTGGAATTACGTGGAATCGTACGAATGGACCGACGACGCCGAGGTCGATGGCCATCTCGATCCCATCAGCACGCGCATAAACGACACCGTCATTCGCGTCTACGTCGAGAACACCTATCGCGTAAAAGAGGGCCAGCCTTTGGTCGATATGGATCCGCGCGACTTCCAGGTCGCGCTGGAAAACGCTGAGGCCAACCTGGGCCAGGCGAAGCAGGGCGTGAAGGCGGCGCAGCAGAACTACGATCTGGCGGTTGCCAATCTCAACGCGGCGATCGCAACGAACGTCAAGGCGCAACTCGATGTGAAGCGCTATGGCGAGCTGTTCGAGCAGCAGGTGATTTCGCGCGAGACCGACGATGAAATCGTGATGACAGGCAAGGTCGATGCGGCCGCGGTCAACTCGGATCGCGCGGAGATCGGAGCGACGGCTCAGATGGTCGGCCAGGCACAAGCCGCGGTGCAAGCCGCTCAAGCTACGCTGGATCAGGCCACGCTCAACCTGAGCTATACGCATATCGTCGCGCCCGCCACCGGAGTGGTCGGCGACAAGACCGTGCAGGTCGGGCAGCGCGTGCAACCGGGCGAGCAACTGCTGACCGTGGTTCCGCTCAACGATATCTGGATCACCGCTGACTTTCGCGAGACGCAGCTGCGCAAGATGCATCGCGGCGAACCCGTCACGGTTCACGTCGATACGACAGGACGCGACTACCGGGGCTACATCGAAGGCTTGCCCGGCGCGACCGGCGAACTCGACAGTCTGCTGCCTCCGGAAAACGCGACCGGCAACTACGTCAAGGTCGTGCAGCGATTGCCGGTGAGGATTCGCCTCTACCCGGGCGAGGACCCGGACCATCGGCTGCGCCCCGGAATGTCGGTGGAACCGACGGTGTGGGTGACTGGCCAGCCACGGACTCTATGGTGAGGCGATGGCAGCAGCGCCAAAAAATATCGATCCGCCCGGTTCGTCGACTCCTGCGAAGCGTCGAGTCAATCCATGGGTGATCGCAGCGGTCGTCTCCTTGGCCGCATTCATGGAGGTGCTCGATACCAGCATCGCCAACGTCGCCTTGCCTTACATAGCTGGTGGACTGGCCTCCAGCCTCGACGACGCGAGCTGGGTGCTGACTTCCTACCTCGTCGCCAACGCGGTGGTACTGCCCATCAGCGGATGGCTCTCAATCCGGCTCGGACGCAAGCGTTTCTACATGTCTTGCGTCGTGATCTTCACAATTAGTTCGTTCCTATGCGGGATCGCGCCATCGCTCGGGATGTTGATCCTGTTTCGCGTTATCCAGGGCGCCGGCGGCGGCGGTTTGCAGCCGGTATCGCAGGCAATCCTGCGGGACACTTTTCCGCCCGAAGAGTTGGGCGCCGCGTTCGCGGTGTATGGAATGGTGGTCGTGATGGCGCCGGCGATCGGACCGACGATCGGCGGTTGGATCACTGACAACTATCAGTGGCGGTGGATCTTCTACATGAACGTGCCGGTCGGGATGCTATCGCTGCTGCTGGTGTCGCGCCTGATCGAAAATCCCGAGTATCTCTCCCGGCAGCTCGAAAAGCTGCGTGGACACATGAGGATCGATTACATCGGAATCGGCTTTCTCGCACTAAGCCTTGGCGCTCTGCAAGTCGTGCTCGACAAGGGCCAGGAAGACAACTGGTACTACTCGCCAATGATCGCGACCCTCGAGGTGATCTTTCCCATCGCACTGGTGCTGTTTATCGCCTGGGAATTGACCCGCTCGAAGCCCGTGATGGACCTGCGGATGTTCAAGAACCGCAACTTCGCGGCAACGGCGGCGATGATTTTTGCTTACGGCGTAGTGGTTTATGGAATGACCGTTTTTACGCCGCAATACGTCCAGGCCTACATGGGATACGACGCTGAGCTGGCAGGTAAGACACAGCTGCCGGGGGCCTTGCTCCTGATCGTTCTGATGCCTTTGGCGGGAAGGCTGGTCAGACACATCGAGGCGCGCTGGCTTATCGGAGTGGGCTTTCTGCTGACCGCTCTTGCTTCGTTCTATGTAACCACCAATCTCGATCTTCAGATCGATTTTCGCACCGCCGCGATATACCGCGTTTGGCTATCGTTCGGACTTGCCCTGCTGTTCGTGCCGATCAACACCGCCTCCTATGTTGGCGTACCCGAAGAAAAAGGCGGCGAGGTTTCCGGAACGATCAATCTGCTGCGCAACATCGGCGGCAGCGTCGGCATCTCGATGGTCGAGACCATGATTGCGCGGCGCGAGCAATTCCATCAGGACGTACTCAGTGCGCACGTGACTAGCGCGCGACAGGCTTATCGCAACGTGACAACTGGCTTGAGCGCGGACCTCTTTCATCGCGGCCTCACCCAGCCTCAGGCAGCGGCTCAAACTACCTTGCGCATATACAACTCCGTCATCATCGAGGCCAACGTGCTGTCGTACATCGATGTGGCGTGGCTCATCGGTGTGATGTGCCTCTTGATGATTCCACTGGTTCTGATGCTTAAGCCGAACAACCCTAAGGCGGCAGTGGCGAGCGCGGAATGATCATGAACCTGCATATCGTCCGAACGGCTGCGACCAGCGCAATTCTTCTAATCGTGCTGGCGGCCGAAATGACTCTTTTCGCGAGGACCGCATCGGGGCAGAACTACGGAACCGGCATGGCGTCAGCTCCCGATTCCAGCGCCACCGCAAATCCAATGAGTTTTGGCACGTACAACTCGCCGAGGTTTGGAACGTACGGCTTGCCGCACGCGCCGATTGGAACCAGCAATCCAAGCCAGGCAGCGCCCAATGCCAGTTTGCTGGCGGTGCCAGTAGTCGGAACGGCGCCGCTGACGGTCGATTTCTATGTCGGATTAGCCAATACGTCGGGTTCGCTCGAGGATGAATGGGTCTTCGGCGACGGCGTGGAAATTTTCCTTCCTCCCCAACCCTTCATGCTGCACGTCTATCAGAATCCAGGCACGTACACGTGCGAGCTTGGATTGATCAATGCGCAAGGAATCACAACAACGGTTTTCGCGACAATAACGGTGAACCCTGCGGTTAGTCCGAATGGATCGTGAGCTACGACATCGAGTAAAATTCGTTTGAGGATAAATCATGAAAACGACTGACGAGTTGGTGCGTGAGCTGATTGACCGCGAAGCCATCCGCGATCTTGCGGTGCGTTACTGCGACTGCTTGCGGCGAAAAGATGTTGAGGGCCTGGTCGGTCTATTCACAGCCGATGCAACTTTCGTCATGAAGGGCATCGAGCTTGAAGCCGTCTCGCATGGCCACGCCCAAATTAAGAGGATGCATGAAAAGGCGCTCGCTGAGACGACGCCTCGGCTGTTCACCCACAATCAAATCGTAAATCTTGCAGGCGCAGACCGCGCCACCGGCCGCTCCTCCGTGGAAGTGCGCAACCTGTCGTTCACCATGGAGTGGATCGGGATCGGTTACTTCGAAGATGAGTATGCAAAGGTCGGCAGCGAGTGGAAATTCACCAAGCGTTATCACACCTTCGATGGACTGGACGATAAAGTCTATCTAAGGACTTTCATCCCATGAGTTCCAGGTAAAACCAGTCTCATACGGCTGCTCTGCTCCAACGTCGATTCGGATTTTGGTTTTTGGACTGCTCTTCGTCGGTGAATTCGCGAACACGGTTGGTTAAGCGTTGCTAATGCAAAAGTGACGCTAAGATCCTGATATCTCGACCTTTTGTAGAGCCTTTCGACGGATGGGCGGTACGGCACTCGCTGACATGTTTTGTAGTAATTCGTTGCTTCTTGTTTATTTATGTTTAGTTTCTTGATACTAAATTGGGTGATGGTTGAAGTGAAATTTACCGCCGAGGCGGACAATGCTCGGCGCAAGGTTGAATCGTAAAATGTCAAAAGCTCGTGCGAAGGAACCCAGTTTCGGTGACGTGATACGGAAGCGACGAAGAGAGCTCGACCTCACGCAGGAAGAAGTCGCTGCAAGGGTCAAGACCTCGACGCCATATGTGGGGCACCTGGAATCCGGCCTGCGCCACCCTTCCGAGAAGATCGTCACGAGACTGGCGGAAGTTCTCGGCCTCGACCGGCGTGAACTGTTCTTTCTCGCCAACCCGCAGACTGAGGCCTTGCTCTCTAATGAACCGGACAAGGCAGAAGCCGCGGTTTCGGCCTGGGACCAGTTCCGAAAGAACGACCAACTTAGGCGCGTGCACAATATATCGAACAATGAGATGGAGATGTTGTCGCGAGTGGCACTTCTTGGAGACCTGCAGTCACCTCGAGAGCTCATCTACATTCTGAACACGGTTCGTCATGTAGTCGGAAAATAGGACTCGCTCGACTCCCCCGAGCGGAAGGCACGGTTGGCCCCTCGCATTCCCATGGCGAGACCAACGCGTGCCTTCTCTTTTTTAAAGACACCGGGTGCTGGGGTCACCCCTGCCGAAGGAAGCGCGAAACCCACCGCGGGTTTCACATTAAATCAAGTGATTTACCCTTCCCTGCTAGCGTTGACGGAACTGGACGACATTGCCCTCGGGATCTTGACCGTCGCACACGCGATAACCTTGAAAGTTCCACTCCCGCTCGGGTGGTAAGAGTTCGCCCCCATGCAGCTGCGCAATTGCTCGGGCCGCTGAGATGCTTGGAATCTCAAAGACAAGCTTTAGAGGTGTTTCGGTCCTGCGCCTCGGCGGACTTTCGATTTCGATTGAAGACGCGATCTGCTCCGGCACTTTGAGAATGACAAGTTGAAACGCGGGAGACGCAAGGACCACATATTCGCTATCTGCGTGCTCGACGTTGAGACTTAGGACAGCTTCATAGAACGCTTTGACGAGCGTGAGGTTCTTTGCATACAGAACCGCCCCTGCATGGAATGTAGTCGCCATCAGCCCTCCGAAGTTAATCTCCCAGGCGCGCTGGCACAAGGTCAGCGCCACTGATTCAATGGCAGGTACGATGATGGGAATGCCCGAAAGGCGGAGCATCGGCGATGAAAGCGGCTGAGGCCAAGAAGAGGCTCGTGGATGAGAGCGTTCGCTTGATCGGTGAGCACGGCCTTGGTGGGCTAAGTTTTCGCGAAATGTCGCGGCGGGCGGGTGTCAGTCATCAGATGCCCTATCACCACTTCACGAACCGCGAGGGTATCCTGGCAGCAATCGCGCATCAGGGTTTCATACAGCTGGACGCGCGGCTGGTTGATGCCCGCACCCGTTATCGCCGCAAACGGCCGCCCGAAGCCCTGCGCAATCTGCTCCGCGCGTACATGACTTTCGCGATCGAGAACCCGGTCTATTACGGCGTCATGTTCCGGCCCGAGCTGGTCAATATGCGGCGCCATCCGGAGACTGGAGCGGCGGCGACGCTGACATTCCAGCGGCTGGTCGACACGCTGTCGGAATGCCATCCGCGCGTCGCTCTAAACGACCCTCGGCTGATCGAAGTCGCGAACGCGCTGTGGGCCGCGGCGCACGGCGTTGCGACTTTGTGGCTCGATGGTCCGCTCAATCGGACTTTGCCCGGAGTGTCGATAACGTCGTTCATCGACACCGCCGCGGAAATATTTGGCCACGCCGGCGCGACCACCAAACGAATCTCTCAGAAGAGGACCGACAGATTCTCCGACGCGAGAACCACGTCGTCGAGGACGACGTAGCGTTCCTGCAGGCGGAATCCGTAGGCGTCGGGAACAAGCCTGTCGCGCCGCTCGGCCGTGAAGAGAACCCGGCTGTCGCCGCGCACCTTGTGCAGGAAGATTGTGCTGACGACCGACAGGCGTCCCAGTTCGTCCACCGCTTGGATCATGACGTTGCTGATGAGCCGACGAGTCATCGAGGGTGGCGTCTCTGCCCATGCCATACCGGTTTGAAGACGTTCGACTCGGCTGCGCAGAGCGCGCAAATCATCATCGATCAACGGGAGCGTGTCGGGCGCTTCCAGCTCGCGATCCACCGACCACGTCGAAAAATCCTTTACGTGCCCCTGGCGGATATAGGCGCGGCTCGGGATTCGATAGCGGATATCGGTGTCGAGCAGGCCGATCCACAGATCGAAGCGGCGCTCGTCGAGCATCTGCGCCTCCTGATAGAGCCATTGCTGGACTCGAATCAGCAGGGTGAGATTTTCGCCGTCCATGCTGGTATTCATCGGCACGCACCTCCGAACATGTCGCGCATCCATCGCAAGTAGAAGCCTCGCTGATTGATCTCGCTCGCAGTAAGGCCGAGTTCGCCCGGCACGCGATCCGATCGCTCCTCGTGCGCAAGACCCATCTGCAAGTTGAGCCGATGCTTGCGCGCCTGGGTGCCATGACTGGAGCGCGTCACCGCAGTCCAATTGGCGGCGTCGTCCTGCTCGAAGCTGCCCGCGGGTCCGAAGGTGCGAGTCGCCAGGGTGGAAATCCAGGCCTTCACCGTCGGCGGCGCATCGCGATCGACCAGACTGTAGGACCACATTTCCACTTCGTCGACGCCTTTGGGATGGATGACGCGCAGCGTGTTCACAATCGGCACCATCCCGAAATTCGGCCACACTGCGCCGTGTATGAGCACGATGCATGAGCGCTGCTTGCCCAGACGTTCGACGACCTCGTCCTGTGTGCGAAGAAGGTAGTCGCGGACTTCAGCGGGCGCATCGGCGGCGGGGCTCTGATTCAAGAATTCCGCGGGAGACATTTCATCGGGAAAGATATTTGCGCCGAGGCCATGACCGAGTGCCGGACGAATCTCGCGCGCGAACGGGAGCGGCGTGGCGCGATTGGCGCCGAGATCAGGCGGGAAGACCGAGCCGTGGGCGAAGCCGATATGATATTCGTCTCCGCAGTGATTTTCCGCCACGACTTTCCAGTTGCTCGCGATGCGCCATCGCTGCGGGCCGATCAGCTCGGTCCCGCCAGCGCGCCGATCGAGGATCACGTCGAGGTACCACGCCATCTCGCCGAGAAATTCTTCCAGGCTGGGAGCGTCGGGATCGAAATTGCCAAAGATCAGACCTTTGTAAGTGGCAACTCGCGCGACGGGCGCCAATCCCCATTTCTGCTTGTCGATTTCTTTATAGTAGATGGACGCTTCGCCAGGCACGGCCGCGAGGCTGCCATCGCTGTCGTAGGTCCAGCCGTGATAGCGGCACTGAAATCGATGCGCGGTCCCGCGATCCTCCTGGCACACCTGGAAGCCGCGATGACGGCAGGCGTTTAGATGGGCACAAAGGCGGCCGTCGCGGTCGCGCGTCAGCAGCACCGACTCCTCGCCCATGAACGTGCGCAGGAACGATCCGGGCCTTGGCAACTGCGATTCATGCCCGAGCAGCAGCCACGATCGTCCAAACACGCGCGTCTTCTCGAGTTCATAGAGAGCAGGGTCGGAAAAGATCTCAGGCTGAATCCACGACCCGTCCGGGGCGACGTATTCTGAAGGTTCCATCGCGAACTCCTCGAAATGTTATAAAAAAGCATAGGCGCGAAAACTTGACAGTGTCAAGTTGATGCCGTCAAGGTTGAAGTCTGCTCACACCGGCCCCTGCCGCAGCGTAACCTTTCCTGTGGGTAATGGTTTGTACGATCGAGACGATGGGGAAATAAGGCCGACGACCCGCCAGAGCCAGGCCGCATCTCAAAGCGTCAACCGAGGCTACGGTAATTGGCGATTGTACCGCGCCTGCGGCCCTGTTCCTTTAGTCTCAATCTACGCAAATTGCCGCCGCGTCCTACGCTACAGTTCAACGCGGTGCGTCAGTAAGGTGGTAAATTGTTCCTAGCCGTCACCCCTGAAAGCGTGTGCAGAGTCGTCGTTAGGCCTCGATCCAATCTGTCGAGATTGTCCTCCAGAGAACGGGAATGCGGTTCCCTTATATCGCGTCTCGACCAATACTTGTTCTTCGAAATTGTGGTGGGAGTAAGTGTATGGAAGCAAATGCCTCTTTCTGGAATACGCACGACTGGATCAGCCGTCGCCTCGAAATCGCTCCGGGGAAGCCGCTCGCTCAGCAGACCTGCCGCATATGCGCGCGCAGTTTTGTCGATGAGAGTTCTGCCGGTCGGTGGTATGCTGTTCACGTTTCGGTTTTCACATTTCACCGTCTGACAGACGAGGTTACTTCGCGCTGGCTGTCTGAAGACTGTCCGGGCGTGCGCTTGACAGCAGACGACGTAGATCGTCATACCCGTTTCTCTGGTACGTATCTCTCTGGCGTCAGCGATATGATCAGCGGGGCCGGTGTCCAACCCATCGCCTCCCATGCGGCGAAGCGCTAATTCGAACCGATCAGAATTGTTCCCCTTGGCACAAATTTTAGTCGCCTCAAATCGCAGAAATACTAGACTGAAATAGTCGGGCTCAACGGTACCGACGGCACGCTTGGCGTACATGCCTTCATGGTGAAGCCAACGCGTGCCTTTTCTTTGCCGCGCTCTGCCTGGAGGGCGTTTGGCTGTGTCGCGTCTCTCAAACCAATGTCCGCGTTGCCCGAGCGCAGCTTTTATAATCAAGCAGAACGAACACCTCTCTATAAAATAAAAGAGGAAGCGACATGGCCAAGAAAACAGTTAGCCACAAGCGCAAACCCGCGGAATCGAATGAACACAAAGAGCGGAACGGAACGGGCGGTGAACTTCATCAGGTCGCAGGGAATGGCATCCCAGCGCTGACGACTCAGCAGGGAACGCCGGTTGCCGACGATCAGAATTCTCTCAGGATTGGGGCGCGCGGACCGACCGCAATGGAGGACTCACACTTTCGCGAAAAGATCTTCCACTTCGATCATGAACGGATTCCGGAGCGAGTCGTTCATGCTCGCGGCTTCGGTGCACACGGCTATTTCGAAAACTACCAATCTCTCGCCAGCCTCACACGAGCCGACATCTTCCAGCGAGCAGGAGAAAAGACTCCCTTGTTCGCGAGATTTTCAACTGTAGCGGGCAATAAAGGATCGCCCGATCTCGCGCGCGATGTGCGTGGCTTTGCGGTGAAGCTCTACACCAAGGAAGGCAACTGGGACATTGTCGGCAACAATATCCCGGTATTTTTTATTCAGGACGCGATCAAGTTTCCCGATCTAATCCATGCCGCAAAGCAGGAGCCCGACCGCGGCTTTCCGCAAGCGCAAACCGCTCACGATAATTTCTGGGATTTCATATCGCTGATGCCGGAAAGTATTCACATGGCGATGTGGATCATGTCCGATCGCGCAATCCCGCGTTCGTTTCGCTTCATGGAAGGATTCGGAGTTCATACTTTTCGCCTCATAAACGCCAAAGGAGACTCGAGTTTCGTAAAATTTCACTGGAAACCCAAGCTCGGCATGCAATCTGTTGTCTGGAACGAAGCTGTGAAGATCAACGGCGCCGATCCGGATTTCCACCGCCGCGACATGTGGCAAGCGATCCATTCAGGTCAGTTTCCGGAATGGGAGCTTGGGCTACAGGTCTTCGACGAGAAATTCGCGGACGACTTTCCATTCGACGTGTTGGACGCGACCAAAATCATCCCTGAGGAACTCGTACCAATCCGCAAGGTGGGCCGTATGGTCCTCGATCGTTGCGTCGATAGTTTTTTTGCCGAGACGGAACAGGTCGCCTTCTGCACCACTAACATAGTGCCCGGTGTCGATTTCAGTAACGATCCTCTGCTTCAAGGCCGCAACTTTTCGTATCTCGATACCCAACTCTCGCGGCTGGGCGGTCCGAACTTTACGAATATTCCTATCAATGCGCCGAAGTGCCCTTTCCGGACGCTTCAACAGGACGGGCACATGGCGATGGTGAATCCCAAGAATCGGGTGAACTATGAACCTAATTCATGGCCCGGCGCTGAAGCGGGACCGCGTGAGAATCCCGATAGGGGCTTTCACTCCTATCCTGCTGAAGAAGAAGGTCCCAAGCTACGCGCTCGTTCCGAATCGTTTGCGGATCACTATAGTCAGGCGCGCCAGTTCTATATCAGCCAGACCGCAATCGAGCAGACTCACATCGCAGACTCATTTGCCTTCGAGCTGAGCAAGGTGGAGCGGCCCGATATTCGAGCGCGGATGGTGTCGCATCTAATGAATGTTGATGATGGACTCGCGGACAAGGTCGCAAAGGGGCTGGGTCTCAAAGAAATGCCGACGAAGGCCGACGCTGCCAAGCCAACCCGCACCGATCTGAAACCGTCGAAGGCGCTCAGTATTCTGCTGAATGTTCACGAGACTTTCGAAGGCCGCAAAGTCGGGATGCTGGTAACCGACGGCGTCGATAGCGAGGTCGTCGCCGCAGTGAAGAAGGGGCTCGACAAGGAAGGGGCAAGCTACGAGTTCATCGCACCGACGATCGCCGGGGTCAAGGCGAGCGACGGCTCGACTATACCTGCAAAGCAGAAAATCGCCGGCGGCCCTTCCGTGCTCTCCGACGCCGTCGCACTACTGGTTTCCAAAGACGGAGCTAACATGCTGGCGAACGATCCGGCAGCCCGCGATTTTGCCGCCGACGCGTTTGCTCATTCCAAGTTCATCGGTTATTCCGACGCCGCCAAACCACTCCTATCCAAAGTGCTTGGTGTCAATAAATTCGACGACGGGTTTATCGCGATTGGAAGCGCCAAGGACGCTGCCAGGTTTATCCAGGAATGTCGCAAGCTGCGCTTTTGGGGGCGCGAAGCAGGCTAGGGCCGACTATCGCGATGCCGCCAAACATCAGATGAGTATTTCCGGCATCGCGACATTCGCCAAGTCTCTAACCGGCGAGATCGTACTACCTCGCGACCGCAGCTACGCCAAACTTCGGCGCGTCAGCAATCATGCAGTCGATAAGCATCCAGCAATTATTGTCAGGTGCGCTACCCCGAAGGATGTACAACTCGCGGTTGAATTTGCTCGCGACAGAAGCTTGCTGACGGCAGTTCGATCGGGCGGACATAGTTTTGCAGGTCAC